>Ga0164243_10010588_pt1 | contig 13237 bp, 8 predicted proteins | sample OricompcompostOP_FD_108781 | JGI IMG/M metagenome (GOLD analysis project Ga0164243, IMG submission 108781) | Organic Plus compost microbial communities from Emeryville, California, USA - Original compost - Organic plus compost (OP) | ecosystem: Engineered > Solid waste > Mixed feedstock >... | reverse complement strand
GGGTGGAGCCAGGGGGATTCGAACCCCCGACCTTCTCATTGCGAACGAGACGCGCTACCAACTGCGCCATGGCCCCAGAGCGGGACCTACGTTAGCACCCGAGACCGGCCCGCTGCGAACCGCCCGACCCTTCGGCGCGACGTCAGGCGCCGGATGCCCGCCGCTTCGCGAGCACCGCGTCCAGGTCGATGCCGCCGGTCGTCTCGGCGGCCGGCTCCAGGGGCGCAGGCTCCGCCGACGCCTCGGACGCGGGCGCCGCGGCGGGCTCCTCGGCCGATGCCGGGCGCGTCGTGGTGGACGCTTCGACGTCGGTCAGCGGAGCGGGCTCCCGGCGCGGAGCGGCGGGCTTCATGGTGTACGTCGGACGCGGTACCGGGACGGGCGACCAGGACTCGTCCCGGACCTGGTCCGACGCATCGTCCAGCGTGCGCGGTGCGGGTGACGACGAGCCGGTGGCGCGCACGCTGGCGACCGGGGCCGTCGGGGTGCTCGACGCGCGCCGGGCCATGCCGGTGGCGTGCCGTGCGGCGGCCAGCGGGGTGTCGGCCTCCCCGCCGTCGGCGACGATGCGGGCGAAGACCTCCGTCTGGGCGTCGGACGGACGGACGGCGTGGCCGGTCACGAACGGCAGCTCGGTGCGGCGGCCGTCGTCCTGAGCCGACTCGTGGGCGGAATGCTCGCCGGCCCTCGAGCGCGCCTCGGCGACCGTGGTGTCAGCGGCGCCCCGGCCCACGTCGGACCGGTCAGCCGTGGAGCGCTCCGTGGCGGCCGAGCGCGTCGCAGCGGCGGCCGTCGCCACCGCACGCATCGCCCCCGTCCGGACGTCGCCAGTCGAGCGGCGCTCCTGCTCCATCCGGGCGGCCCACGCCGCGTCGGCCTCCCGTCCGACGAGCACCGCACGACGACCGAGCACGACGACCGCTGCCAGCAGGACGGTCGGCACCACACCGGCCACCCAGGTCGCCGCGGGCAGCAGCCACACGGACGCCCAGCCGGCGAGCGTCGCGACGACCAGCACGGCGGCCAGCACACCCCGGCGACGGGCAGCGGCGGCACGTCGGGCGACCGCGGCGGCCCGAGCGGCACGCGCCTGGGCGGCCCGGCGCGCCGCGTCGGCGGTCATCCGGTCCTGCATCGCGTGCGGTCGGTCCACGGTCCTGCCTCCTGTCGCGCTCCCAGCCCGTATCGGGAGCCCCTTGCCCGGCGTGAGCAGCCCCCGCGTCCCGCTGGTGCCGTGCCCCGGGGTGACCGCCGCGCGGGGCCGCACGTCCCGGGCCGGCCTGCCGGGCCGGTCGGTCACCGCCACCACGCGCAGCGCCTCGGAGTACCGGTCGTCCGTGCGTGCCTCGAGGATCTGCTGTCGGTGCCGCAGCTTGTGCGGTACCAGGTAGGCCAGCCACAGGCCGACCAGCGCGAGCGCGACCGGACCTGCAATCTGGTTCACGTCACGACGGTAGGGGCCGCCACGCCGCTGTCCGGGGAGCGGCGCGGCGTGTCGGGCGTCCCGCCGCCTCGCCTCCCGGACCGCGCCCCTCCCGTCGACCTCAGCGCCGGGCCCGCCAGCGCGCCAGCAGGCCCTCGGGGACCTCCTCGACCGTCAGCGCGAACGAGCGGTGGTCGCACCAGCGGTCCTGGATGTGCAGATACCGTTCGCGCAGCCCCTCGTCGCGGAAGCCGAGCTTCTCCACGACCCGCAGCGACGGCGCGTTCTCGGGCCGGATGTTGATCTCCACCCGGTGCAGCCGCAGCACGCCGAAGCAGTGGTCGGTGGCCAGGGCCACGCCGGTCGGCGTGATCCCCCGCCCGGCCACGTGCTCGGACACCCAGTAGCCGATGGCTGCCGAGCGCAACGAGCCGTACGTGATCGACGAGACGGTCAGCTGCCCGACGAGCGCGCCCTCGTAGTCGACGGCGAACGGCAGCGCCACCCCCGAGCGGGCCTGGGCGGACAGCGTGCGGACGAAGGCGGCGAACGTCGGGCGGGGGCCCAGCACAGGCTCCGGGCTCGTCGCGTCCCACGGTGCGAGCCATGACGCGTTCTGCTCCCGCAGCGCCATCCAGGCCTCCTGGTCGCGGCGGCGCAACGGACGCAGCCGCACCGGACCCTCGACGAGCACCGCGGGCCAGCCGGGAGCACTCATCCTTCGAGCACCAGGCACTGCACGACCTGACCGGCATGCACCGCCACGTCCTGCTCTCCGACGACGGCCAGCGCGTTGGCGTCGGCGAGCGCGTGCACCGACGGGTCGGCGGGGTCGCCGAGCGGGGTCGCCAGGTAGCCCTCCTCCGGTGAGCCGACGACGTTCGCGGGGACGAACTGGCGCAGGCCGGCTGGCGAGGACCACCCCTCGGTGACCTGCGCGGCCAGAGACGGGCGGAACAGCTCGGCGTGCCCGGCCATGGCTCGCAGCGCGGGACGGACGAAGACCTCGAACGACACCTGCGCGGCCACCGGGTGGCCCTGCAACGCGAAGATCGGCACCGTCCGGTCCTGTCCGAGCACCTCCCCCACGGTCCCGAAGCCGTGTCGCTGGCCGGGCGTCATCGCGACGTGGTCGAGCCGTACGCTGCCCAGCGGGGCCAGCACGTCCTTGACCGTGTCGTGCGCCAGCTCGGACAGCCCACCGGTGGTGATGACCAGGTCGGCCCGCACCAGCTGGTCCTCGAGCGCCTCGCGCAGCACCGAGCGGTCGTCGGGCAGGATCCCCACCCGCACCGGCGACGCGCCCGCGTCGCGTACCGCCGCCTCCAGGGCGTGCCCGTCGGCCTCGAACGTCGCTCCGTCGGGTGTCGTGGGCGTGCCGGGCTCGACGAGCTCGTCTCCGACCGACAGCAGGACGACGCGCGGCGTCGGGTGGACACGCAGGCGTCCGCGCCCCATCGCCGCGGCGAGGGCGAGCTGGCGCGCACCGAGCCGTGTCCCCGCCGCCAGCACCACGTCCCCGGCCCGCACGTCGGCGCCCGCAGACCGGACGTGCTCACCGGCCACCGCCGGACGCTGCAGGGCGACCACCGCTGCACCGCGGTCGGTCTCCTCCAGCGGGACGACGGCGTCGGCACCCAGTGGCAACGGTGCGCCCGAGCCGATCCGCACCGCCTGCCCGGCGACGAGCCGCAACGGTGCACCCCCGCCGGGGCGCACGTCGTGCACGACAGGCAGCCGCAGGTCTCCCGTGTACCCGGCACCGGCGGTGTCGTGGGCAGCGACGGCGTAGCCGTCACGGGCGGCCACCGCGAGCGCCGGCAGGTCCTGCCGGGCGACCAGGTCGGCGGCGAGGATGCAGCCCACGGCGTCGTGCAGCACGACGTCCAGCGGGGCGACCGGCCCGACGGCGGCGAGCACCGCCGCCAGGTGGTCCTGGACCGATCTCATGATCGGCATTCTGCCCGCACCGGCCGCACGGCCGTGGGAGCGCCGCGTCCCGGCCGCCCGGACCGGTCGATCGCGCTCGCCGCGTCAGCCCTCGATCGTCCCCACGAATTCCTTCAGCCACGTCCGGAAGTCCGGCCCCAGGTCGTCGCGGTCCGCCGCCACCCGCACGACCGCCTTGAGGTAGTCCAGCCGGTCGCCCGTGTCGTACCGCCGTCCCCGGAAGACGACGCCGTGCACACCGCCTCCCTCCTCGGGCGGGAGGGTCGCCAACGTGGCCAGCGCGTCGGTCAGCTGGATCTCCCCACCGCGGCCCGGCGTGGTGCGCTCGAGCACGTCGAACACCGCCGGGTGCAGGACATACCGGCCGATGACGGCCAGGTTGCTCGGGGCGTCCTGCGGCGACGGCTTCTCCACCAGGCCGGTCACGTGCACCTGGTCCGCGCTGCGAGCCTGCGAGAACGGCTCCACCGCGGCGCTGCCGTAGAGCTGGATCTGCGCGGGTGGCACCTCGAGCAGCGCGACGACCGAGCCGCCGACGCACTCCTGGAGCTCGAGCATCTCGGTGAGCAGCGTGTCTCGCTCGTCGATGAGATCGTCGCCGAGCAGCACCGCGAAGGGCTCCTGCCCGACGTGCGAACGGGCCTGGAGCACGGCGTGGCCGAGGCCCTTCGGCTGCCCCTGCCGGACGAAGTGGACATGGGCCAGGTCGGTCGAGGCGCGCACCTTGGACAGCCGTTCCAGGTCGCCCTTGGCCTCCAGGGCGGCCTCCAGCTCCGGCACGACGTCGAAGTGGTCGGCCAGCGTGCGCTTCCCCCGCCCGGTGATGAGCAGCACGTCGTCCAGTCCGGCGGCCGCGGCCTCCTCGACGACGTACTGGATCGCCGGCTTGTCGACGACGGGGAGCATCTCCTTGGGTGTGGACTTCGTCGCCGGCAGGAACCGGGTGCCCAGCCCCGCCGCGGGTATGACTGCCTTGTGGATCGCCATGTCGGGAGGCTAGCGGTGCCCGCCGACACCGGCTCGGGGACCACCACCCTGGTGGCCGCGCCCGCGATGTGGGAAGACGTCGGCACGACGCGGCGCCCACGGCGGAGCCGGACGTCCGATCCGGCGGCCGGTTCGTGGCGACGATGTGAGAACTGGCGTGCACGGGGTCGTCCCACCCGCCCCACGTGGGTCACACTGTCGTCATGAGCAGCGTCGCCCAGCCGTACCCGCATGCCTACGAGGGGGACGAGATCGAGGACGTGAAAGACCGTCTTCGACAGGCGATCCGGCAGGCGAGACGCAACCGGTCGGCGCGGCTGCGGCAAGAGGCGGCGCAGGCGTTCGCCCGGGTGGTGACGTCCATCCCGGCCGTGGCCTCCGCGCAGTGCGTGTCGGTCTACGCCTCGCGGGCCACGGAGCCGGACACCGGGGTGCTGCTGGACGCGCTGGCCGCCCGCGGCGTGCGGGTGCTCATGCCGGTGCTCGGCAGCGGCCTGCAGCGCGAGTGGGCCGAGTACACCGACGCCGAGGATCTCCGTGAGCGGGCGCCCGGTCGTCCCCCGGAGCCCGGTGGCCCGACGCTCAGCGCACAGGCGCTCGCCGATGCCGAGGTGATCGTCGCCCCGGCGCTCGCCGTCGACACGTCCGGGACCCGGCTCGGGCAGGGCGGCGGCTGGTACGACCGGGCGCTCGAGCACGCCCGGCCGGGGGTCCCGGTGATCGCGATGGTGTTCCCCGAGGAGCTCTACGACGTGGCGGTCCGCCCCCTGCCGCGCGAGCCGCACGACCGACCGGTGGACGCGGTGGCGACGACGGAGGGATGGTGGCCGGTGGGAGCCGGCGTCCTGTCCTGACCGCGGGGTTGCGGGCCCGACCTCGGGCGGGAGCGGCCGCCGCACATTGGGCGGTCGGTGGAATCCGGGCGACCGCGCTGCCGTTAGGATTGGCACTCGGAGATTGCGAGTGCTAGAAGGAGCGGCAAGTCCGGTCCGCCGGCCCGGTCCGCCCCGCGGAGTTGCCAGGAGACCTCAGTGCCCACCTATGCCTACGCGTGCACGGCGTGCGGTCACGCGTTCGAGATCCAGCAGTCCTTCACCGACGAGTCGCTGACCGTCTGCCCCGAGTGCCAGGGACGCCTGCGCAAGGTGTTCTCGACGGTGGGCGTGGTCTTCAAGGGGTCGGGCTTCTACCGCACCGACTCGCGCAACGGCTCGTCGGCGGGGTCGTCGACCTCCGGGTCGTCCGGGGCCTCGTCGTCCGCGGCCGGGTCGTCCGGGGCCCCGTCGGCGGGCGTCGCGTCCACGGCGTCCTCCGGCGCACCCTCGTCCTCCGGCGCCGGCGCCTCGTCCGGAGGCGGGTCGTCCGCCGCCACGCCCGCCGCCTCCGCGTAGCCCAGCCGACCGGACGGTGAGACGTCCACAGCCGGACGCTCGGCACGGCCATCCACCGATCTCGTCCCCGGCTCCCGGCGACGGAGGTGCGCCGGCCTAGCGTCGGCCCATGACCCGACGACCGGCCCTTCCCGTCCCGCCGCTTCCGCACCGACGACTGCCGACGCGCCTCGTCCTGCGCGGCACGCTGTGGCGTGCCCGCTTCGTGCTCGCGGCCGTCCTGGCCGGTGTCACCGTGGCCACGGTGGTGCACGCACTAGGCACAGCGACGCCCCGCACGGTGACCGTCGTCGTCGCCGCACGGGACCTGCCCGCCGGCACGACGCTCGCGACGTCCGACCTCCTGACCCGGCACGTGCCCGCCACCCTGGCCGTGGACGCCGCGGCGTCCGACCCCCAGCAGGTGCTCGGCGCCTCGACGGCGGTCCCGCTCACGCCCGGCAGCCCGCTGGTCCCGGGCGTGCTGGCCGCAGCGGAGGTCCGTGGGCCGCCGGGCACAGTCGTCGCCGCCGTCCGGCTCGCCGACCCGGCACTCGGCCGACTGCTGCACGCGGGAGACCGGGTGGACGTGCTCGCCGCCACGCCGGAGTCGCGGGCCGGCACGGTGGTCGCCTCGCGTGCGCTGATCCTGCCGTCGCCCGTTCCCGACGCCGAGGCGGATGGCCTGCTGGGCGGGCTCGGGGCCGGTGGGCTCGGACCGGGTGCGCAGGACGAGGCGCCGGTGCTCGTGGCGGTCACACCACGGGAGGCGGAGGCGCTGGCGGGTGCTGCCGCCTCGGCGATGCTCTCCGCCGTCGTCGTCCCGTGAGGACCCGACCCCCGGGCTGCGAGTGTTCGGGTGACACGCGACGGAGCGGGTCCTCGACCGTGTGCCCGCTCCGCCCGCGCGGCCCGGCGACTCCCGGGACCCACCTCCTCCCCGTCCCGATGCCGCGCTGTTGCGGCCCTCCGCCATCCGAGGCCTACCGCTGCGGGATTCGTGAGAGTGCGCGCAGCGGGCGAAATCGTCCCGAATCGCCGCGCTCGGCCTGCACCGTCGGCGGAGCTGCACCATGATGCTCCTCGGCTCTCCGTGGGGAGAGCCTCGTCCCGTGCAGACGCGAGGGCGAGACGCGCCACGAGGGGGCAGTGTGAGCGAGGCGATCACCAACGGTCTGCGCGGAGCCGGAGAGCGGGCGAAGGGCCTGCCCAAGGTGCTGCAGGGCTTCAAGGACTTCATCTCGCGCGGGAACGCGGTCGAGCTGGCGGTCGGCGTGGTCATCGGCGCGGCGTTCAGCTCGGTGGTCCAGGCGCTGCAGGACTCGTTCATCAGCCCGCTGATCGGCTGGATCTTCGGCAAGACCGACCTGTCGAACCTGTGGGACATCGGCCCGTACACGTACGTCGAGGGTGCCTCGCCGATCCACGTCGGGGCCATCCTCAACGCGCTGCTGCAGTTCCTCATCACGGCGGCGGCCATCTACTTCTTCGTGGTGCTGCCGCTCAACGCCCTCGCGGCCCGCCGTCGCCAGACCGAGGAGCCCGTCGAGGAGCCCGTGTCGACGCCTGAGGACGTGCTGCTGCTCCAGGAGATCCGCGACCTGCTCGCCGCCCAGGCGAGGGCGGGCACGGGACGGCACGACGCAGGTCCGTCCGCGGGCCCGTCGACGCCGACGATCTGAGACCGCCTGACGGGTCCGGCAGCCTCCCGGCCCCCCGGCAGGCGTCCCGCGGCTCCTACGGCGCGACGCCTGCCGGGTCCGGTGTACGTGCCGCCCGCCGGATCCGGTGCACCCCGGACCCCGTGAGCCGGCCTGCGCCTGGGGTGGGGTGCCGCCCAGGAGCCACGTTCCCGACGGGCGATGTCCGCAGGTCAACCCTGTGTGCAGCACGGTGCCGGCTGCGTGGCACCTCGGGCGCGCTGCGCGGCCGGCGGTCACCAGTGCGGCGGCTTGTCCTGGCGGAGACGGTCGTCGTTGGAGTCGGGACGCCGCTCGCCCCAGCCGAGGTCGGTGTCGTCGGCACTGCGATCGCTCAGCACCGAGGCCTCGTCGCCGGCCCGGTCACCGGTCCGGGGGCGCACCTCCGGACGCTGCGGGACCTCGTCGGCCCCCTCGGACGGGCGGACGAACGCAGGATGAGCCGACCGCAACCCGGTGTCATCACCTCCGACCGTCCCGGCCGCCCGGGTCGCCCGGCGCGCCCGCCGGGCGGGAGCAGGACGGTCGTGGACGGGCTGGACATCGGGCACGTCCCGATGGTGCCACGCCAAGGGGGCGGACGAGGCGACCGCGGCGGGCCGGGAGCTAGACCGAGCCGGTCAGCGCCCGCGTGATCGCCGCGCGCACCGCCGTGTCGATCCGGTACGAGCGGCGGGTCACGCCGAGCTCCTCGCGCAGCGCCGCCGCGAGCTCGTCACGGCTGTGCTCCTGGCCGTCGGACCGCAGCCAGGCGACGAGCTCGTCGAGCTGGTCGTCGCTGTAGGCGCCGATCGGCAGACCACGACGTACGTCCGGCCGCGGGAGCGTCCGAACGCCGAGCGTGGGCTGCTCGGCCACCGGGGGCACGGAACGCAGCCGCGGACCCTGCGCCGCGAGGGCGACGGGTCCAGTGCCACCGTCGCCCGATCCGGCCTCGATGTCCCGCTCGGACGCGCCGCCAGGCTCCGAGCCCGGGCGGGCGGACTCGTCGGCGCGCGACGAGCGGGCGGCAGGCGCGGAGTCTCCCCCAGGGTGGTCCGCGCGCGACGGCGCGTCGGCCCCGGGCCCGGTCGTCGCCGACGCAGTGTCCGCGGGCGCCGCACGCGACGACGCAGCGGGCACGGTGCTCGTCGGCACGGCGTCCGCGGGCGCTGCGGCCGAGCCCGCCGCCGGCGACGGGGACCCCGCGGTCGGCGATTCGGCTCCGACGGGCGCGTCCGCCGACGGCTCACCCTCGGTGTCAGGCGTCGTCGCCTGCTGGAAGGTGGTCGACCCGCGCGGGGCGTCCGGGCGCGGCCCGTCCGGCGACGAGTCGGACGGCGGCGGCGCGGCTCCCAGCGGCGGCGCGACTGACGACGGCGCCGAGTCGGACGACGACCCGGCGGACGACGGCGACGAAGACACGTGGGACGGCTGTGGGCCCGACGACAGCACCGGAGCCGACGGCAACGAGTCGGACGACGCAGCCGGCTCGGACGACGCAGCGGGGATCTCGCCGTCCACGGCGCCGCCAGCGGCACCGTCCCGCACGTCACCCGGCAGGTCGTCGGCGTCCGGACCCTCGACCACCTCGGGCACGCCGAGGACCAGCGGGGCCGTGCGCGGGGATACCTCGGCGGGCACCCGGGCGTGCACCGCCCGTCGGATGCGGTCCACCTCGGCCTGGGGATCGAGGAAGGCCGCCGCCGACCACACCCGCACGACCGACCAGCCCAGGTGCTCCAGCCGGTCGGCCGTCAGCCGTTCGCGCACCCGCACACTGGGTTCCTGCACGTACGCCGCGTCGTCGGTGAGCACCGCGACGAGCATCTCACCGGGGACGGAGGGGTGGCCCACCGCCATCGGGATGCGCGCACCACCAGGGATCCCGTAGCCGAGCTCCACGACGAGCCCGTGGCGCCACAGCCGCTCCGCCAGGTCGAGCAGCAGCCGGTCAGGCTCGTCGTCCGCGACCACGGCCACCGCACCGGACGTCTCGCCACGCGGCTCCCGGTCCACACCCGGCACTGCGTCCACACCCGGCACTGCGTCCGCGCCCGGCACTGCGTCCGCGCCCGGTTCACCGTCCGGACACTGCTCCGCGTCCGGACCTGGCTCCGCGGCGCCCGCCGCATCAGGGACGGCCTCCCCGGACGGCTCGGCCCCGCCACCCGTCTGCGGTACCGTCCCGCCGGCGCCGCGCCACGCCGCGAGCTCCAGCAGGTCACGCAGCAGGCGGGGCCCCGGGCCACGCAGCCGCGCCTCGTCCAGGTCCTCCGCCGCGAAGCAGGACACCACCGCCAGGCGCCGCCGGGTCGCGCCGAGCGCGTCGAGCAGCAGCCCCTCCCCGCCGGGCGCGGACAGAGGCCCGAAGCCGTGCAGCACCCGACCGTGCGGCGTGCGGCCGAAGCCGAGCGACAGGACCACCGCGTCCCGACGCAGCCCGGCGACGTTCGCCAGCTCGGTCACGACGAACGGCTCGCCACGCGCGGCGTCGAAGAAGGCCGCCAGCGCCGGGTTGCCGCGCACCTCCCCCAGCACCGCCTCCCGCACCGCGTCGGCGTGCACGGTGGAGGCGGTCACGACCGCCAGCGACTCCTCGGCCCGCATGAGCGCGTGGTTGAGCACCAGCTCGACGACCTGCTCGACCTCCGCGCGGGTGGAGCTCACGGTGCCGGTGGCCTGGTCGGGCATCCCCGTCCCGTCGACCAGGTCGAGGCTGATGAGCGGCCGCTGCTGCGGCAGCGGTGTCGCCGTGAGCACACCGGCGTAGCCGTGGTCGGCCAGGAAGGTCGTCAGGTAGGGGTCGCGTCGGGAGGTCCCGGCCTGCAGCGCGACGGTCGGGAGCACCGCCGCGAGCTCGCGCACCGCGGAGCCGGAGGCGGAGCGCGCGTCGCCGACGACGACCACCTGGCGGGCACGGGCGACGGCGGACAGCACGACCTCCAGCGGCAGGTGCGCCGCCGAGTCGATGATCACGAGGTCCACGAGCCGGGCGGGCGGCAGCACCTGCGGGACGAGCATCGGGGAGGCCGTCAGCACGGGCCGTAGCCGGCGGGCGACGTCGGGGTACCGCGCGAAGGTGTCGCGCAGCGACGTCAGCCGCTCCTCGACGAGCTCGCCGAACAGCTCCTCGGCCTGGTCACGGTGCTGGCGGAGCACGGCCTGCACGTGCCCGACGACGGCCGCACGCGCGGGCGCGGCCAGGCTGTCGACGTGGCTGCGGTCGAGCGCGGCATACTCCGCGGACAGCGCGCCGAGGGCGGTCCCGTCGTAGCCGGCCAGCGCAGGGTCGGCCCCGAGGATCTGCTCGATGACGGTGCTCCACCAGGCCAGGTCCAGTTCCGCGGGCGCGACCTCGGCGTCCACCCGGCGGGCCGTCAGGTCGTCGACGAGGTCGCCGAGCCCCGCCGAGCGCAGCCGGTGCAGCACGGCGTTGCGCTCGGGCAGCGTCTCGAGCGCGGCGGTGCCGGCGCGCAGCCGGCCGAGCCGCTCGACGAGCGTGCTCAGCGGCAGGTCGGCCAGGCCACCGCCGGCGGGGGTCGCGGCCAGCACCTCCTCCAGCGCGTCGACGTCGAGCCGCAGCGCCCGGTACTCCTCCTCGATGTGCTCGAGACCGTCGGGCAGCCGCGGCCAGCCCCCGCTGGGGCAGTGGGCCTGCCACGCCTCGCGACGGGCCTGCACGTCGAGCAGGGCGGCGTGCAGGTCGGCGACCGGGCGGCCGGGCCGCAGCATGTCCTTGGCCTGCTTGCGCAGGCGGCGACGCAGCCAGTACCCCATCGGGACGCCGTGCTGCTCGCGCCACTGCCCCGTGGCCGTGGCGGCGACCAGGTCGGCCGCCGTCCGCTCGAAGACCATCGGCTGGAAGACGTCGAGCGCCTGGCGCACGCCGTCGAGCAGCCGCAGCTGGTCGGCCCAGCCGTCGAGGCTGGTGGCGGGCGTGAGGCCCGTCTCGGCGGCCACCTGGGCGATCCGCGCCTGCAGCGTCGGCAGGCCGCTGTCCAGCAGCCGCTCCACCCGGCGCACGGCCACCTCCGCATCGGCGGCGGTGCGCAGGTCGGCCCCGTACCAGGGAGTGTCCGCGGGGCGCAGCCGGAAGGCGCCGAGCCGGGCGGCGGCCGCCAGGTCGGCGCCGAGGTCCGCACGGCGCTCGACGTCGAGGACCCGGGCGACGTCCGCCGACAGCCGGACCGTGGTGCGCGGGGCGGGACGGGTCGAGGTGAGCCGTGCGAGCTGCTGCAGGGCGTCGTAGGCCGACACGCCCCACGGTCGGCGCTCGGCGTGCAGCGCGTCGACGTAGGCGCGCAGCCGTTCCCGCCGGCTCACGAGCTCGCCGCGCAGGGCGCGCAGACCGGCCTCGTCGACCGCCGGCTGCTCCAGGGTCATGGCACCGAGCAGCCGCCGGGCGGCCTGGCTGCGCCAGGCGGCGTCGGGGGCCACGTCGAGCAGCAGGTCCCCCACGCCGAGCGCGTCGAGGCGCTGCGCGAGCGCCACCGCCGAGCGGCGGTGGCCGGGGACGTGCAGCACGGTGCGCCCGGCGACCGCCGCGTCGGCGACGAGGGCGGCGAGCGTCCCGGTGACGTCCGCGCCGGTCGGGGCGTCCACGAAGACGTGCGCCCCGGTGGCCACGACGTCGAGCACGTGCTGCTGCGCGGGGTCCAGGTCGCCGACGCCACGCTCCTGCGCGGGGTCACGGTCGCCCACCACCGGCTCGGGCAGCGGCACCTGCAGCGCCTGACGCTGCTCGTCCACACCCGCGAGCGCGGCGACCACCTCGTGCCGTTCGAGCGTCCCGCCGAGGGCGTCCAGGTCGTCGACGAGCACCTGTCCGGGGTGCAGGAACGTCCCGACGACGACCCGCTCGGTGAGCGTGAAGCCCTCCAGCACCGCCTCACCGAGCGATGCGAGCCGCCGCAGCGCACCGCGCGGGTCGAAGCCGCCGCCGGAGAACGTGCCGCGTGCCACCGCGTCGGCGTCGAGCAGTGCACCGCGGCGCCGCAGCGCACGCGCGAGCACCGGGTTGACCTCGACGGACGGCTCGAGCACCAGCTCGTAGTCGCTCTCCCCCGAGCCGCGTGCCGTGAGCGTGACCGGCCGCAGCAGCACCGGCGCACGCACCGTGCGCGGGGCCGCCGGCTCCGGGTCGGCACCGGCTGCAGGTGCGGGACGGCGGGTGGCCGCCGCGAGCGCGGCCATGTCGTCGTGCGCGTCGCCCGCCGCACCGTGCTCGGTCCACGTGGCCACGCCGATGGCCAGCGACGTCGGGGCGATCCCGTAGCGCTGGGCGTAGGCCGCCGCGCGGGCGCCGACGGCGCGGGCCCGGCGCCGGGCGGTGGCCTGGGCACCTGCCTCCCGCACCAGGTTGGACAGCCGGGTCTCCCGCCCGGCGAAGAGCTGGGCCATGCCGGACGGATGGGCGGCGGACAGGTCCAGCGCGGCGTCGCCGAGCAGGTCGACGTCCGCCAGCGTGGACCCACCGGCGGCCTCCACCAGCGTGGTCCGCCACGTGGCGACGGCGCCCTCCACGAGCTCGGCCGGGGACGGCGGCTCGACGAGCGCCACGGCGGGCTCGTCGTCGGGAGCAGTGGTCGGGCCGGGAGCCGTGTCGGTTCCCGTGCCCGGGGTGCGCGCGGGGACGGTCACCGTGCGACGGTAACGCGGGGCGGGGCCACGACCCGGGTTGCCGCGCCGTGTGGCGGCCCGCCGGTGCGGGACCGGGTCCGGCAGCACCGCGGCGGACCCTCGGACCGGCGAGGCGTACTGACTCGGTCCGGGAATGGGAAACGGTGCGCGCCGCGCAGGGGGCAGGCGACGCGCACCGTCGGGGT
>Ga0164243_10010587_pt1 | contig 13237 bp, 12 predicted proteins | sample OricompcompostOP_FD_108781 | JGI IMG/M metagenome (GOLD analysis project Ga0164243, IMG submission 108781) | Organic Plus compost microbial communities from Emeryville, California, USA - Original compost - Organic plus compost (OP) | ecosystem: Engineered > Solid waste > Mixed feedstock >... | reverse complement strand
GCGCGAGGCGGGTGATCGCCCACACGTAGGCCAGCGGGGTGGTCCGCTCGGTGGCTGGGCGGGGCGCGGGCGCGTGCGGCGTCCGGCCGTGTGTGGCAGTCATCGCTGCTTCCCTTCTCACGTCGGCGGGCGTCTCCCGCCACCCCTACGAAACTCCGGTCCGCCATCGAGATGCAGAGCCGAACGGGGTTCGTCCCGAGGACCGACGTCCCACCGGACCCCGGCCGAACGGCCCGCTCAGTCCGTGTACGGAAGGGTGACGGTGACGGTCAGCCCGCCGCCGGGAGTGTCGGAGAGCCGTACGTCGCCCTCGTCGGTGGTGACCAGACGGTGGACGATGGCCAGCCCGAGACCGGTGCCGCTGGTGCGGTCGCCGCGGAAGCGCCGGAACGCGGTCTGCTTGGCCTGGTCCGACATGCCCGGCCCGCTGTCGGCGATGGCGATCTGCACCCGGTCGCCCACCCGCCGCGCGGTCAGCCGGATCAGGCCGCCCGCCGGCGTGGCGGACAGCGCGTTGTCGACCAGGTTGTCCACCACCTGGTCCAGGTGACCCGGCCCGGCGAGCGCGGCCAGCTCGGCCGGCGCGTCCACCTCCAGGCCGACGTCGCGTTCGGCGGCGACCGGGCGCCAGGCGTCGGCGCGGTCGTTCAGCAGCCCCGGTACGTCGACCGGCCCGGGCACCGGCGTGGTGTCCTCGGCGCGCGCCATCATCAGCAGCCCGTCGACGAGCCGGCTGAGCCGGTTGACCTCGTCGAGGGCGGCGTCGAACTCGGCCGGGTCGGGCTCGTCGGCGAGCAGCTCCAGGCGCAGCCGCAGCGCGGCCAGTGGCGTACGGAGCTGGTGGGAGACGTCGGCGAGCATCGTGCGGTTGTCGTGGATCAGCGTCTGCAACCGGGTGGCCATGACGTTGAACCGCTGCGTCAGCCGGCGGATCTCCGCGGGGCGCCGCGGCGGCTCCGCGCGGGTGCCGAGCGCGCCGCCGCCGAGGGACTCCGCGGCGGTCTCCAGCCGGTGCAGCGGCCGGCTCACCCAGCGGGCCAGCGCGACGGCGAGGACCGCCGCCAGCGCCACGGCGACCAGCGTGGTGACCGCCAGGCCCGTCCACAGCCGTTCGATGCGCTCGTCCAGCGGTTCCAGCGGCCGGGACAGCACGACCGCGCCGGCCACCCGCTCGTCGTGGCCGTTGACCGGTACGACGGCGATCAGCCGGTCCCCGTCGCGGCTGACGTGCGACCGCCCGGCCAGGCCCGGCGCGACGCGTTCGGGCTCGTACAGCTCCGGCTCCGACCCGTCGGCGACGTGCCCGTCGTCGTCCACCGCCGCCACCTGGAGGTCCCGGCCGCCCGCGTCGACCTCGCGGAGCTGGTCCAGCGTCCGCTGGAGGTCATCGGAGTTCTCCCCGTCGGCGAGTTTCTCCTCCGCGGCGGCGGCGAGCGTGTGCGCGACGCCGAGCGTGCTCTCCCGGTAGTCGTTGTTGTACTGCACGGACATCGCGAGGCCGAGCGGCAGCAGTGCGCCGACCAGCATCGCGAACGTCAGTGTCAGGAACGCCGCGAAGATCCGGCTGGTCATCGCGGGTCACCGAGCCGGAAGCCGCGGGCGTAGACGGTGAGGATCGCCGACGGGTCGCCGAGCTTGCGGCGCAGCGCGGCGATGTGCACGTCGAGCACCCGGGTGGCGCCGTACCAGCGGGTGTTCCAGACGCGTTCGAGGATCTCCTGCCGGCTCAGCACCCGCCCCGGGTCCGCGGCCAGGCACTCCAGGATGTCGAACTCGGTCGGGGTGAGCGCCAGGTCCTCGCCGTGCAGCGTCACCCGGCGGGTCCGCGTGTCGATCGCGAGCGCGCCGTGGGTGATCCGGTCGCCGCCGGCCGCCCGGCTGCGCCGCAGCACCGCGCGGATCCGGGCCATCAGCTCGGCGAATCCGAACGGCTTGACGATGTAGTCGTCGGCCCCCGCGTCCAGCGCGGCCACCCGGTCCGGCTCCTCACCGCGCGCGGTGATCACCAGGATGGCCGCGTCGGACCGTTCCCGCAGCGTGGCGCACAGCTCGACGCCGTCGCCGTCGGGCAGGCCCAGGTCGAGGAGCACCGCGTCGTACGGGTCCGCGGCGAGGGCGTCCGCCGCGGTGCCGACCACGGTGGCGGTGTAGCCCGCCCGGGTCAGCCCGCGTTCCAGGGATCCGGCGATGCCCGGATCGTCCTCGACGATCAGGACCCGCACCGCGCCTTCGGTCACCTGCCAACCGTAAGCACGCGCCGGGGGGTCTGAACGACTTCTGAACAGTGTCCTTGCCGAGTTCTGGCAATCCGTCCCGGGCCGCTCAGGTCTCCTTGAGGATCCGGGAGAGGATCTCCTCGGTCTTCTCCGGCGGTTCGGCGTCGACGCAGAGCTGGTTCATGGTGTTCGTGTAGTCCTCGACGTCGCCGGGCTTGTCGAGGTACAGCGCGCTGGTGAGCTGCTCGAGGTAGATCACGTCGGGCAGGTCGGGCTGCGGGAACCGCAGCACGGTGAACTGGCCGCCCGCCGCGGCGTGGCCGCCGGCGCTGAACGGCAGCACCTGGACGGTCACCCGCGGGTGCTGGGTGAGTTCGAGCAGGTGCTCGAGCTGGGCGCGCATCACCTCGCGGCCGCCGTACGGACGGCGCAGCGCCGCCTCGTCGGTGACCGACCAGATCTGCGGCCCGGTCTCCTCGGACACCAGCCGCTGCCGGCGCAGCCGCAGGTCGACGCGGCGGTTCACCTCATCGTTCGGCGTCGTCTCGTGCCGCAGCCGGACGACGGCGCGCGCGTAGTCGGCGGTCTGGAGCAGGCCGTGCACGAACTGCGTCTCATAGGACCGGATGACCGACGCGGCCTCTTCCAGGCCGATGTAGGTCTCCAGCCAGCTGGGGATGAGGTCGGCGTACTGGTGCCACCAGCCGGGCGTGTTGGCCTGGCGGGCGAGCGACAGCAGCGACTCGCGGTCGCTTTCGTCGGTGACCTCGTAGAACGTGAGCAGGTCCGCCACGTCGCGCAGCTTGAAGCTGCTGCGGCCGAGCTCCAAGCGGCTGATCTTCGACCGGGTGCCGCGGATCGCCTCCGCCGCGTCGTCCGGGGAGACGCCGCGCGTCTCGCGCAGGCGCCGCAACTGGGATCCGAGCATGATGCGGAGAACCGTCGGCCCGCCCTCTGGGCGGCGCAGTGGTTCAGGTGGCTCGGGCTGAGCGATCGAGCCGGCTGCCATGTGCCGTTCCCTCCCTGGCCTTTCCTGCAGACCCCCGATGGCACGTACCGGCGTCAGGTGGGCTGTTCACCGGTGGGCGCGCACAGTTTCGCACCGGTTGCGGGGTGAGCGCCAGCCCTGCTGGCCAGCGGGCCGACCGGGGCCTGAGGCCACGTCGGCCCGCTGGGGGCATCAGCCGACCAGGTCGTCGAACTCCCCGCCCTTGACGCCCAGCATGAACGCCGTCATCTCGGCAGAGGTGAAGATCAACGCCGGTCCCTGTGGATCGCGCGAGTTCCGCATGGCGATCCCGCGGGCGCGGGAAAGCGGGCTCAGCTCCACGCAACTGCCGTCCGGATTGCTGTGGCGGCTCTTGCGCCACGCGGCGCCGGGGACCTCCCCGGCCGCCATGCCGTTCCGAACGCAGATCTGGTCCATCGTGCCTCCCAATGTGCGTCCGCCCATCGGGTCCCGCTCCTACCCGGGACGGAGTACTGCAAGGACGCACGCCCCTCTTGGCGCGCCCTGGGCGGAACCCTAGCGCTGCACGTGCATTTGAGTACCCATTTCGATGTACGTGCGGCTGTGTTCTCATTTGAGCTTGCAGATGGGTGATCGCAGGGGAGAGGATGTCCCGTGTCGACTCGGCGCACCCCGAGGAAGGCGGCCGATGGTCCAGCGACCGTACGCCCATGCACGCACCGGCTCCCACGTGCGCGCACTTCACGGATCTGCCCGCACACTGCCGGACGAACGGGCCCGGTGGCTGGAGCTGCCCGCGGTCCCGGCCTCGGCGCGCGCCGCCCGCCGGTTCGTCACCGACACCCTGGAGACCTGGGGCCTCGACGCGCTGGCCTATGACGCGGCGACGATCGTCTCCGAGCTCGCCACCAACGCGATCGTGCACGCCTGCGACCAGAACGATCCGGCCGACGAGTTCCACGTCACGGTGACCGCCGACTACGAGGAACTGACGATCACCGTCACCGACCTCGGCGACGACGAGCCCGCGGAGCTGTTCCCGGGTGAGCCGAGCGTCGGCGCCGAGTCCGGCCGCGGCCTCGGCATCGTGGCCGCGTACAGCGACGACTGGGGCTGGCAGCGGCAGGCCGGCACCGGCAAGGTCGTCTGGGCGACGCTCGGCATCGGGCGCTTCCTGCCCACCCAGGACCAGCGCGAGGCCTGAGCGGCAGCGGGAACGCGACCGGCCGCAGTTCCCCAAATAGGCCGCTACCAGGTGACCGGGAGCTCGTGCACGCCGTACACCGCCATGTCGTGCTTGAACCGCAGCTCCTCGATGGGGCGGGCGAGCGCCAGGGTGGGCACGCGGCGGTACAGCGTGCCGTAGACGACCTGGAGCTCCACCCGGGCCAGCGGCTGGCCCAGGCACTGGTGCACGCCGTAGCCGAACGCGACGTGGTGGCGGGCCTTGCGGTGCAGGTCGAGGTCGTCGGGCGCGGGGAAGGCGGTGGCGTCCCGGTTGGCGATGTCGCCGGCCGCGATCACGCCCTCGCCGGCGCGGATGAGCCGGCCGCCGACCTCCACGTCCTCCCGGGCGACGCGGCGGCGGCCGGAGTGGGTGATGGTGAGGTAGCGCAGCAGCTCCTCGACGGCGTTGACGATCAGCTGCGGATCCTCGGCGTCGCGCAGCTCGGCGAGCTGCTCGGGGTGCTGGAGCAGCGCGACGGTGCCGAGCGCGATCATGTTCGCGGTGGTCTCGTGCCCGGCGACCAGGAGCAGCTGGCCCATCGACGCGATCTGCTCGCGGGTCATCGCGCCGGTGCGCAGCTGGCCGACGGCCAGCCGGCTGAGCAGGTCCTCGCCCGGGTCGGCGTTTTTCTGGTCGACCAGGTCGCCGAGGTACGCGAGCAGCTCCTCGGTGGCGGCCAGCGCGTCGTCCGGCGTGGTGTCGCGGGAGACCAGCACGCGGCTGACCCGGTGGAAGAACGCCCGGTCCGCGTACGGCACGCCGAGCAGCTCGCAGATGACCAGCGACGGCAGCGGCAGCGCGAACGCCGCGACCAGGTCGGCGGGCTTCGGGCCGGCGAGCATCTCGTCGATCAGGTCGTCGACGATGGCCTGGATGCGCGGACGCAGCGCCTGCATCTTCTTGACCATGAAGCTCGGCTGGAGCAGGCGGCGCTGTTCGGCGTGCTCGGGGTCGTCCATGGAGATGAACGCCTTGGCCCGCCGGCGGCGCGCGCGCATGCCCGCGCTCTGCGCCGGGTAGCCGGGATGGTCGCTGTCCGCGCTGATCCGCGGGTCGGCGAGCACCTGCCGTACGTCGTCGTACCGGGTGACCAGCCACGGCGTGCTGCCGTCCCACAGCCGGACCCGGGTGACCGGCTCCTCGCGCTGGATCCGGCCCAGCTCGGGCGGCGGGTCGAACGGGCAGCGCCCGCGGGCCAGGGGGAACTCCGGGGTCTCGGTCACGCGCACCTCCACGGAGAGTTACCAAACGAATGTTCTCTAAGAAAGAGAACACCTGTTAGGCATCTCCCGTGAAGTCCCCGTACGGTGAGTGTGGCCGGTGTCACCCGCCGCGCTCAGGCGAAGACCAGCTCCACCAGCTCGTCGACGAACGGCCCGACCAGGTCGGCGCCGCGCTCCCGGGGGTTGCTGTGCAGCAGCGCCACCCGGCCGTGCGCGCCCACGAACACCAGCACCGCGGCCCGCCGGCTCGGCACGCGCAGCCGGTGCCCGGCGGCGTCGCAGCGGTCGAAGGCCGCCGTGAGCAGGTCGATCACATCCATCAGCGGCCCCTCGGGGGGCGCGTCGGCCGGCCGGCGCACGCCGCCGCGGCTGAGCATGAGCCGGTACAGCCCCGGGTTGGCGATGGCGAACGCGCAGTACGCGTGCAGCTGGGCGTGCACCCGGCCGACCACGTCGGCCGGGTCGGTCTCCTCGTCGGCCGCGGTCATCCGCGCCCGCAGCCGCGCGAACTCGTGCTCAAGCAGCCCGCGTACCAGCGCGTTGCGGTCGCTGAAATGCTGGTAGATGCTGGCCGGCGCGATGCCGACCGCCCGGGCCACGCCGCGGATGGTCAGCCCGTCCTCGCCGCCCAGCTCGGACAGCAGGCGGCCGGCCGCGTCGAGGATCTCGGCGCGCAGCCGCTCCCCCTCGCCCCAGCGGTTGCGGGTACGGGGAGGAACGGTGTTGACCTCGTCCGGCACGCCTCCATTCTTACCGGTTGCGCCAGACCGGCCGGCGCTTCTGCGCGAACGCCGAGATGCCCTCGACCGAGTCCTCGCTGGAGTGCAGCTCGTCGTACGCGGGGGAGGGGTGGTCGACGGCGTCGACCGTCTCGGCGATGGCCTGGGTCTCGGCCATGATCTGCAGGGACAGCCGTACGGACGTGGGCGAGCCGTCGAGGATCTCCGCGGCGAGCGCGCGGGCGCCGTCCAGCGCCGTACCGGCGTCCACCACCCGGCTGACCAGGCCGTACGCCTGCGCCTCGGTCGCGGTGAGGCGGCGGCCGGTGAGGATCATGTCGGTGGCCACCTTCGGCGGGACCGTGCGCGGCAGCCGTACGAGGCCGCCGGCGCCGGCGACCAGGCCGACCTTGACCTCGCTCAGCGCGAACCGGGCGGTGCTGTCCGCGACGACGACGTGGCAGGCCAGCGCGATCTCGCAGCCGCCGCCCATGGCGAAGCCGTTGACCGCGGCGATCACCGGCTTGGGCAGGTGCCGGCGGCTGGTGAGGCCCGCGAAGCCGTTCTTCGGGACCCAGACCGGCTTCCCGGACGCGGAGTAGACGAGGTCGTTGCCCGCCGAGAACGCCTTGTCGCCGGCGCCGGTGAGGATGGCCACCCACAGGTCGGGGTCGGCGAAGTAGGCGTCGAAGACCTCGTCGAGCTCGGCGTTCGCCGGCGGGTGCAGGGCGTTGCGGGCCTCGGGGCGGTTGATGGTGACCTCGAGCAGGTGTCCGTCGCGGCGCACCGTCACGTGCTCGTAGTCGTCGCGGAACGCCGGCGTACGCGGCGGGAACAGCGCGTCCATCCGCTCCGCGCCGACCGTCACGCGGTTGCCGGGGCCGAACGACCGGACGTACACGCGGGCGCCGACCGGCTCGCCGGTGGACAGCAGGTCGAGGATCGCATCGTCGCCGTCCGGCGTCATGGCGAGGAACCGGCGGCCGTCGTCCTCCAGCCGGCCGATCACGATGCCGGTACGGCGGCCGTCGCGGGCGTGCTTGACCGTGTACGCCTCGATCGTCCCCCAGCCGTCGGCGCGGGTGGCCTGCGGTACGGACGGCCAGGCGTCGATCTCGGCCTGCAGCTCGGCGCTGCGGTCGGGGCGCCAGGCGGCGGGGGTGGTGGAGTAGACGCCGGCGGAGTACTTGCTGAGCGTGCCGCCGTTCGCGCCGACCAGCCCGTACGCGCCGGGCCGCTCGCGAAGCCGCGCGACGGTCTCGGCGATGGCGTGCATCGAGTAGTTGTTGCCCGCGCCGCCGAAGAACGGCAGGCCGCCGGTCAGCGTCAGCCCGCGCGGGTCGTCGGGGGCCAGGCCGAGGCCGTCGCAGATGGTGGACACCGCGATCGGGAAGCAGCTGTACAGGTCGATGGTGGCCAGGTCGTCGGTGCCGATCCCGGCGACCTCCAGGGCGTGTCGGGCGGCCATGACGGACGCGGGGCCGCGGCTGAGTTCCGTACGGTCGAGCAGGTCGCGTTCCCGCAGGTCCGCGTGGCCGTGCAGGAAGACCCACTTCTCCTGCGGGATCCCCAGCCGCCGGGCCGCCGCGACCGACGTGAGCAGGACCGCGGCGCCCTGGTTGACCTGGTCGCGGGCGACGAGGAAGCGGGTGTAGGGGTCGGCGATGGGGCGGTTGCGCTCGGTGGGCGTGGCCAGCTCGCGGGCGTCGCGGACGGTCGGCGCGGCGGCGTACGGGTTGGCCGCGGCGACCTTGGTGAACGGGGCGAACAGCTCGCCCATGCCCAGCGCGTACGCCTCCCGGGACTGGCCGAGGCGGGCGCGGCGCGCGTTGTCGAACAGCGCGTACTGGCTGGGCGCGTCGGTGAGGCCGTGCGCGGTGAGCCGCCGGGAGACCAGGCCCTTCAGCCCGTACCCGCGGTCCTCCAGGTCGCCGTCGGCGTGCTCGGTGAAGTCCGGGCGGTCCTCGGCGGCGGCCAGGTGGCGGGTGGTGGAGATCGCTTCGGAGCCGAACAGCAGCGCGACCTCGCCGTGGCCGCCGGCGATGGCGCCGGCCAGCTCGGTCACCAGGTGCTGCGGCGACTGGCCGCCGGCCACCTCCAGGATCGCGCGGGCGGGCGCGGCGCCGACGCGGCCGGCCACCGACCGCGGGTAGTTGTCGGACCTGCCGAGGGGCGCGGGCGCGCCGGGCGTGGAGATCTCGAACTGCCGTACGCCCGCGACGGTGTCCACCGCGGCGGCCACCGCGGCCGGGTCCGCGCCGGTGTCGGCGAGCGCCGCCCGGGCCGCGGCCGCGGCGAGGTCCACCGCGGACATCCGCCGGTAGTCCGGGTCGTCGATGCTCTCAGCGGCCTGCCCGGCGCCGACCAGGACCGGGGTGGTCGGGTCGATGTCCGTCATGTACTGCTCCCGTCGCCGCACCTCTATACCGGAACGACATTCGTCCGTAACAGCCGCAGGCTATACTGACGGTAATCGTTCAGCAATGGGGGTACGCCGTGGCACCCAATGCCGGCGTGACGGCGGGCCGGCCCCGCGACCCCGGCGTCGACGACAAGGTGGCCCGCGCCGCCATCGACCTGTTCGGCGCGGAGGGCTGGGCCGGGTTCAGCATCGAGTCCGTGGCCCGGCGGGCCGGCGTGGGCAAGGCGTCGATCTACCTGCGCTGGCCGACCAAGGAGGCGCTGCTCCTGGAGGCGCTGCGCCGGCACGTCGGCGGCGTCGCCGACGTCGAGGCGGGCAACGTGCGCGACGAGCTCGTCCGGCTCGCGCGCCGGCTCCTCGACCAGTACGTCGGCGACGCCGGGCAGGTGATGCTGCGCATCTCCCTGGAGGCCGAGCGCATCCCCGGCGTCGCCGAACACTGGGCGGCCATCCGCGAGTCCCGCATCCTGGCCGCCCGTACGATCGTCCGCCGCGCCATCGCCCGCGGCGAGCTACCGCGCGGCACGTCCGTCACGCTGCTGCTCGACACCCTCTGCGGCGCGGTGATCAACCACGTGCTGGCGACCCCACCGGACGCCCGTCAGGACCTCGCCACCGACCCGGACGCGTACGCCCGGGCCCTCGTCGACTTCCTCCTCACGAACACTGCCGCCGCCACCGCGGAATGACCGCGGCGCGCCCGCCGCGCGCTCACCGTGCGCCCCACAGTGCGGGCTTGCGGTTGGTCCAGCGCACGGCGGCCTCCAGCTGGGCGCCGAGCCGCAGCAGTGTGGCCTCGTCGGCGGGGCGGGCGGTGAGGGTGACGCCGATCGGCAGGCCGTCGCCGGTCCAGTGCACCGGCAGCGAGATCGCCGGCTGGCCGGAGGCGTTCTGCAGCGGGGCGAAGGCCACGAACCGTACGGTGCGCGCGAACTCGTCCTCGGGGTCGCCGGCCTGGGTGAACCAGCCGGCCGGACGCGGACCGTACGGGGCGGTCGGGGTCAGCACCGCGTCGAATCCGGCGGTGGCCGCGACGAACCCGCGGGACACGGTCTCCAGGAGGCCGCGGGCGGCGGCCAGCCGGGTCGCGCTGATCGGCCGGCCCCGCTCGCGCAGCATCGTGGTGATCGGGCGCAGCAGCGGCTCGCCGTCCGGCGGTATCGGGGCCCCGGCCGCCAGCACCGCCCACACGTCGGCGAACGCGTCGACGAACCCCGGGTCCATCGGCGGCTCGATGTCGGTGACCTCGTGCCCGGCCGCCGTCAGCGCCGCGGTGGCCTCCTCGTACGCGGCCCGGCACTCCGGTGCCACGACGGCGTCGGTCAGCGGGACCACGTGCCGGGCGATGCGCAGCCGTACGGGCGGCTGCTCGGCGCACGCGGCGAAGGAGGTCGCGGGCCTGCGTACCAGGGCGAGCTGGCCCGGCTGGTCGGCGGCCAGCGCGTCGAGCGCCGCCGCGGCGTCCCGTACGGTGCGGGTGAGCGCGCCCTCGATCGCCACCCCGGCCACGTCGGAGGGCGCGGGGCCGGAGAAGACCCGGTCCCGGGACGCCTTGAGCCCGACCAGGCCGCACGCGCCGGCCGGGATGCGGATCGACCCGCCGCCGTCGCCGGCGTGCGCGACGGGCACCAGGCCGGCGGCGACCGCGGCGGCCGCGCCGCCGCTCGACCCGTGCGCCGACCGCGCGGTGTCCCACGGGTTGCGCGTCTCGATGCCCAGGTCGGTCTCGCAGTGCGGCATCAGCGCGAACTCCGAGGTGGCGGTCTTGCCGAGGCTGATCATCCCCGCGGCGCGCAGCGCGGTCACCACGGAGGCGTCCACGTCCGGGACGTACCCCTTGAACGCCCGCGAACCGTACGAGGTCGGCACGCCGGCGGTGGGCGTCACGTCCTTGATCGCGGTGGGCACGCCGTGCAGCGGGGGCAGGTCGGCCCCGGAGCGTACGGCGCGTTCGGCCTCCCGGGCCTGCGCGCGGGCCGCGTCGTCGGTGACGGTGACGAACGCGCCCAGCTCGCCGTCCAGGCGGCGGATGCGGTCCAGGTAGTGGTCGACCAGCTCCACCGGGCCGATCTCGCGGCGCCGGATGGCCGCGGCCTGCTCGACGGCGGTGAGGTCGTGCAGCTCGGTCATGGCTCCCCCTTCGTGGGTGTTTGCGCCATAGTATGCACGCGGTGCGTGCAATGGCGAGTGCAATGGTTACACTGGCCCGGACGAGAGGGGCGGAATGGCACGTCGACGGCGGTGGACGACCGGCGAGATCCTGGACACGGCGATCGAGGTGCTGCGTACGAGCGACGCCGGGTCGTTCAGCGTGCGGCAGGTCGCCGCCGCGCTCGGCACCGACTCCTCCAGCCTCTACCGGCACTTCCGCAGTAAGACCGAGCTGCTGCGCGCGGTCACCGACCGGATCATCGGCACGGCCATGGAGGGCTACGAACCGAAGGGCGGCTGGCGGCGGCGGCTCACCGACATCTCCACGCGGCTGTGGGACGCCTTCGGCCGGCACCCGCAGGTCGCCGCGCTCTGGGGCCGCTACATCTCCAGCGGGCCCGGATCCCGGCTGGTCATGGAGGAGACGCTGCAGGCCCTGCGCGCCTCGGGCCTACCGGACGAGGAGATCCCCGGCGAGTACCACCGGCTCGCGACGCTGCTGGTCGCGCTGGTCTCCTCCGGGGCGGCGGCCGGCGCGGTCCCCGCCGAGGAGCACGAACAGGGCCTTGAGCTGTTCCGCGTCACCGTGCTGGGCGCCGACCCCGAGCGGTTCCCGGCGCTGGCGCACTTCGGGCGCGCCATCCGACCCGTCATCGAGGACCGGCAGGCCGCCTTCGAGACGCTCCTCGCGGGTCAGCTCGACCTGATCGAGGCGGCGGTCAGCCGGGCGGGAACAGGCGGTTGACGTAGGGGTTGCGGAACGTGCCGCCGGGGTCGTACCGGGGGAGCAGGCGGGCGAAGGCGGACCAGTACGGGTACTGCGCGGCGATGGCGTCCGGCGGCATCGTGGCCAGCTTGCCCCAGTGCGTACGGGGGCCGTACGGGGCGAGGGCGCGTTCGACGTCCGGGAGCAGGGCGGTCACCGCGTCCGGGTCGGGTTTCCAGGTGAAATGCAGGGCCACGGTGGGGCGGTCGTGGGCCGGGCTGAGCCAGAGGTCCTCGGCGGCCAGCGTACGGACCTCGCAGGCCAGGGCCAGCGGTGCGATGCGCGGGCCGAGGCGGCGCAGGGCGGCGAACGCGTCGGGGGCGGCGTCGCGCGGCACGTAGTACTCCGACTGGAGCTCGTCGCCGCTGCTCGGGGTGAAGTCGAGGCGGAAGTGCGGGAGACGCGCGTACCAGGGGCCCGGCTCGCCGAGGTTGGGGGTGCAGGCGTCCGGGGCGGCGCCGTCGATCGGGTGCCAGGGGGCGGTGAGGCGGCGGGTGCCGAGCCAGCCGTCCTCGGGGAGCGGCTGGTCGGGGCGGGCCTTGATCCACGCGTGAGCGTGCGGGCGGTGCCAGTCGGTGAAGACGCTGGCGCTGTAGAACGGGGAGAAGATCTCGTCCAGGTGGGCGCCGAGGTCGTCGAGGGGCAGGTCCGCGTAGACGCGCTGGCGGATCTCGTACGCGGGCACCAGGTCGAGGGTGACCCGGGTGACCACGCCCAGCGCGCCGAGGGCGATGACGGTGCCGGGGAAGTCCGGGTCGGTGCGGTCGATGTTCCGGACCGTGCCGGTGCCGTCCACCAGCTCCAGGGCGGCCACGCTCCCGGCGATCGTGCCGTTCCGGTCGCCGGACCCGTGCGTACCGGTGGCACACGCGCCGGCGATGGAGATGTGCGGCAGAGAGCCGAGGTTCCGCAGCGCCAGCCCGTGCTCGTCGAGCACGGTCGAGAGCCGCCCGAACGTCCAGCCACCCGGCACGGAGACCGTACGCCGCTCGCGATCCACGACAACGGGTTCGTCAAGAAGATCCAGCCCGATCATCGTGCCGCCGGTATCAGCGATCCGATTGAACGAGTGCCCCGTCCCGAGCACCCGCACCGGCCCACCGGCCGCCACCACGTCCCGCACCTCACCCACCGACCGAGGCCGCACGACCCGCCCCGCCGAGAACGCAACATTCCCCGCCCAGTTCAAAAGCACCCCGCCATCCACCGAAAAAGCGGATCACCCCGACACACCCCCCGTCAACGCCCCACCCCACTCCACGAGCCCACCCCAGGCGTACCAATGGCCTCGCTCCGCGCTTCCGCGCCTTCGCGCCCCGCACCCCGCGCGCCCCGCACCCCGCGCGCCTGCCCCGCGCGCCTGCCCCGCGCGCCTGCCCCGCGCGCCTCGCGCGCCGCGCGCCTCGCGCGCTCCGCGCGTGAAAGGCCTCGCTTCGCGAGACTGATTTATTGCGCGTGCGGCCGCCGTGCGTGGCCGGGCGCCGTTTGCGAAGTGCGGCCAGGATGCGGGGCGAGATCCTGTGCAGATTCCAGGTACGGGGG
>Ga0164243_10010586_pt1 | contig 13238 bp, 3 predicted proteins | sample OricompcompostOP_FD_108781 | JGI IMG/M metagenome (GOLD analysis project Ga0164243, IMG submission 108781) | Organic Plus compost microbial communities from Emeryville, California, USA - Original compost - Organic plus compost (OP) | ecosystem: Engineered > Solid waste > Mixed feedstock >... | reverse complement strand
GTTGGCGCCATATTGTATGTATGTACACCTAGAGAATATTTAATTAATATCACGGCCTGCTGCACTCTCCGGTTTGGTTCCCTTTCATCAAATTTCGCTTCTTATTTTAGCCATCACGTCTGCATCGAAAGCAGATTCTGGAACCCATCTCACGTGACCCAATATCATCCCAGGTTGTCGAGGGTCAACGTCGTGTCTCAGTGTCGTTTCGGCTGTGACATTTACAAGGCCTCTGCTGGCGATCACTGTTTCATCCCCAGATTGAGTGCGGGCAGTGCTTTCTGTAATGTAGTGTAAATCTGCTTTCGAAGCGGGTATTCTACTACGACTAAGAGTTTATCGAATTCTTCTCTTAATCTATCTCGCGCTTGCGTTTTTGTGATTCTGCTGTGATTCCCATTGCCATCTCCCGCCTTCATTCAAAGATAGTCCCCGCCTTGAGAAATTCCTCGCGTCTAATTTACGACACCCCTAAGAAGAGTTACAGCGTCAGGAACCCTTGGGGCGAAAAACATGTTGATGTATCAGCTGAACATCCTCGCTGCCATGACAGTGCTGCTGGCTAGCGCGACGGCGATAGATCTCACGGCGGAGCTCAACGCCGGATGGAAGATGGCACTGCATCCAAGGCAGGCGACGAACCTCCAAGCCTTCTCGGGCACATTGGGAGGTGTGCGAGCATCCGCGGTATGATTATCTATCCAACAATCGAGCCTCCACGAAGCGATGTCGTTTGCCTCCGTTGGAAAACGTGGACGGACCTGGAAACTGATCTCTTCGCGGCGCGATTTAGATTACGAATTCTGGAGACCCCGAGAGGCCATTTGCTGTCGACGGTGATACTTTTGTAGGTTTAATGCGTTTTCTCGCGTTGATAAATAATGACGTTCGCTCACACGTTGAGAATACAGCCCGACTTCAGGACAGCGGCGGACCGGGCATGCGACAACCAGAAGAACAACTGCGCCGAGATCGCAAACAGTCCCACCGGGACGTTCGAAGTCAGCGACTGTGATAAGCAAAACGGTGGGTTCTACGCGGGAAATCCGACATGGCGAGCAGGAAGCCAGTTTACGCTAACATGCCGGGCGATACACAGAACAATGCAAGTCGTCGATAAGCTCCGCATCGAAGACAACCTTTGGGGAGCCAGCCCTCGTCAGCTCGAATGCGCAGTTCGATTTCATTTGTGATATAGTGTAAAGAGGCTGGCAATGGGCGGATGGAAACAATGAAACGAAACAAGATGTGGCTGGATTTATACATCGGATGGCCAGTCAGCCCACATGGGATTCTTAATGTCAATGGGCGATGGGAGAAGGGAGGCTGGTTCCTTAGCACCGGGATGGCGTTAAAGTTGATTATGTCTTGGAAATGCGGATACCTTTTGGCGATATAATTGATTTTTGTACCACGAAGTTGTCCGAGTAAGCTCTTTTTTTCCGTCCGAAATCGAAAACCTTGTCGCCTCGATCAATAATTGCCCGGATCTATTGGATTTTGGGCAGCCGGAGCACATGTAAGTGACAAACCCTGCCTGGGGAGCAGCCTATGAAATGATCTTGCATCCCAGAGGCGAGGACGCGAGTGTTCTTGGGTAGGTTCAGGGCCCCTGACTTTGCGCTACGGCAGGGCTTGGGTCCATCGCATTGATTGGGTTTTGATGAGGTCAATTCCAAGGAACAAGGAACGGGGCGAGCTTTGAATGGCTCGGGATGACCCGATAAAAAAGTCAATTGCGGCGTTGGTGGTCAACTTTCCACGTATCCACGCTAACACGTGTCTTGGAGAACGAGGTTTGTTCGGAGTCAACGAGACCAGGTGCTCACTCACTCACTCCCTACAACTCCTTGATGCGCTCATCATGAATTGGTCTCGCTCAACCAACATCGCAAGACCCCATTGCGAAATCCTCGAGAGTTTCCGCCAGAGACCGGAATCCAGACCATGATTTAGACAAGCCACTTTGGTCCAGCGCGTATGTACTTCATCGACAGGAATGCTATGTAAACTAATAACTTGAGGGTAATTGTATTGACCCATGAGAAGCAGGAACATTCCCCCATATGGAGAATGGACCGGGGTTTGGAAGACACCCTTTTTTGGGCTAATACATAATAATATTAGTACGAAGTAGTGGAGTGGAAAGAACACTCTGGCAGCCTGGGGAATGAGGTTATTTTCCATGTGAGGATTTTCCATAATCTTTTTCAGTCCCTTCAGTATAGGACATGCCCTTGAAATCCCCTAGAGGCTGATGCTTTCTTGCTAGAGAATATTACTGGGGCTCAAGAGGCAAAAACACCCCGAAGTCTTTGGGCGATTGAGCCTCTGAATGCCTTGGTAATACCGTAATGCCGCGCTGTTGTGCGGCGGTGTACAAGTAGTTTGTTTCTCTTCAATTATCTGTTCTCCAACAGTGTCACTTGTAATCCTGCACTGTATATGAGGTACTTATCTCTCATGTAGATTGACCTCCTTTGCAACTGAGGAAATGAGTACAATGGGTAGTGTACAGGATAGACGTCGACTGAGGTACTTCGTATGACCGAAGGAATTTTCTTCCTGCCAAGATGACCGAGGACCATCGCAGATCTCATTAGTTAGGATGGTACATAGGTACATTTATTTCAGCTGGAGTGACCTTCCCAAAAGCGACCTCTTCAAATGTACCGGCTAGCATTCTTCCATCAGGGGGAAATTGCCCCGACCCATTTAGCACAAGGGCCCCTGCTCCTTCCAAACCAACGATTTGTTCGGTGATATGCCAGGAGTTGCGGCAAGAGCATCCTGCTTCGTACTCTTGGCGAGCGACTCTGAGATGCTCGGGGTACTTCCAATACGAGAAACTCAATGTACCCGCGTCGCCAATTTCGCTGGCAAATACAGTGCGCAAAAATGACCTTGGCCCCCTGCTAACCGTGGCTGGCCAGAGGGAAGGAGCAAACCAAGCTTGCCGTGACAGGACAGCCCTGAGTGGCCTTTTTGATTGCTCGTGAACCCCATTGATCTAATTTCTTCTGGCTTTTTCCTCTTTGTCGAGTTCCCTGTCTTCGCGTCAACCGTCAACCCCTTTCCCAATGCTGCCCGACGTCGACCTTGAGTGAAGAATCTTGAGAATCTATTTTTCTCTTCCTCGACGACAACAGCCTCTCCTCAAGGCAGCCAACCGCGGGCTCCCCATGTATCCGGCTTCGTCTGTTTTTCTGCCGTGTCCTCGTTTATAGGTCACTCTTTCGATTTTGTAATGGTTATCTGACGTTCCTTATAATATTTTTTTTTACCACTTAATCCGTGACCTTTCCCGACAGCCAGTGTTGGGGACCGCCACTCCTAATTTTCCTCCTTGCCGGAAAACGCGTCGCGCCCAACCCGCTCACCACCCTCCTTTCTCCTTCCACATCCACCCGCGACGAACTCACGCATCCGAATGATTTTTTGCTGCTGCTGGATGCAAAAATAATTTATTTCTGGCGTGGTGGAAGGCCAAGGTTTTTCCGACGCGAGTTGAAGAGACTCAGCTGCAGGCGACTCAATCTTCGTCTGCGCTGATCTCGTTGTGGTGAGTCCCTCCTGGTTTGTTGAGGCGAAAGGCGGAAACCTCCCCCCCCGACCATCAGCATTCGACATCCTGGCAAGGCAGACCACGCTTGTCTAACCTTCCCGCCTCCCCAAGCGCAGGTTCTCGTGAAGACGTCGCCTCAACAATCGTCGCCGTCCCGTCCTGCAGGGGACGGAAACTCCGAGGCATCCCGGGCTCAATCTCCAGAGCACCCTCAGTCCCCTGCCCTCTCGACGACCTCGACAGCGGACTGCTCTTTGGAAGACTCTCCCATCCTACACTCTCTACCCGCCCCGACCCTTCCTAGCAGGGCGTTAGAACTACTCAGGACCCCTCCTGCACTCGACTCGGACGACGAACCTCCATACGTCACGGCCAGTTGGGGATCCCCCTATCCACAGACTCATCGAGAGCATCTCCGAGAGGAGAGTCTGAGCAGTGAAGCATCGGAAGACTCGCCTATTCATCAACTCGAGCTTCATACGCCGTTTCTACGCCCGCCCCCCGAGTTCGCACGAGAACTTGCGGACCAGTCAAACTACGCTTTCGTGAGCGCTGCTGTTCTCGCTAACCGCGCGAGGCGCCCAACTAGGGGTCTCACTGAGGAGTGGATTCGCCAGCATACGGCCGACGACTCTGCTGAAGGTCGCCCCTGGCTTAGTGACGGTACTGAAGATAGTGAGCCCTCTTCACTGAGAGGTTCCGCTTCTAGTAACATTGGCTGGCTTGAGCCGTACGACTTGCAGACGCCTCGAGCTAACCCCAACCGGTTACCCTCACGAGAAGTCTCTCGAAGACATCCACGCGCCCGATCCAGCGTGGAAACTCTTACACCCGAATCTCACGCGCGCGATACCGGTTCTCCGAGAGTCATAGGGAAAATGGCTACTGAAGCGGACCAGACAACTGCGCCAGTGGCTGTGCCCGAAACAGCTGCACCAGCCCCCGTTCCGAAGGATGGCCATCTTCCTCCTGAGACCCCTCCGCGGCCGACTCCCACGTTGGCAAAGGAAGCCCGGACTCCCAAGTCTCCTGCAAAATCGACACCGTTAAGGTTAAAGTCGAATGAACAGCCTTCGCAGCCTCGGCCAAAGAAGAAAGTCCCATGGAAGGGAAAGAATATTATGGTGCTCCTCCCTTTGGATGATCATCGCGGCCAGGCCAACCAACCGCCTGCTCCCCTTACGCAGGGTGAAGTTGAACGCATGTATAGAGATTGGGAAGAGCTAGGCTATAATGTCCGTGGTTTTGATCTCAACAGGGATTCATCGCGCCCTGGTGAAGCTTCCCAGAGCCGAGCTTTCTGGCCCGACCACCGCGACATGGAAAGGGAACACCGGAACCGACATTTTGTTGTCACTTTGCCGGACTTGAATGGTAAGTGGTGAAGAGGAACAAGGTTACGACGTTTTCTGATTTAGCTAACATTGTGGTAGCTTGGAAAAATTATGTTGATGAGCTGAACGAGGCGAAACTGCGTGCTCTGGGCGTGTCAAGTCATGATGAGGAGCCACCGCCCCTCCCATCCGTCTCGCCGGTGACATCAACGACGAGCCGAATCCCGTCCAGCCAGCTTCCGGGACAGCCGTTTTCACCCCCTATCCCGCCGTCTTCCGCTTCAAGCAACCACTTCCCGTTCCCGGCACCCTTCATACCTGGCGGGCGAGGATCAGCGGTTACAAGCCCCGGCATTCCATCCACTGTTTCACCGGTCTCCTTCGCTATTCCGCCTGGGAAATATAATCCTCGCCAGTCAATCTCGATCCCTGCCACGTCCTCGCCCTTCCAGATCCCGCCCCAGCCATCACCGCAAAACTGGGCTCAGCAGGCTCTTCTCATGCAATCGGTGAACCGTGGCGATTCTCCTGCCCTGAGTCTCAATGGGTTGATCTCTCCTTCCTCGCCTTTCCAGACTGGTAGCCCGGCATTCAACACCCACCAAAGGCACCAGTCTTTGCAGTATCCTCTCTTGCCTCATCAACAGTTGCCGCTCTTCCCTGCTAGGGCGACCCCCACTCTCCAAGAACTACGCGAGGTGGATGAGGATGGATTGAGCAAGAGCCCCTCCAAGACTCCTGAACCTCTCAAGGAGAACCCCGATGACCTTCAGAGGGAGATTGAGGATGCGGAGTACCATCTCGAGGAGCAGCTCCGAAATGAGCTAGAGCACGAGGACTATAGTCCTCACAACCAAGATAACAAGGTTGAGCAAGGCATCCATCTTCCAGACTCCGATGTCTTCCCCTCAGCCCATGGCCGTCAGCAATCTGTTCAGTTTGCTCTCCCTGAGCAAATTCTCAGCAATGCCGGACCCGATCCCGTTCTTCACCATCCACGACCGCACAGCAGAGGGCATTCCCTCTCGCACAACTTCTTCACGCGTCACGAAGATTCCGGGACCCCTGGAGACCCCAATGCCGGTTTCGGCCGATTTAAGGTGCCCGCCGATTCTAGCTCTCAGAAAGCAGAGGAATCCTATGAGATTATCACGAATCCCAGCAACCTCGGTACCCCCGTGCAAGACTTCGATTTGGCCACCGTTCTTCAGGAGAACACGCATCAACGCGCATTCTCTACTGCAAGCAACCCTTGGAACGACTCGGCCTCGGTCACCAGTCAATCCGGCGCTCGTCGATTGAGCCATGCCAGCAAGCCTTCCACCTCGAAGCTCAATGTCAAGGCGCCAGAGTTCAAATTCAATCCCGAGAGCACCTTCAAACCCGGGCAGTTCGTCTTCGGAGGAAACTCATTCCAGCCACAGCCGACTTTGCTGCAGACGAACCCCCTCTTCCAAGCACCTCCGCCGTTGTCAGCAACTTCGAGCCAGTTCAGCATGTCCACTACCTCCAAGATTAATGTCAACGCGCCAGTTTTCTCCCCCCAGAGTGATTTCAGTTTCTCGTCATCTGGTCCCAAATTCCGACCGGATGCTCCTTCATTCACGCCATTCGGCGGCGCATTTTCTGATACGATTACTAGTCCGTTCTCGGGTTCAGAAAGCGGAGGCAAGCGGTCTGGCTCCATCTTTGGCGGTATTGAGATCCCTGCTCCAGAGACCATCACGCCAGCGAAGAAATCCAAGGCGATCCCCATTGTCCGACCCCCAAGCCATCACTCATCGCGCGCTCCGTCCGTCGATGGCCGGCATGATGATCGTCCCATCCCAGAGGAGTCTCGCGTGAAGCGTGCCCGTGCCTCCCCAGCTGATGATGCTGACGCGGTACCTCTCTTCGCGGAGCCGTCGGCAACACAGGAGTCTCCTGCTCTTAAGGCTGATGATACGGAACAGACTCCTCAGCCCCATATCCTCGAAGACCACAGGTCTGGTGATGAAACTGCGGGTCTTGCTGACACTTCTATGTCTTCGATGTTCACGTCAGAAGCTACCGATGCTAAGCCCACTGCACCCACGTCTGTGAACAGCCCGTCCGAGACCTCTCCATACTGGGGATCTTTCGAGTTCGAGAACAGGGCAGACATGCAGAACTTCAACAATGCCTTGCCGCCAGGTGAAAAGCAGCCCTCTTTCCGAGGCCACAAGAAGTCTCTCTCAGCTACTGCGAAGCCCTTCACTCCAGGCGCCTTTGCTTACCGTGATCTAGCCAATGGCGAAACCATTGACGCGAAGTCTGATGTCACCGACGAGGAGAAGCTAGATGAAGAGACACCCCGCCCCGGTATTGTGGCTCCAGAACTCAAGAGAAAGGCTGCCGAGGATGAGGAGACCGAAGAAATCGAAGAGAAGGACGAGGAGCCGACATTGGAGAAGGAAACTCATCTTGAACCCGAGCCGGCCCCAAGGGTGGCTACTCCACCCCCTCTCCTCCATCGCGTCCCTCAAGGGCTGGCTGCTTCCAGATACGCCTCTCCTCCACCCAAGGGTCTTGGCGCTTCTCGATTTGCCTCCCCTACCCCCGAACCCGAGATGGTGGTGGAACCTTCTCCTGAGCCTACACTGGGAGCCGAATCAGATCACGAGAAGCCGACACCCCGCTTCTCCCCCTCGCCGGAGCCTGAGGCCGAGCCCGAACTTGAGCCAGAACTCGAACTCGAGCCTGAACTTTCCGAAGAAGATGCTCCGGTCGAGCGAGAAGTCGTTGGGGACTTATCCGTTGAACTGGATTCGGTCGAGGAAGCTGCATCTGAAGTGGAGTCGCTCGATGTCACCCTTGAGGAGCCCGTAGCTGCCGAGGAGAGCACAAGGGAAGTTGAGGACCAAGGCCCAACCTTCGAGGAGATCGACGCAGTTATGCGACATATCAACGAGAACGATCCCACCAAGGGTGTTAACAGGACCCACGACGAATCTCCCAGATGGCTCCAGCCAAGCCCCACGCGGCAGATCCCACTTACGCTTGTCAGCGGCGAATCCCCCATCCACCTCCCGCCTACTCAACACTTCCGCAGCGACGCGCCCAGTCCTAGCCCTCGCCGTTACCATGCTTTGCCCGGTGAGGCTGTACGCCCGATGATGACCACTGAGCTGGATGATCCCTTCATCGATGGACAGGGAAGTATTCGGTCGTTCGAGGGAGCCATCCACCGTCTCGACGTCGACAAGGTCATTCCTGGAAGCGACTGGGATGAAGATTTCAGCAACGATGAGCAGGACAAATTAGAGAGCCGCGTCCAATTCTTCGATGGGCGTGTTAATGATGTTGTTGGCAACATCCTAGCCGCCCGTCTCGATCCTGTGGAGAGGTCTTTGGATGCTATCCATCGTGCACTCTCATCTCTCTCACGCCGGGCTGCGTCATCCCATCGCGAGCGACGCAGCATCTCCCAAGAGAGTGACGCTGACGACGAAGATGATGAGCCTGCCCCCCGCCGTTCGATGAGTCCCCAACGTAACCGTCGTGTAGAGCAGATTAGGACCGCCGTTCTCGACGCTCTAGCAACTCATCAACGCGCCATGCCTCCTCCGGTTGCGCCCGACACTACCGCCCCCAGCGAAGGGGCTTTGGTCCTGAAGGCCTTGGAAGATATGAAGGAGCACTTCGGTACATCAATGAGGCTTGACTTCCGCGGCGAGGACCTGCGTAATATCGTCGAAGAGGCTGTTGAGCGACGCATGCCCCCAACCCCTCAACCAGACAAGGACGCAGAGACAAAGCTTGAGGAATTGCAAGCTAAGGTCATTGATCTTGAGCAGCGCCTTCACATTGAGCAAATCAAGGTCGAAAAGGAGGTTGAGGACCGCCGTGCCGCTCAGGATCTCACTGCTGAACTCGGCCGCAAGCTCGAGGCGGCCGAGACCAAGGTGGAAGTTGAAATCTTCAATCGCAGCGTCTTTGACCAGCGCGTCGCTGATCTGGAAGAGAAACTGCGTATCCAGGAAGAGCAATCTGAAAAGGAACTCAGTGGCCGTCGCGCAGCGGAAGACCGATTGTCAGAAGTTCAGCGGCTTCTCAGAATCGCCACCGAGGAGGAAACTCGGCTCCGCGAGACTCTCGACGAGAGAGAGCAGAGGATCAAGTCCATGGAACAAGCCAATAGCAAGACGACCATGCGGCTCGCACTCCTTGAGGCTGCCCAGACCAATGCTACCCAATCGCGCTCCGAACTTACTAACAGGATTAATGTTATGGAAAGTGATCTTCGCAATGCCAAGCAAGAACTCAGCCACTGGAGATCCGAGGCTGACCATGCTGGAGAGAAGGTGCGGCGCTTGGGTGGCGACCTCGATCAGGCCTTGAATGAGAAGAGACACCTCCACAAGGTCTTGGATACTCTCGGAACTCAACTCGAAGAAAACGAGCGCGTGCGCGAAACCTGGAGGGGCAAGTTCATCTCTGTTCAGGAAGATATGGCAAGGGCTGCCGCCCAGATCACTGAAGAGAATGCTCGCCGAACCAAGAAGGAGCAGGCCCTTATCGCTAGGCAGGAGGTCCTTGACGCTAAGCTTCAGGCCGAAGCTCGCACTCGAGAGCGTTTGGAGACCGAACTCGAGCGCCTCGAGGGTATCGAACGACAAGGAATGCGGGCTGTCACTGAGTCCAAACGACTGGAGACTCTACTCACTGATCTCAGGAATGAGAACCATCAGCTACACCAGACGGCCATGCGATACCAGCGAGAGTTCGAGGAGGCTCGCGAGTCCGGCGCGAGTGAAGTCCAACGCATCCGCGTAGCTATGCAGACACAGCTGGATGAAGCCAACAATCACGTCAACGTTGTGAGGCAAGAGCTTGAGGAACAGATTTCAAAGCTCAGGTCCGAGCTTGACCACACCCGACTTGATGTGGACTCGGCTAAGGCCCAGAGTGAAATGTTGCTCGAGGAGGCTCATTCTACCAAGGCGACGGAGATCCAGCGACTCGTAGAGAAGCACCAGAACGAGATGGAGGATATACAAACTCGATACGAACGACAACACAGCAATGCTGTTGATGAAGCTCAGACAAGGGAGCAGCGACTCCTCGAGCGCCTCAGCCTGTCGACGTCGAGGACCGAACATCTTCAAGACCGCATCCACCATCTCGAGGAGAAGCTGGAAATTGCTCAGGAGGCGGCTCGTGCCGCTGCACAAGCCGCAAAGACAACGTCTGCTGAAACCATCGTCTCGCCCTCGTCTGCCCACCCAAGATCGACCCACGGCTCAATGGCACTTCCTGAGAAGATCTCACCCCAAGCCCTTCGCGAGTCCATCATGGTGCTTCAGGAGCAGCTTCAGGAGCGCGAACAGCGGATCGAGGAACTCGAGCAGACCGTTGCCGACCTAGATCCCGAAGCGGAGACCAAGATTGCCAAGCGCGACGAAGAAATTATCTGGCTCAGGGAGCTCCTCGCAGTCAGGCATGGCGATCTTCAGGATATCATCGGTGCTCTTTCCGCAGAGACGTTCGACAGGGCCCGTGTCAGGGATGCGGCCATTCGTCTCAAGGCCAACCTCCAGATGGAAGAGCAGGAGCGTGAGCGTGCGATGAACGGTGGCTCTGCCGTCAATCTTCCCAGCATCGCCCAGACCATCCGTGAAGCTGCTACTCCTCGAGTGGCACAGGCGGTCGGCCCCATTGCGGCCGCGTGGGGAAGCTGGCGCAAGGCTCAACCCTCTTTGAGCAGCCTCTCTGGTGTTCTCTCATCGCCGGCGTCGGTAAATATGCGGAGCAACACTCCTTCCAAAGCAGGACCGCCAACTCAGGTTAACAACACCCTCTTAGGAGGGCTTTTGACGCCTCCTGCCTCGGGGCTTCGCCAGACCCCTCCTACATCTTTCCAGACGACTCAGCCCGCCGCCTTCACCACAACTGGTCGTCGATACACCGGTCAGCGCAGCGAGCATACCAGTCGCGCGTCGATCTCATCTAGACGGTCGGAGAAGATGCCTATCGTCGGAACACCGCCTCGACACACGGAGCGTCCGGAGCCAGTCACTCCTCCCATGATGGAGCGGAGCGGCTACGACTCGGATGCGAATCCGGGCGACTTTGACGACCATGGCTTCTTCGATGACTAGCCAACACTGCTTACCCGACTATCGCAGCTCCCTGGGAGCCGCATTATTCCATTAATTTCCTTTGTATTCTCAACATAGAAGGTGGAGGGTGAATGATCGGGGGAGGTTTTCTAAGAACACGACTGTGCGAACGAGACGCTGGGGATGCCGCCCCACGATTCGACTGTTTCTCAAGATTGGAATCTAGAATGATACCCACTGATTCACTACGATGGCACTTGTTTTTGCGCGACTACCCAGATTGGCTCTTTGTTTCAAGCGCACGCCTTTCTTTCGATCTATAAAAAGTTGATTTCTACGAGACGATTTGCGTCTTCTACCATTCTTTTGTCCAAATATTGTTGTTATTTTTTTTTCTTTTCTTTTTTTTTCCTTTGTCTGGCTACCATCATGATGAGACGGCGGCATCGTCAAGTCGCTCATTCAGAGCTGGCTTGTTTTCGACATTCACTGTATTTGTGTCTCAACTTCCACTCGTTTTGTTTTGTGCTTGATGAACTTTACGGTTCAATACTTTACATAGCTCTAATATCGAATCAAACGACTTTACAATTGAAAATGGCGAGTTCCGTGTAGTCTTGTGAGCCCTTTGTAGGCAGCAGCCGCCTAGAAGTAGACGTCAAGTAGCCTAAGCAGGACGAGAGTAGAACCGTTACAGGACGTAAACGACAGTATTTGCCAATATCAATCAATCAAATTACCGCACATCCTCGCAGCCTGGGAAGGTTCTTGATGGATGGGCGGCGTGTTGGGCAAAGACACTGGAAACGGCGAGCTGAAGGTGGCTGATTATATCACGTGATCTCGCGCATCCCGAGCTTCTGAGCATCATTAACATCAACGTTCGCATCAATCAACGCGTCGCCAAACCACGACCACTATCACCATCGCAAATGACCGCGAGCCTGTATAGTTTTATGAGATGTTGGGCGGCTACCACTGGAGTGGAAGGGACTGACCGTACAACTATCTTAATCTGATGGTCCAGATTCCACCACAATGGACCTCTTCAAGGTCAGGATCAACTGCATCGACCATTACCAGGCAACACCTACGCGTTACGACCCACAACTGCGAAGTGATATCCGGCCGTCGCAGGTCTCGAAGGGCCCCAAGGCCCCCGTCGTGAGAGTTTTCGGGTCAACGGAGACCGGTCAAAAAGTCTGCGCGCATATACACGGGGCGTTTCCGTACTTGTTTATCGAGTACAATGGCTCCCTTGATCAAGATGCAGGTGAGACGAATGATCCCTCAGCTATAGTCCCCTTCCTCTTCGTGTTCTAGAGCTGACCCAGCTGCATTTTACTCTTTGGCGAATAGTCGGGGCATATATGTATCGCCTCCACATGTCCATAGACTACGCGCTGGCCGTGAGCTACCGCCGCGACCAGTCAAGTGGAAATGCAAAGTTTGTCGCGAGAATCACACTCGTAAAAGGAATACCATTCTATGGATTCCACGTCGGTTATCGCTACTTTCTCAAAATCTACCTCTTCAACCCCATTGTCATCAGCCGCCTCGCCGATTTACTGCTCCAGGGTGTCATCATGAAGCAGAAATTCCAGCCTTACGAGACGCACCTGCAATATCTCCTTCAATTCATGTGCGATTACAACCTTTACGGGTGCGACTACCTGGAGTCTACGAAAACTTATTTCAGGGCACCGGTTCCAGAGGCGGAGGCAGATGACAGCTTGGCGCATCACTGGAACGACCAGAAGATACCCGCCGCCAACATAACGGATTCACTGGATCTTCCGCGCCTCAGTCACTGCTCGATCGAGGTAGACATCTGCGTGCAAGACATCAAGAACAGGAAATCCGTAAAGGAGAGGAGGTTGCACCACGACTTTGTCGAAAGGGTACGACCAACGCCACCTGACCTCAAGCTCGTTTCCAGCATGGCTGGGCTCTGGAGGGACGAGATGAGACGTCGGCGATTAAAGCTTCCGGGAGGAAAAGCAAATGGGAGCCCCTTTCCGGCGGACGCGCTGGTATCTATGTCGGCTGATCCACGAGACTCTCAGCCGCAAGGTTGGATTCATGAAGAGGAGTATAAGGAGCTTCTTCGACAGTTGATTGAGGACGAGGTGTCTACCGATGAGGATGGTGTAAAACCTACTTTTGAGAACTTCGTGGAGCCGGAGCTAGAAGATGATGAGGTCCAGACTGTGTTACAGTCCGTCACGGACCTGTATCCAGATAATCTAAGAGCGGCAC
>Ga0164243_10010585_pt1 | contig 13238 bp, 8 predicted proteins | sample OricompcompostOP_FD_108781 | JGI IMG/M metagenome (GOLD analysis project Ga0164243, IMG submission 108781) | Organic Plus compost microbial communities from Emeryville, California, USA - Original compost - Organic plus compost (OP) | ecosystem: Engineered > Solid waste > Mixed feedstock >... | reverse complement strand
GGATTCGCCGGGAGCTGCCGCGCCCGAGATCGTCAGCGACTGATAGCCATTGAACCGTTCGAGCTGGATCGGCCCCGATCGCCACTCGGCGCGGGCGAACGCGCTGAACGGCACCATCTGGCCGTTCGCGCTGTGAACGCGCAGCGCCATGATGTCCTGCGGCGTCATCCGCGCCGCCGCGTCCGCCTGTAGGTAGACGCGCAGCGTGTTGCCCTCTCGCGTGAAGTCGTTGGCATAGGCTGAGCCGAAGCTTATCGCGAGCGACTGGTTCACCGCGTTGATCGACAGGCCCATGGCGCGCGCCTTGACTCGGTCGATGTCGACGAACAGCTCGGGCGCATCGCCCTGGCCGTCGGGCCGTACTTGCGCCAGCAACGGGTCCTTGGCCGCGGCGGCAACGATCGCGTCACGCGCTGCGATCAGCCCTTCGCGGTCGGTGCCCGAACGGTCCTCGATCTTCATCGAAAAGCCGGTCGCGTTGCCCAGCGCCTGGATCGGTGGCGGGTTCAGCGCGAATACGGTCGCGCCGGTCAGGCCATAGGCGAACTTCTGCACGCCGGCGATCACAGCATCGACCGAATTCTCCGCACCCTTGCGCTCGCCCCACGGCTTGAGGTCGACGAAGGACAGCGCCGCGCTCTGACTCTGGCCGTAGAAGTTGTAGCCGATCAACGAGACGATGTTGCGGACCTGCGGCTGCTGGCGAAGATAGGCTTCGGTCTGGGTCACGACAGCCTCGGTCCGCTGCATCGTAGCCCCCACCGGCGCGTCGTAGTTGACCATGAAGTTGCCCTGATCCTCGCTCGGCAGAAAGCCGCCGGGCAAGCGCGAGAAAAGTAGCAGCGTCACCAGGCTCATCACCGCGAAGACGGCAAGCCAGCGGAAAGGCGCGGCCATCATCCGGCCGACACCGCCGGCATAGCGGTCAGTCGCTTGCCCGAAGCGCCGGTTGAAGCCGCCGAAGAACCGCTGCAGCCAGCCGCGGATTCCGGTCAGGGCCTCCTGATCGGTCGAGCCGTGCTCATGGTGCTTGAGGAGGGTCGCGCAAAGGGCGGGCGTGAGCGTGAGCGCAAGCACGGCCGAGAAGAAGATCGAAACCGCCAGCGTGACGGAGAACTGACGGTAGATGCCGCCGGTCGATCCCGGGAAGAAGGCCATCGGCACGAACACGGCGACAAGGACAAGCGTAATGCCGATGATCGCGCCGCGTATCTGGCTCATCGCCTTGATCGTCGCCAGGCGGGGTGGAAGCCCTTCCTCCTGCATGATGCGCTCGACGTTTTCGACCACGACGATGGCGTCGTCGACAAGGATGCCGATCGCCACCACCATGGCGAACAGCGACAGCGTGTTGATCGAGAAATCGAAAAGGAACAGGCCCAGACAGGCGCCGAGCAAGGCGATCGGCACGACCACGGCGGGAATAAGCGTGGCGCGCCAGTTCTGCAGGAACAGGTACATCACCAAAAAGACCAGCACCATCGCTTCGATCAGGGTCTGGATCACGCTGTCGATCGATGCGGTGATGAACGGCGTCGTGTCATAAGCCACTTGCCAGCGCATTCCGGGCGGGAAGTTGGTCTGCAGCTGGGCCATGCGTTCCCGCACCAGCGTGGCCGTCTGGACCGCGTTCGCACCCGAGGCGAGCTGGATGCCCATGCCGGCGATTTCCTTGCCGTTGAGCCGCGCCTTGAACGTGTAGCTTTCGGCGCCGAGCTCTACCCGGGCAACATCATCGAGCCGCACGGTCGAGCCGTCTGGGTTTGACTTGACGATGATCTGGCCAAACTGCTCAGCCGTCGAGAAGCGGTTCTGCGTGACGATCTTGGCGGTGAACTCCGCCTCGCGCGCCAACGGCTGTTCGCCCAGGCCGCCGCCCGCCGTCTGGCTGTTCTGTTCCTGAACCGCGGCAAGGACCTCGCCCGGCGACAGCGAATAGCCGGCAAGCCTGGCCGGATCGAGCCAGATGCGCATCGCATATTGCGATCCAAAAAGGATCACGTCGCCCACGCCGGGAATGCGCCGCAGCTCGTTGACGATGTTGTTGCCGGCATAGTTGCCGACTTCCAGCGGCGTCATCGATCCGTCGACGGAAGAGATTCCCATCAGCATCAGGAAGCCCGATGCATTGTCGGTGATCTGGATGCCGAGCTGCCGCACTTCCGCCGGCAGCCGCGATTCTGCCCGGTTCAGCCGATCCTGCACTTCGCTTCGCGCGACGTTGAGGTCCGTGCCCGACGCGAAGGTCAGAGTAATACTGCCGGTGCCGTTCGACCGGCTGGAGGAGGACATGTAAAGGAAGCCCTCCAGCCCGTTCATCTCGCGCTCGATCACCGAGGTGACGTTCCGGTCCAGCGTCTGCGCATCCGCGCCGGTATAAGTGTATGAGAGATTGAGCGATGGCGGCGCGACCGACGGATATTGCTCCACCGGCAGGCTCCGCAATGCCAACAACCCGCCCAGCGCGATGAACGCAGCGATGACCCAGCCGAAAACCGGCCTGTAGACGAAGAAGCGATCCACGGTTCAGCGCCCCTGCTGCTGCGCGGGTGCCGACTTGTTCGCCTTCGCTTTCACGGCCTGGGCTTTCTGGCCCGGCCTGACTTTCTGCCATCCGTCGACGATCACCTGCTCGCCCGGCTTGAGGCCGGTCTTCACCACCCAGCTCTTGCCGAGCAGCGCTCCAAGCGTGATCGGCCGGTTCACGACCGTGCCGTCCTTGCCCAGCAGCGAAACGCTGGCGTCCTCGCCCTGAAACTGCACGGCGCGAGCCGGCACGACAATGCCGCCCGGCGTGACCCCCGCCTGAATCCTGCCGCGAACGAACTGCCCGGGCGCGAGCAGCCCGTCGGGATTGGGAAACTGCGCACGGATGGTCTGGCTGCCTGTCTCGGGATCGACCACGGTGCTGGCGAAGTCGACCCGGCCCGGCGACCCGTAGATCGTCCCGTTCTCCATCACCAGCTGCACTTCGAAGGCATAGTCGCGGCTGAGCTTGAGGTTCCCCCTGCGCACTTCCTCGATCATGTTGAGGATTGCAGCGCTCGATTCCGCGAACACGGCGTAGACCGGCGAGACCTGGTCCACCCGCGTCATGAGCGTGCCTTCTCCGCCGTTGACGAGCGCGCCTTCCGTCACCTGGGCGGCACCGGCCCGCCCGGCAATGGGCGCCGTCACCGTCGTATAGTCGAGAAGCAGCTTCGCCCGGTCGAGCGCGGCGCGCGCTTCGGCCACCTGGGCATTGGCTTGCCGCAGATCGGACTGGGCCGCGTCGTATTCCTGCGCGCTCACCGCGCGTTCGTCGATCAGCGGTCCGTACCGGATGACGATCGAGGACGCGTTCTCTCGCGCGGCGACCGCGCGCTGCAGCGCCGCTTCGGCCGATTGCACCTGGGCGCGGTAATCGCGCGGATCGATGGTGAAGAGCGGCGTGCCGGCCTTCACCATCGCGCCTTCCTCATAGAGGCGGCGCAGCACGATCCCGTCGGTTCGCGCCCGCACCTCGGCCGTGCGGACTGCCGAGATGCGGCCGGGCAGCTCGACCATGTTGGGTACGGGCTGCGCTTTAAGCGTCAGCACCTGGACTGCAACCGGTGGCGGCGCGGCATCGCTTCCCCCGCTGCTGCAAGCCGTGACGGCGACGAACAACCCCAGCGCAAATGCGCCGCTCTTGGCAGAACCGAGCAAAAATTGATCTCCTGCGATCGTCTGTCCAAGCCCCACCTGCATTTACCCCAGTTGCAAGATACGGACAATAGCTGTCCGTTTCTAATCTGGAAGAATGACGGTATAACATCGGGGAAGGGAGACGCGCGATGCGCGCTGACGCGAAAAGACATCGCGAAGACCTGATCGAGGCGGCCCGGCGAGTCTTCGCACGCGATGGCCTGCACGCCCCCCTGCAAGCCGTGGTCGATGAAGCGCGTCTAGGGCGAGGCACGCTGTACCGGCATTTCCGCGATCGCGAGACACTCCTGGTCGCCGTCCTAGAGCAGGAGTTGAGCAAGCTGTCGGAGTTCCTGGAGGAGTGGCGCGACCAACCAGCCTTCTTCCGGGACTTCATCCGCCTGCAGGGACTCATCGCATCGATCTACTCACCGACGATGCAGGCGATGCAGACGATGCGGCAAGAACGAGTGGCCGAGCTGCTTCTCAGCCTGAATCGCAAGGTCGAAAAGCTCTATATCGAGGTGGTCGCCCGAGCGATACGATCGGGCGAGGTCCATCCGTCCTTCACAATCACCGATCTGAAGCTTGTCGTCAGAATGCTCGTCGGCGCGTCGACTTCTCGCGAGTGCACGCCCGAAAAGGCGATCGAGCTGGCGACGGACATCATCCTCGACGGGGTTCGGCCGCGATGATCCAAGCTCAGTTCAACCGCGGCTTTTTCTCCGCACGGGCCAATTCCAGCTCGCCCTTGCTGGCGAGGCGCCGGACAAGCAGCTTGGCCCCCTGGTCGGTGAGATGGCCATAGTCGAACTGCATCGGCACGCCCGACCGCGTGATCGTCGAGCAGGAATCGGAATCGCACAATTCGTTCAGAACCGAGATATAGCGGACCTTCGGCTCCAGATCGGCAAGGGCAACCTTCATCCGCGCGTCCAGTCTTTGCGCCCGCGCAAGCTTGCGCGCTTCGGAAACGGTCTTGCCGTCATCGTCCTTCAGCTCGGAGATCGCCACCAGCCGTGGCAGAGGCTGGGTATATTCGACGATGGGGCCGAGGACGTAGATCTTGCCGCTATGCGCCTGGAGGTATCTCAGCGTCTTGGTCAGCTTCGGCACGTCGGCCGGCGTCCAGCGACCGGAGATGACAATGGCGGCGAAGGCCCGCTTGGGAATGATCTCGGAAAAGGCGCGCTGCATCAGCGAGACGCATCGGTCTGTCCCTTCGGGGTGGAGAAGCGGACGGCAGCCGGTGGCCGTCACTTGCGCAATTTCCACGCCGCGAAACGTGCTGCGCAAGGCATCGTAGTACTGGGCGGCGAAGCTGTCACCGATCAGCAGCACTTGCGGAACGCCCGGCTTGGATGCACCGAGGCAACGCGCCTCGTCGAAGGCGTCGTCTTCTCGCGCCGCCTCGGCATTCATCAGGCAACTGCCAGAACGATACGACGACTGCGGATTCAACCCGATGTACGACGCCATCCGCCGCGCATCCGCGGGGTAGCGCATGGCGAAGCCATTGGTTGACGTGGTCATGACGAAAGTCAGCGAGATGACGGCGGTGGCCGCCATGCCGGATCCCAGCACGAGCCGCTGGCGCGATGGCAGCGAAATGGCGCGCGCGGGGCACTCGACAAAGCGGTAGAGCAGACAGGCGAGCGCGACCGACAGGCCCAGAAGGAGCATCTTCACCGTGAATGGAAACGCGGGCTGATAGACAACCTTGGCGAAGACGATCACCGGCCAATGAACCAGATAGAGCGAATAGGAGATGCGGCCGACAAATCGCGGCGCGCTTCCTTCCAGCAGGGTCGAGACCGAGTTGCGCTGTTCGCCAGCGCGGATCAGCAATGCCGCCCCCAGCACGGGAACAAGGGCGATGAAGCCCGGAACCGGCGACGTTTCCGACAGCAGGACCATCGACAGTGCCAGGGCGCCCAGCCCCAGCGCCGCCAGCCCCGCGGCCTTGCGCGGATCGGACTTCATCGGCCGCAGGAACGTCAGCAGCGAACCGGCCGCGAATTGCCAGAATCGCGGAAAGCTCCAGAAGAAGGCTGCGTCGGAATCGATATCGACCAAGTATTGCGCGTAGACCAGCGACGCCAGCAACAGCGACAGAAGCGCGGGTAAAAGCACGGGCCGCGCATAACGACCGATCAGGAACAGGAATGCCGGCAGGAAGAGGTAGAATTGCTCCTCGACGCTGAGCGACCAAGTATGAAGCAACGGTCGAATATCGTCGTGCGAGAAATAGTCCACCGTCCCATAAAAGTAGAAATTCGAGACATAGAGGGCCGTTGCCAGTGCAGAGGCGTTGACCTTCTGCAGCTCTATCGGAAACAACAAGAAGAACGACAATCCAAGCGTTACGAGCATCGTTACAAAAAGCGCCGGATAGAGCCGGCGAATTCGCTTGGCATAGAAGTTGAGGAAGGAAAAATTTCCCTCTTCCAGCGATCGTCGGATCTGCCCGGTGATCAGATAACCGGAGATGACGAAGAAGACATCAACCCCGACGTAGCCGCCGGTCAAGGCCTTGGGAGCCAGATGAAACAGCACGACGCCGAGGACTGCGATGGCACGCAGCCCGTCGATGTCCGCGCGGTAAGGCTCGGGCAATGCTCGACTCATGCGTGATCCCGCTATGCCTGAATGTCTGATGACGCAGGTGCAGCATCACAGACCGTGAACCGTCGAACAACCGTTCATCGGTGGTAGGTCGAAGGGGCTACCCCCTCTGCCCACTCGTTGGGAATACTACTTCACGGAAGAGTCCGGACCAGCCGCCTCGATGCCTCGCACACTGCCGGCATCGATGATGCGGTGACGATTTACGCGCTCACCCAGCAGCGCCACGGAAAACGTTCTTGCCAGGATCAGAAGATCGAGCCGCCAGCTACGATTCTCGATGTACCAGAGGTCTAGCGCCAGCTTCTCTTCCTCGCTGAGCAAAGTATTGCCGTTGATCTGCGCCCACCCGGTCATGCCCGGCCGGACGGCAGCGCGACGCCATCCCGAAGGGCCGAACTTGCGCACCGTTTCCGGCAGCAGCGGCCTCGGGCCGATCAGCGCAAGCTCCCCCCGCACGACGTTGAGCAGCCCCGGCAATTCATCAAGGCGGGTGCGGCGAAGGAGGCGGCCCATTTCGGGCGTGCGGTCCTCATCGCTCGCGATCCGGCTATCCCGCGGGTCCGGCGGGCGCATCGTCCGGAACTTGACCATGCGGAACGTCGCTTGTTCCAGCCCGGACCGCTGTTGCACGAAGAATAGCGGCCACCCGAGCGAGAACAGGACAAGGGCGGCCGTAACGGCCATGAACGGCAGCGCCGCCACGAACAAGACCAAGCCCAGACACTGGCTGACAACGTGCCGCACCACGCCTCACAAATTCGCAGTGAACAAAGCAGCCGGAGCGCTTCAGGCGCCCGGCCGAAGCTCAAAAGATCAGTATATATTGGCCATCTGAGACAGCTCGCCCGCCTTTGTAGCGTCGCTGTCGTCGAGCGCATGCGCGCCGGCTTCGTTCGTGGCCGCATCCTGCAACGTCATTCCCATGCCGTTGTTCAGGGCAAAGAAGGCCGCTTGCGTCCGATTGCTTACATTGAGCTTCCTGAGGATGCCCTTGACGTGAACCTTGACGGTCGCCTCGCTGAGGTCGAGCCGACGAGCGATCAGCTTATTGGGGAATCCGACGACGAGATACTTGAGAATCTCAATCTCTCGCGCGGAAAGGATGTTCTGGAAATCGGTTCCCATCGAAGGAACCGTAATTTCCGACGCGATTTCGGGACGCGACACGGTGGGCAACTGGTCGATCAGCTCACCCGGCAAGACTTTTTCGCCCAAGGAGATCAGCTCAAGCGATCCTATCAGGCTTTCACAGCGGATATTCTTGAGGATATAGCCGCTAGCACCCAGCTTGAACGCCGCCAGCATGCTTTCCATGTCGAACTGCTCCGCCAGATAGACCAGCTTCGCGCATGGATATGCATCGATGATCGGATGAATCTGGTCCGGATCATATTTGGTCGAGCTCTGATCCACCAATATGATGGGAGAATACTCATCCCCATCCCATATGATATCCAGTAAGTTGGACGGTTCATCAGTCGAACGGACAACATTGAACGACTTTTCCACAAGTATATGGCGAAGTCCTTCCCTGATGAGAGCATTTCGACCTAGAAGAGCTACTTGAATATTGCGCATGATATTTGCCCCTATCCCGAAGCCTCCAGTACCTTTTTCAGGATTCAGGAGGATTGATAGTTATCGATCGACCTTGATGCCTTTGAACGGCATCGGCCTCCACGATCCCGTTGGCTTATCTGCTCCAGCGCGTGAAGCATTCGGTCACGGGCACGCAACTTCTTAAAGCGCTGTTAAACCTCCCCATGTGGCGACTCGTAAGCCATTGTTAGAACGTAAACTCCACATATATACGAGTCCATAGTTCGCACCCTACCCCCTTAGGGTTAATGTCGGATCAAGACGATATCTTTATAGCGTCCGAATACGGCCCATCTTCTTGGTAACATGAACTAAAGTACAGCCAGCCTCTCATGGCAGCCGTACTTTCGATCAGTAAGTAGAGGTTGCCTGATCCCGGCTCCCATCTTCACCGCTTCTCGATCACGGGACGTTCCCGCTGTCATCGCGGCGGCACGGAAATCAACGCAGCACTTGATGCAGTTTCGGGAAGGAATCCGAAGCGGCCTCCCATCGGGTCACGGAGAGCAACCCATCGACGGTCTTGACCAGGAAGCCAGAGGCGCTTTTCGCCACCACTTGTCCGGGACAGGCTGCATGGCGCTCGCCGCCAGGCACGGCCTGCGCTTCCCGAAGCGTCACTCGCTCGCCGCCGGTCATCGTGAAGGCGCCGGGATATGGGCTTCCCACGGCGCGAATCAACCGGTCGATCTCGACCGTCGGGCGCGACCAGTCGATACGCCCGTCCTCTGCCGTTCGCCGCGCCGCATAAGTGGCGTAGCGGTCATCTTGCACAAGCGAACGATTATCGCCCTCGGCAAGGCGTCGGAGAGCAGTGCCGACCATTCCCTCCAGCGCCTGCATATGCTTCGCGTAGAGCGACCGGGCGGTCTCGTCGCGGGCGACATGGAAGAAATGCTGCTCGTATATCGCCCCCGTGTCCGTGCCCTGATCGATCCAGAACAGCGTGCCGGCGGTGATCGCCTCGTCAGTCAGGATCGTCCACGGGATAGCCGCGCGTCCGCGCAGCCGAGGCAAGGCAGCGGGATGATAGCCAAGCACGCGACCGGGCAGAAGGTCGAGAAACGGCGGATGGCATATCTGCGACCAGCCAACCACGAAGATTAGGTCGGGTGCGATAGCCCCGATCCGCTCAAGGACATCCTCGCCATTGACCGACAGCGTGCAGTGAAGATCGGCGCCGACATCCCCCGCCACCCGCGAAAGATCGCAGAAATCGGAATGCCGCTTCTCCCTGTCGGGCGGCAGGGTGATGACGAGCGGCACGCGCCAGCCATCGATCCCGGCCGCGGCCCTGATCGCCACTTCGGTGCTTTGCACGGCCCCGACGATCACCGCCTGGCGCGCTTTCACCCTGGCGGACCGGCGGCGACGGAGTTGGGGAGCTGCTTCGTCCATGACCTGAAATGCCACGTCCCTTCACCCCCTCGACGCGTATTGGGGCAGACCGATGCCGGGCATCTGGCTGCTGCCTTCGGCATCCAGCTCCATGGCCTGCAGAAGCATCCTGTTCACGCTCGCCACGTCGTATTGCGACACCGCCGCATGCCGCGCCGCCCGCCCCATGGCCTGCAGCACCGCCCGGTCGGACAGCAGCTCGATGATTGTCGCTGCCAGAGCATCCGGATCACGCGGCGGGATCAGCCGCCCGTTGTGGCCATCGACGATCGCGTCACGACAGCCCGGAACATCGGTCGCGATCACCGGCCGGCCAGTCGCCAGCGCTTCGAGGATCGTGCGAGGCAAGCCTTCGCGATAATACGTCGGCAAGACGAAGAGAGTGGACGCCGTGAGATGCGGACGTACGTCGCGCGTTTCCCCCGGAAACTCGACCAACCCTTCCGCCGACCATTTCTCACGCTCGGCAGCGGAGATCGCGGTCGGATTGTCCCGCTCCATTCGACCGACAACGCTGAATCTGACCTGCGGCATCCGCGCTTTCACAAGCCGCGCGGCCTCCACGAAATCGTAGACCCCCTTGTCCTGCATCAGCCGCGCAATCATCAGGACGACAGGATCGCCGCCGGGCATCGGGCTGGCGGCGAACCGGTCCGTGTCTATACCCGATCCCGGAACCTGGACGACGCGATGACGCGGGGACAGGATGCCGTAGCCCAGCATGTCCTTCCGATCGTCCGAATTAAACACGAAAACCGTCCGCGCCGACCGCACACCTTCCCGGTAGAGCGCGCTCACCAGCTTGCGCAACCGCCGGCGATGATCGGCGACCGCGCTGAAGACATAGCCCAGCCCGCTCATGATCACGTAATAGCGCGTGCGTGGAAACAGACGGACCGCCAGGCCAGCATAAATGATCGGCTTTTGCGTATAGGCGATCACCACCTCGGGGCGATGCTTCAGCATCAGCCAGATATATCGCCATACCGTTATCATATCGGTGAGAGGCGAAATCGACGCCCGGGCCATCGGCACTCTGTCGAACCGGACACCCATGCTTGCCAACTGCCCTAAGACCTCCGCGTCATCATCGGGAGCCGTAGCGATTACTTCATGTCCGGCCGCTATCAGCGACCTGAGCAGCTCCCCGCGAAAATTTACTAGAGAGTAAGCCAGACTTGAGTGCACAAGTATTTTCATCGCTCGGCCCCTGCCGTTTCATGCGCAAGTCGCAGATGAAACCCCTGGTTTGGCCTTGCACTCTATCTTCCCGAGAGAAACCGATAACCTCTATTTTAGTGTAATATGCATAAGTGCCTCGCACCTTGCCTTTTTGCGCCTTGCCAACCGATTTCCACTCATCGGAATAGGACTGGTAACTCGAATAGGACCATGCACCATTTCGGATATTGGCTCTTTGGCCAATTTATGCGCCGACCAGCCGAAAGCTACACAATAGCCTCCACAAAGTCGGGATCGGGCAAGGCGGCATACCTGGCACGTTACGTGCCGGTCGGGGCCTCCGGCGATCCAGCATCTGGCGAGGTTCTGGGTGGCGGTTGGCAGTTCATCCCTACGTCCGGGCAAGGCTCGTGCAGCGCAGGCGCCAGCCGGCAGTCGCCCGGCCGCCGACCCCTCGCAGACAGGCACTGCAAAGCCGCGTGCACGGTCGGCCACCAGGCGCACGAACAAGCTCATGCGCCTGGCGATCGTCATGTCGCTCGACTTCCTTGCCGTCGCCGCCACGATGCTGCTGGTCCTCGGCCTGGTCGGAAGCCCCCTGCGCGGCGGCCTTCTTACCGGGATAGCGTACACCGGCCTGTTCGCGGCCATCGTGACTTCGGTCTTCTACCTTGCCGGGCTCTATGGCCAGAGCTGGCGCTACATGCGCTTCAGGGATTGGCTCACGCTTGGCCAGGCGATCGTCCTCGGCCTCGCGGCGGCCTGGATCGCAGCGCTGGCGGTGCCATCGATCCGCGCCCTGGGCAATGCCTTGCCAGCCATTGCGATCCTGCACGTCTCCACCCTGCTGGTGACGATGGGCTCGATGCGCGCCGTTCGGCGCTATATGCGCGAACGGCGGCAGGCGCGCCAGTTGAGCATCGGGACCGACGGCCAGCAGCGGCCCAAGCGCTATGTGCTCTTGCACGGCCCGCCGGAATGGGCCTCTTCGGTGATCGAGCTGATCCGCGGCGATGCCAAGGCCAACCTCGACGTCGTGGGCGTATTGCTGTCCGACCAGCGCGATTTCATCGGGCGGCTGTCGGGCGTGCCCGTCCTCGGCGGCGGCGAGATGCTGCCGGCCGCGACGATCATGCTGGAAGAGCGGCGGAAGAAGCCCAGTGCGCTCATCATCTGCGACGACGGCCAGGGCGAGAACTACGGAGATCGCGCGCGCCTTATCGAGCGGGCACGCAAGCTGGGCCTCGAGCTGGGCCGCGTGACGGACCCTTGGAGCCAGCTGCTGCAGGCCAGCCCCAAGATCGACATCGAAGGACTGCCGACCACCCAGCTGCTGGGCCGCGAGGAATATTCGATGGACCAGCGGATCGTGGAAAGCCTGATCCGCGGCCGCCGAGTCCTCGTCACCGGAGCTGGCGGCACGATCGGCGGGGAACTTGTCAAGCAGCTCGCCGAAATCAACCCGGCGGAAATCGCGCTGCTCGACCATGCCGAGCACAGCCTCTATCAGATCGAGATAGAAGTGCGGCAGCGCTTCCCCACGGTCGTCTTCCACCAGGTCCTGTGCTCGGTCCGTGACAGGAACGCGCTGCGTGCGGCGTTCCAGCGATACCGGCCCGAATTCGTATTCCACGCCGCGGCGTTGAAGCATGTGCCCATTGTCGAGGTGAATCCCTGCGCCGGCGTGCACACGAACGTCATCGGCACGCGCAATGTGGCCGATGCGGTGTGCGAGTTCGGCGTCAAGGCGATGGTGCAGGTATCGACCGACAAGGCCGTCAATCCCGTAGGCATGATGGGCGCGACGAAACGCGTCGGCGAGCTTTACTGCCAGGCGCTCGACCTGTGCGGCGTCGATGATCCCGACGCGCCGCGGTACATCACCGTGCGCTTTGGCAACGTGCTCGGGTCAAGCGGATCGATCGTCCCGCTCTTCAAGCGCCAGATCGCCGAACGGCAGCCGCTGACGGTCACGCATCCCGAGATCACGCGGTTCTTCATGACCGTCAAGGAAGCCGTCCAGCTGATCCTACGCAGCAGTTGCGATGCGCTTCAGAAGGATACGATGCGTGGGTCGATCTACGTTCTGGACATGGGCAAGCCGGTCCGCATTCTCGACATGGCCCGCCAGATGATCCGGCTTGCCGGCCTCGAGCCGGAAATCGACATAGGCATACGCATCGTCGGCCTGCGCCCCGGCGAGAAGCTTTACGAACAGCTGTTCGATACATGCGAGGAACGCGTGGAATCCGAGATCGAAGGCATCTTCGAGGCCCGCTCCCGGCCTATCCCGCTCCCCCTCATCAGCGAGGCTATCGACCGGCTGCACCAACTGGTTCTGGGTGGCGAGGAAGAGGAGATCAAGCGGATCACGCACAACCTAATCAAGCTCCCCAACGGCAGCGCCGACACGGCTCTGCCCTTCGGCAACTTCTCTTCGCACATGGCCCGGTTCATGCGCGAACGTTTCATGGTGGTGTCATGACGGTCTCCGCGCAGCTTGCGGTGGAGCCGCTTCTCAGCCCTGCCGAGCCTCGCTCGTTCGCATCGTGCTGGCCCAGGCATGAGCAGGACGAGATCGCCGCGGCAACGGCCGTGCTGGCGAGCGGGCGGGTCAATGCCTTGATCCATGGGGGAGAAACGCGGGAGTTCGAGCGCACGTTCGCGCGGTTCGTCGGCGTCGATCATGCCGTTGCCGTGTCCAACGGCACAGTGGCTCTCGAATGCGCGTTGCGCGCGCTCGGCATCGGCCCCGGTGACGAGGT
>Ga0164243_10010584_pt1 | contig 13239 bp, 11 predicted proteins | sample OricompcompostOP_FD_108781 | JGI IMG/M metagenome (GOLD analysis project Ga0164243, IMG submission 108781) | Organic Plus compost microbial communities from Emeryville, California, USA - Original compost - Organic plus compost (OP) | ecosystem: Engineered > Solid waste > Mixed feedstock >... | reverse complement strand
TGGCGACCGTGGCGGCTTCCGTCGCGACGACGACCGTGGGTACGGGCGCCGCGACGACCGCAGGGATGACCGGCGCGACGACCGGCGCGATGACCGGGACCGTGGCGGTTACCGCGGTCGTTCCGACGACCGTGGCGACCGTGGTGGCTTCCGTCGTGACGACAACCGCGGCGACCGCGGTGGCTTCCGCCGTGACGACAACCGTGGCGACCGCGGCGGCTTCCGTGGCCGCGACGACCGTCCCGAGCGCGGTGACCGCGACCGCGACCGCGGCGGCTTCCGGCGCGGTGGCGACAGCCGTACCGACACCCGTGGCGGCGACCGCGACTCCCGCGGTGGCGGCTTCCGGCGTGACGACCGTGACCGGGGCGACCGTGGCGGCTTCCGTGGCCGCGACGACCGTGACCGGGGCCGCGGGCCGCGCCGTGACGACCGTGGCGGCCGTCCCGGCGGCTACCGCGGGCGCGACGACCGCCAGGGCGGCGGCCGGTTCCGTGACGAGCGGGACCGTGACCGCGAGCCCGTCAAGCGGCTGCCGATCCCCGAGGACGTCACCGGGGAGGAGATCGACAAGGACGTCAAGCAGGAGCTGCAGAGCCTGCCCAAGACGCTCGCCGAGGACGTCGCCAAGAACCTGGTGATGGTCGCCCGGCTCATCGACGAGGAGCCCGAGCGCGCCTACGCCTACTCGCGTATCGCCCTGCGGCTCGCCTCGCGCGTCGCCGCCGTGCGGGAGGCCGCCGGGTTCGCCGCGTACGCGACGCAGAAGTACGCGGAGGCCCTCGCCGAGTTCCGTGCCGCGCGGCGGATGACCGGGACCGTGGAGCTGTGGCCGCTGATGGCGGACTGCGAGCGCGGGCTCGGCCGGCCGGAGAAGGCGCTGGACATGGCAGGCGCCCCCGAGGTGCAGAAGCTGGACAAGGCCGGTCAGGTCGAGATGCGGCTCGTCGCGGCCGGCGCCCGGCGTGACATGGGCCAGCTGGACGCGGCCATCGTCACCCTGCAGAGCTCCGAGCTGGCGTCGAACTCCGTGCAGCCGTGGACCGCGCGTCTGCGGTACGCGTACGCCGACGCGCTGCTCGCCGCCGGCCGTGAGGGCGAGGCGCGCGAGTGGTTCGCCAAGGCCGTCGAGGCCGACCGCGACGGCAGCACCGACGCCTCCGACCGGCTCGCCGAGCTGGACGGCGTGGAGTTCATGGACGCCCTCGTCGAGGACGAGGACCAGGACGGCGCCGACCGCGACGAGCAGGGTGCGCAGGACGACGACAAGGACTGACGTCCTCGCCGCACCACGCACATGACATGAAAGGGGCGGGCCCCGGCAATCAGCCGGGCCCGCCCCTTTCATGTGTCCGGACCGTCTCAGATGTCCAGCGCGCGCAGCACCAGTCCCGACGCCGGCTTCGGGCCGAACGACGTCGACTTGCGGGGCATCGTCACTCCCTGCCGGGCGAGGTCGCGCACCACGTCCTCGTGCACCGGGTGCATCAGCACCGCCGTACCGCCGTCGCGGTGGGCCTTGTCCACCGTGGCCGCCGTGTCGTGGATGTATGCGATGTGGGCGGAGTCGTCGGGGACGCGCCAGACGTGGTCGAGGAGCGTGGCGTGCAGAACGGTCGCGTCCAGGGTGCGCCAGGCCTCCGGGCGGTCCGCCGGCACCGTGCGGTCGAGGAGCGCGGGGTCGGGCCGGTCGACGAGGTGGAAGGCGCGGTCGTCCCCGGTGAGGAGGAACGCGTTGCCCTGCTCCGCCGCCTCGGCCAGCGCGTCCATCGCCTGAGTCAGCGGCATGTCCAGACGGCGGACGCGGAAGGTGCCGTCCAGCGCTTTCAGTGCCTTGGCGACCGGCAGGCCGTGCAGCAGGCGGTGGATGGCGCGGACCCGCAGCGGATAGCGGGCCGTGTCGACGAGCAGGACCAGGCCGTGGTCCCAGGGGCTGGGGGAGGGGTGCTCCGCGCGCAGCCGGAGGTAGGTCGCCCAGCGGTGGTGGCCGTCGGCGATCAGGGCCTGGTGGGCGGAGAGCTCGCCGCGGATCACCGCCAGGTCGGCCGGGTCGGTGAGCGACCAGAGGCGGTGGTGGACGCCGTCCTCCGTGGTGGTCGACAGGAGCGGCGGCTGTGCGGCCGTGCGCTCGATCAGACCGGCCGTGCCCGCCGTCGTGCCGTCGCCCCGGTAGGTGAGGAGCAGCGGCTCCAGGTTGGCGCTGGTGGCGCGCATGAGGTCCGCGCGGTCCGCGACGACGTGCGGCATGACGTCCTCGTGCGGCAGCACCAGCCGCTCCTCCGGTTCGGAGACGCGCACCGTGCCGATCACGCCCCGCTGCACCAGGCCGTCGCCGTCGCGCTGCTCGTAGACGTACAGGCCGGGTTCCGGGTCGGGGGTGAGGACGCCCTCGGCGCGCCAGCGGCGGAGCGTCTCGGCGGCCTGGGCGTTGCGCTCCGCGGGCGTGCCCGCCTCGGGCAGGATCAGGCGGACGATGTTGTGCGGGTCGGCGGACTGGAGATGGTGCAGGCCGTCGGGGCGGACCACGACGTCGTAGGGCGGGGATGTCACGGCGGCCAGGCTGCCGACCCGGTCCGGGTCGTACCGGAGGCCTCGGAACGGGGTGAGTTCCAGCCCTCGGGGCGCCGTTGCCGTCGAGTGACCTGCAGAGTTCATCCCGGCATCGTACGGGTGTCGGTCCCATGGGGGATGATCGGGGGAAAGCCGTCGAACGAGGAGCGATGCGGAATGAGCCGGAGCGTCAGGACGAGGCCCGAGGGCAGTGGGCAGGCCCTGAGCGAGGCGTACGACACGGCGCTGCTCGACCTCGACGGAGTGGTGTACGCGGGCGGTGAGGCCATCGACCACGCGGTGCCCTCGCTCGCCGCGGCGCGGGACGGCGGGATGCGTCTCGCCTATGTCACCAACAACGCGCTGCGCACGCCCGACGCCGTCGCCGCGCACCTGACCGAGCTGGGCATACCGGCCGAGGCCGGTGACGTCATCACCTCCGCGCAGGCGGTGGCGCGGCTCATCGCCGACCAGGTGCCGCAGGGCTCCCGGGTGCTCGTCGTGGGCGGCGAGGGCCTGCGGGTGGCGCTGCGCGAGCGCGGTCTCGTACCGGTGGAGTCGGCGGACGACGATCCGGCGGCGGTCGTGCAGGGGTACGGCGGTCCGGAGCTGCCGTGGGGCCGTTTCGCCGAGGCGTCCTACGCGGTGGCGCGCGGGGTGCCGTGGTTCGCGTCCAACACCGACCTGACGATTCCCAGCGGCCGGGGCATCGCGCCCGGCAACGGCGCGGCGGTGGAGGTCGTGCGGATCGCCACCGGCGCCGAACCGCAGGTGGCGGGCAAGCCGCTGCCGCCGATGCACCGCGAGACGATCCTGCGCACGGGCGCCGAGCGGCCGCTGGTGGTGGGGGACCGGCTGGACACGGACATCGAGGGCGCGTTCAACGGCGGGGTGGACTCGCTGCTGGTGCTCACCGGGGTGACCGACGGCGCCCAGCTGCTCGCGGCGCCGCCGCACCACCGGCCGACGTACGTGGACGCCGACCTGCGGGGGCTGCTCACCGGGCAGCCCGAGGTCGTCGAGGAGGGTGGCGCCTTCCGGTGCGGCGGGTGGACCGCGAGGGCCGGCGCCGGGCGGCTGGAACTCGACGGCGACGGCGCGCCGCTGGACGGGCTGCGGGCTCTGTGCGCGGCGGCCTGGACGGCGGCCGGTGAGGAGGCGTGCGGGCTGGACGCGGAGAAGGCGCTGGCCAGGCTGGGACTCTGACGGTCCGCCGGGAACCGGATCGTGATCGATTTGGAGGATAGGCTAACCTAACCGGGTGTTGGTCGAGAGTCCCCCCGAACATCGCGCGGAGACCGGCTCCGCGCTCCCCGGCCGCCGGGCGATACGCGCGGCCGGTCTGCTCGTGTCCCTCGCGGTCCTGGTGCTCGTCGCGCTGGCGAGCATCGCGGTCGGCGCGAAGGAGCTGTCCCTGGGGCAGGTGTGGCACGGGCTGTTCGACGCGTCGGGCACCTACGCCGACACCGTGGTGTCCGACCGGCTCTCCCGCACCCTGCTGGGTCTGCTCGCCGGCGCCGCCCTCGGCCTGGCCGGGGCCGTGCTGCAGGCGCTCACCCGAAACCCGCTGGCGGACCCGGGACTCCTCGGCCTGAACGCGGGCGCCTCCGCCGCGGTCGTCACCGCCATCACCTTCTTCGGCGTCACCTCCTTGTCCGGGTATGTGTGGTTCGCGTTCTTCGGGGCGGCCGCCGTCGGCGCGATCGTGTGGTTCCTCGGCGGACGCCGGGGCGCCACCCCCGTACGGCTGGTGCTCGCCGGCACGGCCATCAGCGCCGCGCTCTACGGCTACCTCCAGGCCGTGATGATCCTCGACGACGCCGCCCTCGGCCGGATGCGCTTCTGGACGGTCGGCTCGCTCGGCTCCGGCAGCGACGAGGCCGTCATGCAGGTCGTGCCGTTCCTGGTCGTCGGCAGCGTGCTCGCGCTGCTGCTCGCGCGGCCGCTGAACGCCATGGCCATGGGTGACGACACCGCCAAGGCGCTCGGCGCCGACCTCAACCGCACCCGCGCGCTGTCGATGCTCGTCGCGACGATGCTGAGCGGCGCCGCCACCGCAGCGTGCGGTCCGATCGTCTTCGTCGGCCTGATGGTGCCGCACGTGGTGCGCTCCTTCACCGGACCCGACCAGCGCTGGATCCTGCCGTACGCGGCGGTCCTGTCGCCGGTGCTGCTGCTCGGCGCGGACGTGCTCGGCCGCGTCGTGGCACGGCCCGCCGAACTCCAGGTGGGCATCGTCACCGCGATCATCGGCGGCCCGGTGTTCATTCTTCTCGTACGACGGCGGAGGACGGCCCAGCTGTGAAGACCACCCGTGCGGTGCGCATCCCGGGCGGCCTCTCGGTCCGGCTGGACGTGCGCGCCCTCACCGTCGTCCTGCTGCTGATGCTGCTGGCCCTCGGGGCGAGCGTGCTGCTCATCGGCACCGGCGACTTCCCGATGTCCGCCTCCGACGTGCTGACCACCCTCGTCGGGCAGGGCAACGAGGGGCAGGAGTTCATCGTCACCGAGCTGCGGCTGCCGCGGGTGCTGGTCGGCCTGCTGGTCGGCGCCTCCCTCGGGATCGGCGGCGCCCTCTTCCAGACGATCTCCCGCAACCCGCTCGGCAGCCCCGACATCCTGGGCCTCGGCCAGGGCGCCACCGCCGGCGCGCTCACCGTCATCGTGCTGTTCTCCGGCACCGCCAACCAGGTCGCCCTCGGCGCACTCGCCGGCGGCCTGCTCACCGGCACCGCCATCTACGTCCTCGCCTGGAAGCGGGGCGTGCACGGTTACCGGCTGGTGCTGGTCGGCATCGGCGTCTCCGCCGTCGTCACCGCCGTCAACGGCTATCTGCTCACGAAGTCCGACATCGTCGACGCCGCCCGCGCGGTCGTCTGGATGACCGGGTCCCTCGACGGGCGCGACTGGGACCAGGTGTGGCCGCTGCTCGCGCTGTGCGCCGTCCTCGTCCCCGTCGTCCTCGCCAACTCCCGCGCCCTGCGCATGACGGAGATGGGCGACGACGTCTCGGGCGCCCTCGGCGTGCGCGTCGAGCGGCTGCGGCTGGTGCTGATGCTGTCCGCCGTCCTGCTCACCGCGTCCGCGACCGCCGCCGCCGGACCCGTCAGCTTCGTCGCGCTCACCGCGCCGCAGCTCGCCCGGCGCCTCACCCGGTCGCCCGGACCGAACCTGGTCGCCTCGCTGTGGATGGGGGCCGCCCTGCTGGTCCTCGCCGACGTCCTCTCCCAGCGGGCGTTCGGCGCCGAGCAGCTGCCCGTGGGCGTGGTCACCGGTGTCGTCGGCGGTGTCTACCTGCTGTGGCTGCTGGTCACCGAGCGCAGGGCCGGCCGGATATGAGCGGCGCCGAGAACACGAACACCCGAAGGAGCACCGTGAACCGTCTCTCCGCCGAGAACGTCACCCTGGCCTACGACCAGCGGGTCATCGCCGAACAGCTGTCGGTGGAGATCCCGGACCACTCCTTCACCGTCGTCGTCGGCCCCAACGCCTGCGGCAAGTCCACCCTGCTGCGCGCCCTGTCCCGCATGCTCAAGCCGAGCGCGGGCCGCGTGCTGCTCGACGGGCAGGCCATCCACTCCCTGCCCGCCAAGAAGGTCGCCCGCACCCTCGGCCTGCTGCCCCAGTCGTCCGTCGCGCCCGACGGCATCACCGTCGGCGACCTCGTCGCGCGCGGCCGCTACCCGCACCAGAGCCTGCTGCGCCAGTGGTCCCCCGAGGACGAGCGGGTCGTGCGGGAGTCGATGGCCCGCACCGGCGTCGCCGACCTCGCCGAGCGCTACGTCGACGAGCTGTCCGGAGGGCAGCGGCAGCGCGTGTGGATCGCCATGGCGCTGGCCCAGGAGACGCCGCTGCTGCTGCTCGACGAGCCGACCACCTACCTGGACATCCAGCACCAGATCGACGTGCTCGACCTCTGCGCCGACCTGCACGAGGAGCAGGGCCGCACCCTCGTCGCCGTCCTCCACGACCTCAACCACGCCGCCCGCTACGCCACCCACCTCGTCGCCCTGCGCGAGGGCCGGGTCGTCGCCCAGGGCGCGCCCAAGGACATCGTCACCGCCGAGCTGGTGGAGGAGGTGTTCGGGCTGCGCTGCCAGATCATCGACGACCCCGAGACGGGCACCCCGCTGGTGGTGCCGGCGGCACGGGCGTCCCGGACCAGGGCGGAGACCGCGAAGGTCTGAGGCGCTACAGCAGCTTCCGCAGCTGGAACAGATCGCGCAGGCCCGCCTCCAGCCGCACCCGCCCCGAGGCCCACGCCCGCGCGAAGTGCAGACCCCCGTCGACCAGGGCCACCAGGTCGTCACCCGTCATGGCGAGCCGTATCTGCGCCTTCTCGCGCGGCGGCCCCGGAAAGGTCTCCCGCACCTCGATCCGGCCGCCGGTGAGGCGGCCCGCGAAGGTCACGTCCAGGTCCGTGACGTGGCAGCTGACCGACCGCTCCATCGACGCCGCGGCGCGGACGTCGCCGTCGGCGTCGCCCATGCTGTCCGAAAGCTTGTCGAGTGCCGCACGGCACTCCTCGATCGTGGCCATCGCGCACGACGGTACCCCAGCCGTTCGCGGTAGCGTCGGGGCATGAACGACGCAGTGCCGCAGGCGGCGGACACGGAGCCGGACCCCGGGGCCCCGCAGGACGGGCCGCCGGGGCGGGCCGCGCCGCAGCCGCCGTACGACGACGGGCCCGCCGGACCCGCACCGCTGGGCGTGCCGCGCACCCCGACCGGGAACGCCGAGGTCGACGCCCATGTGGAGCGGCTGGCCGACGCCGACCACCTCACCACCGACGGCCACCTCGAGGTGTACGAGGATGTACACCGGGGGCTGCGCGACGCGCTCACCGCGCTCGACGCCCGCCCGGGTCCCTCACCCGCCGCCCCGCACCGGGGCACACCGGGGCACCCGTCCCAGTCGGCACACGTACACAGGAGCTGAACCGAACGTGGCAGGAGTCGCACGCCGCCGTCTCGACGCGGAGCTGGTCCGCCGCAAGCTGGCGCGCTCGCGCGAGCACGCCAGCCAGCTGATCGCCGCCGGGCGGGTCAGCGTGGGCAGGACGGTGGCGACCAAGCCCGCCACCCAGGTGGAGACCGCGGCCCCGATCGTGGTCGCCGAGGACGCCGGCGACCCCGACTACGTCTCGCGCGGGGGTCACAAACTGGCCGGGGCGCTGGACGCCTTCGTGCCGCAGGGGCTGGTCGTGAAGGGCCGCCGCGCGCTCGACGCGGGCGCCTCCACCGGCGGTTTCACCGACGTGCTGCTGCGGGCGGGCGCCGCCCACGTGGTCGCGGTGGACGTCGGATACGGACAACTCGCGTGGTCTCTCCGGCAGGATGAACGCGTGACCGTCAAAGACCGTACGAACGTACGGGAGTTGACGCTCGAGGTCATCGATGGGGAGCCTGTGGATCTTGTCGTGGGGGATCTGTCCTTCATCCCGCTCGGACTGGTGCTGCCCGCTCTGAAACGGTGCGTGACGCCGGACGCCGATCTGGTGATGATGGTCAAACCGCAGTTCGAGGTGGGCAAGGAGCGGCTGGGCAGCGGCGGTGTCGTACGCAGCCCGCAGCTGCGCGCCGAGGCCGTCCGGGGGGTGGCCGCCAAGGCCTGGGAGCTGGGGCTCGGGGCGAAGGGCGTGACGGCGAGCCCGCTGCCGGGGCCCTCCGGGAACGTCGAATACTTCCTGTGGCTGCGGGCCGGGGCACCGGAACTGGACCCGGCCGACGTTGACCGTGCTGTGGCGGAGGGGCCGCGTTGACACAGAACCGTGCTCGTACTGTTTTCCTGCTGGCCCACACGGGACGGGCCGCGGCCATCCGCAGCGCCGAACTCGTGGTCAAGGGCCTGCTGCGCTCGGGACTCGGGGTGCGGGTGCTGGAGGAGGAGGCCCGCGACCTGCCGCTCCCGGACGACGTGGAGACGGTCAAGGAGGCCACCCCGCAGTGCCTGGACGACTGCGAGCTGCTGATCGTCCTCGGCGGTGACGGCACGCTGCTGCGCGGCGCCGAGTTCGCCCGCGCCTCCGGGGTGCCGATGCTCGGCGTCAACCTCGGCAGCGTGGGGTTCCTCGCCGAGGCCGAGCGGGACGACCTGGAGAAGGTCGTCGACCGCGTGGTGAGCCGGTCGTACGAGGTCGAGGAGCGGATGACCGTCGATGTGGTGGTGCACCGCAACGGCGACATCGTGCACACCGACTGGGCGCTGAACGAGGCGGCCGTGCAGAAGGTGTCCGCCGAGCGGATGCTGGAGGTCGTCCTGGAGATCGACGGCCGTCCGGTGACCGGGTTCGGCTGCGACGGCATCGTGTGCGCGACGCCGACCGGGTCCACCGCGTACGCGTTCTCCGCGGGCGGGCCCGTGGTGTGGCCGGAGGTGGAGGCGCTGCTGATGGTGCCGATCAGCGCGCACGCGTTGTTCGCGAAGCCGTTGGTGACGTCTCCGAACTCCGTTCTGGCGGTGGAGGTGCTGCCGCACGTGCCGCCGGGTGTGCTGTGGTGCGACGGGCGGCGGACCGTCGAGCTGCCGGCGGGGGCCCGGGTGGAGGTGCGAAGGGGGGCGGTGCCGGTGCGGTTGGCTCGACTGCATCACGCTTCGTTCACCGACCGGCTCGTTGCGAAGTTCGCGTTGCCCGTGTCGGGATGGCGAGGGGCGCCGCACTAGCGGTCCCGGTGAGGTGGTCGCCCGAGCGTGGGCGGCTGAGGGTGGATCGTGGCTTGTCGCGCCCACGCGGCGGAGCCGCACATCGGTACAGCTCCGTGCTCCTTCGGGGTGTCCACTCGCGTGGGTGACAAGGGTGGGGCAGTCGCACTTCGCCGTGTCGACCTCGTATGGTCGTGTCCGTGCTAGAGGAGATGCGGATACGGTCGCTCGGTGTCATCGACGACGCTGTGGTGGAGCTGTCGCCCGGCTTCACCGCCGTCACCGGTGAGACGGGTGCGGGCAAGACCATGGTGGTCACCAGCCTGGGCCTGCTGCTGGGCGGACGGGCGGATGCGGCCCTGGTGCGGATCGGCGCGCGCAACGCCGTGGTCGAGGGGCGGATCGCCGTGCCCGAGGGCTCGCCGGCCGTCGTGCGCGCCGAGGAGGCCGGGGCCGAGCTCGACGAGGGGACGCTGCTGGTCAGCCGTACCGTCTCGGCCGAGGGGCGGTCCCGGGCGCACCTGGGCGGGCGCAGCGTGCCCGTGGGGCTGCTCGCGGAGCTCGCCGACGACCTGGTGGCCGTGCACGGGCAGAGCGACCAGCAGGGCCTGCTGAAGCTGTCCCGGCAGCGCCAGGCGCTCGACCGGTACGCCGGGTACGCGGTCGCCGTGCCGCTCGGCAAGTACGCGGAGGCCTACAAGCGGCTGCGGGCGGTCGCCGCGGAGCTGGAGGAGATCACCACCCGTGCGCGGGAGCGGGCCCAGGAGGCCGACATGCTCCGCTTCGGTCTTGAGGAGATCGCCGCCGTCGAGCCGCGCGCCGGTGAGGACACGGAACTGGCCGAGGAGGCCGAGCGGCTCGGGCACGCCGAGGCGCTGGCGTCGGCCGCCGCCGTCGCGCACGCCGCGCTGGCGGGCAACCCGGAGGACCCGGAGGGCGTGGACGCCGGGACGCTCGTCGCGGGCGCCCAGCGGGCCCTGGAGGCCGTTCGGGCCCACGATCCGGCGCTGGCGGCGCTGACCGACCGTATCGGCGAGGTCGGCATCCTGCTGAGCGATGTCGCGGGTGAGCTGGCCGGTTACGCCGACGACCTGGACGCGGACCCGCTGCGGCTCGCGGCGGTCGAGGAGCGCCGGGCCGCGCTGAACGCGCTGACCCGCAAGTACGGCGAGGACGTCACCAAGGTGCTGGCCTGGGCGGAGCGCAGCGCCGCGCGCCTCACCGAACTGGAGGGCGACGACGAGCGGATCGGCGAGCTGACCGCCGAGCGTGATGCCCTCCGCGCCGAACTGGGCGCGCTCGCGCAGGAGTTGTCGGAGGCTCGGGCGGAGGCGGCGGAGCGGTTCGCGGCGGCCGTGACGGAGGAGCTGGCCTCCCTCGCCATGCCGCACGCGCGTGTGTCGTTCGACATCCGGCAGACCGAGGACCCCGACGGCGTCGAGGTGAACGGGCGCACGGTGGCGTACGGACCCTCGGGTGTGGACGAGGTCGAGCTGCTGCTCGCCCCGCACCCCGGGGCGCCGCCCCGGCCGATCGCCAAGGGCGCCTCCGGCGGTGAGCTGTCGCGCGTGATGCTGGCCGTGGAGGTCGTCTTCGCCGGGACCGACCCGGTGCCGACGTACCTCTTCGACGAGGTGGACGCCGGCGTCGGCGGCAAGGCGGCCGTGGAGATCGGACGGCGTCTGGCCCGGCTGGCGAAGAAGGCGCAGGTCGTCGTCGTCACGCACCTTCCGCAGGTGGCCGCGTTCGCCGACCGGCAGCTGCTGGTGGAGAAGACCGACGACGGTTCGGTCACCCGGTCCGGCGTGAAGGTGCTCGAAGGCGAGGACCGCGTACGGGAGTTGTCGCGGATGCTGGCGGGCCAGGAGGACTCCGAGACGGCGCGGGCCCACGCGGAGGAACTGCTGGCGGCCGCACGGGCGGACGCCTGACCCTGCCGGACGGGCACCTTCCGTCATCCGTACGGGTGATGTGCCCTCCGGTGTGGACCCCGGCGTACGCCCGCGCGTTTCCCGGAACTGCCGTGCGTGCTGGCATGCTTGACGGTGTACGCGGAGGACGCCGCGCGGGCCACCCCTCCGCGGGATCCTTCGGTACGTTCGTCGTGACCGTCCGACCCGAACCAGGAGCCCGGCCACGTGACCCCCGTGAGCAGCCACGCACCGCACGGCCAGTCGTCGCTGCGCACCGTGCAGGTGCTGGGCGGCGGCAACGCCGCCGGCGGCGCGCACGTACGCTCGCTGGCCGCCGGGCTCGTGGCACGGGGCGTGCGGGTCACGGTGTGCGCCCCCGAAGAGGCGGACCGCGCCTACGGCTTCACCGGCGTCGGCGCGGAGCACGTCCCCGTGCCGCGCAGCAGCGACCCGGGGTCGGTGGCCGCCCTGCGCGCCGCCTGCTCGGGCGCCGACCTGGTGCACGCGCACGGTCTGCACGCCTCGTTCCGCACGTCCATGGCGCTCAGTGGACGCAGCACCCCGTTCGTCGTCACCTGGCACGACCGCGCGCACGCCGAAGGCCCCCGCGCCCACTTCCTGCGCGTGCTGGAGCGGCGGGTCGTACGCTCGGCCACCGTGGTCCTCGGCACGACTTCCCTCCTGGTGGACCGGGCCCGCCGCAGCGGGGCGCGTGACGCCCGGCTCGCCGCGGTCTCCCTGCCCGGGCCCCGCAGCGCGCCGGCGGCCGAGGAGGCCGAGCGGCGCACGCCGAAGGTGCGGGCCGAACTCGGCGCCGTGGACCGGCCGTTGATCGTCGCCGTCGGGTCGCTCGAGCGGCACCGCGGCCTCGACGTCCTGGTGGACGCCGCGCACGCCTGGCAGCGCCTCGACCCGGTGCCGCTCGTGGTGATCGCGGGGGAGGGTCCGCTCCACGGCGAACTGCGGCGCGCCGTCGACGCCCAGGACCTGCCGGTGCGGCTGCTCGGCCGCCGTGAGGACGCCTCCGACCTGCTCGCCGCGGCCGACGTGGCCGTGCTGCCCAGCCGCAGGGAGGAAGCGCGGTCGACGTTCGCGCAGGAGGCGCTGCACGCGCGCGTGCCGCTCGTGGCGACCCGGGTGGGCTCCGTCCCCGAACTCGTCGGCGACGCGGCGGAACTCGTGCCGCACGGCAACGCGCGGGCGCTCGCCGACGCCGTGACCCGGCTCCTGGAGGACCCCGGGCACCGGGAGACGCTGGTGCGGCGGGGTGTGCGGCAGGCCGCGACCTGGCCGACCGAGGACCAGACGGTCGCCCAGGTGCTCAGCGTCTACGACGAACTGACCCGGCCCCGGCCGCTGGTCTGACCTCCCGGTCCGCGGGCGCCGTCACGGCACGTGCCGCCGCGCCCGCAGCGCCAGACTCAGCGTCAGCACCGTCTGCGGGTCGTCGAGGTCGACGCCCAGCAACTCCTCGATGCGGGCGAGCCGGTTGTACAGCGTCTGCCGGTTGAGGTGCAGCTCCCGCGCGGTCTCCGCCTTGCGTCCGGCGTGTGCCAGATACGTCTCCAGGGTCGGCAGCAGCGCGGGCCGCGAACGGCGGTCGTGGTCCAGCACCGGGCCGATCGCCCGCCGCACGAAGTCCGCCAGGTCCGGATGGTCGCGCAGCCGCCACAGCAGCAGGTCGATGTCCAGCCGCCGGGCGTCGTACCAGGGCCGCTCGGGCAGTCCCTGCGCCGCCGTCGCGGTCTCCACCGCATGCCGCAGCCCCGTCGGCACCGCCGCCCAGTCGCCGGCCGGCCCGACCACCACCACGGGCGGCCGTCCGCCCGGACGCAGCATGCCCGCCCGCTCCACCCCGGCGCGCAGCGCGGCCGCCACCCGGTCCGCGACGGACGGCCGGTCCGACTCCGCGCGCAGCGCCAGCAGCAGCGGCACCCGCCCCTCGACCGGCCGCACACCCAGCAGCACCGGCACGCCGAGGGAGGACAGCTCCTCGCCCACGGCGCGGGCCAGCACCGCCCACCCGCCGCCCTGCGGGGACAGCGTGTCGCCGAGCCGCATGACCACCGGCAGCAGCGGCCCCCCGCCCGGCTTGAAGCCCAGCACCCGGGCCTGCGCGGGCGCGTCCTCGGCG
>Ga0164243_10010583_pt1 | contig 13240 bp, 11 predicted proteins | sample OricompcompostOP_FD_108781 | JGI IMG/M metagenome (GOLD analysis project Ga0164243, IMG submission 108781) | Organic Plus compost microbial communities from Emeryville, California, USA - Original compost - Organic plus compost (OP) | ecosystem: Engineered > Solid waste > Mixed feedstock >... | reverse complement strand
TGCACCTCGCACTCATGCCGCAGGCGGTGTGGCGCCCCGACGACGCCGAAGCCGCGTTCAACCGGGCCGTGAACGACGCCTTGGCGCGCTACCAGACACCCGTCCGGGACGAACCGACCTTCACCGACGTCGCCCGCATGCTCACCGCACCCGCCGAGGCCCGATTCGGCTGGTTGTCGGACACCACGACCGGCGTCAACCTGTCCACGTTGGTGGCCGCGGGGCCCCACTTCGGACTCGTCGCCGTGCGGGAGAACCAGGAAGTCGCGATCCGCACTTTCCAGCGCGACCGGCTCAGCCGGATCCTGGCCGACGTCCTGCCGCGGGACGTGCGGAAATCGCCCGAGCCGGCGCTGACGGTGCTGCGCAGCGAGGTCCGCAACGCCAAGCAGACCGAGCTGAACGGCGTGCGCCCGAGCCGCGCGGTCATGCGAGCGGACTACCTCGCCTCACTCGAGCCGTACTTCATCGCCGAGCTGCACGCCGAGGTCCGCGACCACAGCGGGCACGCGCGGCACCCCCGGTTCCCGCTGCGCGTGTACGACAACGCGGAGGGCCGGTGGACCCTCCTGACGAAGCCGCACTACGACGACCAGCTGCTGTACCTCGCCCCGGCGAGTGCGGCGGACGTCGCCGACCGGCTGGACGAGCTGCGCCGCGAACTCCGCTGACGGTCATGTCGCTGGGGTTGTCGCGGGGTTCCACGTGCGGCTTACGCGGCTGCACCGATGGGTGGCTGTTGCGGGCTGCCGCCGCCAAGCTCACGAACTGGACGGGAACTCCCACTGACTGCACTGTCACTGTCGCTGCGTGGCGATGGCTAACTCCAGAAAGGCTGTCGCGGGAGCGACGGTTCACTGGCGGACGACGGTGAATCGGTGTCTCCCGCGACGTTCACTGACACCAGTGCCACTGGCGCTGTCGTGACAGCAAAGGGGTGTTCACAGGGTCGCGCGGCGGTTCAGGCGTGAGCTTGATCGGGCCGTTCAACCGCCCACGACGCGACCACTGATGTGACCGTCAGTGGCGCCCCGATGCGGCTACGAGTGGACATCGGTCGTCGGTGTCCGCCGGTGCGATGGGTTGCGGGTGTGGTTGGTCCAGTGACGCCTCCGCGAAAGGCGCAGTCATGGTCGAGAGGCACGACAGCCCCAGCCGTAGGTCCGTGTGGGCGCCAATGACAGGGATGTCATGGCACTCGAGCTGCGGGCGAGGGGTGTTCAGTCCTGCTGCGGGGCGTACCGATGTGCGGCAGCAGTGGCGGCTCCAGAACCCGAGCCGCGGCAGCGGCAGAGGCGGCGGCACCGGTGCCAGCAGCAGGTGTCAGCAGCAGCGGCGGTGGCAGCAGCGGCAGCGGCGGCACCGGTGCCAGCAGCGGCAGTGAAGCACAAGTGGCGGTGGCGGCAGCGGGGCCACAGCCGGGATGGCGGCTGTAGCGGCGATGAACGTAGTTGGGACGCAGCAGCTGCATCGGCAGGGGTCGCGGCCAAACTGCGGCAACGGCACGGGCCCTACCTTCTCGGCCGTCGTAGCAGCCCGTAGTCCCGCGTGCCTGGGGTGGCAGCAGTGGTTGCGACCTGGCTGTGGCTGCGGCCGCGGTTCCGACCCGTCACGGCAGCAGCGACAGTGGCCCCCGTTGGGACGCAGCAGCTGCATCGGCAGCGGTCGCGGCCCGGCTCCGGCGGGGTCGCAGCGGCCGCGGCCTGACGCCCACGGGGTAGCCGTGGTTGCGGTTCGACGGCGGCAGCACCCACGGTCACAGCCGACCGCAGCAGCAGTCACGTGCCGCCACGAGCGGTGCCGCGCCCCTCGGCAACCGCGGTTTCCGGACCGGGCCGCAGCCGCACCCACGGTCGCGGCCCCACCGCGGCAGCCGCGACGGCCACGACGACAGCGAAATCGCGATCGTGGAATCCGGAGCGGACCTCGCCGCCAACCGGACGCCGAACGCCTGCAGAAGCGGCAGAACCAGCGCCGCCGCCCGGTGGGCACCGAAAGCGCCGCCGCCCGCCGGGCGCGCGAGCAGCGCCGGCGCCGCCAGCCGCGACCCGGCGCCGACACCAGCCACCAACGCCCGGCACCCGCACCCGCACCCGCACCTCAAGCCAAAACCAGCCACCCACACACCCAGCCACCCACCCGCACCGACTACCTACCGATCGATCGATCGACTACGCTCGCCGCCATGACCTCGGTGGACCTCGAGATCGACGGCGACATCGCGCACATCTGGCTCAACCGGCCGGATCGCCTCAACGCCGTCGCGCCGGTGCTTGTCGATGAGCTGCTCCACGCGCTGGACGGCGCGCAAGACACCAAAGCCGTCATCCTCGCCGGGCGGGGGCGCGCCTTCTGCGCGGGCCACGACCTCAAGGAAACCCCGGACGGCGACTCGCGCGCGCGGATCGAGCGCCTCCAGGACGTCACGCGCCGCCTGCGGGGCATCCCGCAACCCGTCATCGCTGCCGTGCACGGGTACGCCATCGGCGCCGGGGCGGAGTTCGCGCTCGGGTGCGACCTCGTGCTGGCCGCCGAGGACGCCGTCTTCGCGTTCCCCGAGGCGAGTCTCGGGCTGAGCGTGACCGGCGCGGCGTCCCGGCTGCTGCCGCTGATCGTGGGCCCGCTGAAGGCCCGACAACTGCTCCTGCTGGGCGAACGCGTCGACGCCGCGACCGCGCTCGGCATGGGCCTGGTGAACGCCGTCGTCCCGGACGTACACCTCGCGGCGCGCGAATGGGCGGCCCGAATCCCCGCCCACCCCGCCACCACGCTGGCGAAACGGGCACTCGACGCGGGCATCGACAGCGCACTCGAACACGCCCTCGAACTCGAGGTCAGCCACGCGCTGATCACCGAACACCTGCCCGGCAACGCACTCGGCAGCCGCGCATGATCCCCGACACCCTGCCGGGCCTCGTGCGCCGCGCCGCGCGTGCCTGGCCCGGCCGCACCGCCTGGATCTTCGACGAAACCGGCACCACGCTCACCTTCCGCGACGTCGACGACGAGTCCGACCGGCTCGCGGGCGGACTCGCCGCGCAGGGCATCACCCCAGGGGACCGCGTCGCCGCCATGCTCCGCAACGAACCGGCCTTCCCCCTGCTGTGGATCGCCCTCGCCAAACTCGGCGCCGCACTCGTGCCGGTCAACACCAACTACCGCGAACTCGACGGCGCCCACGTGCTGCGCAACTCCGGCGCCCGCCTCGCCGTCGCCGCCCCCGAGTTCACCGCGCTGCTCACCCGCATCGCGCCGGACCTCCCCGTCCACACGCCACAGGACCTGCCACGCGGCACCGCACCCGAACACGCGGCCGCGGCCGAGGCGGCCACCAACATCCAGTACACCTCCGGCACCACCGGCGCCCCCAAGGGATGCGTCCTGCCGAACCGCTACTGGACCACCCTCGCGGGCAGCCTCATCGAGGAATTCCCGCACCTCACCGAGGACGACCGCATCCTCACCGCCCAGCCGTTCCACTACATCGATCCACAGTGGAACGTCGCGGCCGGGCTCGCCGCGGGCGCCACCCTCGTCGTCCTCGACCGGTTCCACCCGAAGACCTTCTGGCCCAAGGTCCGCGAACACGGGGTCACCTGGTTCTACTGCCTCGGCCTCATGCCGACCCTCCTGCTCCGCCAGCCACCGCACCGCGACGACACCCGCCACCGCGTCCGCTCCGTGATGGCCTCCGCGATCCCGCGCGACCGGCACACCGAACTGGAGAAGCGGTGGGGCGTGCCGTGGTACGAGGCGTTCGGCATGACCGAAACCGGCGGCGACCTCCGCGACACTCCAGCCGACCACCTCCCCGGCAGCGGGCGCATCGGCAGGCCCATCCGCGCCCGCGACGTGGTCATCGCCGACGAACACGGCACCCCGGTGCCACGCGGCCACACCGGTGAGCTCCTCATCCGCGGCGTCGGCCTCATGCACGGCTACCACGACAACCCCGAAGCCACCGCACACGCCTTCCGCGGCGGCTGGTTCCACACCGGAGACCTGGCCACAATGGACGCCGCAGGCCGCGTCACCTACATCGGGCGCACCAAGGACATGATCCGCCGCAGCGGCGAGAACATCTCCGCCGACGAGGTCGAACGCGCCCTCCTGCGACACCCCGCCGTCGCGCTGGCCGCCGTCACCCCGGTCCCCGACGAACTGCGCGGCGAAGAGGTCAAAGCTTTCATCGTCCGCAAGGACGAGAACACCACCCCGGACGAGCTCGCCGAGTTCTGCGGCACCCAGCTCGCCTACTTCAAGGTCCCCCGCTACTGGACCTTTCCCCCCGACCTGCCCCGCACGCCGTCCGAACGCATCGCGAAGGGCGTGCTGGACCAGCTCGACGCACCCACCTACGACCGGGCGGCGCGACAATGGCGGTGAGCACCGAGCAGCGGGTCCGGCGGGCCGCGGTGCGACTGTTCGCCACCCGTGGCTTCCACGGCACCGGCATCCGCGACCTCGCCTCGGCCGCCGGGATCTCCAGCGCGACCCTCTACCACTACATGGGCACGAAGGAGGACCTGCTGGTCGCCATCATGCGGGAGTGCCTCGACCGGCTCCTGCGGGCGGCGCGGCAGGCCCTGGACAGCTTCCACGACCCCGACGACCCCAACGACCCGGTCGCCGCGCTGTCCGCCCTCGTCACGCTGCACGTGATGGCCCACGCGGCGCTGCCGGAGGAGACCCGCGTCGTGGACAACGAGGTCGGTGCGCTGTCCCGCGGCGCCCGCCGGCACGTCGTCCGGCTGCGGGACGAGTACGAGGCGATCTGGGCCGACACCCTCGACCAGGGGGTCGCGACCGGTGTGTTCGACGTTCCGGACCCGGCCGTGACGAGGCTCGCCCTGCTGGAGATGTGCACCGGCGTCGCCCGCTGGTACTCGCCACGCGGGCCGCTGTCCCTTCGCGACCTCGGTGACCGATATGCCCAGCTCGCGCTGCGCATGGCGGGTGCCGCATCACCCGCCGGTGCGACCGCGGCCGAACGGGCGGCGGAGGTCGCGGCGCAGGTGTGGCGCATACGGCCCTAGCTGGGGTCTTGCCGACTCGGCCGGGCTGAGGGACCCTCGAAGGGTGACTGAACGAACGATCCAGCTGGAATTGGACGAGTCGGGTCTCGCCTTGGGGCTCCCCGCACCGTCTCACCCTCAGGATCATGTACATGATGTGCCCTACCGCCCCGTGCAGTTCCGCGACGACGACCTCCCCACCGCACTGGAGCGGTGCGCGAAGTGGCTCAAGTCGGCGCAGGACTGGCTGGGCGAGCCGGTGGATGTGGTCTCCATCCACCTCGACTACGACGACCGCGAAGGCGCGCCGTACTACGACCTGAAGCTCCTCTGCAACGAGGAGGACCTGGCCGGAGCACCGCGCGCACTGCGGGAAGCCGGCGCGCAGGACTGATTCACCGAGGACAACCCCCACGGGCCGCCTCCGGACGTTCTCCGGAGGCGGCCCGCTGAGGTTGTGGCGCCCTCAGCCCAGCACGCCACTGACCTTGACGTGCCCCTTGAGCAGGTTGCGGGCGATCGTGCGCCGCTGGATCTCGTCCGTGCCCTCGTAGATCCGCAGCAGCCGCAGCTCGCGGTACCAGCGTTCGATCGGCAACTCCCGCGTGTAGCCCATGCCGCCGTGGATCTGCAGAACCCGGTCGACGATCTCGTTCGCTTTCTGCCCGCCGTAGAGCTTCGCGATGGACTGCGCGTGGCGGGAGTCCATTCCGGAATCGACCTGCCACGCGGCGTGCAGCACCAGCCACCGCAGCGCTTCCAGTTCCACACCGGAATCGGCGATCATCCACTGGATCGCCTGCCGCGTCGCGATCGGCGCCCCGAAGGTCTCGCGCGTGTTCGCGTGCTCGATCGCCATCGACAGCAACCGCTCGCAGGACCCGATGGCGCGCGCGGGAAGCAGGTAGCGGCCGCGGCCGATCCACTGCATCGCCAGGGCGAACCCCTGGCCCACCTCGCCGAGGATCTGGCTCTCCGGCACCCGCACGTCGTCGAACACCAGCGAGGCGGGACCCCACTCGCCCATCGTGTCGATCGGCTCGGACTTCCAGCCCATCTCGCGGTCGGCGAGGAAGCAGGTCACCCCGCCGTTCGCACCCTTGTCCGGGTCGGTCACCGCGAAGACCATCGTGAAATCGGCCTCGTTGCCCCCGGTGATGAACGTCTTCTCACCGTTGATGATCCAGTCCGCGCCGTCCTTGCGGGCCGACGTGCGGATGTTCTTGGCGTCGGAGCCGGCACCCGGCTCGGTGATCGCGAAGCACGACTTGCGCTCACCGGCGATCGTCGGCAGCAGGTACCGCTGCTTCTGCTCCTCGTTGGCGTGGAACAGGATGTTGTCCGCGGCACCGCCGAAGCGGAACGGCACGAACGTGCGGCCGAGCTCGGCCTCCAGCAGCGCGGTCATCACGGCCGACAGGCCCATGCCGCCGTACTCCTCGGGAGTCTGCACCCCCCAGAAGCCGGACTCCTTCGCCTTGAGCTGCAGTTCGGTCAGCTCATCGGAGGTGATCCCCGGCTCGCCGCGGCGTTCGCGGCGCAGCACCTCCTGCTCGAGCGGCATCAGCTCGCGCTGCACGAACGTGCGCACCCAGTCGCGCACTTCCCGCTCTTCGGTGCTCAAGCTGAAGTCCATCGTCGGCCCTCCTACTAAGCGCTTGCTTACCCGACAGGTTAACGCACCGGATCGGCCACCACCAGAATCACGTTCGGTCCCGCGTCCCGGCTCCGGCGCGTAGGTTGGGCGGCGTGATCGAGTGCGTGGTGTGGTGGGCGGCTCCCCTGCCGAACGAGCCCGCCTACCTGGACCTGCTGGACGACGCCGAACGCGGCAGGCACGCCGGGTACCGGCGGGAGATCGACCGGCGACGCTTCCTCACCGGGCGAGTGCTCGCGAAGACCGTCGCGGGCGACCTGCTCGGCCGTGCGCCCGCGGACGTCGCCTTCGACGCCACGTGCGACGACTGCGGCAAACCGCATGGCAGGCCGCGCGTGCCGGGCGCCGGGTTCGACCTGTCCATCTCGCACTCCGGCGAGCGGATCGGTGTGGCGGTCACCCGCGGCGTCCCGGTCGGACTGGACGTCGAGACCGCCGACCGGCGCGCCGATGACTCACTGATCGCCTACGCGTTGAACGACACCGAACGGCGGGCGCTGCAGGGGCGGTCCGAAGCCGAGCGCACCGCCGCGTTCTTCCGATACTGGACCGGCAAGGAGGCGGTGATGAAGGCAACCGGGCGGGGCCTGCGGATCCCGCTGCGCAGCATCACGCTGGCCGGGCCGGACGAGGCGCCGCGACTGGTCGCCTCCGCCGATCCCGCACTGGACCCGGCGCGCACGCGGATCGCCGACCTGGATCCCGGCGCGGGCTACCGCGCGGCGATCGCCGTCCTGAGCGACGGCGAGCTGGCCGTGACCGAGCGCTGGTGGACGCCTACCGGTCCAACCCCATAGCGCGCAGCAGCGTCCGGAACTTCGCCGACGTCTCGTCCAGCTCGGCTTTCGGATCGGAGGCGGGCACGATGCCGCCGCCCGCGTACAGCCGCATGCTCGCGCCGGACACCTCGGCGCAGCGGATCGACACCGCCCACTCGCCGTCGCCCCGCTCGTCCACCCAGCCGACCGTGCCGGCGTAGTAGCCGCGGTCGAACGGCTCCAGCTCGCCCACCAGCCGCCGCGCGGGCTTGGTCGGCGATCCGCAGATCGCGGGGGTTGGGTGCAGCGCGCCCGCCAGGTGCAGCGCGGTGATGCCGGGATCGGTCAGCTCGCCGGTCACCATCGTGCTCAGGTGCCACATCGTGGGCGTGGACACCAGCGACGGGCTGCCGGGCACGGTCAGGCGACGGCAGAAGGGACGCAGCGTCTCCACGATCGCCTCGGTCAGCACGGCGTGCTCGACGTGGTCCTTGCGCGAGGCGGCCAGCCGCTCGGCGTTGTCCCGGTCGGTGACCGGGTCGGCCGACCGCGGCGCCGAGCCCGCGTGCGGGTGCGACACGACCCGGCGGCCGCTGCGGGACAGCAGCAGCTCGGGGGTCGCGCCGATCAGGGAACGGCCGCCGGGCAAGCCCGCGGCGAACGTGTAGCCGTGCGGGTTGTCCTTGACGAGGTTGTGCAGCACGGCTCGCGCGGGCACGTCGTCGGCGAACTCGAGGTCCAGCGCACGCGCCAGCACGACCTTGCGCAGGCCGCGCTCGCGCAGCGCCCGGACGGCGCGTGCGACCGCCTCGACGTGGCCGACCGGTTCCGGTACGGCGCGAACCGCCGAGGGGGCTTCGATGGGCAGCCGCGGCAGGTCGGCAACCGCCGGGTGCGCCGGGCCGGCCACGTGCACCGCCCCGGGCACGACGAGATGGCCGGGCGCCGCGGTGGTGTCGAAGGGGAGAACACCCACCGCGAGCGAACCCGGGGATCCCGCCAGCGCGGCCGGAACCGCGTCACTGAGCGCCGACACGTCCGTGTCGGTGAAGGTCAACCGGGAGCCGGACCCGAAGATCGTGTGCCGTGCAGTGGCGAACCAGAAGTCGCCCGGCACGTACTCCTCGAGTGACTCCGCGGCATCCACACCCCCATTGTGCTCCCGCTCAGGCGCCGGCGAGCGGAAGTGTCGCTCGCGCAACACTTCCTCGCCGACCTGCGGAAACGGTTACTTCAGGGCGTCGATCAGGGCTGCGCGCTGGCGCTCGCCGAGGCCACCGGCCCTGCGGTCCGGGTCGATCCCGGCCTTCTCCAGCAGCGCAGCGACCTTGACGGCACCGAGCCCGGGAACGGCCTTGAGCAGCTGGGTGACCTTGGTCTTGCCGATCGTCTTGTCGTCCTTGGCCTTGGACAGCACCGTGTCGATGGACTGCTGGCCGGACTTGATCGACGCGAGCAGCTCGGAGCGTGCCTTGCGGGCCTCGGCCGCCTTGGCCAGGGCTTCCGCCCGCTGCTCCGGGGTCAACGTGGGCAGAGCCAACGTAGTAGTCCTTCCGTGTGTCGGATATCCGCTGTCGCGGCGACGGCTGGCACCCAGCACGGTGCTTGCTCGTGCAAGCGCTGGCCAGGCCGTCTGGTCCACGCGCCCAGTAAACGCCACCTGGGCGAATGCCGCGACACCGACACGCGCGGAAACCCCCGGTCGGGGCGGTTCCGATCGCTTCTGGCGGGGGGCCGCTCGTTCCACTTAGAGTGACCGCACACCAGTTCACCGACGAACTTCACCGCGCGGGAGTGCCCATGTTGAGCACGATGCAGGACGGACAACTCTCCCTGGCCAACCTGCTGCAACACGGCAGCAAGGTGCACGCCACCAGTCAGGTGACGACCTGGACCGATCAAGGGCCTCGGCGCGAGACCTATGCGGAGATGGGGCGCAACGCGGCGCGCCTGGCGCACGCGCTGCGCGGTCTCGGCATCACCGGGGACCAGCGGGTCGCCACGTTCATGTGGAACAACGCCGAGCACCTCGCGGCCTACTTCGCCATCCCGGCGATGGGCGCGGTGCTGCACACCCTCAACATCCGGCTCTTCCCGGAGCAGCTGGTCTACGTCGCCAACCACGCGGAAGACCAGGTCGTGCTGGTCGACGGCTCGCTCGTGCCGCTGCTGGCCAAGCAGCTGCCGGAGATGAAGACCGTCCGGCACGTCATCGTCTGCAACGGCGACCCGGCCACGCTGCAGGCGCCCGAGGGTATCCAGGTGCACTCCTACTCCGAGCTGCTGGCCGGCCAGCCGGACACGTTCGACTGGCCGGAGATCGACGAACGGTCGGCGGCTGCGATGTGTTACACGTCGGGTACCACGGGTGATCCCAAGGGGGTCGTCTACTCGCACCGCTCGATCTGGCTGCACTCGATGCAGGTCTGCATGAGCGACAGCATGCGCCTCGCGCCGGACGACAATGCGCTGGTCATCGTGCCGATGTTCCACGCCATGTCGTGGGGGATGCCGTACGCGGCGGTCATGGTGGGTGCGTCGCTGGTGATGCCGGACCGCTTCCTGCAGCCGAAGCCGATCGCGCAGATCCTGGCCTCGGAGAAGCCGACGTTCGCGGGCGCGGTGCCGACCATCTGGCAGGGCCTGGCGCAGCAGCTGGACGCCGAGCCGCAGGACATCTCGCACCTGCGCGAGGTGGTCGTCGGCGGCTCGGCCTGCCCGCCGTCGCTGATGCACCTGTTCCAGGAGCGCTACGGGGTGCCGATCGTGCACGCCTGGGGCATGACCGAGACGTCGCCGCTGGGCAGCGTGGCGCGTCCCCCGGCGGGCGCGAGCGGCGACGCGGCCTGGCAGTACCGCTACACGCAGGGCCGCTTCCCGGCGGCGGTGCGGGCGCGGCTCATCGACGACGACGGCAACGAGCAGCCGTGGGACAACGAGGCCGTCGGCGAGCTGGAGGTCGCGGGCCCGTGGATCGCGGGCGGCTACCACGGCGGCGCCGATCCGGAGAAGTTCCACGACGGCTGGCTGCGCACCGGCGACGTCGGCAAGATCAGCCCGGACGGCTACCTGACCCTGACCGATCGCGCGAAGGACGTCATCAAGTCCGGCGGGGAGTGGATCTCCTCGGTCGATCTGGAGAACACGGTGATGGGCCACCCCGCGGTCGCCGAGGCCGCGGTGGTCGGCGTGCCGGACGAGAAGTGGGACGAGCGGCCGCTGGTCGCCGTGGTGGTCCGGGAGGGCCATTCGGTGACGGCGGAGGACCTGCGGGAGTACCTGACCGACAAGGTCGCCAAGTGGCAGCTGCCGGAGCACTGGACGTTCGTCGACGAGGTGCCGAAGACGAGCGTGGGAAAGTTCGACAAGAAGCGGCTGCGCGCCTTCCATTCGCAGGGCAAACTCGACGTGCAGCACTTCTGACGTTCACCGGGCGGCCACCCGCGTCCACTGGGATGCGGGTGGCCGTCGCACGACCTCTGGGGGTTCGATGGGATTCAGCAGGCGCGGTCTGCTCACCGCCGCGGGCGCGACCGGACTCGGGGTGCTCGTCGGCGCACCGTCGGCGCGAGCACGCGACCGCGCGCTGCTGGACACCGCGCGCCGGGCGGTCGCCCCGGCGGGCACGACGCTGGAATCCGTGGCCACCCCGGCGGACGGGGCCGCGGCCTACACCCGGCTGACCGGCGGGCCGGGCTGGCCGCTGGTGGTGCGCGAGGACCTCGTCGCGGCACAGGCGGGCCGCGACGACCGGCGCGTCCCGCTCACCTCCTTCGTGCAGTTCACCGATCTGCACATCACCGACACCGAGTCGCCCGCCCGGTTCGAGTACCTGCACCCCCTGATCGGCTCCGCGCACCGTCCACAGGAGACGCTCGGCGCGGTGGCCACCGCCGCGCTCGTCGACCGCGTCAACAGCCTGCGGCGCGGGCCGTTCACCGGACACCCCTTCGACTTCGTCGTCACCACCGGCGACAACACCGACAACCACGAGCAGCTGGAGCTGGCGTGGTTCCTCGGCGTGCTCAACGGCGGAGCGGTCACCCCCAACTCGGGCGACCCCGACACCTACGAGGGCGTGCAGGCCTCCGGCCACCCGCTGTTCTGGAACCCCGACCGGCGGCTCGACGGCGACTGGTCGGCGTTCCCGGTACTGCCCGGCGTCCTCACCGCGGGCACCCGCCCGTTCACCGCGGCCGGCCTCGACATCCCGTGGTACTGCACGTTCGGCAACCACGACGACAGCATCGTCGGCAGCCTGCCGGACCTGCCCGGCACGGCCCACTGGTACACCGGCCGCTACAAGGTCATCGGCAAGGACCGTGGCACGTCGGAGAAGCTCGCCCGCGCCATCCGCACCCCGGGTGCGGACGTCCCGGCCGCGGAGCTGTTCGGCGGCAGCGGCACCATCCGCGAGATCACCCCGGACGAGCGGCGCAGGCCGTTCACCACCGCCGAGTTCGTGCAGGCGCACCTCGACCCGGCCAACACCGGCCCGGGCCCCGAGGGACACGGGTTCACCGGCAGCAACGCCGACGGGATCGACGTGTACTACACCTTCCGCATCGCGCCGGGCGTCACCGGCATCAGCCTGGACACCACCACGATGGCCGGGCTCGCCGACGGCTCGATCGGGCTGGGGCAGTACCGCTGGGTCGAGCAGACGCTCAAGCGCGGCAGCTCGACCTACTACGACGTGTGGGGCGACAAGGTCGCCCACGCGGTCACCGACGAGCTGTTCGTGCTGTTCAGCCACCACACGTCGGACACGATGGGCAACATCCTGCCGGACGCGCGCCACCCGCTGGAGCCGCGACTCACCGGCGACGCCTTCGTCGCACTGCTGCACCGCTTCCCGAACGTACTGGCGTGGGTCAACGGGCACACCCACACCAACCGGATCACCCCGCGGCCCGGCCCGACGCCCGCGCAGGGGTTCTGGGAGATCAACACCGCATCGCACATCGACTTCCCGCAGCACGCCCGCGTCATCGAGGTGGCCGACAACGGCGACGGCACGCTGTCGCTGTTCACGACGCTGATCGAGGCGCGGTCGCCGTACGCGGCCGACTACGGCGACACCTCGCCCGCCGGGCTCGCGTCGTTGTACCGGGAGTTGTCGTTCAACGACCCGCACGCCGACGGCGGTCACGTCGGCGCCGCCGCCGACCACAACACGGAGTTGTTGGCGGTGCACCCGTTGCGCTAGAAACGGAATCATGACCGACACGGCCGGGACGGCGCTGTTCCACCAGTCGATGCCCTTCTCCGAGCGGCTCGGGGTCGAGGTGCTGGAGCACTCGAAGGACGTCGTGCGGGCACGGCTGGCGTGGGACGCCACGCTGTGCACCGTCGGCGGGGTGCTGCACGGCGGGGCGCTGATGGCGCTCGCCGACTCGACGGGCGCGGTGTGCGCGTTCCTCAACCTGCCCGAGGGCGCGCAGGGCACCTCGACGATCGAGTCGAAGACGAACTTCCTGCGCGGGGTGCGGGAGGGGCACGTCGTGGCCACCGCGCGGCCGCTGCACACCGGCCGCAAGGTGATCGTGGTGGAGTCCGAGCTGCACGACGACGCGGGCAAGCTCGTCGCGAAGGTGACCCAGAGCCAGGCGGTCCTTTACAGCTGGTTTCATAATGAAGTCGGCAGCTTGCGGTAGCAGACGAGGACGCAGGCCAGGTGCATGAGGCCTAAGAGCTTGTCTCATGTGGTGAGTTTTCGGAGTTTCTTGTAGCAGGTGATGGTGGCGCCGAGGGTGAGGAAGGCGAGGTAGTGGCTGGCTTTGCGTTCGTAGCGGATGGTCAGGCGTCGG
>Ga0164243_10010582_pt1 | contig 13241 bp, 11 predicted proteins | sample OricompcompostOP_FD_108781 | JGI IMG/M metagenome (GOLD analysis project Ga0164243, IMG submission 108781) | Organic Plus compost microbial communities from Emeryville, California, USA - Original compost - Organic plus compost (OP) | ecosystem: Engineered > Solid waste > Mixed feedstock >... | reverse complement strand
CGAGGCGCGGCCGGGCGAATGGGTGGTGATCTCCGGCGTCGGCGGGCTCGGCCACGTGGCCGTGCAGTACGCCAAGGCCATGGGCCTGAACGTGGTCGCGCTGGACGTCGGCGAGGCCAAGCTCGATCTCGCCAGACGGCTGGGCGCGGACCTGGCGCTCGACGCCCGGGCGGCCGACACGGCGGCGCAGGTGCGACGGGAGACCGGCGGCGGCGCGCACGGCGTGCTGGTCACCGCCGTCTCGCCGCCGGCCTTCGGGCAGGCGATCGCCTGCACGCGGCGGCGCGGCACCGTCAGCCTGGTCGGCCTGCCGCCCGGCGACTTCCCGACGCCGATCTTCGACGTGGTGCTGAAGCGGATCACCGTGCGCGGCTCGATCGTCGGCACCCGCCGCGACCTGGCCGAGGCGATCGATTTCGCGGTCGCCGGCAAGGTGAGGGCGCATGTCGCCTCGCGCCCCCTGGCGGAGGTCAACGCCGTGCTCGACGACCTGCGGAACGGCCGGATCGAGGGCCGCGTCGCCCTGATCCCCTGAAGCCGCCTGGGGGTTTCGCCCGATTGGCGCGCGGCGCCCGGACGTGGAGCCTGCCAAGTCGGCCGAGGGGGACCCACGCCGACGCGGAGATGCCGCTTGAGCCTGACGAGCGAACCACTGCCCGAGGCTGCGCAGGCGCGCGAGCGCGCCCGCCAGATCGTCGACGGACTGGGCGAGGGCTTCCTCAGCGTCGACGCCGATTGGCGCGTGACGGACTGCAACTGCGTCGCCGAGCGCCTGCTGGGCCAGGACCGCGAGGACATTCTGGGGCTGAAGGTCTGGGACATCGCAGGCCTGCCCAGCGACAGCGCCTTCGCCGAGCTTGGCCGGCGGGTGGTGGCCAAGCGCAGCCCGGAGGAGGCGGAGGTGTCGCTCCGGGTCGGCGGCCGGCTGAGGCTGCTGGCGGTGCGCGCCTTCCCGCTCGGCGGCGGCGTCGGTGCGGTCTGGCGCGACATCAGCCGGTCGCGGGCCGCCGAACGGCAGATGGCGGTGAACGCCCGCCGCTTCCACGAAGTCGCCGAAGGCGCGCCCATGGCCGCCTGGCTCAGCCGCGGCGGCGGCAAGCTGGAGTTCATCAACAACGCGATGATCGAGGCGCTGGGCCGGCCCGCGCGAGAGCTGCTGGGGGAGCGCTGGATGGCGACGGTCCATCCCGACGACCGCAAGGCGATGCTGATCGCCCGGGCGGAGGCGCGGGCGACCCGCGGGCCGATCAGGTTCGAGGGCCGCTTCCTCAGGCCGGACGGCGAGGTGCGGATCATTCAGCTGTACGGCCGGCCGCGGTTCGACGCGAACGGCGCGTTCCGCGGCCACGTCGGCGTCGCCAACGACGTGACCGAGGTGCGGGCCGCCGAGCAGCGCACCCGGACGCTGATCAACGAGCTGAACCATCGGGTGAAGAACGCGCTGGCCACAGTGCAGTCGCTCGTCACCCAAACGCTGCGCGACCACGGCGTGCCGCGCGAGGTGGAGGCGGCGGTCAGCGACCGGCTGATCGGCCTGGCCACCGGGCACGACCTTCTGACGCGCGAGAACTGGCAGGGCGCCGAACTGACGGACGTCAGCAAGGAGACCACCAAGGGCTACAACCACGGCGGCCGGATCGCCCTGAGGGGGCCCAAGGTCAGGCTCTCGCCGCGGACCGCCATCGCCCTGTCGATGGCGCTGAACGAACTGGCCACCAACGCGGCCAAGCACGGGGCGCTGTCCCACCCCGACGGCCGCGTCGAGCTGAGCTGGGAGCGAGACGGCGACGCGGTGGTGCTGGAGTGGCGCGAGCGCGGCGGCCCGGTGGTCGCGCCGCCGTCCAGCACCGGCTTCGGCGCGCGGCTGTTCGGCCGCGTGCTGGCCGGCGAACTCGGCGAGCCGGCCGAACTGAGCTTCGCGCCCGAGGGCTTGATCTGCCGCATCCGCGCGCCGGCGGAAGGGCCGGCGGGCGCCGGCGCATTGAACTGACGGTCCCGGGAACGCTCGCGGCTCGCCTCAGGTTTTCGCGCGAGAGCCAGGCGCCGATCCGCGGGCTACACCCGGCCGGCTGGGGCCTGAACGAGGACGGTGGCGATGCTGGCAGCCATCTTCGACGTGGACGGCGTCCTGGTCGCCTCGCCGCATGAACGCGCATGGCGCGAGGCCCTGACCGGCTTCGCCGATCCCTCCGGCTTCACGACCGAGTTCTACCAGTCGCAGGTGGCGGGCAAGCCGCGCATGGACGGCGCGCTGGCGACGCTTTCCGGCCTGGGGGCCCCCTCCCCGGCGGCCGACGCGGCCGCCTACGCCGCGGCCAAACAGGCGCTGATCGAACGGCTGATCGCCGACCGCGATTTCGACGCCTTCCCCGACGCGGTGCGGTTCGCCGCGGCGCTGCACGCCGCGGGCGTCAAACTGGCGCTCGCCTCCTCCTCGAAGAACGCCGCCGCCATGCTGGCGCAGCTGCCGCTGGCGGACGGGCGCGACCTGCTGTCGATCTTCGACGCCGACCTCAGCGGACGCGAGGTGCCGCGCGGCAAGCCGGATCCGGCGCTGTTTCTGCTGGCCGCGGAGGCGCTGGGGGTCTCCCCCGCGGAGTGCGTCGTGATCGAGGACGCCCCGGCCGGCGTGCAGGCCGCGCGCGACGGCGGCATGGCGGCCATCGGCGTCGCCCGCCTCGGCGACGAGGCGCTGCTCGACGTCGCCGGGGCCAATCTCGTGGTCACCAGCCTCGACCAGGTCGACGTCGCGGCGCTGGCCGCCGGCCAGCTCCGCGCGCGGCCGCCGACCGAGACCCCGCAGATGTTGCAGGCCTTCGAGCCGACGCCCGCCGTCGGCTGGGTGCTCACCCACCGCGGCTACAGCGTCATGACCGAAAGCGCGGTGGAGTCGCGCTTCGCCATCGCCAACGGCTTCCTCGGCATGCGCGCGGCCCGGTCGGTGAGCCGCGGACCGACCTGGGTCAGCTGGCTGGGGTACCTGCGCTGGGCCTCCTGGCCGCGCTGCTACGTCGCCGGCCTGTTCGACACTCCCAACGTCGAGCCGCCGGTGCCGGCGCTGGTGCCGGTCGCCGACTGGTCGCGCGTGCGGGTGCTGCTGGACGGCCGGGTGCTGCTGGCGCGCGAGGGCGAGGTGCTGCGCGGCGCCCGACACCTGGACATGCGCCGGGGCCTGTTGATGTCCGGCTGGGCGCACCGGACTCCGGCCGAGATCACCGGCACCGGCGGCGAACTGCGCCTGCTGTCCCAGGCCGATCGCGCCGCCGGCTTGCAGCTGATGCATTTCGCCCTGGACCAGGACGGGGTGGAGGTCGAGCTGGAGGCGAGCTTCGCCTTCTCCGACGTGGGCATGGAGCCGATCCGCCTGGAGTCAGACCTCGGCGTGTGGCGGACCGAGGGCTCGCGCAAGGACGTGGCGATGGCCGCGGCCTGCGCTCTCCGCCGCGAGGGCGCGCTGCTCGAACCCGAGCGCCCGTTCCCCATGCGCTGGATCTGGCGCTGGCGCTCGGTCGCCGGCCAGGTGATCGAGTTCGAGCGCCTGATCACGGCGGCGCGCGGCGAGGGACCGGACGACGACGTCGGCGGACGGGCGCAGGCGGCGCTGCAGCGGAACACGGCGCTGGGCTGGAGCGGCGTGCTGGCCGCGCACGAGGCCGCCTGGGATCAGCGCTGGAGCGTCAGCGACGTGGTCATCGAAGGCGACAAGGACGTCCAGCAGGCGGTGCGCTTCGCCGTCTACCACCTGATCAGCGCCGCCAATCCGGACGACGAACGTGTCTCCGTCGGCGCCCGCGCGCTCTCGGGGGACACCTACTTCGGCCACGTCTTCTGGGACACCGAGATCTTCCTGCTGCCGTTCTACACGACCGTCTGGCCGGAAGCGGCGCGGGCGATGCTGATGTACCGCTTCCACACCCTGCCCGCGGCGCGGGACAAGGCCGCGCGCCTGGGCTGGAAAGGCGCGCTGTACGCCTGGGAATCGGCCGACACCGGCGAGGAGACCACGCCGGAGCGGGTGGTCGCGCCCGACGGCACGTGGGTCGAGGTGCCTACCGGCACGTGCGAGCAGCACATCAGCGCGGATGTCGCCTACGCGGTCTGGCAGTACTGGCGGGTCTCCGGCGACGACGGCTTCTATCTCGCCGCGGGGGCCGAGATCGTCCTCGAAACGGCGCGGTTCTGGGCGTCCCGGGCGACGCCGGAAGCCGACGGGAAGCGGCACATCCGCAACATCATCGGCCCCGACGAGTACCACGAGCACGTCGACGACAACGCCTTCACCAACGTCATGGCGCGCTGGAACATCGCCCGCGGCCTCGACACGGTCGAGCTGATGCGCGCCCGCTGGCCGGACCGCGCGGCCGAGCTCGAGGCGAAGCTCTCGCTGACGGACGCCGAACTGAACGACTGGCGCGACGCGGTGGAGCACATCGCCACCGGCTTCGATCCGGCGACCGGTCTCTATGAGCAGTTCCAGGGCTACTACGGGCTCGAGCCGATCGATCTGGCCGCCTACGCCGACCGCACGGTCCCGATGGACGTCGTGCTCGGCCGTGAGCGGACCCGAGCCTCGCAGGTGATCAAACAGGCCGACGTCGTGGCGTTGATCGCCCTGGCGCCGCAGGCTTTTCCCGGCCGGTCGGCGGAGACGAACTTCCGCTTCTACGAGCCGCGCTGCGCCCACGGCAGCTCGCTCAGTCCGGCCATGCACGCGGTGGTCGCGGCCCGCTTGGGCGATCCCGAGCTGGCGCTGCGCTGCCTGCACCGCATCATCAGCATCGACCGGGATCCGGGCAGCGCCGGGGGCGTGCGGATCGCAGGGCTCGGCGGCGTCTGGCAGACGGTGGTGCTGGGCTTCGCCGGCCTCGACCTGACCGGCGACATCCTGACCCTCGACCCGAAGCTGCCGCCGGACTGGCGCAGCCTGTCCTTCCACGTGCGCTGGCGCGGCCGGCTGGTCGCCGTGCGCGTCGACGACGCGGGCGCGCACGTCGCGCTCGCCGACGGCGCGCCGATGGACGTGCGGATCGGCGACGTCACCCGCACGCTCAGCTCCGAGGCCGCCCTCGAGATGGCGCTTCAATAGCCGCGCCGCGGCCTCTCGCCCCGCCCGACTACGGCGGCGGCTGGTCGAAGCTCGCGGGCCGCCAGCTGGCCATCGCCCGGCGCAGATCTTCCATCGGCCCCTGGCCCTCGCGCACCATCCCGCTCCCCGGCCGGTCGATGTCGACGATGAGCATCAGCGAAAGGGTCAGGAGGACCAGCAGGAAGACCGCCACCAGATGGCTGCGCGGCCCCTTGAGCACATAGCCGAGCACCGCCGCCGTGGTGATCATGTAGACGAAGAGGACGACGAACACCTCCGGCGGCACCCGCACCAGCCGGGCCTCCATCCGCGCCGAGCCGATCTCGATGAGGTTGTTCACGGAGTCGATGTAGGCGCTCGAGAAGTCGTAATCCTTGATCGTCGGGAAGGAGGCCTTGGCCGCGCTCCAGATGTCGTGGATCAGGCCGCGGTTGACCGGCAGCAGCGCGTTCGCCTGGGTCCGGTCGGCGGTGGCCAGAGTGATGCGGACGTCGGTGTAGCGCTGCAGCAGCCGGCTCATCCGCGTGCGGTGGGGTTCGTCCAGCAGCTGGGCGCGCAGGTAGGCGGCGCCGATGGCGTTGGCCTCCTCCACCACCAGCGCCCGGCGCATCTCGAAGCGGTCGACCGCCAGCGAGAAGGTGAAGCCCAGCAACAGGGCCAGCAGCCCCAGGACGGCGGAGAGGATGATCTCCTCCTGGCCCTTGGCCTCCTCGCAGGTCCCGAACCGCCGCTGATGTTCGCGGTGCACGTAGCGGCCGACCAGGGTCGCAAGGAGCATCAGCCCGAACAGCAGAAGCCCGCTGATCAGGGCCGGCGCGCTGTCCAGCACCTCGATCCACATGGGCCTGTCCATGCCGCCGGGCCTCCCGCTTGTGGAGCGCAGGACGGCGACGGGCGCCCCGTCCGTGCTCCGGTGAGGCTGGTCCGTTACGCAAGGCCGCTCCATCAGGCGTATGCCGGAGACGCCGGCCGTGCAGACGCCGAGACCTCCGCAGGCCGCGCGAGGCGTCGCGGCCCCTTCCCGGCGGTTCAGCCGTTGAGCTTGCAGGGGCTGCGGCGGAGGCCGGCATGGACGCTCACTTCCGGACTCACGAGGTCGCCAACCAGCCGAGCCCTTTGGTCGACTACGACCTCTTCGCGACCGACCGGCCGCTCGCCGAGGCGACCGCGCGCGAGGGCGCCGACTGGGCGGCCGCCGGACTCGGCGCCTTCGGCCGCGTCCTCGGCTCGGCCGAGGTGATCGCCGCCGGCGTGCAGGCAGAGCGCCATCCGCCGGTGCTGAAGAGCTTCGACCGGTTCGGGCGCCGGCGCGACGAGGTGGAGTTTCATCCGGCCTGGCACCGGCTCCTGGCGCTGGCCGTCGCCGAGGGGCTGCACACCGGCCCCTGGGCCGAGCCGCGCGCCGGCGCGCACGTGGCCCGCGCCGCCGCCTTCTACATGCTGGGCCAGGTGGAGAGCGGCGTGCAATGCCCGCTGGCGATGACCTATGGCGCCGCGCCGGTGGTCGCCCGCGTCCCGGCGATCGCCCGCGACTGGCTACCGAGGCTCTACTCCCGCCGCTACGACCCGCATTTCGCGCCGGCCGCCGCCAAGACCGGCGCGCTGATGGGCATGGGGATGACCGAGAAGCAGGGCGGCTCGGACGTGCGCGCCAACACCACCCGCGCCGAGCCCGTCCCCGGCGAGCCCGGCGCCTACCGGCTGATCGGCCACAAGTGGTTCTTCTCGGCGCCGATGTGCGACGCCTTCCTGGTGCTGGCCCAGGCGCCGGGGGGTCTGTCGTGCTTCTTCCTGCCGCGCTGGACGCCGGACGGCGAGCTCAACGCACTGCGGCTGCAGCGGCTGAAGGACAAGCTCGGCGATCGCGCCAACGCCTCCGGCGAGGTGGAGTTCGAGGGCGCCTGGGCCTGGCTGGTCGGCGAGGAAGGCCGCGGGATCGCGACCATCCTGGAGACCGCCACCTATACCCGCCTCGACTGCGCCGTCGCCAGCGCGGGCCTGATGCGCCAGGCGCTCGCCCAGGCGACCCATCACGCGCGCCAGCGCACCGCCTTTGAGCGCCGGCTGGTCGATCAGCCGCTGATGGCGAACGTCCTGGCGGACCTGGCGCTGGAGACCGAGGCCGCCGTCGCCCTGGCCTTCCGGCTGGCGCACGCCTTCGACCGCGGCGACCACCCGCGCGAGGCGGCGCTGCGCCGGCTGCTGACGCCGGCGGCGAAGTATTGGATCTGCAAGCGGACCCCGGCGATGACGGCCGAGGCGCTGGAGGCGGTCGGCGGCAACGGCTACGTCGAGGAGGGGCCGATGCCGCGGCTCTATCGCCAGGCGCCGCTCAACTCGCTATGGGAAGGCGCCGGCAACCTGATGGCGCTCGACGCGCTGCGGGCGCTCGGCCGCGGACGCGAGCCGGCGGAAGCGCTGGCCGCGGAGCTGGCGCCAGCGAAGGGCGGCGACCGTCGCCTCGACCGCCACATCGTCACGACCCTCGAGGCGCTCGCCCGGCCGGCGGACCAGGCCGACGCCCGCCGGCTCTGCGAACAGGTCGCGCTGGCCGTCCAGGGCGCCCTGCTCGTCCGCTTCGCCCCGGCCGCGGTCGCCGACGGCTTCTGCGCCAGCCGGCTCGCCGGCGGCTCCGGCCGCTGCTTTGGCGCCCTGCCCGCCGGCGTCGACGCACCGGCGATCATCGCGCGCGCGACGCCGGCCTAGACCCTGTCCCGCCTGACGAAGGCGGGATGAGCAGGGCCGTCATCTTCGGGTGACCCCTCTTCTCCACTCGCATTCCAACGCGAGTGGAGCGGGCTCTGGAGCCTACTCCTCGGGCGGGGCCCAGTCCTCGAACGCCGTCGGGTTTTCGATCGGCGCGCCGGTGACGGCGTCGATCACCACCCGATGCGGATCGTTGTCCTTGTAGAGCTTGACGTTGTAGGCCAGCACCGCGTTGTCGCCCGTCAGCGGCGCGGCGACGCCCGCCGCGGACGCCGGGCCGCCGGCGATCGCCTCGGCCTTCATCACCGCGTCGGACAGCGAAAGCTTCGCATCGGCCAGGTCCTTGGCGTCGGCTCGCAGCGTCCACCCGCCGCGCCAGGGAATGTCGCCCTGCCGGACGGGCGTCACCTTGTTCGAGGGGATCGCGATGCGCAGGTGGCTGAGCGCGCCGCCCTTGGCCGCGACCGCATCGAAGCCGGGCGCCCCGCCGGCCGTCCGGTAGCGGATCTCCACCACCTTGCCGCCGCTCGCCTGCTCGGCCGCAGCGATGGCCTGGGTCAGGGTGCTGTTGGTCACCTGCTGCGGCGCGGCGACCCGCACCAGCTGCGCCGACTGGGCGTGCGCCGGGGTTCCACGGCCGGCCGCGAACAGCCCGCCGGCCGCAGCCGTGGTCAGCAGCAGCGCTCCGATCAACCTTGCCTGCGACATCTCTACCTCCCGATTGGCGATCCCGCGGGATGCGCCTGACAGCCTGGCCGCCGCGCCTGTGCACCGCCGGAAAGCGCGCCGACGGGCCGGCGCGGCGTAAGGACCTCAAGGCCTCGTGAGATGCGCTCGGCGCCCGCTCAATGGAATCGGGCGAAACCCTGAAAGGATCGACGCCGCCTGGCGCGGCCGACACCTGCCGGCGCCAGCGAATTCACCCGCAGGACTTGCCGGCGGCGCCGCGGACGCCGCCGGGGCCGCGGCAAGTCTATCCTTTGCTATCCTTGGACGGCGACGGCAGGCTCGGATCGACCTGGATCTTCAGCGACGGCTTGCCGGCCCGCAGCGCCTCGATGGTCGCGGGCAGCTCGTCCAGCGCGATCACCTCGCCGACCATCAGCTCCGGGTTCAGCCCGGCGGCGTCGAACGCCCGCGCGGTCTCGGCGAACTCCTCCGGCGAATAGGCGAGCGGGAAGAACAGCCGCACCTCCTTGAAGGTGCAGCCCGCCGGGATCACCGGCTCGCCATGCGCGCACATGCCCATGGAGATGACCGCGCCGCCGATGCGCGCATGGGAGATCGCCAGGTTCAGGAGTCCCGGCTTGCCGACGCATTCGGCGACGATGTCGGGCGGCCCGCCGAGCAGGCGGCTCAGCGCCGCCGGATCCTCCTCGTCGAAGCCGTGCACGACGTCGGCGCCCATCGCCAGGGCGACCTCGGTCCGGCGGGCGGAGCGGGAGGCCACCACGACCCGGCCGGCGCCGAGCCGGCGCGCCCAGAAGACGATGGCCATCGCCATGGCCCCGGCGCCCAGCACCAGCACCCGCTCGCCGCCGCGCAGACCGGCCTGGCGCAGCGCGTGCAGCCCGCAGGCGATCGGCTCCACCAGGGCGCCGTCGGCGAGGCTCAGGCTGTCGGGCAGCCGCGTCACGCCGCGCGCCAGCGGCGTCATGTAGTCGGCGAAGCCGCCGCCGTGCGGGACGATCGCCTGGCACAGGATCGGCCGGCCTTCGCGGCAGATCTCGCAGACGCCGCAGCCGGAGGCCGGCATGCAGGCGACCCGGTCGCCGACGCGGATGCCGGTCACCTCCCGGCCGACGGCCACCACTTCGCCGGCGCACTCGTGGCCGATGTGCTGGCCGAGCGGATAATCGAACGCGCTGCCGGAGGTCATCGAGACGTCGCCGCCGCAGACGCCGCAGCGGCCCACCTTCACCACCAGCCCGTCCGGCGCGGGCGACGGATCTGGGAACTGCTCGATCGTGATCCGGCCCGCGCCGTGGAACACCGCCGCCCGCATCGATCTCCTCCGGCCGCCCGTGCGTCGCACGGACGGTGCCGCGCGCGCCGCGCCGCGTCCAGCGCCGGACGACGCGGCCGCGGCTCAGGCGCGCGGGGCGAGGCTCACCGCGGGCCGCCTTGGCCGCGGACGGACTCGATCACGTCGTTGAGGCCCTGCAGCCCGCTGAGCAGCATGCCGAACGCCAGGGCCAGCGCGGCCGCCCCGGCCAGGATCAGCGCCAGCCGCGCTACCGGGCCGAGGCTGGCGACCGAGGGCACCAGCACGACGGCCGGACCGCCGGAGATCGCCAGCGGCGTCGCAAAGCCGGTGACCGGCGCCCCGGCCGAGGCCTCCAGGACCAGCTGCGCCGCCTCGCGCCGGCTGGTGACGCCGAGCTTGGCCCGGGCCCTGTTGCAGTAGGTGTCGACCGACGCCTTGGAGATGCCGAGCGCCTGGGCGATCTCCTTCGAGGAGCGCTGCTGCGCCACCAGCCGCAGGCATTCACGCTCCTGCGGCGTGAGCAGACTGAGCTTGGCGTGTCGCGCCTCGGCGCCCGGCAACATCACGGCTGGAGAGTCCCCTCGCTTCGAACATGCGTCGCCGAACGTAATCGGCCGAACGCGGGCCGCTTTGCTGAATGCCACAACTCGGCTGTAAGACGAAAGCGCGACCTGCCCTTCCGGTCCGGCTGCGGCGTGCGGCCACAGGGCGCCGTCCCGATTTTGTCACGGCAGGCTGTCCACATTTCGTGACGACATACCCGATCAGGACAGACTCGCGCGCCGCGGCGCCGTACGGATCGGTCAGACACGGAGGGCGCCATGACTGAAGACCCGCGGCCGCAGCCCCAGGATCCGCTGGTGGCGCGCGCGCTCGAGCTGCGCGCCGACGTCGCCCGTTTCGAGGGCCGCTGGCGGCCGCTGGCCGCCGCCGAGCGCTGCCTCGTCTTCAGTTGGGAGGAGCTGGAGCGCCAGCTCGTCGAACTGGCCCCCAGCGACCTGCAGGCCGAGCTGGTGCACCGGCTGCTGGCGCGCACCAAGGTCTACGCCCAGCTCAAGCCGCCGGAAATGGTGCTTCGGGAGATCCTCTGCGTCGCCGCCCTGGTGCTGGAGGACAGCGGCTTCGACGGGATCGACCCAAGCTGAGCCGCAAGGATCGACAATCCGACGTGGAAGGCGCCCTGTGAGACTTGCGTCGTGCAACTAATACGTTCACAGCATGGCGCATGTCGAAGGCACCTTCAGACGCCCGGGCGGCAGACGACCTTGACCGAGCGCTCGGAAACGCCATCCGCCTGCGCCGCCGTTCGCTGAATCTCACCCAGGAGCAGCTGGCGAGCGCCTGCGGCATCTCCTTCCAGCAAGTGCAGAAGTACGAGAACGGCGCCAACCGCGTGTCCTTCTCGCGCCTGGTGCAGATCGCCCGCGCGCTCGACTGCCGGGTCACCGACCTGACGAGCGCGCTGGACCAGCCGCAGATCGCGCCGGCCGACTTCGAGTTCCTCAAGCTGATGACCCTGCCGGGCGCCGTCGACCTGCTGAAGCGCTACGAGGCGATGTCCTCGGATTCGCGCCGCCTGCTGGTCGACCTCCTGAGCAGCCTGGCGAACGAGCCGGCCTGACCTCCGCCGGGGCCGTGCCGGCGGTCGCGCGCATTCCGCCGACCGGGCGCAGCGCCTCAAATGAGACCCCGGCCGCCTATTTGCGCCGGGGCGGACGGCCGGCTTGCTCTATACAATAGCGGCGCCCGCGCGGCCGGACCGAAATGCCGGCATGTACATGCCAGTTTCCGCCTCGCCCAGCGCCTTGCGTATCAGCCGACTGGCCGCGCCGCCGGCGGCCTGGGACGATTTCGTCGGCCAAGCCGAGGACGCCACCTACTGCCACCTCGCCGGCTGGAGCCGGGTGATGGAGGAGGTCTTCGGCCACGAAAGCATCTATCTGATCGCGGAGGATGACTCCGGCGCCTGGCGGGGCGTCCTGCCGCTGGTCCGCGTCCGCAGCCTGCTGACCGGCCAGCACCTGATCTCCGTGCCCTATCTGAACGACGGCGGGCCGCTCGGCGAGGAGCCGGCGCGGGCGGTGCTCGCCGCCCACGCCGTCGAGCTGGCCAAGGAGGCCGGCGCCAAGCAGCTCGAGCTTCGCGCCCGGCGGCGGATCCAAAGCCCGGTGGCCCCGGTGGCGCGCAAGGTCTCGGTGCACCTGCCGCTGCCGGACGACGCCGACGAGCTGTGGCGGCGCGGCTTCCGCGCCAAACTGCGCAGCCAGATCAAGCGGCCGATCGCCGAGGGCATGGAGGCCCGCTTCGGCGCCGACCAGCTCGACGCCTTCTACCGGGTGTTCGCGCACAACATGCGCGACCTCGGCACCCCGGTGCTGCCGCGCCGGTTCTTCGCCACGATCGCCGCCACCTTCCCCGACCAGGTGATTTTCGGCGTCGTCTACCACCAGGCCCGTCCGGTCGGCGCGGGCTGCGGCTTTCTCTGGCACGACGAGTTCGAAATGACCTGGGCTTCGACGCTCCGCGACTACAACCCGCTCTCGCCCAACATGCTGCTCTACTGGAGCATGATGGGGCAGGCGATCGCCCGCGGCGCCCGGCGCTTCAACTTCGGCCGCTGCAGCCCCGGCTCCAGCACCCACCGCTTCAAGCTGCAGTGGGGCGGCGCCGAAGTGCCGCTGCCCTGGCTGCAATGGCCGCGGCCGGCGGACGGCGCGGCGTCCTCGGCCGACGGCCGGCTGATGCAACTGGCGGCGAAGAGCTGGCGGCGCCTGCCGCTGCCGCTCGCCAACCGGATCGGCCCGCTGCTCTCGCCGCACCTGCCCTGGTACTGAGCCGCCCGCTCGCCGCCGGCTAGGCGTCGGCGGGCAAGGGCACGGGCCGCCGGTGCTCGTCGATGGCGACGAAGGTGAACACCGCCTCGGTGACCTTGATCCGCGCGTCGGCGTGGCGCTCGCGCCGCCAGGCCTCGACGGCGATGCGCATCGAGGTGCGCCCGCGGCCGATCAGATCGGCGTAGACCGAGACCTCGTCGCCGATCGCCACCGGCGAGAGGAAGGTCATGGCCTCGACCGCCACGGTGACGCTGCGGCCGCGGGCGACGCGCATGGCCACTATGCCGGCCGCGAGGTCCATCTGCGCCATGAGCCAGCCGCCGAAGATGTCGCCGCTGGGGTTGGCGTCGGCCGGCATCGCCGTCACCCGGATCGCGGGCTGCCGGTCGGCGGCGGGTGGGGTGCTGGCCTTGGACATGGGACGCCTCGACGGAACCGAAGCTTCGGCGCGTTCCCGCCGCCGATCAAGCCGCCGCGCCGCAAACGACGACGGCCCCGGAGCTGGTGCTCGCGGGGCCGTTGCGCTCTTGGGTGCGGGGACAGGATTTGAACCTGTGACCTTCAGGTTATGAGCCTGACGAGCTACCGGGCTGCTCCACCCCGCGGCGATGCGGTGAAGACGGTGAGG
>Ga0164243_10010581_pt1 | contig 13241 bp, 9 predicted proteins | sample OricompcompostOP_FD_108781 | JGI IMG/M metagenome (GOLD analysis project Ga0164243, IMG submission 108781) | Organic Plus compost microbial communities from Emeryville, California, USA - Original compost - Organic plus compost (OP) | ecosystem: Engineered > Solid waste > Mixed feedstock >... | reverse complement strand
GGCCGCGATCATGACTGGGCAGCCCTCGTTCGCGACGCCAAGGCGCGCGGACGCAAGGCGAGCTGCGTCTCTGTGGCCGCCACGGACCCGCTCTATATCCTCTACACATCAGGCACCACGGGCCAGCCCAAGGGCGTGGTGCGCGACAATGGCGGCCACATGGTTGCGCTGAAGTGGTCGATGAAGAACCACTACGGCGTCGACCCGGGCGAGGTGTTCTGGGCAGCCTCCGATGTCGGGTGGGTCGTGGGGCACTCCTACATCGTCTACGCGCCCCTGCTGCATGGCTGCACGACCGTGCTTTACGAGGGCAAGCCGGTCGGAACTCCGGATGCGGGTGCATTCTGGCGGGTGATCTCCGAGTACCGCGTATCGGCCATGTTCACCGCGCCGACCGCCTTCCGCGCTATCAAGAAGGAAGACCCGCAGGGCGAGCACATCAAGAAGTATGACCTCAGCGCATTCCGGACGCTGTTTCTCGCGGGAGAGCGGGCCGACCCCGAGACGATCAAGTGGGCACAGGAGCGGCTCGGCGTGCCGGTGATCGACCACTGGTGGCAGACGGAGACGGGCTGGGCGATCTGCGGCAATCCGGTCGGGCTCGGAATGCTGCCGGTCAAGCCCGGCTCCCCCACAGTCGTGATGCCGGGCTACGAACTCTGCGTTCTCGACGACAAGGGCCAGCCACTGCCCCCAGGGCAGACCGGCACACTGGCCATAAAGCTGCCACTGCCGCCCTCGTGCCTGCCGACGCTGTGGAACAACAACGAGCGGTTCCGAAAGAGCTATCTCTCGGAGTTTCCCGGCTACTACACCACCTCGGACGCAGGATATCAGGACGAGGATGGCTACTTCTTCGTGATGGCGCGCACGGACGACGTCATCAACGTCGCCGGACACCGCCTGTCCACGGGGCAGATGGAGGAGGTCGTCGCCCAGCACAAGGACGTCGCGGAGTGCGCCGTGATCGGCGTGTATGACGAGACCAAGGGGCAGGTCCCGGTCGGCTTCGTCGTGATCAATGCCGGCGTCGACCGCGATCCCGGCGAAATCGAAGCGGAGGTCATTCAGCTCGTGCGCGACACCATTGGGCCGGTCGCCGCCTTCAAGAACGTCATGGTGGTGAAGCGACTGCCGAAGACGCGTTCGGGCAAGATCCTTCGCGGGACGATGCGCCAGATCGCCGACGGCGAACCCTGGAAGACGCCGGCCACGATCGACGACCCGGCCATCCTGGACGAGATCAAGGAAGTGCTGGCGCAGCGCGGCGCCTTGAGACGGGCGCCCGCCGCAGCCGTCTAGCTCGCAGCATCACCTCGCCGGGAACTGGGGGGCAGCATCGGTTCCAAATACTGGCTCATCGTGCCTGCAGCCAGCGAACCGGCCCTCGCCGGCGGCGTTCACCTCGGGATCAGGGAGGATGGGCGCGACCGTGCTCATCCTCCATCGCCGAAGAGGAGGGTGAGCGTGAAGCACTGGCTGGGATTGGAGCAGCGGACCGCCCTGGTGACGGGCGCCAGCTCCGGAATCGGCAGAGCGATCGCCGAAGAGTTCGGCAGGTGCGGGGTTGCCGTCGGCGTCAACTACCACTCGGGACGGGATGCCGCCCAAGAGGTCGTGAAATCGATCGAAAGCGAGGGCGGCAAGGCCATCGCCCTCGGCGGTGACGTCGCCGATCCCGAGGCCTGCCGGTCCATGGTCGATGCGCTCGTCGAGCGCTTTGGCCGTCTCGACATCCTTGTCGCAAACGCCGGCGTCCAGCGCGACGCACCGTTCACCGAGCTTTCGCTCAGCGATTGGCGGCGGGTCATCGACACGAACCTGACCGGAGCATTCCTGTGCGCGCAGGAGGCTGTCCGCCGCTTTCGCGCCCAGCCGCCGCTGCCGCAGGCTGCCGCGCGCGGCAACATCATCTTCATCAACTCGGTCCATCAGGTGATCCCGTGGGCGGGGCACGTGAACTACGCAGCAGCCAAGGGCGGAATGAAGCTGCTGATGGAGAGCCTGGCACAGGAAGTCGCGCACGAGAAAATCCGCGTGAACGCGATCGCCCCAGGCGCGATCAAGACTGCGATCAACCGCGATGCCTGGGCCGAGCAAGAAGCTCATGCCGCCCTGCTCGAGCTGATCCCCTACGGCCGCGTCGGCGAGCCTGAGGACGTGGCACGCGCCGCAGCGTGGCTCGCGTCCGACCTGTCGGACTATGTGGTCGGCGCGACACTCTTCATCGACGGCGGCATGACGCTCTATCCCGCGTTCCGGGAAGGCGGGTGATCACGCGATTGGACCCGGCGGCCGGCTGTTTTGCGCGGCAGCTCTGGCGAACTCCGTGCGCTCTCGGGCGTTGAGCAAGTGTTGGCGCCAAGCTCTTGGCCCAGCAAATCGATTCCTAGTCGGGCCGTTGGAGGAGAGCGAACAATGAAAGTGAGTGAGGTCATGCACCCAGGCGTGCACTGGGTGGAACCGGGTACGCCAATTTTGGAAATCGCCAAACTGATGCGAGATCAGGACATCGGCTCGCTTCCCGTCGGCGAGAACGACCGGCTGGTGGGCATGGTCACGGATCGCGATATTGTCTGCCGCGGACTTGCGGAGGGATTCGACTGCTCCACGATGACTGCGCGCGATGTGATGTCGAGCGGCATCATCTACTGCCGCGACAGCGAGGAGCTGGAAGATGCCGTTCGTATCATGGAGCAGCATGAAGTCCGGAGGCTGCCCGTGATCAATGACCAAAAGCGGATGGTCGGAATTCTGAGTCTCGGCGATATCTCTCACGCTGCTCCGCGTCAGGTTTCGGGCGAGGTCCTGCAGTCCGTGGCCACCCCGCACGCATAAGGCGCGTCTTAGTTTCCTGAGCGGCAGTGAGCGTGTCGCCGGAGGTCGGCGGCACGCTCTCTATTTCTTGCGCCAGCAAGGCGATCCTGCCGCTCGAAAACGTTAGACGCGAGCACATTTCTGCCGCGTTGTTGGACACCTTAAGCTCCCGTTCACCTCGGCGCGCGCGGGAGCTTGCCAAACCGCGGGTCTACCAATTCCGATGAATTATTACCGAAACGAGTACAATTCGCGTGCGATTTGAAGCATGTCTGGCCACGCGCAACCCGGCTGGCGCAGAGCACAGGAAAAGGCGCTGGCTGCAGAGCGAACCGCCAGCCTATTCTCGGTCCGCTGGATCGGACAGCAGCTTGGGCATGCCCACCGCCGTAATGTGACGGTGCTGGTTTGCGGATCGGCTGAGCCCGGCATCTCTGATGCGCGCGACCTCGGGCGGCCGCCCATCGACTTCTCATCGTACCGCCGGATCATCACCAACCATGGCGGGCGGATCCTCGAACTGTCCAGGCACGGTATATCGGCCTGCTGGGGCTTTCCCTTTTCCGGCGAGGAGGACGCGCGTCGCGCAGCGCGAGCTGCCCTTCTGATCATCGAGGAAAACTCCGGCGGCGCGCCGATTGCATGCGCGCTTCAAACGGGCATCGCAATCGCGGACGGCCAATGGTCGATTGAGCTTGCCAGCTCCGCCTTCGAGACCGCACAGCGACTCCTGATGGCGGGCGGACCAGCGTCTGTCGTCGTCAGCGGTGACATGCGCCCTCTGGTGGAGCGCTTCTTCGACCTTCAGCCGATCCAAACAGCCGATTGCGTCGCTTGGCGCATCGCTGGGGCCGAAGCAGCTTATTCCGAGGCCGGCCGGGTCACCGGCGCATTGATCGGGCACGTTGCCGAGCGCCGGCAACTCGACGAGGTGTGGCTGCGCGTCGTGGATGGTCAGCCACAGTGCGTCTCGATTTCAGGCGAAGCCGGCATCGGCAAATCGCGCCTGTTGCGATACCTCGAGTTGAAGGTCAAAGCCGCGGGCGGCTTTTGGCTCGAGTGCAGCTGCCTGCCCGAGGGCCGGCGTGTCCCCCTGCTCCCGCTACGACAGGCCATGCAGCGCCTATTGAACGCCGATGAGGCCGGGCTGAGGCAGTTCATCGACGGGCTGGAGCACTCCGATCGCAACCTGATTTCTTTCTTTCTCACGCACCGCGCCGAATTGCTTGCTGGCGAGCATGGCATGGAGCACTTGCCAGGCGAGCGGATCCTCACACTGATACTCGACTGGATCGCCGGATTGGCAGGAACAGGCCCCGTCGGACTGGCCTTCGAGGACATGCACTGGGCCGATCGATCCACCTGCGATTTTCTGGCGAAGGGGGCCGGACGGATCGCCAAGATGGGGCCGGTCTGCCTCGCCTTGACGTCCCGCGATCCCGGCGTGCGCGGCCTCCGGCCCACTCCGCATCTGCCGCACACAGCGATCCGGCTCGACAAATTGTCAGTGGCAGAGATCCAGCAGCTGCTGGCCTGCAATCCCTGCGGCTCGGCACTGCCTCCCGAGAAACGCAGGCAGATCGCCCTTCGCTCGGAGGGGATTCCCCTGTTCGCGATGGAGTTGGCGCGGCTTTGCACCGGCATGCGGGTCGGCGAGGATGATCTCGAGCTCCTGCTTCGGCCGGGGCCGCTCAATGCCATTCTGTCTGCCCGCCTCGACTCTCTTCGGAACTTGAAGCCGTTGGCCCAGGCCGCGGCCGTGATCGGGCGGGAGTTCGATCCCGGCATTCTGGCGCTGGTGCTGCAGATGGAACAAGCGCGCCTCGATGCGAGCCTCGACGAGCTGGTCATCTCGGGCATTCTGGAGCCCACCCCCGGTGCTGACACCCGGCGCACGCTCCGCTTCACCCACGTGCTGCTGCGAGATGCCGCTTATGCGTCCGTTCTCGAGGCAAGGCGGCGTGAGCTGCACGGGCGTATCGCGGATGTCCTGACGCATGATGCGCGGGTGGCGGAACAGGAGCCGGAGATCATAGCGGGGCACTTCTCCGCTGCAGGCGACCCGAAAGGAGCGTTCACGTGGTGGTACAGAGCTGGCGTGCGCGCTGCAGAGCTCTCCTCCACGCGGGCGGCCGTGCATCACCTCAGTCAGGCGCTGGCGGCCCGGCGGGCCAACCCGGATGCGGGCAGTCCACGGGAGGAAGTGGATATTCTGCGTCTCCTTGGCATTCAGCTCGCAGCGCTCAAGGGCAACGGAGCGCCCGAGGCGGTCAGCACGCTGGAACGATGCCTAAGTCTGTCGCGCAAGGTCCTCGGGCCGGAGGGCGACTTCGATGCACTCTGGGCGCTGCACTCCTGCCATCTGGTGCGCGGGGAGATCGGTCGTGCGCTCGGCATGGGCGACAAGCTGACGGCCTGCGCCGACCGGAGCGGCATCACCGAGCGGCGCCTGCGTGCCCATCGCATGCAGGGGCTAGCTAAGCTGCTGGGCGGCCTCATCGAAGAAGCCTTCGCCCATTACAGGATCGTGCTGGACCTCTACGACGAACACCGCCACGCCCCCCTCCGCCTGCGGCACGCGTCCGACCAGGGCGCCGTTGCCCTCGCCCAGCTCGCCTGGGGTGAGGCGATCGCCGGCCGGCTGGAGAGTTCCCGCCGTCATGCCGACGCGGCGCTGAGGCTGGCATCTCGGCTACAGCATCCCCACACCAGCGCGCATGTGACGTGCGTACTCGCTGCCCGGGCGCAGACACTCGGCGAGGAGCAGGCTGCCTCGGCTCTGGCGTTCGCCGGCAGAACGCTCGGCGAGCGGCACGAATTTCCCTACTGGATCGCCTGGGCGGACATCATCCTCGGCTGGACCGGTGGTGGCGGACGCGTGACGGGCGGGGCGGCAGGGACGGACATCGAGCGAATCGAGAGCGCGATTGCGGCCTACCGGCGCACAGGCGCCCTCCAGGCAGTGCCCTACGCTTTGCTGCTCGTTGCCGACAAGGCCCTCGCATGCGACCGCCCCCAGCGGGCCCTCAAGGCGGCCATGGAGGGTTGGCAGATCGCCTGGCAACAAGGACTGATGCTCTACGCATCAGAGCTGCTGAGAGTGCGCGCGTTGGCTGAAAAGAAACTCGGATCCGACCCGGCGCACATCGCCAATCTCGTCGATCGCGCGGTTCATCTCGCCGCCAGCCAGGGAGCCGAGACATTTTCCTCACGAGCTGCGGGATTTCGGATACACCCCGCGCCACAATGTCTCGATATGGTGCTGGAGGCACCAAAAATCTGATGCCGGACATCAAGTTCCGGAAATGGCGCAAGAATATGGCACGCCGCCTGGCGATAGCTCGCACACGAGCGCTGGCGGGAACTCCGACAGGCTCCCCGCGTCCTTAGTTTTATCCGCAGTTGCGCGGCATTCGGCCCTCCGGAATCAGTCTATGATCGTAACGGACGATATGATCGGGACTGCGACGTTCGCAGCAGGGTGTCGGACCTTGGCACTGGACGGGGTGCATCGACGATACCGATCGGAGCCGATCGACGCTTTGGCTGAACCAAAAAGCGCGAGCGTGCGTTTTATTGGCTGCGTCCATTTCGCGTTCAAAGCAAAGCTGAAAGCCGTTCATAATGAAGATCGGCCGCTGCGGTGCGGCACGATCGCTGCAGCGACGCACTTCCGCCGGAAGTTGGCGTCACTGTCCGTTACTTCAATGCGGGCTGAATGCAAAAATTTCGATATTCGCAGCGGCCGCAATCGAGACCCAGGTCGTTGGGTTAAAGTTCGTTGTGTTAGTATGCAAGGAAGCGGCGAGAAATGATCGCATTTGAAGCGGGCAATCACATTGCCAAAGGCCAGCAGGCAACCCACTTCAAATGAAAGGGTGATGGCTCGAAGGGTGGCTGTCACGACAGTGGTGAGATCGCGAGAGCGAGAACAAGCATGACCTCCGCAGACGAGATCTTCAGCATCTACGCGCAGAGCTACGATCGCCAGAAGCAGCATGAGATGCCGCTTCGGCAGTACCTCGAAGCCTGCCGCGACGATCCCATGCTGTATGCCGGCGCGGCTGAGCGCATGATGAAGGCGATCGGCGAGCCCAACATCGTCGATACGTCGAAGGACCCGCGCCTCGGTCGCGTGTTCCTCAACAGAACCATCAAAATTTATCCCGCTTTCAAGGACTTCTTCGGGCTGGAGGAGACCATCGAGCGGATCGTCGGCTTCTTCCGGCACGCCGCCCAGGGCCTGGAGGAACGTAAGCAGATTCTGTACCTGCTGGGCCCCGTCGGAGGCGGCAAGTCCTCGCTCGCGGAGCGGCTCAAGGAGCTGATGGAGCAATGCCCGGTCTACGTGCTCAAGGCGGGTGACGAGATCAGCCCGATTTTCGAGAGCCCGCTCGGCCTCTTCGACCCCGTGACCATGGGACCGGTGCTCGAGGAGAAGTATGGCATCCCCCAGCGCAAGCTGACGGGGCGCATGTCGCCGTGGGCGGTCAAGCGGTTGGACGAGTTCGGGGGCGACATCTCCAGGTTCAACGTCGTCAAGCTCTACCCGTCCCGGCTCCGCCAGATCTGCGTCGCCAAAACCGAGCCGGGGGACGAGAACAACCAGGACATCTCCTCGCTGGTCGGCAAGGTCGATATTCGGAAACTCGAGTTCCACGGGCAGAACGACGCCGACGCGTATTCCTACTCGGGCGGCCTGAACCGCACCACGCAAGGGCTCCTCGAGTTCGTCGAAATGTTCAAGGCGCCCATCAAGATGCTGCATCCGCTGCTGACGGCGACGCAGGACGGCACGTACGTCGGCACCGAGAACGTTGGCGCGCTCCCCTACCAGGGCATCATCATCGCCCACTCCAACGAAAGCGAGTGGCAGAGCTTCCGCTCGAACAAGAACAACGAGGCGTTCCTGGACCGTATCTGCGTCATCCAGGTGCCCTATTGCCTGCGCGTTTCAGAAGAGAAGAAAATTTACGAAAAGCTGCTCGCGCAGAGTGAAGTGTCCGATGCCCCATGCGCCCCTGGCACGCTGGACATGCTGGCACAGTTCTCGGTGCTCACCCGTCTCAAGGAGCACGAGAATTCCAGCCTGTTCTCGAAGATGCGGGTCTACGACGGCCAGAGCCTGAAGGACACCGATCCGCATGCGAAAACGATCCAGGAATATCGCGATGCCGCTGGCATGAACGAAGGCATGGACGGCACCTCCACCCGCTTTGCCTACAAGGTGCTGTCGGAAACCTTCAACTACGACACGCACGAAGTGGCGGCCGATCCCGTGCACCTGATGTTCGTGCTGGAGCAGGCGGTCCGGCGTGAGCAGCTGCCCGAGGAGACAGAGAACCGCTACATCGAGTTCATCAAGGAAGAGCTTGCGCCGCGCTACGCCGAATTCATCGGTAATGAAATCCAGAAGGCATACCTCGAATCTTATCACGATTTCGGGCAAAACCTGTTCGATCGGTACGTGGCCTATGCCGATGCCTGGATAGAGGATCAGGACTTCAAGGATCCTGACACCGGCCAGCTCATGAACCGGCAGCTCCTCGACCAGGAACTTTCAAAGATCGAGAAGCCGGCCGGCATCGCGAACCCGAAGGATTTCCGTTACGAGGTCGTGAAATTCTCGCTGCGGGCCCGTGCGAAGAACGGCGGGAAGAACCCGAACTGGACATCGTACGAGAAAATCCGAGAGGTCATCGAGAAGCGGATGTTCAGCCAGGTCGAGGACCTGCTGCCGGTGATCAGCTTCGGCGCGAAGAAAGATGGCGAGACCGAGAAAAAGCACGAGGAATTCGTGAACCGCATGGTATCCCGCGGGTATACCCATCGGCAGGTTCGCCGGCTCGTCGAGTGGTACATGCGGGTCAAGAAGTCGGGGTGAGGAGGTCGAGAGCGGGGCATGCACATCGTCGACCGTCGTCTCAATCCCAAGGCCAAGAGTCTTGGGAACCGTCAGCGCTTTCTTCGTCGCGCGAAGGCTGAGATTCGTGAGGCCGTCCGCGACGCCCTGAGGCGCCGCAAGGTCTCCGAGGTCGATGGGGGCGAAAATATCCGCATCAGATCGAAGGGACTGCGTGAGCCGAGCTTCTCGCTCGGCTCGAATACGGGCGAGCGCGACTTCGTGCTCCCGGGCAACCGGGAGTACCAGGTCGGAGACGTCATCCGGAAACCGGAAGGCGGCGCCGGAGGCGGGGGCCAGAAGGGCAGCCCCGACGGGGAAGGCGAGGATGATTTCGTTTTCAGCCTGACGCGGGAGGAGTTCCTCGACCTCTTTTTCGACGACCTCAAGCTGCCGAACCTCGTCAAGGCGAAGCTGAAAGACCTGCGCTCGCCCGAGCCCGTGCGCGCCGGCCTCACCACCGAGGGTCCGCCGGCAAAGCTCAACCGGTTGCGCACGATGCGTAACAGCCTCGCCCGACGCATCGCCCTCAGGCGGCCGCGGCTGGCGGAGCTGAAGGAGCTCGAGGCGGAGATCGCGGCCGAGGAGGCGCGCGACGAGCCGGACGAGGATCGCCTCGCGCAGTTGCGTGCGCGGCTTTCCCGTCTGATGCACATGCGCAAGGTCGTTGCTTACATCGACCCCATCGACCTGCAGTACAATCGCCACGAGCGCCGGCCGAAGCCCAAGACGCAGGCAGTCATGTTCTGCCTCATGGACGTTTCGGCCTCCATGACGGAATCGCTGAAGGACTTGGCGAAGCGGTTCTTCATGCTGCTGCACCTGTTCCTCTCGCGGCACTACGCCGAGGTGGACGTGGTCTTCATCCGCCACACGACGACCGCGCAGGAGGTCGACGAGGAGACCTTTTTCCGGGATACCGAGTCGGGCGGCACCGTCATTTCCACCGCTCTCGAAGAGATGATGCGGGTCGTCTCCGAGCGCTATCCTCCCGACGACTGGAATATCTACGCCGCGCAGGCGTCGGATGGGCACAACTTCGATGACGACATGGAGCGCTGCATCACGATGCTGGAGCAGGACATCCTGCCCATCTGCCAGTACTTCGCCTACATCGAGGTGATGCCCGAAGCGCAAATCGCCCCGATGCAGAGCGTCGCCTGGGCAGGCTACAGCGAGGTCGCGGAGGCTCATCCGCACTTTGCAATGCGGCGCGTATCCTCCCCGGGTGAAATCTACCCCGTATTCCGCGAGCTGTTCTCGGGCTCCGCTTCCGGCAGCGAGGAGAGAGCCGCGAGATGACGACCGTGCTGACACGCAAGCCCCTTTTCGAGGGGGCGGAATGGAATTTCGAGCTGCTCAAGAAGGCCTACGACGCCATCGAGGAGATCGGCGTCGGCGAAATGGGGCTCAATATCTACACGAACCAGATCGAGGTGATCACGGCCGAGCAGATGCTCGATGCCTACGCCTCCATCGGCATGCCGAACATGTACCGGCACTGGTCGTTCGGGAAGCATTTCGCGCGGGAAGAAGTGCTTTACCGCAAGGGCGCCCGCGCGCTCGCCTACGAGCTGGTGATCAACTCCGATCCCTGCATCAACTACGTCATGGAAGAGAACACCATGACGATGCAGCTGCTCGTCATGGCGCATGCGGCCATGGGCCATAATCACTTCTTCAAGAACAACTACCTGTTCCAGCAGTGGACCGACGCCACCGCGATCCTCGACTACCTGCGCTTTGCCAAGGAGTACGTTGCCGAATGCGAGGAGAAGTACGGCCTCGAGAACGTCGAGGCTGTGCTCGACAGCGCGCATGCGCTGATGGCGCAGGGTATCAGCCGCCATCCCGTCCGCCGGCAGTCGCGCACCGACAAGCAGGAACGGGAGTTGAGGCGGCGGGAGCACGAGGAAGCCACGTACAACGAGCTTTGGCGAACCGTCCCGCGCTCGCAGCTCGATGAAAAGCCGGCAACGCCCGAAGCGAAGGAAGCCGAGGCTGAGAGCAACGCTCTGGGACTGCCGCAGGAGAATCTGCTCTATTTCCTCGAAAAGCACGCGCCCAAGCTCGATGACTGGAAGCGCGAGCTGCTGCGGATCGTCCGCATGCTCGCGCAGTACTTCTACCCCCAGCGTCAGACGAAGGTGATGAACGAGGGCTGCGCAACCTTCGTGCACTACGAGATCATGAGCCGGCTCTACGACAAGGGGCTCATCACCGAAGGCTCGATGCTCGAGTTCATGCACAGCCACTCGTCAGTGGTCTATCAGCCCCGGTTCGAGGACAAGCATTTCAACGGCTTCAATCCTTACGCACTGGGCTTCGCGATGATGCGCGATATCAAGCGCATCGCGGAGGAGCCGACGCCCGAGGACCGCGAGTGGTTTCCCGAAATCGCGGGCAATGGCGATGCCCTGGGGACTCTGAAGGAAGCGTGGGCGAATTTCCGCGACGACAGCTTCATCATGCAGTACCTGTCGCCGAAGCTCATTCGTGACTTCCGGCTGTTCCATATTCACGACAACACCGGATCGTCGTTCGTGGAGGTCAAGTCCATTCACGACGAGATGGGCTATCGGCGGGTCCGCAAGGTGCTGGCGGAGCAATACGATACCGCCGCGCGCGATCCTGACATCCAGGTCGTGAATGCCGACCTGTCCGGCGGACGCCGCCTCACCTTGCAGCACCGCGTGCGCCGCGGTGTTCTGCTCGACAAGGATCAGTGCGACCGCACCCTTCAGCACGTCGCGCATCTGTGGGGCTACCGGGTGAAGATGCTCGAGGTGGATGCAGAAACCGGGAAAGTGCTGAAAGAGCATGAGGCATTGCCTCTGCCTTGAACCGGTAGTCGGACGCCGTGCGCCCTGACCCTCGCACCACCGCCGACTTCTCTCAGATCACGACCTCGGCCATTGGCGCCGACGGCTGGCCCATAGCGCCTCCGCGCGGTACAATGAAGTTCAGACTTGGGAGGAACAAATGGCAGATCCGATCGTGTTCGCCGGCGAGGTCGAATGGTCCGGCGAGAATCCCGGCATATCTCTCAAGGAGGATCCGAACGGCCCCTTCGTCACGCTGGCGAGCTTCTTCCGCGTCGTGCTCTCACCTCACGGCCGCGGACACGCCCTTGTGCTGTTGCAGTCTCCGGGTGAGGCCAACCCGCCAGCCGATCGCGCCAACTACTGTCTCTACGACAACGAGGCCCTCGCGAGATACCTGGTGAGCGGGTTCGTGTCGCATTTCGGCACGTTCAAGGGGCTCCCCGGACTGGACAACCTGACCTACCGTCGTCTGGACAAAGTCGAAACATCAGGCGACCCGACCAGCACATACACCGAGGCCGTCAAGGCGGGGGATCTCGACGTGCGGCTGACTTGGAGTGGGCTCGGCAAGCCGTTCTGCTTTGTACTTCCGCCAGACAAATCAGCGACCGGCAAGCATCACATGCCAAGCCTCTTCGTCGGCTGCAATGATGCGACCGTTACGGTCAACGGCCGCGTGCTGCCGGGCAAGCCGGTGCCACGCGAAATTGCCGGCCATACCATCACCACGGCTATGCTGGCGTTCTCAGAGACCTGGATCCGCGCGTAAGCTTCAGGTTCTCCAGTGGGGGAAGGGTCGCGGCGAGCGGGGAAAGTTGCAAGGGGACTCTGCCGGTGGCTACTGTTGCCACCCCCCACCCGGCCCTTCGGGCCGACCTTTCCCCATGGGAGAGGTGAAGCGGGTGCCTTGTGCCGCCGTTTTCACCTGAATTCGGAAAAGCTCTAGCCCGCACGTCGCCTCCATCGGGTGTACAGAAAGCGCTGGTGCGCGCCCTTGGGTGTGGTGTGATCCTTCTCGAAGGCGTCGAGGAGCTCGAACTCAGGCCCGAGCAGCGCTGCAAGCTCGGATTGGCTCGCCCGCTGCACCGCCAAGCCGCTGCAGCGCTCAGGTCCCGATGGGGCGAACCCGGAAATGATGACGAAGCCGCCGGGCTTGACCGCCGAGCGCACCGAAGCGGCATAGGCGGCCCTCTCTCCCGGCTCCCTCAGGAAATGCAGTGTGGCGCGATCGTGCCAGAGGTCGACCTGAAAGTCAGGCCGCCAGTCGACGACGTCTGCGGCGATCATGCGAACCTTTTTGGCGAGTGGCCCAAGCCGCGCCTTCGTCTTCTCCAGCGCGCCTGCCGAAACATCCAGCACGGCGACGTTCGCAAAACCTTGCCTGAGCAGGGCGTCGGGCAGGCGAGAGTCGCCCGCGCCGACATCGAGAATGAGGGCATCGGACGGCAGCTGGCAGGCGCGGATCAACGAGAGCGAGGTCTCGGGGACCGCCTCGAACCAGCTCACCTGGTCCTCGGCGTTGCTCGAATAGACCCGCTCCCAATGCGACTGGTGCTCCACCGACATGCCCGGCCGTCCATCCTAAGGATCAGACCGCCGCTTCCGCGCCACCCTTCAACTTCACCGGAATAGTGAGATAGCGCACGCCGTTGTCCTCCGCCGGCGGGAATCGGCCCGCGCGGATGTTGACCTGGATG
>Ga0164243_10010580_pt1 | contig 13242 bp, 17 predicted proteins | sample OricompcompostOP_FD_108781 | JGI IMG/M metagenome (GOLD analysis project Ga0164243, IMG submission 108781) | Organic Plus compost microbial communities from Emeryville, California, USA - Original compost - Organic plus compost (OP) | ecosystem: Engineered > Solid waste > Mixed feedstock >... | reverse complement strand
GTCCGCGCCTGGATCAACGACTGGAACAACGACCCCACCCCCTTCGTGTGGACCAAAACCACCGACGAAATCCTCGAATCCATCGCCAACTACTGCCAACGAATTAACGACTCAGCACACTAGCGGGTATTGCCGAGTCGAGTGCTGAGCACTGCCCGCCGGTGAACCTTCGTGGCCAGCGAGCGATTAAACCAACTATCTGGCATAGTTGGTGACGATCCGGGCGGCCGGTGGAGCCGCCGTGGCCGTGGAGGTGTGACCGTGGTGAACCGTCGGCTGCCAGCGCGGTGGCTCCTGCTTGCCGTGGTGGCGTTCGCGCTGATGGTCATGCATCATCTGCCCGCCGGACACGGCTCGGATCCCGCGGCTGGTCATGGTGCGGCGCCCATGGCGGCTGTCGTCGCTATGGAACCGGTGGTCACGGCGCATCCAGCTTCGGATGCCGGTGGGATGTCCGGGATGCTGCACGAATGCCTCGCGCTCGCCGGTCAGCTGGCCGCCGGGGCTGTCCTCCTACTGCTGATCGTAAGTCTCACCCGGCTGGCCGGCGTGCCGCGCGTACCCGTTCTGTCCGTTGGTGGACGCAAGCCTGACCGGCCGCCGGGTAGCGGTGGTCGAACCATTCTGAATTCGGTCTGTGTGCTGCGACTGTGATCGGCTCGTGGCGCCTTCGTGCGCTTTCGGCCGGTCAGACGAACAACACACCAACCGAAGGAATTCACTGTGCACAAGAAGTTTTTGGGTGCTGGTATCGCTGTGCTCGCCGCGGGCCTGATTCTGGCGGGATGTAGCGGGAGTAACGACGGCGATCACAGCGGCATGAACATGGGCAGCGGTGCCGCGATGACGTCGGGGCAGGCTCAGTCCGCCGCCCACAACGACGCGGACGTGAGCTTCGCGCAGGAGATGATCGCGCACCACCAGCAGGCACTTGACATGGCCAAGCTGGCGTCAACGCGTGGTACGAACGCGCAGGTGAAGGACCTGGCGAGTCGGATCGAGAAGGCTCAGGATCCCGAGATTCAGCAGATGCGGGGCTGGCTCAGTCAGTGGGGCGCCGCGACGACCAGCGCGACGTCGTCCATGTCGGGCATGTCGATGCCGTCGTCCTCGATGCCGGCAATGGACCACGGGTCGATGCCCGGGATGATGAGCGACGCGGACATGCAGATGCTGGAACAGGCCGCTGGCATCGAGTTCGACGAGATGTTCCTGCGGATGATGGTCCAGCACCACCAGGGCGCGGTCGACATGGCCAAGACCGAGCTGGCGAACGGCTCCAATGCCGACGCCAAGGCGCTGGCACAGCGCATCATCGACGCGCAGACCGCGGAGATCACCGAGATGCGGCAACTGCTCGGCACGCTCTGAGCAGTCATCGGAAGACAGAGGCGAGAGGACGCCGGTGAAGGTCCTCTCGCCCTCTTTCGCTGATGCGCAACACATCGAAGCCGCAATACTATTGACCGTAGTACTTGGAGGTAGCTGCGTCCGTCACGTTCGCAGCTGTGTGCGCCGGTGCGGCTGCTTGGCGTCGAATGGCCGGTTTCCTGGCTCTGCTGGTCGTCGCTGGTATGCACCCCGAGAGCGACGCGGTCGCCATCACCCGGTGCTTACCGGGCACCGTCGCGGTTTTCCCGTCCGAGATGGACATGGGTCGTTCGGCTGCCGGGAGAGCGGTTGGTCGCCAACCACTACGGTTTCTACAACACGGTGGTGGGCGTCGGGATCCTGCTCGGTAACCTGTTCACCAGCACGGTCTTCGATCTCGCGCGAGCCGCGGATGGCCCGAGATCCACTGGCCGGGCTGGCGTTGCTCGGCACGACATGCGCCCTGGGAGGGCGGTGGCTCGACCGTGGCCGACGCCTCTCGACCGAGCCGGCGCTGAGGTGAGTGTGGTGGCGGATGCGGCGCCGTGCGGTGGCTGGCGCCGCATCCGCCCGCGTCGGGAGGGGTGCCGACGCCGCCTCGCCGGGGATACGCATGGCGCGTTCCCGACAGGGATACTAGGTAAAATAGTAGATCGCGGCAACCCGTGCTGTGCCGATTCCTCCGGGACCGATATCCTGAACGTCAGTCGCGTGCGGAGTCGAGGAGGTGGGATGTTCGGTCTCGGTGACCTCGAATCCGCGGTGATGGATGTGTTGTGGGACACGGTGGAGCCGGTCAAGGTGCGTGATGTCCTCGACTTGCTCGACACTCCGCGACCGCTTGCCTACACCACGATCATGACCGTGCTGGACAACTTGCACCGCAAAGGCTGGGTAGAGCGGGAACTCGACGGCAAGGCCTACCGCTACGAGCCGGCGATCGGCCGGGAAGAAGCGGCCGCGCGTGCGCTGCGGGACATCCTGGATTCCTCCGGTGACCCGGAGGCGGTGCTGCTGCACTTCGCGCAGTCCGTATCCCAGGAGGAGGTCGACGTGCTGCGGAAGGGTCTGCGCCGGAAGGCGCGCCGCCAGTGATTGTCGCCTTGTCCCTGCTCGCCGGCGCGGTGGTCGCCGGCTGGCTGGTACCAGGCCGCTTACGGGCACTCGATCCGCGGCGGCATGACCCGCTGCTGCTGATCGTGTGCTGGCTGCTGTCGATTCTGGGCGTGGTCCTCGCGGCGGTGACCGCGGTGGTACTGCTGCTCCTTCCCTCGCACGGAGGGTTCGGTCCGCTGCTCACGACGGTCACCAGCTGCTGGAGTTCCATCCAGCACGGCTCGCCCCCGGCGGTCGAGGAGATCGGCGGGATGCTCGGCGTGCTCATCCTTGGTGCGGCGGCCATCCGGCTGGCGATCGTGGGCGGCCGGGCCATGCGCCGCCGTTCGCGCACCCGCCGCCAGCACCTCGCGACGCTGCGTCTCGCGGCGCGATCGGACCGGGGCGTTCCCACCACTCTGTGGCTGGCGCACGACCGGCCATTGGCGTTCAGCTTGGGTGGGCGCCGGGGCGTCGTCGTCGCCACCGAGGGGCTGCGTCGCCATCTGGACGGCGAGGCCGTGGCCGCGGTCCTCGCGCACGAGCACGCACACCTGGCTGGGCGGCATCACCAACTGGTGGCGTTCGCCGACGCCCTTCGCGCCGCGTGTCCTTTCCTGCCGCTGTTCCGGCAAGCGCCCGGGGCGATCCGGGAGCTGGTCGAGCTGGCTGCCGATGTCGCCGCCACCCGGCGCTTCGGCGCGCGAGCGGTGCGCTCAGCCCTGCTCGCCGTCGCCGGCTGCGGCGTACCGGCCGGGGCGCTCGCGATGGGGCGCGACGCCATGGACCTTCGCCTGGCTCGTCTCGACCGGGACAGCCTCCCACCCGCGGGCCTTCTCCGCGCCGTGACCTGTGGCGCCGCGGGCACGACCGCCATGGTCCTTCCGTTCCTGGCCAGCGCGACCGTGGCGCTGTCGGCCGCCCTGATCGCCTGCCCGCTGACGGCGCACTGACCGATGTCCGGATCGTGTGTCTTATCACCCCTTCACATGATCTCCTACTATCGAAGTTAGTATTGCCGCCGGCGTTCGGGGGCGCCGTGAACCAAACGGACGCACCAACGAGCGGCCCGGTCGTTTTCCCGGCCTGGACCCGGAAAACGGAGGTAGGCCGACGTGGCGGTACACCAGCGAAACCGCGTCATTCGCCATGTTCTCGCGGTGTGCGCCGCTCTCACGATCTGCGCCGCGGCCCCGGTTGCCAGCGCGCAGCCGCCAAGCGATCCGCCGGCCGAATACGACAAGCTCTCCCAGGAAGCCGCCAAAGCCGACGAGGATCTGCTCAAAGCGCGGGACGACCTGGACAACCGCAACGCGGAACTTGCCGCCGCGAACGCCGATCTCACGGCCGCGACGACCGCACAAGAGCAGGCAGCGGGCGGCGTCGAGCAAGCCCGTGTCGAGGCGGACCGGATCACGGCCGTTTCCTTTCAGAGCGGCGCAACGTCGAGTCGCATGTCCGCCGTGCTGTTGAGCGGGTCGGCGCAGGACTTCATGGAGCGCATGTCCGCGCTGGCGGTGCTGGCCAACGACCAGAATCGCGTAATCAACGCGCTGAAAGCCGCGTCGGCTCGCGCGGACCAGGCCCGTGCCGACGCGCAGGGTGCGCGCGAACGTGCGACTACGGCGCGCGAGGGGGCGGCCAGGCTGGTCGGTGAGATCCAGCGGAACAAGGCGACCCTGAACGCGAGAATTTCCCAGGTCCGGCAAGCTTTGCAGCGGCTCAGCCCCGCGACCAAGATCAGTATGGGCACCGTCAAGGACACCGGGCCCTACCTCGGCCCGGTCGGTGCCGCGAACACCGCACTGCAAGCCGCGCTGGCCAAACGCGGCTCCGCCTACGAGTGGGGTGCGGAGGGGCCCAGTGAGTTCGACTGTTCCGGGCTGATGATGTGGGCGTACAAGGCTGCGGGGATCTCCTTGCCGCACTCCAGCCGCTCTCAGTACACGTTGGGCAGGTCGGTCGCACAGAACGAGTTGCAACCGGGCGACCTTGTGTTCTACGACGACGGCAGCGGCAATCCCGCCGCGATCCATCACGTCGGCATGTACGTGGGTGCAGGCAAGATGGTTGACGCGCCCACCGAGGGGCAGGTCGTCGACGTCCGCTCCATCAGGGGCGACGGCCACTACATCGGAGCGCGCCGCCTCGTGGGTTGACCGCAATTTACTTGTGAGGCAACAGAAGTAGCCTCTGTCGAGCCCGCTCGGGCCGACGGGTGAACCTCGCTCAGCGGATCACGCCTGATCGCGAGGCGAGATCGGTGATAGCCGATCCCGCCCACGCGGTCATGTCGAGCCTGCCCTGGCAAAGGAAGGAACATGGAGCAGGCGTCATCAGGAGCGCGACAGGCTGTTGCAGTGATCTTCGGGGCAAGCATTACTTGCTCGCGCAGCAGCTTCGCGGCAGGCTTCTAGTGGTCGAATTCGCCGTCGGCCGTGTCCTTGTCGCGGAAGTAGTTCTCGATCTGGCGAACGATTATCGGGTCGTGAGCGTTCAGATCGGCAGCCGAGAGAACTGCCCCGGGTCTGATGGAGCCTCTGGTGTCTGGGAGGTCGTCGGGTCGGTCGCACGAGACCACTGTCGAGAGGTTTCCGACGGGCGATTGGCGTGGGCCGTGCGTTGCCCATAGGTAGCCTCCCTGCCCCGGTTGGCCCGCGGGAGCGCGACCCCGACTTGACTTGCGGTGAACCGGTGCGCTGTCAGCGTCGCGGACGGGCCTCTTCGTCGCTTCCTCGGGCTGCGCTGCGCCGCGGTCGGCGGGGTCCGCCCGCGTTAGGTCATCCGGCGCAGGTTCGCGCCGTGTGCGGGAGTGCGGAGGAAAGACAACGGCTGGAGCGAACTCGTTGGTGATGGTCCGAACCGCTGTCGGTGGCCGTGGCCTCACGGTTCGCATTTGTACTTTGCCTGCTCGTCGTCCGCCTCCAGTAGGTTCCGAAGGCTATTGCGTTCGGCGTTGCGGATGGCGCGCAGGGCGTCGGCGAGATCTCGTTTCAGAGGACCCGACAGCCACGCCCACCGGCACACGCGCCTCACGGACCCGGGTGGCGCTCTACCTCGCCGACACGCACACCATGCCCGCCGTGCGTTCCTGCCTGAATGCCCACCCCACTTGGATGCTCGTCCGGCAGCCCTACCGCGATCGCAAACCCGGTCCGCTGGCAACCCGTCCCGCCCTGCGCCGCGCACTCACCGACGCCCACACAGGCGCGTTCGACCTCCTACTGGTCGACCGCGTCAGTCAGCTATCGCGGTCGATCGATGAGCTGGCCGACGTCCTCGACATCGTGGATGCCGCGGGCGCCGCACTGCACTCCGCGGCTGAGCCGACCGTCCCCATCACAACCCCTGCGCAGACGTTCCTCCACATCCTGGGGCCGCTTCGCCGACACCGAGCGCGACCGGACAGCATCGACTCGGCGACCGACCCCTTCGACACCGCCACTCCCGCCGGGCGCATGATGGTGCAGATGCTCGCGGTGTTCGCCGAGTTCAAACGCGCCACCATCACCGACCGCGTCATCAAGGGCATGGAACGCAAGGCCGCCCGCGGCGAAGAGAGCACCCACCGCGCCGTCACCAACTCCGATTACCTGCTCGCCGGGCTGTTGTTCTGCAGCCGCTGCGGCAGGCGATACCTCGGCACCGCCGCCAACGGCAACAAGTATCGCTGCCGCTACTACACCTGCTTCACCAAGCAGCGCTACGGCTCACAACCATGCCCGGCAGACCGGCTTCCGCCGACCGACTCGAACAGGCCGTCCTCGCCTCGCTGCCGGACACCTCACCCGCAGCGACCTCATCCAACATGGACTCGCCGACACGAGCCGGCGGAAAACCGGCGCCGGATGTCCGGGCACTGACTTCAGGCCTCCCGTCCGGTGGCCTCGGTCCCTTGACACACCCGCGGGAAAAGGTCCGAGATGGGGGCAAGCCCACGTGGCGCCGGCCGCCACGAGAGGCGACCACGGCATCCCGCGGTCGCACCGGTACCCGGCAACGGAAGGACCACGATGAAAGCCCTGCGCCTGTCACAATGGAAGACCGAGCCGGTTCTCACCGACGTCCCGGAGCCGCGACCCGGACCGGGCGAGGCCGTCGTGCGGATCGGTGCCGCCGGTGCCTGCCACTCCGATCTGCACCTGATGCACGAGTTCGGCGCAGGGCAGCTTCCCTGGGGACCGCCGTTCACGCTCGGCCACGAGAACGCCGGCTGGATCCACGAACTCGGCTCCGGCACCAGTGGGCTCGAGGTCGGGCAGGCGGTGGCCGTCTATGGCCCCTGGGGATGCGGCACCTGCGCTCGCTGCCGGCTCGGCGTCGAAACCTACTGCGAAAACCCCGCCCAGGCCCCGATTCCCGGTGGCGGAGGAGGACTGGGCCTCGACGGTGGCATGGCTGAGCTCATGCTCGTGCCCGCGACCCGTCACCTCGTCCCGCTGCCGGACGGCCTGGACCCCGTCGCCGCCGCGCCGCTGACGGACGCGGCACTTACGCCGTACCACGCCATCCGCCGTTCCTGGCCCAAACTCGCCCCTGGCACCACGGCCGTCGTCATCGGCATCGGCGGCCTCGGCCATCTCGCCGTGCAGATCCTGCGCGCCACCACCGCGACCCGGATCATCGCGGTCGACACCCGCAAGGAGGCGCTCGCCATCGCCGAAGAATCGGGCGCCGACCACACGCTGCTCGCCGCGACCGAGACCGGGCCGCGGATCCGGGAGCTCACCGGCGGGCACGGTGCCGACGCCGTGTTCGACTGCGTCGGCACTGAGCGCACACTCGGCCTCGGCGCGGAAAGCGCCCGTACTCTCGGCGATCTCACGATCATCGGCCTCGGCGGCGGCATCCTTGAGATGGGATTCTTCACCGTGCCCTACGAACTGTCGGTCCAGACCACCTACTGGGGCAGCCGGCCCGAACTGATCGAAGTCCTGGATCTCGCCGCGCGCGGGCACATCCACGCGACCGTCACCACGTTCCCCCTCGACGAGGCCGCCGAGGCCTATCGACGGCTGCGGGCCGGCGAGGTCACCGGGCGCGCCGTCATCGTGCCGAATCCATCCTGACGCGGAACCCCAGCCCGCTCGCCCTTGCCTCGTACGGCGGCCAGGACGGTCCATTACGGACACAAGCCGGGGCGATTCCGGGCCCGTCAGAACCGGTTGAGGTCCCCAGGCGGTAAGGGTCCGCTGTCCTCGCTGCCCGGGCCGAGGGACCTCATCGCGCGGTGGTGGCCGCGGCCACGACCGGAATGGCGGTCGCCGGGTAGCCGAGACGCAGGATCAGCTGTGGATATCCAGGGAGGTCGTGTTTGTCGATCAGGCCCGCCCGCACCTCGGGCAGATGCAGCGGCTAGGTCAGCACGCTTCCGGCCAGGCCACTGGCGACGGTGGTGAGCCACACGCGCTGGAGCGCGCGTCCAGCGAGCAGATGGTCGCGGCGGATGTCGCCGGGGGTGAGCACGATCAGCAGGTGCTCGCGCATCAGGCGCCCAGTCAGTGTGATTGTGTCGGGCAGGCGGGTGTGCCGCCGCGGAAGGCGACCTGCCCGTGTGCCGGCCGAACGTGGTCCCTGGGCACGAGGTGGTCGGTGGGGTCGCGGGGCTGGGGCACGACGTGACGGGGTTCGCCGAATGCGACCGGGTCGGCATCGCCTGGTTGCGCGGCACCTGCGGACGGTGCCGATATGGAGGCTCCGCAACCGAGAAGCTGTGCCCAGGTTCGACGTACACCGGCTGGGACGCCGACGGCGGTTGCGCCGGGTACGCCACCGTGCCTGCCCGGCACGCCCATTGCGTCCCGAACGGGTACAGCGACGGCCGCGCTCGCTCCCCCGCTGTGCGCGGGGATCATCGGCTACTGCGCACTGCCCCGTGCCTGGCTGCCCGCCCACGGGCGCCTCGGCATCTACGGCTTCGGCGCGAGCGCCCATCTGGCCGCGCAGGTGGCACTCGCCCAAGCAGCCACCGTCCACGCGCTCACCCGCGGCGCCGAGGCACGGCGGCTCGCGCTCGAACTGGGCGCCGCCTCCGCCGGAGAGGCGGCGGATACCCCTCCGGAGCCACGGGACTCCGCGATCCTCTTCGCTCCGGTAGGTGATCTGGTGCTGCCCGCGCTCGCCGCGCTGGCCCGGGGCGGCGTGCGCGCCATCGCCGGCATCCACCTGACCGACATCCCCGCACTGAACTATCAGCGGCACCTGTTCCAGGAACACCAGCTCCGCAGCGTCACCGCCAACACCCGGGACGACGCCCGCGACTTCATCGTCTTCGCCGGCGAAGACCACGTGCGGGTCGTCACCACCGCCTACCCCTTGGACCGAGCCACCAGGCGCTAGACGATCTCGTCGCCGACCGGGTCCACGGAGCCGCCGCGCTGACCCTGACCGGCGAAAAAACGACCTAGGTCCCTCGCATCGGTGACCAAAGCCGCCCGCGACCCGGATACCGCGTGCCTAACCTGAGATCGACCGATCGCAGAAGGAGGCGGCTCACGTTGATCAAGGTGTTCCTGGTGGACGACCACGAAGTGGTCCGCCGCGGCGTGGCCGACCTGCTGGAAGCCGACCCGGAGCTGACCGTCGTCGGTGAAGCACCCACCGCCGCACAGGCGCTGGCCCGCATCCCCGCGCTACGCCCCGACGTGGCGCTGCTCGACGTCCGCCTGCCGGACGGCAACGGCGTCGAACTCTGCCGCGACCTGCACTCGAAGCTGCCCGCGCTCAACGTGCTGATGCTGACCTCCTACACCGACGAGGAGGCGATGCTCAACGCCATCCTCGCCGGCGCGGGCGGCTACGTGATCAAGGACATTCAGGGCCTCCGGCTGGTCTCCGCCGTTCGGGAAGTCGGCTCGGGCAGGTCCCTGCTCGACAACCGCGCGGCCGCCACGTTGATGGCCAAGCTGCGGGCGGACGCGGCGGGCGAGGGACCACTCACGCATTTGACTGAGCAAGAGCGCATCCTGCTCGACCTCATCGGCGAAGGCCTGACCAACCGCCAAATCGCCCAACGGATGTTCCTCGCCGAGAAGACAGTGAAGAACTACGTCTCCCGGCTGCTCACCAAGCTCGGCCTCGAACGACGCACGCAGGCGGCTGTCCTGGCGGCCAAGACGCATGAGAAGGACCGGGCCCGGCAGGGCTGACGAAAGCGCCGAACCTCCGTGACCTAGGGCCCTTCTTGCCGCCGGGGCAGAGAAAACAGGCTGGTTCCATGAGCCAACCCCCGTTGCTGTCCGGCGGCGATCAACGCCGTGCATGACGAGCGCACGCTGATCACCGCGGCCGACCTGGGCGCCGCACGGACAGAGTGATGCTCGGCCGCCGCGACACGTCCAAATCGCTCCTGCCCGGGGAACGCCATTCGGTCGCGGTGCACGAGTCGGGGCACGCACTCGTGGCCGCGTTGTGCGCGAACGCGGTCCGGTCGAGAAGGTGACCAACCTGCTCGCGGGCATGGCGCTGGGAGCCACGGAACAACTGCCGGAAGCCGAGCGACATCTCAACCACGAGGCGCACCTGACGGACTCGCTCGCGGTGCGACTCAGTGGTAGAGCCGCTGAGCTGGTCGTGTCCGGACAGGGCTCGACCCGTGCGGCGAACGACCTGTCCGGGGCGACCGAACTGGCGACCAGGATGGTGACCGAGTTCGGCCCTTTCGCTGGCTCTCGGCCCGATCGGTTACCCGGCCGACAAGGCGGCCTACCTGCCCGGCGTTTCGGCCGGCGCACCACACCGGTACTCGCGGGAACCCAGCGGACCGTCGACAAGGAGGTCGCGCGGCTCCTGCGGAAGCGGAGAGCCGCGCGGTGACCCTGCTGACCGACCACCGCGGCGCGTTGGACCGGCTGGCCGCGCAGCTGATAGAGCACGAAACCGTGGACGGCAAGGCGGCTCTCAAGACGCAACAGGACGAAGACATGTTCGCGTCAGCACGCTGATCTCGATGCCCGCGACTGGCTACTTGCCGAGGCCGCGGCAGCACTGTCCACTGTGGTTACTCAGGAATGGCTGCACCTATTGGGCAAACGGGCCCACTCCAGTTCTCTGCGCGCGTAGCGTCGCCGGTCCTCGGCCCCGCTCAGCACCAAGAACGCTCCACTGAGGGCAGCGGCGAACGTGAGCCAGCTCAGCACCGCCACGACCGCGGCGGTGTCGAGTGACGATGGCGCAGCGACCGCGTTCCCGGTCAGGTCAAGCCATATCCGCACTGTGGTGCCCTTCCGGCTGCCCTGGTCGGCCGAGACGGTGCCGGTCCGCACGCTCCCGTCGGGCGATCGCCAGGTCGCCTCCACGGACGCGGCGCCTCCGGCGGCCACCCCGTCCGGGGTGACTGGCGAAGGGCACTTGGTCATCTCCAGCCGAGCCGGAGGACCCGTCAACGGCGCCCCTTCTGCTCTGTCCGCGACGGTCGCGACGGCGGATGCTCGGGCTATGCGAGCACTGGACATCATGAGCAGGCCGGTCTACGGCGTCACCGGCGACGCGAGTATCGAGGAAGCCGCGGCGCTGATGCTGGACCGCGGTTTCACGACCCTGCCGGTCGTCACGGCCGGTGGTCATCTCCGGGGCCTGGTGACCGAAGGCGATCTCGGCCGCGCCCGGTTCACCTCGGGCGCGCGCGGCGAAACCACCCCCGAAGGCGGAGCGATCACCGGTCTCCAGGCCCGTGCGGTGTGCGACGTCATGCGCGAGAAGCCCGCGACCGTACGGCCTGACGCCCAGCTTTCCGAGGTCGCCACCGCCATGGTCGACGCACATCAACGGTGCCTGCCGGTCACCGATGTCGACGGCAAGGTCGTCGGCATGATCAGCTGGCGCGACCTGCTCGTCCACCTGGTTCCCGGTCACTGAGCACCAGAGCCGTCGCCGCACGGGCGAGTTCCAGGTCCTCCCTGGCCGTGATCGTGAACCGCGTGACCGGTGCCGCCGCCGGGCTGATGATGCGGTCCCCCACACCGGTGGGGGTCCACCGTCAAGCCCAGCACGGAGAGCCCGCCGGCCGGTTCGGCGAGAAGCCCGGGGCTGATGTTCCGACACTCCCCCGGTGAACACCATCGCGTCGGGCCGGTCGAGACTCATCGCCGCCGCTCCGATCTCGCGTCGCAACCGATGCAGATACACCGCCACGGCGGCGACCGCGACGCGGTCACCCGAGGCTCGCGTGGCCAGGATCTCACGGAGATGTGCGCTGGTGCCGGTCGTGCCGGCCAGACCCGGGCGGTGGTAGAGGGCGTCGGTTAGGCCCTCGAGGTCGGTCTCGCCCGTGCCCAGCACGTGCGGCAGCAATCCGGGATCGACCGAGCCCGAGCGTGTCGCCATCACCGCGCCCTCCAGCGGCGTGAATCCCATCGAGGTGTCGGCGCTCGCGCCGGCCTGGATCGCGGTCACTGAGACGCCGGAACCGATGTGGCAGCAGAGCATACGCATGTCGTCGGTAGCCAGCAGCTCCGCACGGCAGCGGGCGGCGGACTGGCACGACAGGCCGTGGAAACGGTAGCGCCGCAGCCGGTTCTGGGCCGTCCATGCATTCGGCAGTGCGTACCGGGCCGCCGCTTCGGGAAGTCCACTGTGGAACGAGGTGTCAAAGCAGGCCACGACCGGCAGGTCCGGCAACGCGGAACGAGCCAGCTTGGCGATCTCGACCGACAGCGCTGGTGTATTGGTGCGAGCGAACTGAGCCGGTCCAGCTGCCTCAGCAGATCGTCCTCGACCAGCACGGGACCTGGCCAGGAGCCACCATGGACGAAACGGACCGCGACCGCGTCCGGCCGCCCCCAGCGCTCGATCGTCTCACGCACAACGGTCTCGTTGGCGACGGCATCGGCGGCGTCCCACATCTCGGCCCCGGTGCACGCGCAGCCATTTGATGTGCTGGTTGACCATCGAGTCGACGATGTGCACGAAAGCCTCGTAGCACGAGAACATTCCGTTCCGTCCGGTGAGCAGGTAGCCCTCGAGCCAGGCCTGGCACAGATGCTCCGACAGCACCTCCAGCACCCGGCCCTCACGGGCGAGGTACTCGTCGACCGGTTCGATCGCGGCCTGCCGCTGCTTCCCGGTCGCCTGGTAGACGGCGTCCAGCCGGTTGGACGCGGTTTCGTGCGGGCCACGCAGCCGAAAGTTCCGCTGTGCGGCGTTGCGCTCGAACACCGCCCTCAGGCACTGGCCACGCAGCCGGGTCGTCTCGGCGCTCGTCGCCCCCGCAGGCGGCACCGGCACCGCGGGCAGGGCCGGGAGCCGCAATGGCCGCAGCAGCAACCCACCGTTCGCGTGCGGGTTCGCCCCCATCCTGCGCTCCGCCTTGGGAACGAGCGCCGTCACCGCCGCCACCGGGCGACCTTCGGTGTCGAACGACTCCGCCGGCCGGTACGACCGCATCCACTCCTCCAGGGACCGCAGATGACGCGGATGCTCACGGACGGCCGGAAGCGGAACCTGATGCGCCCGCCACGTCCCCTCCGCCGGGGCACAGTCCACTTCGGATGGTCCGGTCCAGCCTTTCAGGTGCGCGTACAGGAAGTTCAGCCCCGGCGTAGTGCCCCAACGGCCGAGCAACCGCGGTTTGACGTGCTCGGCACGCAACGGCTCGGTCAGCAACGGATTGTCCAGCAAGTAGATCTGCCCCACCGACAGGTAGTTCGCCGCCCGCCACATACTATCCACATGGGACAGTTCCGCCGGGGTCAGCACGCCCGGTCACGCCTCGCGTTCCGGATGGACGACCATCACCGGGCACTGGGCGTGGTGCATCAGCGCCTGGCTGGTGGACCC
>Ga0164243_10010579_pt1 | contig 13244 bp, 13 predicted proteins | sample OricompcompostOP_FD_108781 | JGI IMG/M metagenome (GOLD analysis project Ga0164243, IMG submission 108781) | Organic Plus compost microbial communities from Emeryville, California, USA - Original compost - Organic plus compost (OP) | ecosystem: Engineered > Solid waste > Mixed feedstock >... | reverse complement strand
TCCGGGCCGGCCGCACGGGTCCCTCGACCCTCAAGGCTCCTTCCGGGCTCGCCGCCGGAGGCACGCGTGTGCCCGGCGAACAGGACTTTCCCCAAACGCAGCGCAATCCGGACAGCCCCCTCCCCCATGCTGCGCATGGCCCCTCCCCCAAGAGGGAGGATCAGGTGGGGCCTTGCCAACCGTGTTCGACCGGCCTAGGGACCGGGCGTCATCTGGGGAGTAGTCAGCCGCCTTCGGGCGGTTTCCTGCGTCAACATGCTTGGCCGAGAGGCCGTGGCGCAGGAAAGACGGGCAACCGTTTCGGCGAGACCAATGGCATCACGCCTCCTCATTCCGGGCGGGGAGGGCGCGATGTCGTTGTGTTCGTCTCGCCCGGTTGGATCCCCCTGCATGGAAGCCCTGCTCGCCTCCACCGCCATGGTCGCCCTTGCCGAGATCGGCGACAAGACCCAGCTCCTTGCCATCCTGCTGGCGACACGGTTCCGCAAGCCCGTGTCGATCGTGCTGGGCATCCTGGGCGCCACGCTGGTCAATCATGCGCTGGCGGCGCTGGTCGGCTCCCAGGCGGCGGCCTGGCTCGACGGGCAATGGTTCCGCTATCTCGTGGCCGCTTCCTTCGTGGCGATGGGGCTGTGGACCCTGATCCCCGACAGGATCGATCCGGACGCGCAGCCGGGCGCGACCGGGCGCGGCGCCTTCCTCACCACGCTGGTCGCCTTCTTCCTGGTCGAGATGGGCGACAAGACCCAGCTCGCCACCGTCGCGCTGGCTGCGCGGTTCCACGACGTGATCGCGGTGACGGCCGGCACCACGCTGGGCATGATGCTGGCCAATGTCCCCGCCGTGTGGTTCGGCGAGGCACTGACGCGGAAGGTCTCGCTCGGCCTGATCCGCACGATCGCCGCCTGCCTGTTCATCGCCATCGGCCTGTGGGTCGGGGCACAGACCGCCGGTTGGCTGGGATGATCGAAAAGGGGGAAGATCGCCCTCCCCCTATCGAACCGATCAGATCGGGTAGTGCCCCGGTTCGGTCTCCACCGTCACCCAGCGCAGCTCGGTGAAGGCATCGATCCCGGCCTTGCCGCCGAAGCGGCCGTAGCCGGAGGATTTCATCCCGCCGAAGGGCATCTGCGCCTCGTCGTGCACGGTGGGGCCGTTCACGTGGCAGATGCCGGACTGGATTTGCCGCGCGACCTTGAGCCCGCGGGCTGTATCGCGGGTGAAGACCGAGGCGGACAGGCCGTATTCGGTATCGTTGGCAAGCTCGATCGCATGGGCTTCGTCGCGCGCGCGGACGATGCCGACCACCGGGCCGAAGCTCTCGTCGCGGAACAGCTTCATCGCGGGAGTGACCCGATCGATCACATGGGCGGGCATCAGCACGTTCATCGTGGTCTCGCCGCCGGTGAGCTGCTCCGCCCCCTGGGCCAGCGCGTCCTCGATCAGGCTGCGGCAATGAGCGACCGTCTTCGCGTCCACCACCGCGCCCAGCGGGGTGTTGCCTTCGCGCGGATCGCCCACCGGCATGGCGGAGACCTTGCCCTTGAACCGGGCGGCGAATTCATCCGCCACCGCATCGACCACGATGATCCGCTCGGTCGACATGCAGATCTGGCCCTGGTTCATGAAGGCGCCGAAGGCCGCGGCCTTCACGGCCTCGTCCAGGTCGGCATCGTCCAGCACGATCAGCGGGGCCTTGCCGCCCAGCTCGAGCAGCACGGGCTTGAGATGCTCGGCCGCGCGCTTCGCGATGATCCGGCCGACCGCGGTGGAGCCGGTGAAGTTGATCCGCTTCACTTCCGGCGCGTCGATCAGCGCGCCCACCACTTCGCCCGCGTCCGCCGGCGCATTGGTGACGGAATTGACCGTGCCTTCGGGGAAGCCCGCCTCTGCGAAGGCCTCCACGATCAGCCCGTGGGTGCGCGGGCATTGCTCGCTGGCCTTGAGGATCACGGCATTGCCGCAGGCGAGCGGCACGGCGATGGCCCGCACGCCCAGGATGATCGGCGCGTTCCACGGGGCGATGCCCAGCATCACCCCGACCGGCTCGCGCAGCGCCATGGCGAGGCAGCCCGGCTTGTCGGACGGGATCACCTCGCCCGAAATCTGCGTGGTGATCGCCGCCGCTTCGCGCACCATGCTGGCGGCGAGACCGAGATTGAACATGGCCCAGCCGGCGGTGGCGCCGATCTCGCCCATCATCGCGGCGACGAAATCGTCCTTCCTCGCCTCCAGCGCGTCCGCCGCCTTCATCAGCACGGCGCGGCGGGCGTTGGGGCCCAGCTTCGACCAGGCGGCGAAGCCCTGCTGCGCCCGCGCCGCGATGGCGGGAATATCCGCCGCCTGCATCGCCTCGGCGCTGGACGCCACCTCGCCCGTTACCGGGTTGATCCGTTCGAACTTCATCGGCATCTCCTTCTCCAGGCGGCTCAGCGCGCCGTCAGCGCCGCTTCGCATTCTTCCATCAGCTGCCGCACGATCTCGGCGACGGGCTGCTCTTCCTTCACCATGCCGACCGACTGGCCGGCCATCAGCGATCCGTTCTCCACATCGCCGTCGATCACCGCGCGGCGCAGGGCGCCTGCCCAGAAATGCTCGATCGCGAGCTGGGCCTCGCCCATGTCCAGCCTGCCATCGTCAAGCAACTGGGCGACCTCCCGCTGCTTGGCGGTGAACTCTTCCGTGCCCTTGTTCCTCAGCGCGCGCACCGGGATCACCGGCAGGCGCGGATCCACCTGCACGCTGGCCACCGCGTCGCGCGCATTGGCGCGGAAGAAAGCCTGCTTGAAGGCGGGATGCGCGATCGATTCGGCGGCGCAGGCGAAGCGCGTGCCCAGCTGCACCCCGGCCGCGCCCATCTCCAGATAGGCGGCGATCGCCTCTCCCCGGCCGATCCCACCGGCGACGAAGACGAGGAACTCCTCCGCCAGCTCGGGCAGGAATTCCTGCGCCAGCACGCCGGTGGAGACGGGGCCGATATGGCCGCCCGCCTCCATCCCTTCGATCACCAGCGCATCCGCGCCGGAGCGTAGCAGCTTCTTCGCCAGTGCCAGGGTGGGGGCGAAGACCAGCACCCTGCCTCCGAAATCCTTGATCGCCTCCACGCTGCCCTTGGGCGGGATGCCGCCCGCCAGCACGACATGGCTCACGCCGTGCTTCGCGCAGACCGCGATCAGGTCGGAGAGCATCGGATGCATGGTGATCAGGTTCACGCCGAAGGGCCTGCCGGTAAGCGCCTTCGTTCCCGCGATCTCCGCATCGAGCAACTCGGGCGTCATCGCGCCGCAGGCGATCACGCCGAACCCGCCGGCATTGCTGATCGCGGCGACGAGGTTGCGTTCCGAAACCCAGCTCATCGCGCCGCACAGGATCGCATAGTCGCTGCCGAGGAAATCCACGCCGCGTTGCATCAGCGCGGCACTCTTGGGGAAATTCGTCATCGCCCGCGCTTAGGGCCGGTCGCGCCAGCCGGCAAGGGCTTCCGATCGCCGGCCCTGGCCCGATGATTGAACAGACAATCCGATAAGTTTTTACACTTTAATCGATTGGACAGATCAACCCCCACTCGACATCCTCCTGCGTGACAGCCGAGGAGAGAATCGATGAATGCCCAAAGCCAATGTCCGATGAGCAAGGCCGCCAAGCGATCGTTGCTGGGCCGCACCAATCGCGATTGGTGGCCGAACCAGCTCTCGCTGGACATACTTCAGCAGAACACCGCCGCAGCGAACCCGATGGACCCGGACTTCGATTACCGGAAGGAATTCGAGTCACTCGATTATGAGGCCGTGAAGCGCGATCTCCATGCGCTGATGACCGACAGCCAGCCCTGGTGGCCGGCGGATTACGGCCATTACGGCCCATTCCTCATCCGCATGGCCTGGCACAGCGCCGGGACCTATCGCACTGGCGACGGACGCGGCGGTTCATCCTCGGGCTCGCAGCGCTTCGCCCCGCTCAACAGCTGGCCGGACAACGCCAATCTCGACAAGGCGCGGCGCCTACTGTGGCCGGTCAAGCAGAAATACGGCCGCAAGCTGAGCTGGGCGGACCTGATGATCCTGGCCGGCAATGTCGCGATCGAGTCGATGGGCGGCCCGGTATTCGGCTTCGGCGGCGGGCGCGAAGACATCTACGAGCCCGAGAAGGACGTCTATTGGGGCACGGAGGAGCAATGGGTGGGCCAGGGCGCAGAAACCCGCATCCAGCCCGAGCGAGAGATGGTGCTCGAAAACCCGCTCGCCGCGATCCAGATGGGCCTGATCTACGTCAATCCCGAAGGGCCCGGCGGCAATCCCGATCCGCTGCAATCGGCCCGCGACATGCGCGAGACCTTCGCTCGCATGGGGATGAACGATGAGGAGACGGTGGCGCTCACCGCGGGCGGCCACACTTTCGGCAAGTGCCACGGTGCGGGGGACGCGGCCAAGGTGGGCGCGGAGCCCGAAGGTGCGGATATCGCGATGCAAGGCCTCGGCTGGCAGAGCGGCCATGAGAGCGGGATGGGCGACGACACCATCACCAGTGGGCTCGAAGGCGCGTGGACGCCCGATCCCACCCGGTGGGATGACGGCTATTTCCACATGCTGCTCGATTATGACTACGAGCTGGTGAGGAGCCCGGCGGGCGCGCAGCAATGGCAGCCGATCGGCCAGAGGCCGGAAGACCTGGCGCCGGGCGCGCATAGCCCCGAACGGCGCCTGCCGACCATGATGACCACGGCCGACATGGCGTTGAAGATGGATCCGGATTACCGCAGGATCTCCGAACGGTTCCGCGCCGATCCGGCCGCGCTCGCCGATGCCTTCGCCCGCGCCTGGTTCAAGCTGTGCCACCGCGACATGGGGCCGAAGAGCCGTTATCTCGGACCCGAGGTGCCGGCGGAAGATCTGATCTGGCAGGATCCGATCCCGCCGCTCGACCATCCGCTGGTGGACGCGGCGGACATCGCCGCGCTCAAGGCGAGGATCCTTGCTTCCGGCCTCACCGGGGCCGAGCTTGTCTCCACCGCCTGGGCCTCCGCCTCGACCTATCGCGGGTCGGATCATCGCGGCGGCGCCAATGGCGCGCGCATCCGCCTCGCCCCGCAGAAGGACTGGGACGTGAATCAGCCGGAGCAACTCGCGAAGGTGCTGCGTGTCTATGAAGCGATCAAGGCGGAGTTCGACGGTGCGGCGCTCGGCGGGCGAAAGGTCAGCATCGCGGACCTGATCGTGCTCGGCGGCTCGGCCGCGATCGAGCAGGCCGCGAAGGCTGGCGGGCATGAGATTGAAGTGCCTTTCACCCCGGGCCGCACCGATGCGAGCCAGGAGCAGACCGACATCGAAGGCTTCGCCGTGCTGGAACCCAGGGTGGACGGCTTCCGCAACTACCTGCAGGTGAAGTTCAGCGTTCCCACCGAGGAGCTGTTGATCGACCGCGCGCAACTGCTGACGCTGACTGCGCCGGAGATGACCGTGCTGGTGGGCGGGCTGCGCGTGCTGGGCGCCAATCACGGCGGATCGCCGCATGGTGTCTTCACCGAACGGCCGGGCGTGCTGAGCAACGACTTCTTCGTCAACCTGCTCGACATGGGCACGGCGTGGAAGCAGGTGGACGACAGCGCCGACGAGGTCTTCACCGGCACCGATCGCGCGACCGGCCAGGAGAAATGGACCGCGACGCGGACCGACCTCGTCTTCGGCTCGAACTCGCAATTGCGTGCCCTCTCCGAAGTCTATGCTTCCGCCGATGCCGGCGCGAAATTCGTGAAGGACTTCGTGAAGGCCTGGACCAAGGTGATGGAAGCCGATCGCTTCGACCTGAAATAGGCCGGAAACATACCCGGCTCACAAGACCAGGACCGTCTGGCCTCCTCCCCCTGACAGACGGTCCCCAAGGCCTCCCCGCCCGCCCCCCTTCGGGCGGGGAGGTTGTTTCAAGGGAACTGCCGTCGTCCAATTCGCTCCAGCGAGCGGCTGGATTGGAAGAGAACCCGGGTCTTCTCCATTGCTGCGATAAGGAGAGGGGGGAAGCTCTATGGAAGGGGCTTGAAAAAAGCCCGCCTCCGGCCTTTCCGGGTGCCGGAGGCGGGCAACCGCCAGCCGATGGAGAGTTCAGCTCCTGGCGGGTTTCCGTGAGAGCGGTGAGGGTCTTATAGTTGCTAATAGGAATGATTTGCAATAGCTGATTTAAAGAAAATCTGTTTCTGTAAATCATTGAAATATAAGGATTATTGCCTTTTCTCGCCAAATCCGGCAAAAAATTCTGTCGCTCAGACGGTTTCCAGCAAACTCGCGGTTCGGGCGAGGAGATCGCGAGTGCGCTGCTCCAGCGCGGGATTGTTGCGCACCTTGGGAATCGCCACGGACAGCGCGCCGATCACATCCCCGCCCATGGTCGCCACCCGGCCGATGCCGTTGATACCAAGGCTGTATTCGTCGTCCGTATAGGCAAAGCCGGTGCGGCGAACATCGGCGAGCTGCTTGCGCAGCTTGGCCTCCGAGGTGATGGTGGACGGAGTGAACTTCTCCAGCTTCGCTTCCGCGAAATAGCGGTCGAGCTGATCAGGCGGCAGCGTGGCGAGCAGGGCCTTGCCGGAAGCGAGCGCGTGCAGCGGCAGGCGCGTGCCGGTGTCCACCGCATAGCGCAGGGCATGGGCGCTGCTCTCAGTGGCGATCGGCTCCACTTCCCAGCCGTGGCGCACCCAGAAGGAAGCGGTTTCGTTGAGCTGCATGCGCAGCGTCCGCACCAACGGGCCCACCCGTTCGGCGAGGGAGAAATTGCTACCCCTGGTCTGCAGCCGTTCGAGGCCGGGCCCAGCGGTGTAGCGCCGCCCTTCGCGCTGGAGATAGCCGCGCTCCACCAGGGTAGAGAGCAGGTAGGACAGGCTGCTGACCGGAATCGATAGCGCGGTCGAGATCTCCTGCGCCACCAGCGGGCGCCCGGCCGCGACGACATATTCGATGATGTCGAGCGTGCGCGTCGCGGATTTGACGCTGCTGTTGGCCGGCGGGCTGGAGGTTTCGGGCATGGTCCTCAGCCGATCCGCGCATCCGCGATGTCCGCGCCTTCGCGTAGCGCGGCGAGCTTCTTCCACGCGACCGCCGGATCGATCTTGCCATAGCCGGCAAAGGTGCCGAAGCCGCAATCGCTGCTGGCGACCACCCGGTCCTTGCCCACGAAGCTGGCGAAACGCTCGATCCGCTGGGCGATCAGCTCCGGCGTCTCCAGATAGTTGGAGCAGCTGTCGATCAGGCCGGGGGCGAGGATCTTCTCCTCGGGCAGGGCGGCGTCACGCCATACGACCCATTCATGCTCGTGCCGCGGATTGGCGGCCTCGAACAGGATCGTGGCCGGACGGGCGGAGATCACGATGTCGACGATCCGCTCCAGCGGGATGTCGAAATCATGCGGCCCCTCGTAATTGCCCCAGCAGACATGCATGCGCAGCCGTTCCGGCGGGATGTTGGCGGTGGCGGCGTTGAGCGCTTCCACATTCGCCGCGGCGACCTTGAGGAATTCCTCCTCCGTCAGGTCCTGATAGCCGGTGTGCCGGCTCATCGCGAGGTCAGGGCAATCGAGCTGGAGATCGAAGCCGGCCGCCGCGATCGCCTCATATTCGGGCCGCATAGCGTCCACCAGATCGGCCAGGTAAGCCTCGTGACTGGGGTAATACTGGTTCGGCTGGAACGCGGTGATCAGGCCCGGCGAAGCGGAATTCATGAAGGCGGAAACGCCCTGGCCCTGGCGGGAAAGCGCCGTCTGGAACCGGCGGATATCGTCATGCAGCGGCTGGAGATTGACCAGCTTCACCGGCGCGATGGCGGAAGCGCGGGTGAATTCCTGCGCCCCCATGATGGTGGCCAGCTTCTTCGCCAGCTCGGGCACCTGGGCGAGGTCCCGCGCGGGCTTGCGCGGCGTGTGTCCGCCGAAACCGGAAAGCCGCTCGATGATGTAGGTCGAGTAGCCGACCTTGCCCAACTCGCCGTCACTGACGATCGAGACGCCGGCGGCGACCTGGCGGGCCACCGCATCGTCCACCGCGGCTTGCACCACCCGGTCGAACTCCGCCTCGTCATAGGCTTCGCCCTTGTCGCGGGCGAGCAGCAGCGGGACGAGCTCGGCCCCGCGCGGAAGGCTGCCGACATGAGTGGATTTGATCAAGACGAACTCCCCCGGAAATGAGGGAACTCTATTTCATGTATGCGAAATAAACGCAAGTGTGAAAGCGGCCGACGCGCCGGCTCTTCCCCGCGGATCAGGGAACGATCGCGCAGCCGACGCTTTCGATCTTCCCGTCCTTCAGGTGGTAGTGGATATATTGGCGCATCTCCTGCACCTCGCCGGTCGTGATCGGGAAGAACTGGTCCAGCTTGCGGGCCGCGAGCTCCTCTCGCGTGAGGTCCTTGATCCCTTCGACGCGGACGATCCCTTCCACCGCGGCCAGCTCGTCGCTCCCGGCGAAGCGTTCGATTCGCACCGTTTCCCGCACATAGGTGTGGAGGAAGCCGTAGAATTGCTTGAGCTGCTCGCGCGTGGTGATCTCCACTCCGAAGAAGGCCATGCGCGGCTTTTCGGCATAGAAATCGAATACCGCATCGTAATCGCGCGCATTGAACGCGGCCACGTAGCGTTCGTAGTCCTCGCGGGTCATGTCAGGTCATCCTCGCCAAAAGAGCTTTGCAATCCCATTCCTTGCCATCAATACTAACGATCGTTAGCAAGGTGGCAAGACAGCGCCGGATGGGGCGCGAGAGGGGTCAGCCAGGGAAGGCGTCGGGAATGTTCGATTACATCGTGGTGGGTGCGGGCAGCGCGGGCTGCGTCGTGGCCGCTCGGCTTTCGGAAGATCCGCAGGTCAACATATTGCTGCTCGAAGCGGGCGGGCGTGACGATCACATCTATCTCAAGATGCCGATGGCCTTCCTCAAGGCCATGCCTGATCCGCGCTTCAACTGGACCTACATGTCCGAGCCGGAGCCGCATCTGAACGGCCGCCAGCTACCCTTGCCGCGCGGCAAGGTGATGGGCGGCTCCTCCTCGATCAACGGCATGTTCGCGATGCGTGGCCACCCGCTGGATTACGACCAGTGGGCGCAGATGGGCGCGCGCGGCTGGTCCTATGCCGATGTGCTGCCCTATTTCCGCCGGCTGGAGGACAGCTGGCGCGGCAGCAGCACTTTCCATGGGAAGGGCGGCCCGGTGCGGGTGAAGCCGATCGACCTGCCCGTGCTGCATCACCAGCGGATGATGGAGACGGCGAAGGCGGCAGGCTTCTCCACCAGCGAAGACCTCGCGGGTGAAAACCCCGAAGGCTTCGCCTTGGGCGAGATGACGGTGGACGAGAAGGGCCGTCGTGCCAGCGCCGCTGCCGCTTATATCAAGCCGGCTCTGGGGCGGAAGAACCTCGAGGTGCGCTCCGGCGTGCTGGTTCGCCGCGTGGTGTTCGAGGGCCGGAAATGCATCGGGGTGGAGATCGACACGCCTGACGGGCCGCAAGTCATCCGCGCCGCACGCGAGGTGATCCTGTCCGGAGGCGCCTACAACTCGCCCCATCTGCTGATGCTGTCCGGCATCGGCCCGGCGGAGCATCTCAGGGAGCACGGCATCCCCGTGCTGCAGGACAGCCCGGGAGTGGGCCGCAACCTGCAGGAGCATGCCACCGCCTCGATGGAATGGGATGCGACCCGCCCGGTCACCTTCCTCAACGAGCTGCGGTGGGACAAGGTCGCCTTCAACTCGATCCGCTGGGCGCTGTTCGGCACCGGGCCGATGTCCTATCAGGTGAACAGCTGCAACGTGGTGGTCCGCACGCGGCCGGAGCTCGCCCGGCCCGACCTGCAGATCATGGTCAACCCGATCCGTTTCGACGCGCGCACCTGGTTCCCCGGCATCCGGCCGGTACAGGAGCATGTGTTCTGGGCCGGCCTCGTCCAGCTCCATCCCGAAAGCCGCGGCTGGGTCGAGCTGAAGAGCGCCGACCCGCGCGAGGTGGCCGCGGTGACTCTCAACATCATGGATGCCGAGGCCGATCGCGCGATGATGCGCGAGGCGGTGCGCACCGCCCGCCGCATCTACCGCACGCCGCCGATGGGCGATCTGGTCGGCAAGGAGCGCATGCCGGGCGAAGCCGTGCAGAGCGACGACGAGATCGACGCCTATGTGCGCGAGACCTGCTATATCGGCATGCACCCCACCAGCACCTGCGCCATGGGGATGGGCGAGCGTTCGGTGGTCGATCCCGAGCTGAGGGTGATCGGGGTGGAAGGGCTGCGCATCGCGGATTGCTCGGTCATGCCCACCGTGCCCGGCGGCAACACCAACCTGCCCGCGATCATGGTGGGTGAGAAATGCGCCGACCTCGTCAAAGGCGTTTCCCTGCCGCGCGCCGAACTGCCGGCGGATTTCCCCGGGGAGAAGGCCGCATGAGCCGCACGCCGGAAGAGGAAGCCAACCTCGCTTTGGTGCTGGGCATGTTCGAGCATGTGCTGAACCCGATGGATTCCGGCGCGGTGGACCGCTTCATCGCCGAGGATTACATCCAGCACAACCAGTCGGTCGAGCCGGGGCGGGAGAAGCTCAAGGAATTCCTCGACATGATCAAGGGCCGGACGCCGGAGGCGGTGCACGACGTGAAGCGCGCTTTCGTCGACGGCGATCATGTGACGGTGCACTACCATGTCCGCCGCTGGCCGGGCGACGCTGGCTGGGCGGTGATCGACATCTTCCGCGTGGAAGGTGGCAAGGTGAAGGAACATTGGGACGTGATGCAGGACATCGTCGAAGGCGGGCCGAATCCGAATTCGCCGTTCTGACGATACGCGTGCACTGAACAGGATTCGGCCGAACGGATTTGATGGGCCGGCACGGACCGGGGAGAAGGAAAGAATGCGCTTCAAGGACAAGATCGTGCTCGTCATGGGCGGCAACAGCGGCATGGGCCTCGCCACGGCCGAAGCCTTCGCGGCGGAAGGGGCCAAGGTCCACCTCACCGGTCGCAACCAGCAGACCATCGACGAAGCGGTGGCCAGGATCCCCGGCAGCCGCGGCTACAGCGCCGACATCGCCGACATCGCCTCGAGCGAGGAGGTGGTCGCACGCATCGAGGCGGAGGACGGCCGGATCGACGTGCTGTTCATCAATGCCGGGGTCGGCGGCTTCGCCCCCTTGCGCGACATCACGCCGGAAGGGTGGGACCAGACCCATTCGATCAACCTCAAGGGCTGCGTCTTCGCGCTGCAGAAGGCGGTGCGGCTGATGGGCAAGGGCGGCGCGATCGTCGTCACCGGCTCGATCGGCGCCCATGCCAGCCTGCCGGGCAACGGCGTCTACGCCGCGGCCAAGGGCGGGCTCTACGCCGCGATGAAGGTGTTCGCGGGCGAGCTGGTTGCCGAAGGCATCCGCCTCAACATGGTCAGCCCCGGCCCGATCGACACCCCGCTGCTCTACCGCAATCCGGGCATGACCGACGAGGCGGTGGCCGCGCTCAAGCAGCGGATGATCGAGAACGTCCCGATGCACCGCATGGGCGAAGGCAGCGAGATCGCCAAGGCGGTGCTGTTCCTCGCCTCGGAGGACGCCTCGTTCATCACCGCCGCCAACCTCTTCGTCGATGGCGGCATGCTGGAGCTGCGCTGATGGAATTCTCCGACACCACCCCTTTCGCCGATCCCTTCTCCACCTTCGAGAACCCGCGGCTCGAATTCGTGATGGAAGTGCGGCTCAAGTTCCCCCAGGTCCACATGATGGCCAATGTCCCCGCCGGGGGCAGCCGCAGCGCGGTGCTGGTGGAAAGCGGCACTTTCGAAGGCCCGCTGCTCAAGGGCCGCGCCGTGCCCCATTCGGGCGGCGACTATGCCTATTTCCGGCCGGACGACGTGGCGGTGTTCGACGCCCGCTATCTGCTGGAGGAGGAGGACGGCACGATCATCCTGCTCAACAACAAGGGCTTCCTGTGGGGCCGCAAGCCCGACACGATGAGCCGCCTGCGCGACTGGGCCTTCAATGGCGGCGAGCCGGTGGAGCAGCAGGAATACTACCTGCGCGGCAACCCCACCTTCGAATGTCCGGTGGGCCGGCACGACTGGCTGACCAAGCATGTGTTCGTCGGCGTGGGCGAACGCCGGGCCGACGGCAACGTGCTGCGTTACTACGCGCTGATCTGACCGGCCGCGAAAGGGAGAGTCGACATGTCCCGAACCCCGCAGGAACAAGCCAATCTCGATTTCTGCACCCGCATGTATCACGAGATGCTGTTCAAGTTCGACGCGAGCCGGATCGATGAGTTCCTCGCCGACGGCTACATCCAGCATTCCACCGCCGCCAGCGCAGGGAAGGAAGGGTTGCGCGATTTCTTCGAGAACCGCGCCAGCCGCTTCAAGGATATCCGCTTCGCGATCAAGGCCAGCTTCGTGGATGGGGATTTCACCATCTTCCACATCCACACCGTGCGCCATCCGGGCGATCCCGGCATGTCGATCATCGACTATTTCCGGCTCGAAGGCGGCAAGGTGAAGGAACATTGGGAAGTGGCGCAGGAAATCCCCGAAAGCCTGCCGCACGATAACGGGATCTTCTGACCCCGCTGCGATTTCGGTTGTTCCCCGGCCCCGCGCATGACATGAGAGGGCGACAAGGACACATGCTGGGATCCGACTGTCCGCGGTCGGAAGGGGGTCGTCCTTGCCACTCTATCGTCTTGTCCTGTGCCCCGACATGCGGGGTGAACAACGCATCATCGAATTCGAGGCCGCGGATCCCGCGGCGGCTTTCGCCTTCGTCGAACGGCAGGACGATTTCGTCCAGGCCGAGATCTGGCAGGGCGAGCAGCTGCTATGCAACGTCAAGGCTACTCCGGCCACGGGCAAGATCTGGACGGTCAAGCCCTCTGTGGGAAAAAGTATCGTTCGCAATATGAAAGAGAATAGCAAGAAAATGAAGAGATAATAAAAGGAAAGGAGGGCGGTCGGTTTACCGACCGCCCTCCCGGAGGACTTAACAAGGACAAGTAATATCCTCCTGAGGCCGAGGCCTCACCAAAGTCCTGTAGGGCCTAGGCCCTGCATTAAATACGAACAGCCCCTCCAATAGTTCCCATAAGCTCCTCCCTCTTGGGGGAGGGGGACCATGCGCAGCATGGTGGAGGGGGCTGTCCGGATTGCGCTGCGTTTGGGGAAAGTCCTGTTCGCCGGGCACACGCGTGCCTCCGGCGGCGAGCCCGGAAGGAGCCTTGAGGGTCGAGGGACCCGTGCGGCCGGCCCGGA
>Ga0164243_10010578_pt1 | contig 13244 bp, 10 predicted proteins | sample OricompcompostOP_FD_108781 | JGI IMG/M metagenome (GOLD analysis project Ga0164243, IMG submission 108781) | Organic Plus compost microbial communities from Emeryville, California, USA - Original compost - Organic plus compost (OP) | ecosystem: Engineered > Solid waste > Mixed feedstock >... | reverse complement strand
GCTCGATCGCGCGCGCGCGAACCTCAAGCGGTTCTACGAGCAGATCGCCGCGTCGGCCGAGACCGAGGACGCGAGCGACTACACCGAGGAGATCACGCGCAACTTCTTCGAGGGCGAGTTCATGATCGGCCGCCAGGCGGAGCGCGACTACACGCTGAAGATGCTGCCGACGATCACGCTCGCGGAGCTCGAGGCGCTGGCGAAGAGCTTCGGCGGCGCGGACAACCGCGTCATCCTGATCTCCGGCCCCGACGGCGCGCCGCTGCCGACCGAGGCGCGGGTGCGCGAGATCCTCGCGGAGGTCGAGCGCGACGAGATCGCCCCGTGGGAGGACAAGGCCGCGGTGACCGCGCTGATGGCCCAGCCGCCCACGCCGGGCACGATCGTGAAGGAGTCGACGATCGACGAGATCGGCGTCACCGAGTGGACGCTGTCGAACGGCGCGCGCGTGATCGTCAAGCCGACCACGTTCGACAAGCAGCAGGTCACGCTGCGCGGCACCTCGCCCGGCGGCCTCGCGCTCGCGAGCGACAAGCTGTACCCGCACGCGCGGTTCGCCGACGACCTCGCGGCGATCGGCGGCGTCGCCGAGCTCGACGACGACTCGCTCGGCAAGGTGCTCACCGGCAAGCAGGTCAGCGTCACCGCGAGCATCGACGAGACCACCGAGTCGATCGACGCGACCGCGGGGACGCCCGATCTCGAGACGATGTTCCAGCTCGTCCACCTGCGGATGACCGCGCCACGCAAGGACGAGGACGCGTTCGCGGTGTGGAAGCAGAACCTCGGCGAGCAGCTCGCGAACCGCCTCCGGGTGCCCGAGGTCAAGTTCGCGCTCGAGGCGCAGGAGGCGCTCTACAAGAACCACCCGCGGCGCCGGGCCCCCGCGCCGGCGGACGTCGCGAAGGTCGACCTCGACAAGGCGCTCGCGTTCTACGAGAGCCGGTTCGACGACGCGGGCGACTTCACGTTCGTGATCGTCGGTGACTTCGAGCCGGCGAAGCTGCGGCAGCTCGTCGAGACCTACCTCGCGAGCCTGCCCGCCAGCGGCCGCAAGGAGAAGGAGAGGGATCCGGGCGTGCGCCGCGCCGGTGGCGTCGTGAAGAAGAGCTGGAAGCTCGGCTCGGAGCCCAAGGCGCAGGTCACGATGGCGTTCCACGGCGACGAGCCGTGGTCGCGCGACAAGGAGCGCGACATGTACGTGCTCGCGCAGGTCGTCGGCATGCGGCTGCACGAGGTGCTGCGCGAGGACCTCGGTGGCGTCTACGGCGTGAACGCCGACGGCTTTCTGGCGCGGCGCCCGCGTCAGGAGCGCGCGTTCGTGATCCAGTTCGGCTGCGCACCCGAGGCCGTGGACAAGCTCGTGGATGCGACGTTCGACGAGGTCGCCGCGGTGGCGCGCGAAGGCGCGGACCCCGAGGATCTCGAGAAGATCAAGCAGCAGTGGCTGCGCGAGCGCGAGACCCAGCTCGCGACGAACGAGTTCTGGGTCCAGTGGCTGACGTCGGCCGCGCGCTACGGCGACGATCCGACGCTCGTTCTCGACCCCGCCCCGATGGTCGCGCGGATGACATCGGCGAACGTGAAGGCCGCCGCGAAGCGGTTCCTGCGCCGCAAACCGTACTTCCAGGCCGTGCTGCTGCCGACCGCCGAGAAGTGAGCTAAGCACTCCGCAGGGTGAGCGCTCCCTACGTGGACGATGCGGGCTCGCGCGGCGAGCGCGGGGATCGGCGGCGGCTGGCCGTGCTGTGGCGGCTCCTGCCGCTGATCCGCCCGCACCTCGTGCGCTTCGTGCTCGCGATCCTCGCGCTGTTCGCCGCGTCGAGCATCATGCTCGTGTACCCGTGGGCGGCGCGCTACGCGGTCGACGTCGGCATGGGCGCGACCGACACCACGGATCTCGACCTCATCGTCGCGGGCCTGGTCGGCGTATTCGCGCTCAACGCCGCGCTGGTGTGGATGCGGCACTACACGCTGAGCTGGCTCGGCGAGCGCGTCGTGGCGGACCTGCGCGGCAAGGTGTTCGATCGGATCCTGACCTTGCCGCTCGCGTGGTTCCACGAGCGGCGCAGCGGGGAGCTCGTGGGCCGGCTCGCCGCGGACGTCACGATCGTGCAGGGCGTCGTCAGCTCCGAGCTGTCGATGGCGCTGCGCAACGGCGTCCAGATGCTCGGCGCGCTCGTCATGCTGTTCGTGATCGACGTGCGGCTGACGCTGCTGATGCTCGCGGTCGTACCGGTCACCGTGATCACGACGACGGTGTTCGGCCGCCGGATCCGGCGGATGTCGCGCCAGGTCCAGGACGAGCTCGCGCAGGTCTCGGGGCAGGTCCAGGAGTCGATCGGCGCGATCGCGACGGTGCAGTCGTTCGTGCGCGAGCGTTACGAGGCGCGGCGCTACCGCGACGGCGTCGAGCGCGCGTTCGGAAAGATGCGCGACCTGATCCGGATCCGGTCGTGGTTCTTCTCGACGGCGATGACCGCGGGCTACATCGGCGTCGCGCTCGTGGTCTGGCTCGGCGGCCGCGCCCTGATCCGCGGCGAGCTGTCGGCCGGTGATCTGACCTCGTTCTTCCTCTACACGTTCATCGTCGCCGGTGCGCTGTCGGATCTGTCGACGCTGTGGGGCGCGCTCCAGCGCGCGGCGGGCGCGACCGATCGGCTGTTCCAGGTGATCGACACCATCCCCGAGATCCGCGATCCCGAGCTGCCGCTGCCGTTGCCGCCGGGCAAGGGGGCGATCCGGTTCGAGGACGTGTCGTTCGCGTACCCGGCGCGCCCCGGGCATCCCGTGCTGACCGACGTCGATCTCGCGATCGCGCCGGGCGAGGTCGTCGCGCTCGTCGGGCCGTCGGGGGCGGGTAAGTCGACGATCCTCTCGCTCCTGTACCGGTTCTACGACGTCGACCGCGGGCGCGTGCTGCTCGACGGCGCCGACGTCCGGGACCTCTTGCTCTCGGAGCTGCGGTCCGCGCTCGCGATGGTCGCGCAGGAGCCGGTGCTGTTCTCCGGTACGATCCGCGACAACATCGCCTACGGCGCACCCGAGGACCGCCCGCCGACCCAGGCGCAGATCGAGGCCGCCGCGCGCGACGCGTTCGCGCACGACTTCATCACCGGCTTCCCCGACGGCTACGACACGATGATCGGCGAGCGTGGAACGAAGCTGTCGGGCGGGCAGAAGCAGCGCATCGCGCTCGCGCGCGCGATCATCGCGAACCCGCGGGTGCTGATCCTCGACGAGGCGACGTCGAACCTCGACGCCGAGAGCGAGGCGGCGGTCCAGGCCGCGCTCGAGCGGCTGATGGCGGGGCGCACGACGCTGATCGTCGCCCACCGGCTCAGCACGGTGCGCGACGCCGATCGCATCGTCGTGCTCGAGGGCACCCGCATCGTCGAGCAGGGGCGGCACGAGGAGCTGATGGCGCGCGGCGGCACGTACCGCCGGCTCGTCGAGCACCAGCTGATCGCCGACCAGCGCGCCGCGTCGTAGGCGGCGCCCGCGTGGGGCTCACGTGCCCGCGAGGAGGCGGTCTTCGAGCTGGCGCGACAGACCGGCGGCGCGCAGACCGCGCACCGTGCGAGCCACGTCGTACGCGACCCGACGCCCCACCAGCTCCCCGGTCGCGGGTCGCCAGAGCGCGTACGCGGCGCGCGGGTCGCCGTCCCGGGGCTGGCCGACGGAGCCGGGGTTGACGAGCCAGTGGCAGCGCGGGTCGAGGACGGTCGCGCGGGGGCCGGGCAGCTTGGACGTGCCGCGTGCCTCCTCGACGTGGATCAGCTGGACGTGGGTGTGACCGTAGAAGCAGAGCGGGATCTGACGCTCGCGCAGGTCGCGAAGGTTGTCGTCGTAGGTGAGCTCGTAGACGTACGCGAGGAACTTGTACGGGTCTCGCGGTGCCCCGTGCACCGCGATCCAGCCGGGAGCGAGGTGCTCGGTCGGCAGCGCGGCGAGCCACGCGAGCTCGGTCGCTCCGAGCTGGGCGCGGGTCCACTCCGCGCCTTCGCGCGCGAGGCGGTTCATCCCGACGAGGAGCTGCCCGTGCGCGATCGCGTGGTCGTGATTGCCGCGGATCGCGCAGAGCCCGGGCAGCTCGGCCAGGCGACGGATGCAGTACCCGGGATCCGGGCCGTACCCGACCGCGTCGCCGAGGAACAGGAAGCGGTCGGCGCCCTGCGCCAGCGCATCCTCGACGACGGCGTCGAGCGCGGCGGCGTTCGCGTGCACGTCGGCGAGCACGCACGTCAGCCCTTCGCGGGATCGGCGCCGCCGTGGTGCCGCGGCCGGTACGGAGGCGAGCAGCGCCTCGCGACGGGACTCGTACCGGTCGGGGAGCGGATATCGGGCGATCTCCTCCCGGATCTCGCTCCACGTGAAGCCATCGAGCTCGAGCGTTGCGTGGAGCTCGGCTCCCCAGCGTCCCCACTCGTCGGCGTCGACCGCGGGCTCCTCCGGGATGCGCGCGACGATCGCACCGGCGAGCTCGCGCACCTCGAGCCGGGGATAGAGCTCCTCGTCGAGGTAGTAGAGGCGCGCACCGCCTCGCTCGGTCGCGAAGTTGGCCGGGTTGAGGTCCAGCCCGAGCCCGTGAAGGCGATGGACGTCGATGGTCAGCTGCAGCATCGACGTCCACATCGCCGCGCGCGCGGGGAAGTCCGCGAGCTGTCGCAAGGTGATCAGCTCGCGACACAGCGTCGCCGGGTGCCACGTCTGGTCGACGCGCATCACGAGCCACAGCTTGTCGGGATGCCAGATGTCGGCCCCCACGCCGCGCTCGCGCGAGCTCTGGCTCGCCGCGCGAGCATCGGCCGCGGTCGGGTAGCCTTGATCGAGCCGGAGCTTGCAGACCCAGCCACCTGCCGCCAGCAGGCGTGTGGTTGGCTTCGCCGAGCCCTCCACGGGACCGGCGACCCCGACCTTGTGACGCCACTCGACGGCCGCCGGATCCGCGAGCAGCTCGAGCACGGCCGCCACCGTCCACGCGCGGGACGGTGGGAGCAGCTCGATGTCGCCCGCCGCCGCCGGCCGTGGAAACCAGCCGGTCAGGGCAGGGATCCCCTGATCGCGTTCAGGTTGCTGCGGAGCGCGGCCCACCCCATCCCCTGGTTCACCGTCTTCTTCGTGACCATCACGATCACGGCGCCCTTCTCCTTCACGGTGATCATGAAGTGGAACACCTTCTGCGACGAGATGAAGATCTCGTCGAACGCGTCCTTGACGGGCTCGCCGCGCTGATAGCCGAGCATCTCCTCGACCCGGCGCACGTTCTTGCCCCGGAACATCTCCACCGCGGCGGCGGCCACCGCGTCGAGGTACGCCTGGGTGAAGTGCGGGACCGTGTGGTGCACCCCCATCAGCATGCCCGTGTTGAGGTCGATGACGCCCACCGCGAGGCAGTCGTCCACCTTGTCGAGAACCGCTCTACAAACCTCTGTCGTACTGGCCATGTCGTTTCATCTTCCTCGCTGTAGGGTGTCGGTCAGATCGAGGCGTCTGCCTCGATCGGAGAGGGACTGCGTCAGGGACCTGCGGCGCGCTCGCGTGCGAGGGTCCGTGTCAGCGCGCTGAGGTAGGCCCAGCCCAGCCCCTGCGACGTGCGCCGGTCGACGAACACCCACAGCGACGCGCCGTGCTCGAGCTCGGCGCCGAAACACCACAGGGTGTCCTCGCCCGACACGAGGGTCTTCATGGAGAAGCCGATCGCATCGAGCTCGTGCTCGCCGGGATCGGTGAGGGGGAGCGTCTCCGCGGCGAGGCTGCGGAGTCGCCGTCGCGCGAGGTCGAGACAGCGTTCGGGTGCGAGCGGGCCCGAGCCAGAGCCGGCCATGGGCTCGAGCGTGGTCCCGTCGAGCACGATCGCCGCCAGCACCTCCTGCGCGCGCTGCTGGAACGCGCGCAGCGTCTCGTTCGCCGCGGCGCCGGCTGCGCCGAGAGACCAGGCCGCGCCACCGGCGTGTGGAGGCCCCCCCGTGAAGGACTTGCACGGGACACCGGCCGCGGCCCAGATCGCGGAGACGACGCTGCCGAACGTCGAATCGGCGGACAGTCGGCACCAGATCGAGCGCCGCGCCGCGACGCCGAGCCCGACGACGCTGCTCCGCGCGGAGCGGATCGCGACGAAGTCGCAGCCGTCGAGCACGCTCGTGCGGACGAGCTCCACGGGGACGCGCGAGGAGGGGCAGCCCGGATCGCCATCGATCACGCGGTCCCCATCGAGGACCTCGACCCACGAGAGCCCCTCGATCGACGCGCGCAGCTGGCGCGCGAGCCCCCGCGTGCCGGTCGTCGACGACGCTGCTGGCCCGGACTCCGACGCATCCTCCGTCGAGGCGGGCGGCGCGGGCGCGAACTCGCTGACCTGGAACGTGAGGCGATCGTCGTACGGAGGGAACGTGCGCTCGAGAAACAGCGTCTGTGCGGTCTCCATCTGCGCGAGCTGGGAGACCGCCAGCGAGATCTGGTGGCTCAGCGCCGTCCTGACCGCCTCCCACGTGGCGAGGCCCCACTGCACGAGCGTCTCGCCGAGCGGCAGGCGCTCGCGCCGGCACTCCTCGACGACCTGCCGCAACGTGTCGGGCTCGATGTGCGCGATGCTCTGCAGGTGGCTCGCGAACGCGAACCGATGTCGCGAATCGGTGGCCCACGCGATCCGTCCCGCTTGCAGGTACACGTGGACCTCGAGCTGAGGCGCCGCGCAGATCAGCTCTCCATTCGCGTTCTCGCGAGAGAGAGACCGCAGCCGATCGATCGGACGTGCCGACATCCTCACGACACGTCACCCGGGCGGGGGGACAACGACGGTTTCCATCCGACATCCACAGCATCACAGCCCGTCGAGCCGCGAAAACGGTCGCTGGGGGCATCGCACCTGGGCGAACGGGCCAGTTCGAAATTGCGCGAACCTGCACTGGAAGGCAGTGCGCTGGTGTACGGCCCGTGCGGGCGGCGCCGGTGCGCGGCGAGGCGGCGCTCAGAACAGCAAGCGCATGAGGTCGCTGCGCGAGTCCGCCCCGAGCTTCTGGAGGACGTTGGCCTGGTGGTACTTCACCGTCCGCACCGCGATCCCGATCTCGGTGCTGATGTCCTCGAGGGTCCGGCCCAGCAGCAGGTACGAGAGCACCTCGCGCTCGCGCGCGGAGAGCTCGGCGCGGTCGGCGAGCTGCTGGATCTTCGCCGCATGGATCGCCTCGAGTGTTTCGGCCGTGATCCTGCGGGTGCGGACGCGAACGTGCCCTTTGTCGACGCGCTCGGCCGACTTGATCTCGAACGCGCTCGTGTTCGCGTCCTCGATGTGGCGGACGAGCACGCGCGGCCAGCCTTCGTCGTCCCGGCGAAGCACCGGGCAGCCATCGCACGGTTGCGCGAGCCCGTGGATCACCGCGAAGCACCGCGGGGAGGCGGTCGGCAGCGGGACTCGCTCCGAGTCGACGATCAACCGCTGCACCTCACCGAACACGTCGAGATCGCTGACGATGTCATAGTCGAGCTCGCGCCCTTCGGTCAGCCGTGGCGACGAGACCGCGGGTCTCCACGAGGTCGCGGTGAGCAGCAGCGCCTGCGTCGCACCGCGACCGACGAGCGTGAACTCGAACCGGAACACGATCTGCTCGCCGGACTTCGCGAGGCCGTGCACCTCGAAGCTCCGCAGCGCGCCCCGCAGCGCCGCGTCGATCCAGCGCGGCGCCGCGTCCTGGTACTCGCGTGGGGTGCACGCCGTCGCCCACGGCGCGTCCTCGACCTCGAAGCGTCGCCATCCGAGCACCTGCTCCATGGCGTGGTTGAGCATGCGAATCCGTCCGAACCGATCGACGACGACGATCGGGCGATCGCTGCGCTCGCCGAGAGCGCTCGCGACCGCCGCCCAGTCCATGGTCGTACTGCCCATACAACAACACCTGTACGATCGTGCAATCGGCGCTCTGCTCCTCGACAGTCGTGCCGGTGAGTGCCGATCGTCAGTAGGTTCTAACGGAAAAGACTCTCATTCGATAGTTGCTGCACCAACGTTCCATCGAGCGTCGGCTGCACGCACCGGCGCAAACGATGCGGCCTCGCGCAGGATTTTCGCGGGATCGCTCGCGGTGCGCACCCGGCGTGTAGGATGCGCGCATGCGTTCATGCCTGATCCTCGCGCTGCTGATGGCCGTACCGAGCGTCGCCTTCGCGGGCGACCTCCCGTGGGTGATCCACGACGCGGGGACCCGGATCGTGCTCGCGGATGGCACGGACGTGAAGGTGCGCGGGCGGCCGGCCGTGATCCAGGAGACGCGGCACGAGCGCGGCGAGCCGCCCGCGCCGGTGGTGATGCGCGCGGCGGTGGCGACGAACCGCGTGCCGAAGCCGCTGCGCGCGTGGAAGGGGCGCGCCGTCGAGCTCGTCGGGGCGGACGGGCCGGTATGCACCGCGACGGTGAAGGGGTTCGCGGTGCTGGGGCGCGTGGTGCCGAGCTGGTACGCGCAGCCCGCGTCCCGCGCGGAGGCGTGGGAGGACACCCGCGAGAGCCGCAGCCTCGTCGCCGAGCTGCGCGATGTCCGCGGCGACTGCGCGGGCGCGATCTGGGCGCGAGCGCGTGGCGCGACGTCGCCGGTCGCGTCGCCCCGGCTCGTCGGCGTCGACGTGGAGGCCGAGGTGCTCGCGGCGGCGCGCAAGACGGCGGACTACCAGGCGATCGAGCGTCGTTACCGGGCGAGCTGCGCGCACGACGGCGGATGCGCGGCCGCGTGGCACGCGCACGAGCGCGTCGCCGTCGGTGGGGAGGTCGAGCGTGGCGAGCGCGAGCTCGAGCTCCTCGAGCTCGGCGGGCGGACGTTCGTCACGAGCTACCTGCACGCCGGCGGCTGGGGGACGGACGTGTCCGGCGCGCTGTACCAGCTCTGGGAGCTCGATGCGAAGACCGGCTGGACCCTGCGCTACTCGGCGCCCCAGTACGCGCATCGCACGCTCGGCATGGTCGACAGCGACGCCGATGGCGTCCCCGAGCTCCTGTTCGCGCGGGGCCGGGACCTCGCGCGCCTGATCGTCGGGGCGTCGCAGCCGGAGGTCCTGCACGTCGCCGATCACGGCTCCCATTGAGGCGGGCGCGATGACGCTCGAGCGCACCGCATTCGAACTGCCGGCCGGGAGGTTCCACGCCCTCGTCGGCGGTGCCCCCGACGCACCGCCGCTCGTGTTCCTGCACGGCTTCCCGGATCACCCGCCGACCGCGGCGCCGTTCTTGCGCGAGCTCGCGCGCACGCGCCGCGTGATCGCGCCGTGGCTCCGCGGCTACGCGCCGTCGCCGCGCACCGGCCCGTACGATCTCGACACGCTCGCGGGCGACGTCCTCGCGCTGGTCGATCAGGTGATCGATCGGGTCGCGCCGGCGCGCGGGCAGGTCGATCTCGTCGGCCACGACTGGGGCGCGGTGATCACGTACGCGGTGTGCGCGCATGCCCCCGCGCGCGTGCGTCGCGCCGTGACGCTCGCGGTCCCGCACCCGCGGACGTTCTTGCGCGCGCTGCGCGATCCGGCCCAGCTCCGCCGCAGCTGGTACATGGGAGTGTTCCAGCTGCCGGGCGCGGGATACCTCGCTCGCGTCGCCGACCTCGCGCTGATCGATCGGCTGTGGCGCGCGTGGTCTCCGCGCTTCCGTCTCGACGACGCGCGACGCGCCGAGCTCCACGCGTGCCTCGCCGCGAGCCTGCCGGCGCCGCTCGGCTACTACCGCGCGATGGTCCGCCCGCTCGCGACCGCGGCGGAGCGCGTGCGCCAGGCCGGGCGCCGCGTCGAGACTCCACTCCTCCAGCTCCACGGCGCGGACGACGGCTGCATCCTGCCGCCCGCGGCCGACGACGGGCGCTACTTCGCCGAGCGCGCGCTCGAGATCCTCCCCGGGCGCGGCCACTTCCTCCACCTCGAAGATCCCGACGGGATCTCCCGGCGCGTCCTGGCCTGGCTGGAGGGTAAGCTGCGCGCCGATGGCCAAGTCCCGCTTCCCTGACGACTGGAAGGTCCTCGACCACGGCCCGCTCGAGCAGCTCGCGGACAACCTGTGGTGGGTCTCGGGGGCGCTCCCCGGCATGACGCTCCGGCGCACCATGGTCGTCGTCCGGCGCGCGGACGGAACCCTCGTGATCCACAACGGCGTCGCGATGCGCGAGGAGATGCAGCAGCAGCTCGAGTCGCTCGGGACGCCGGCGATCCTGATCGTGCCCAACGGCTGGCACCGCCTCGACGCACCCGCCTACAAGAAGCGGTATCCGGCGCTGCGCGTGTTCGCACCGGCGGGGTCCCGCAAGAAGGTCGAGGAGGCGGTCCCCGTCGACGGCACCTACGAGCAGTTCCCCGCGGACGAGACGGTCCGGCTCGAGACCTTGCACGGCATGAACGAGGCCGAGGGCGCGATGATCGTGACCTCGGGCGACGGCACGACGGTCGTGCTCAACGACGCCGTGTTCAACATGGACAAGAAGACCGACTTCTGGGGGCGCCTGTACACCACCGTGCTCGGCTCGGCGCCCGGGCCGCGGATCTCGCGGCTCATGAAGCTCCTCGCGATCAAGGACAAGCAGGCGCTGCGCGCCGACCTCGAGCGCTACGCGAGCTTGCCCGACCTCGTCCGGTTCATCGTCGCGCACGAGAAGGTCGCGCACGGACCCGACGCGCGCGCCGCGCTCGAGCAGGCGGCGACGTACCTGCGCTGACCGCTCGCTGCCGGCCGTTTCCGGGAGGTCGCGGCACCCGGCCGCGGACGATGGCTCCTCGAGCCATCGCGCCGGGCTCGTTCTGTGGCGCCACCCGGAGGCGTCGAGCTCGATCGCGAATCGAACGGAGCGTTTCTACGCCACGGTCGCGCGAGGCGCGGATCCTGAAAGCGCGCGCCGAGGCCTCGAGAACCCGCCGTGCGACCTTCGCGAAACGCCAAACAGGTCGAGACCGAGCGAGCGAGGGCGATGCAGCCGTTCGGCAAGCACCTCGACACGGAGAGGGTCGAGACGGGACTGCTGCCGAAGGGCTCCAACGAGAACCAGCACGCGGCGGGCGTGTTCGCCGATCTCCGCACCGCCGCCGGATCGACCGACGGGGCGATGCTGGAGGCGGCAGCAGCGTCGCGGCGGACCGCCGGCGCTCTGCGATGGCCTCGCGCCCACCGCGACCTCCGCCAGGAGGAGCAGACCGCAGGAAACGGGCGAAGGACCTCTCTCTCTCGTATTCGGCATCGAGGCGTCGCCCTGGCCGACGGCGAACGCGGCGTCAAGGCGGTGGGCGCCGCGGTCGGTCGGCACCCGCAGCAGCTCCCGGCGCGGGAGAGTGAGCTCCTCACGCAGTGCTCGAACGCCACGAACGGGACCGACCCGCTCGAGTCGCCTGCCGGCGTGCGTTGGCGACCCCGCGTCCGGTGGGTGGCCCGCCCGGGAGTTCGGCGGCTCGCGTCCACGGGGCTACGTCGCGACGTACAGGCAGCGCGCGAAGGGCGTCAGCCCCGGAACGCCCGCGGGCAGCTGCTCGTGCATGCCGACGACGAGCACGCCGCCCGGCCGCAGCACCGCGCGGAACGTCGCGGCCACCTCGCGCTGGACGTCCTCGGCGAAGTACGTGAACGCGAGATTTCTGCACAGCACCAGATCGAACACGCCGCCGGGCGGCTCGCCGCGCACGTCCCGGCGCTCGAACCGCACGACCCGCCGGAACGGTGTGCGCAGCCCGACCTCGTCGTCGACCCGCTCGAACGCTGCTTGCCGCCAGGCCTCGGGCAGCTCGCGCAACGTGACGCTCGGGTACCGGGCCCGGGCGGCCCGGCCGAGCTGGTGCTCGTCGACGTCGCTCGCGATCACCTCGAGCGCGAGCTCCGGGAACCGCGGCGCGAGCTCGACCGCCCACGCGATCGCGAGCGTGTACGGCTCCTCGCCCGCGCCACAGCCTGCGCTCCACGCGCGCACGTGCGACCGCGCCGCTTCGTTCGCCTCGCGCGCGAGCCGCGGCAGCACGTCGGCGACGAGCGTGCCCCACACCGCGTGATCGCGCGCGAACCGCGAGATCGTCACGCGGCACAGGCCGTCGAGCACGCTCCACTCGTCGGGGTGCGCGTCGAGCCAGTGCCGGTAGGCCGTCACGTCCGGCAGCCCGAGCTCGGTGCGCCGTCGATCGATGCGGTGACCGACCTGCCGCCGCACCTTCCGGAACCCGGGCCACCGCAACTGCAGGCGCGGCGCGGCCCACTGCAGGAACCCGACGAGCTCCGCGTCCTTCATCGCCCGCCGCCTTCCGATCGTCTCACGATCGCAGCCTACGGCGTGCGCGCGCCCGTGGCCCGCGGCATCTCGTGCAGCGCGACGGTGTCCTCGGTGACCTACGCCATCAGGTGATCCTCGCGGTCTCTCTCGCTACGAGCGTGCGGTCCCCTCACGTCGTCGAGCAGCCGTATGGGTCTGCGCGGCGGGCGCGGCTGGTGGCGCGCGTGGTCTCTGGCAGGAGCGCGGATGCGCGAGTCACGAGGTCGACCACCTCGATCGTCGGGACCCGTGCTCCTCGCGCCGGCATGACTCGCACGAGGCGCTACTCTCCCGTCGTGACCGAACGACGATCCCGCACGCTCTGGGACCGCGCCGCGCTCGTCGCGTTCCCGGTGTACTGGATCGCGCTGTTTGCCGCGACGCACTACCCGCGCGTCCCGCTCCCGGGCGAGCTCCCGCAAGGTGACAAGCTCGTCCACTTCGCGGCGTTCGGCGTGCTCGCGTTCCTGTTCTGGCATTTCGTCCGTGCACGTCGGCCGCTCGGTGATCGGTTCGCCTGGGTAAGCGGGATCTCGCTCGTCGCCTACGCCGCTTTCGACGAGTACCTCCAGCAGTTCGTCGGCCGCCACACCGATCCCATGGACTTCGCGGCGAACACGGCGGGCATCGTGTGCATCCTCGCGATCCTCGAGCTCTCGCGTCGCCGCCGTCACCGCGCCCGCACGAAGGCCTCAGCCCGGTCGTAGACGAAATGCACCCGAGCGTCTCGAGAGCGCTCGCGAGCGCTCGCAGCACGACAGCTCGACAGCTCTCGGCAGCTCGACAAGCCTCTCTCGACCGCTCGGCAGCTCGGCAGCTCTCGACCACTCTGCGGCTCGTCCGTCTCGGCAGCGCGACCGCTCTCGCCCGCTCTGCAGTCGTCCGTCTCGGCAGCGCGACCGCTCTCGCCCGCTCTGCAGATGTCGGCAGCTCGGCAGCTCGGCAGCTCGGCAGCTCGGCAGCTCGGCAGCTCTCGACCACTCTGCGGCTCGT
>Ga0164243_10010577_pt1 | contig 13246 bp, 16 predicted proteins | sample OricompcompostOP_FD_108781 | JGI IMG/M metagenome (GOLD analysis project Ga0164243, IMG submission 108781) | Organic Plus compost microbial communities from Emeryville, California, USA - Original compost - Organic plus compost (OP) | ecosystem: Engineered > Solid waste > Mixed feedstock >... | reverse complement strand
GGTCTGGCAGATGGTTCGTGTGCAAGAAGCGATGCAATGTTCGGTCAGGAAACTGCCGTTTGAGCCATGCCCATGTTGTGGCTGACATCCATTTCGCATTTAACATAATACAAATTATGCGAACAATGTCCGATTTGGACAAAGTTCAAATGTCCGCTTCCGCCCACCATAGGAACCGCGCTGCGGTGTTGCCAACAATCTATGGAATGCCCATCCTAGATGACTTCCACAAGCTCGGAATACCCCTTCAGCTTGCTGTCGTGGGTAACAAACCGCAACGGTTCGCACATGGCCTGCGCGATAAGCAAACGGTCGAACGGATCATTGTGTAGGGCTGGAAGCAAGCGTATCGCTGCTGCGTGCTTCGCACGGATCGGTAATTCCAAGAATCCGTTGGCTTCGATCTGCATGACCAACTCATCGATGTCTACATCGAGCTTCCCGATGCCAGCCTTAATGGAGGCTTCCCAGACCGACGCACTGCTTACGTAGACCTCCGCTGCGCCGGCTATCATGCTCTTCGCCCGTGACGAAAGACCAGGATCATCCGATAGCCACCATAGATAAACGTGGGTATCGAGCAGGAGCCTCATCATTTGCCCTCGAATGCTGCCGCCAAATCATCGGGCAGCGGCGCATCGAAATCTTCCGCGACCCGAATTTTCCCCTTGAGCGCACCAGGCTTCCGGACAACCTTTTGGCCCTGGATCGGGACTAGCCGAGCCGCTGGACGCCCAGACTTCGCAATCACGATTTCCTCACCTTGGCTTACAGCATCGACAAGCCTGGAGAAGTTGGTTTTTGCTTCGTGGATATTGACGATTTGCATATCATGCCTCGCATATTGGACTTAGCCTAGCTTAGTCCGCAAATAGGTGAGATGCAAGGCGTTCATCTCACGGGGAGCCGAGTCTCCGCGCAACAGTCCGCCCGGAATAGGCGCAAAAGTTGGAATTTCGTGTTGCCTACGAGGACTCATCCGCCGCAACACATGGCACGCGCAAGCTCGCGTAACAGGCATGCCCCTCACGCTTTTTGGCCGCCGGCGGCTTCAATGTCGGTTACCAGACGCCCGCCTCCTCCGCGTTGCTTGCGTAGTGATGGTCACCGGGTGCTGGCGCGGCCAACCTGACGATTTGCGCCCTAATCCCGGGGCTACCACCGGTGACCACGAACAGGTTTTTCATCGTCATGCAGCCTCGTCATGTGATCCCCGGATCAGACACTCAGGTGCGCGGAAAGGACTGCATCATTACCGCGAAGTGCCTCGCTGGTGCCGGTAAAGCACACCTCGCCCTTGGACAGCACGTAATGCATGTCGCCCAGCCCGAGAGCCACCTTCAGGTTCTGCTCGATCAGCAGGATGGCCAGTCCCTCGGATTTCATCTTGCGCAGGATCTCGACGATCTCGTCGACGATCAGCGGCGCCAGGCCCTCGGACGGTTCGTCGAGGATGATGACGGAGGGATTGAGCATCAGCGCCCGTGCGATCGAGACCATCTGCTGTTCGCCCCCGGAGAGCTGGAACCCGCGGTTGTTGCGCCGTTCCTTCAGCCGCGGGAACAGCGCATAGATGCGCTCCAGCGTCCAGCGTCCGTCTCGGCCTGCGCGGGCGGCCACCGTCAGGTTCTCCTCGACGCTCAGGCTCGGGAAGACGCCGCGTTCCTGCGGCACGAACCCCAGGCCCATGCGTGAAATCCGATGCGATGGAAGTCCATTGATCGTTTTTCCGTCGTAGACCACGCCGCCCTGGCGCGGCGTGACGTAGCCCATGATGGTCAGGACTGTCGTCGTCTTGCCCGCTCCGTTGCGCCCGAGGATAGAAGTCACCTCGCCCGGTTTGACCTGCAGCGACACGCCTCGCAGGATATGGCTGTCGCCGTAGTAGCTATGGATGCCATTGACTTCGAGCATTTAGTGCTTCCCTCCGAGATAGACCTCGCGCACCTGCGCATTGCCCTGGATTTCCTCAGGCGTGCCCGATGCCAGCACCTCGCCGTAGTACAGCACGGTGATCCGGTCGGCCAGCGAAAACACGACCTTCATGTCGTGCTCGATCATCAGTATCCCGAGGCTGGCAGGCAGGCCGCGCACCAGCTCGATCATGCGGTCCGTCTCTGCCGGCGACATGCCGGAGGTCGGCTCATCCAGCAGCAGCAGCTTCGGCTCGGCCGCCAGCGCGATGGCCACTTCCAGTTGCCGCTGCTCGCCGTACGACAGGCTCTTGACCGGGCGGTCGTGACTTCCGGTGAGCTGCACCTGCTCGAGGATCTGGTCGACGCGCTCCCACTGCTTGCGGCGCGAAGCGACGCTCCGGATCGCCTCGTACCAGCCGCCCTGTTTGGCCTGCACGGCCAGGCGCACGTTCTCCCGTACCGAGAGGCTCAGGAACAGGTTGTTTTTCTGGAAGGTGCGGCCTATGCCCATCTGGCAGATCGCCTCGGGCGATGCGCCGCCGATATCCGTGCCGTTGAACACCACGCGCCCGGAGGTCGGTCGCAACTGGCCGGTCAATTGATGCACGAGGCTGGTCTTGCCGGCCCCGTTCGGGCCGATGATCACGTGCTTCTGGCCGGCTTCGACCGTCAGGTCGACGTCCTTGGTGACGACCAGGCTGCCGAACGCCTTGTGAAGTTTTTCCGTCCTCAGAAGCGCAGTCATTTTGCCTCCCCTGCCGCGCCGGGTGCCGCTGCTGCGTCCGCGGCCGCGCCGCGTGCCTGCCACTTCGCGAACCTGCCCGCAACGAGGCCCCAGACGCCCTGGCGCAGGAACATCACGCACAAAATGAAGATCACGCCGACCCACAGCGCCCAGTATTCGTTGTAGGAACTGATCAGGTTCTTCAGCAGCAGGAAGATGCCCGCGCCAACCGCCGGCCCGATCACCGTCCCGCCGCCGCCGAGCACGACCATGATCATCGCGTCGCCCGACAGGTTCCAGTGCAGGATGTCGGGGGAGACATAGGCGTTGAATAACGCATACACGGCGCCCCCGACGCCTGCAAGGCCGCCGGAAATGATGAACGCAATCAGCTTGAAGCGCTGCACCGGATAGCCGATTGCGCGCATGCGCTGTTCGTTGTCGCGGATGCCGATGAAAATCGATCCCAGCGGCGAGCGTACCAGGCACCACAGGAAGCCCAGCACGAGCAGGAAGCCGGTAGCGGCTACCGCGTAGCGCGCGGCGGCGCTGGCGCCAAGCGAGACGCCGAAGAGCTCCGGAGGCATGAAGCCGATCAGCCCGTCGGTGCCGCCGGTGACGCTGCGCCATTTCAACACTGCAGCGAACAGGAGCTGCGAAAACGCCATGGTCAGCATCAGGAAGGGAATGCCCGACACGCGCACGCAGAACACGCCGATGATCGCCGCCAGCACGATGGCGGCGGCGATTCCCGCCATCGCACCCCACCAGCCCGATATGCCCAGATGCACGCCCAGGGCGATCACCGTATAGGTCGATATGCCGAAGAACGCCGCATGGCCGAACGACATCAGGCCGGTATAGCCGACCAATAGATTCAGACTCATGGCGAAGATCGCAAAAATCAGGATCTCCGACAGGATGCCCAGCACATAATCGGAAGCCAGGGGGGCGGCTGCCAGCAATACGCACAGCAGCGCAAACATGGCTGATTTTCCAGGAAGTCTCATCGCTACCCTTTCGCAAGGCCAAACAATCCCTGCGGGCGGGCCAGCAGGACCACCACCATCAACAGGTACACCAGGAACAGGGCGTAATCCGGAAAGTACGCCTTGCCGAAGGTGTCGATCACACCCACCAGCAAGCCGGCCACCAGGGCGCCGCGCAGGCTGCCCATGCCGCCGACCACGACCACGATGAACGCGGGAATGAGAATCTCGGTATCCATCCCGAGATAGACGCCCATGATGGGGCTGGCGACGATGCCCCCGATGGCCGCGAGTGCCGCGCCCAGCGCGAAGATGCACCCGAACAGCAACGGCACGTTGATGCCGATGCCGGAAGCGGTCGCGGCATCGTCGACGCCGGCACGCACCATCGCTCCGATCCGGCTGCGCTCCAGGAACCACCACAGGGCCGCAGCCACGGCGCCTCCGAAGAAGACCAGGAACAGCCGATACTTCGGAAGGATGGCCCCCGCGATCTGAAGGCTTCCGTCCAGGATCTCCGGCGGCGCCACGTTGCGGATATCCGCGCCCCACAGGTACTTGGCGATGTCACCGAATACGAAAATGAAACCGAAGGTCAGGAGCACCTGGTCCAGGTGGCCGCGGTTGTACACGGAGCGGATGAACACGCGCTCCATCAGGACCGCGCACGCAACGGCCGGCACCCAGCCGACGGCCAGCGCCAGCCAGAAGTTGCCGTACATTTGAACCAGCGTGCAGGCGGTGAATGCCCCGATCATGAAGAACGAGCCATGGGCGATGTTGACCACGTTCATGAGGCCGAATATCAGCGACAGGCCTGCCGACATCATGAACAGCAGGACGCCGAACGCCAGGCTGTTGAGCACTTGGGAGAGGATGAAATCCATTGCGACTTCCTATGCGCGACGAAACCACCCGGCGGTCGCTGCGGCCGCCGGGCCGGCGGTCAGGCTCAAACCGGTTTCTTGTCCGGCTCGGCCACTTCCTTGATGACGTGCACCACCTTGTTCGTGATGCGCCCGTCCACCTCGGCCACTTCGCGTATGTAGACGTTGTGGATCGGGCTCTGGGTGACCGGGTTGAAGCGGAACGGGCCGCGCGGCGCCTCGAACTTCACATTGCGCATTGCCTCGCGCAGCTTGTTCTTGTCGCTGGTGTTGCCGTCGACCGCCTCCAGTGCGGCATGGATGATGCGGGCAGCGACATAGCCGTATTCGGCATACACGCTCGGGAAGTCCTTGTGCCTGGCTTTGTATTCGGCCACGAACTTCTTGTTGGCCGGATTGTCCAGCGTGTCCGCATAGTGCAGCGAATTGATCGCGCCCAGGGCCGCGCGGCCTTGTGCCGGCAGCGTATCGGAGTCGAGCATGAACCCGGATCCCGTCAGGCGGGATCTGGCCTTCAGTCCGTACTCGTCATACTGCTTGATGAAGCGAACCGCATCCGTGCCGGCATAGAAACTGAAGGTCGCGGGCACATTGCTGTTGCGGATGTCGGCCAGATACGGGCTGAAGTCGTTGTTGCCAAGCGGCGGGTAGATTTCCTTGATGACCTTGCCGCCCCTCTTCAGGAAACCTGCCTTGAACTCGGCCAGCGAGCCGCGGCCGCCGGCAAAGTCCGACGCGGTGAGCAGCACTTCCTTCGCGATATTGTCGTAGAACCAGTCGCCCATCGACGCGTGGGTCGTGTAGGTGGTGGTCGAGCAGCGGAAGAAGTACGGCAGGCCGGTGTAGGACAGATTCGAGATTCCTGCGCCCGAGCACAGGACGAATGCGCCGCTCTGGCGCAGGTACTGGACAGCCGCCATCGCGACGTTGCTGCCCTGGATGCCCGTGATCAGGTCGCATTCGTCGGACTCGACCAGCTTCTTGAGCTTTTGCAGGCCGACCTGCGGATTGAGTTCGTCGTCTTCGCGCACGAGTTCGATCCTGCGGCCGGCAATGGTGTTGCCGATCTGGTCGAAATACATCTGCATGCCGTTCAGGTTGCCATTGCCCAGCGCGGCGTACACCCTCGAATAAGTGTTCAGCGCGCCGATCCGAAGCGGCGCCTTGCTCTGCGCGAGCACTGCGGGGGCCATGCCGCCGAACAGGGCCGTCGCGCCGACGGCGCCCGCGCCCTTGATGAAATTGCGGCGCGACAGTTGCACGCGCGCCGGTACAGGTTGCTTTTCCATTGTCTCCTCCGGGTAGGTATGGATGGATTTGTGGCGGTAATCTGCCGCCATTCGTTTATGTGCGCCCTTTCGGACGTTCAATGCAGCTTCACAATCTGCCTGCCGGGATTTTTCCCTCCATGCGGCTGATCTTTCATAGGCCCATCATCTCGCGGTAGTGCTTGTAGAAGGCGCGGATCAACACCTCGGTCACCATATGGTCCTGCTTTGCCACCTCGCGCCCGCCCATCTCGACCACTGCGTTGCGGTGCCCGTAGTGATGCGCACCGAGCTGCGACTCGGCCAGCACCTCGCCGTCTTCCATCGCCACGAATCCGGCTGGGCCGTACAGGTTGGCGTGCCGCACCCGCAGGCGCGTCATTTCCTCGTCGTCGTCCTCGTATCCGAAGAAGGTCCAGGCCAGTTCGAACGAGCCCGTGCCTTTCGGTATCACGTGGCGCATGCCGAAGGTGTTGGCCTGCTGGTGGATGACCACGCTGGGAAAATGCGTGATCGCGACCACCTTGCCGTCCTCGAACTCCTTGCGCGGCGTGACCGTATCGAGGTCGTTCAACTCCAGCGCCTCCTTGAAGCGCGCGATTTCGGCCGCGGCATCGGACTTCTTCTTTCCGACATTGCGCGACATCATGATGCTGTGGCCGGAATCGGCAGGAATCGACTCGCTCAGCGTATCGGCGCGCCAAAGTCCGAACGTGATCAGGAACGAATGCAGGAGCGTGGCGTGGTACGGATCCTTCAGGTTCTCAAAATACAGTTTCCAGTTGCCCGGGATGCGCTGGCGGTTATAGCCCAAGAGCTTGAGCTTCTTGCCGGGGAACTGGCGCCGGATGCTGGCGATGACCTCTTCGCCGCAGTACTGCTCGAACGGCAGCGGGTCCGGTGCAAAGCTGGCCCAGATCGAGCCGCCTTCCACATGCACCGACAAGGTCTTCAGGCCATGCGCGCCGGTGTCGAAGTCGGCCGGCATGCCGCCCTTCCTGAGTACGCCGCGTTTCAACGGCACGCCCTGCAATGTGCCGTCCAGTCCGAAGTTCCATTGGTGATACGGGCAGGTGAACGACTCCTCCTTGCCCTTGTTCTTCCAGCACACCCGGGCGCCGCGATGCGCGCAGCGGTTTTCCCAGACGTGGATCTGGTCGTTTTCGCCACGCACGACGACGACCTGGCGTTCGCCGATCCAGCTCCGCTTGTAAGCGCCCTTTTCAGGAATTTCACACGCGAGCGCAACGTAGTTCCAGGTGCGGCCGTAGAAGAAGGTTTCCAGTTCGCGCCGGTAGATTTCCGGATCGTCATAGACCCAGAACGGAACCCGGGTCCAGCCTTCCTGCGGCCATTCGCGCCTGGCTGCCGCGGAGCCCGGTGCGGACAGCGGGATTGCTTGTTCCATGTCGTCTCCTCCTCATACCGGCACGATCAGCGAACGCCTGACGTGGTGGTTGTCGAACACCGCCAGGCGTTGCCTGAATTTCAGGGACGCCCCTTCGCGAACCAGCACGTCCAGGTATTGCCCGACCAAAAACAGGGCCGGATCGCTGTCGGACATCGCCTCCGTCACCATGAAATTGGCACGCGCGTGGATGTCGTCGTTCTCGATCGCGGTAATGCGCACGCCGCTGATGAAGTGACGCCAGATGCGTGGCACATAGACCTGGGTCTCGCGCAACGCGATGACCCGGTCGCGCACCATGCCTATGCCGTCGCAGTAAATCGCTGCCTGCGGAAGATTCTCGGTGTAGTTTTCGCGCGAGACGACCTGGTAGACGCAGTCCTCGACGAAATGGTCGGGAAAACGTTCGATCTCGTCCTGGTCCAGCAGGTCGGCGACTTCGTCGTACAGGCGGCGAATCTCGTTTTCCAGCGCGGCGGTCTCGGCCGTCCGGGCATACGGCGCGACGACGGGGGCGATCCGGCCTTGCATCGCCCTACTCCGCGATGGCAGCCAGGTTCGTCTGGATGCCGTAGTCGGTGCCCAGTTTCAGGATCGGCGACTTCAGCGTTTCCTGCCACAGCAGCGATTCGTTGGCGATGTGAAGCGGATGATCCTGGATGGTCAGCGCCATGAAGCCTTGTTCGCGCGACGCGTGGTTGTGGATCGACCAGCCCGGGGCGGAAAAGTGAAGGTCGCCCTCCTGCCATTCAATCTTCTGGCCGTTGACCACGCTCTTGCCATGGCCCCACATGATGTAATTGATCGCGGCCGACGTATGGCGGTGCGGCTTGTCGACCTTCCCCGGCGGGAGCTTGGCGATCGTCGCGAAGAAGCTGGGCGAGGTGCCGATCCGGCGTTCGGTGGCCGGGTTGTACAGCACGTACAGGTGGCGCCCGGTATAGCCCAGATCCATGCTGTAGACATTCCCCAGGTGCGGCTCGACCTCCTTCCACGGCCAGTGCAGGGCCTTGGAATCAATGGTGTCGATGTCGACCAGCCATTCGTACCCCAGCATTTGCGCGCCGTCGCTGCCGATCGGGATCGGCTCGGATGCATCCCGCGCACGGCGCTGGTTCGCGGCCAGTTGCCTGCCCTCTTCGCTTTGGGCCGCGATCTCCGGGTTCTCGTTGACGTAGTGCACCTCCAGGCGCTCGAGCAGCGGCGCATTGCTGTACGACAGGCGCACCATCAGGTCCTGGCCATCGTTGCGCACGACCTGCGGCTGCATCGAGGGGGTGTTCCAGACGTCGTATTTCTCGACACGGAATTCCTTGTTTCCAGTCCTGACCACGCCGGTGCCGCGGATGCACATGTCCACGCGGCTGGAGTTGCGCAGGATCGGTGTAGTTTCCTCGCCCGGTTTCAGGACCATGATCGCCACGTCGATGCCGGGTGCCAGGCATGGCACAGGCCCCGTATTCATCGGATGGTTGACCGACGACGCGCGACGTCCGTCGGCCGGACGCGCAATCGACGCGAGACGCTCGATTTCGGCGTCGATCGCCGCACGCGGCAATACCACGGTCGGCCAGAAGGCCTGTTCGCGCGGCGGCTTCCCGCTGATGTCCACGAGGGTGATTCCGTTTTCCATGCTCGTCTCCATTGTTTTGTATGAATTGGTCCGTCTTATTTTTCTGCCCACTGAATCGGTGCCTTCGGTATCAGCGGAATGGCCTGTCCCACGCCGCGCTCGGTCGCACGCCGGTATGCCAAGGCGGCTACGGTCAGGTCGGAGATACCCATTCCCATCGACTTGAACAGCGTGATATCGCAGTCGGCCGGCGCCTTTTCGTTGGCGGCGATGATCTTGCCCAGCGGGCGCACGCGCTCCCAGTTCCCGCGGCCTTCCCCCTTGTCGAAGTAATCGATCAGTTCGCGCGAAGCCTTCTGGGCGTTGGGAACGTCGTCCACGCCGATGAAGCCCACGCGGTCGAACACGCCCTGCTCGAGCTCCGCGCTGTGCGGCAGGATCGCGCCCACTGCGTTCAGGTGCGCGCCGCGGGCGAGCATCGACGGTTTCAGGAACGGTTCGCGCGCGCGGGTAACCGTGGTAACGATCGGCGCGCCGTCGGTCGCCTCCTCCAGCGTCTTGCATTCGGCCACTTCAATGTCGAACTGGGCCGCGACCTCCTTGCAGAACGCATGGCGCTTTTCGGCGGTCGGGCTCCAGATGCGGATGCGCGTCAGCTTCCGGACCAGATGCACGGCCGCTATCTGCGCCATCGCCTGGCGCCCGGTGCCGATCAAGGCCATCTCCCGGGCTTCCGGATTCGCGATCCACTTGGTGCCCAGACCGGTCATCGCCGAGGTGCGCATCTGGCCCAGGCAATTGGCTTCCATCATGGCGAGCAATCGGCCCTCGTTCGCATCGAACAGGATGAACACGGCTTTCGCGCCGTTCGGCGTATTGATCCAGTTTTTGTAGCCGCACACGCCCGCGCCCAACATGACCGAGCCGAGCGAATGCAGGGACGAGGCGTTGTGGAAGTTGGCCAGTGCTTTCGGAATGTTGAAAGCCGTCTCTTCGCCCAGCTCGCGTACGCCGGCTTCGAGCACGCTCAGCGCGTCCTTCAGGGACACCAGCGAGACGATGTCCTCTTCGCTTAGCCAGATGGCTGATTGATTCATGAATTCTCCTGTTGATTAATCTTCGTTGCGAACCGGGTTGCGCAGCACGCCCAGTCCGGAAATCTCGACTTCGAACACGTCGCCTTCGCGCAGCCAGCGAGGCGGTTTTTTCGACAGGCCTACGCCGGCAGGCGTGCCGGTTGCGATCACGTCCCCCGGCAGCAGTTCGGTGAAGGTCGACAGGTAGGCGATGGCCTGCGCGACCGTGAAAATCATGTTGGCGCCGCTGTCGCGCTGCACGACCTCGCCGTTCAGGCGCCCTTGCACGATCATCGCCTCGGGCGCCGGTGCCTCGTCGGGCGTGACCAGGTACGGGCCGAAGGCGCCGGAGTGCACGAAGTTCTTGCCGGCGGTGGCCTGCGTCGCATGTTTTTGCCAGTCGCGGACCGAGTTTTCGGCCATGCAGGCATAGCCGGCCACGTATTGCATCGCTTCCGATTCCGCAACCCGGCGCGCGGGCTTGCCGATGACGATGGCCAGTTCCGCCTCGTAATCGAACTGCTCCGACTCGCGCGGACGCAGCACCGGCTGGCCGTGCGCGGCGAACGAGGAGGCAAAGCGCACGAATACCGACGGACGTGCCGGGACCGGCATGTTTGCTTCCTGCGCGTGCAGGTGGTAATTCAGCCCGATGCAGAGAATCTTGTCGGGATCGGTGATCGGCGGCAGAAGCGTGGCATCCGACAAGCTGATCCCGCCGTGGCCGCGGCGGTGCGCAAGCAATGCGGCAAGCGCGTCCAGCCCCTGTCGCGCCAGTGCGTCACGCAGCGTGGAAATTCTGGGGCTGGACAGATCGATGATGACGTCGTCCTGCAGCGCTCCGAACGACGGCTGCGCGCCCTCGCCCGGTTGGTCGAGATAGCTGACCAGTTTCATCCGATGTCTCCTGCATTGGCCGGCGGCGCCGGCCGTTTTTTTATGGGCTCATTGTGCGCGGGGCCGGACAAGGCGACAATGCCGGCGCCGGAACAGCATCTGTTCCGAACCAGATCAGCTCTTGCTGATGTCCAGCCTTCGCCGATCGCATCGAGCGCGCACACGCCTACCCACTGCTCGGTCATCCGTCGTCTCCTGCCGTTGTCGCTCCAGCATGCGCCGGCTTGTCATTGATCGGCATCGTGCAATGGCCGTACGGGGCGAACAAGGCGCTCCTCGGAAAAAGTGCTGTTCCGACACGGATGAAGCGCGGCCGCGCATCGCTGCCATAATCGGTCCCGGAGACATCCGTCTGCCACGCAGGCGGCGATAACAACGAAAAGGAATCCCTTGTCCCTCTCGCAATGGCATCCCACTACGCGGGCCGCGCTCTGGATGGGCGGCACCCTGCTGTCGCTGGTGGCGATGGCGCTGGCCGCCCGCCATCTGTCGTCCACCCTGTCGGTGTTTCAGATTCTGTTCTTCCGCAGCCTCCTGGGACTGGCGATCATTTCACTGCTGCTGTGCCGCTCCGGCTGGGCGCAGGCCGCCCCCAGGCATCTGGGCATGCACCTCGTTCGCAATATCAGTCATTTCGGGGGGCAATACGGCTGGATCTACGGAATTGCATTCATCCCGATGGCGCAGGTGTTTGCGATCGAATTCACTGCTCCGGTATGGTCGGCGCTGCTCGCGGCTGCGATCCTGGGCGAACGGTTGACGGCGCCGCGCATGCTGTCGGTGGCGCTGGGGTTGATCGGAGTGTTCATCATCGTGCGGCCGGATACGGGAGTGATCCATCCGGCGGCACTGGCCGTGCTGATGGGAGCGGTGGGGTTTTCGCTGTCGTACGTGATGACGAAAAAGCTCTCGCCGGTGGCGTCCCCGCTTTGCATCCTGTTCTACATGTCGGCCATCCAGTTGCCGCTGGGGCTGCTGCCGTCGGTCATGCACTGGGTTACGCCCACGCTTGCGCAGGTGCCGTTGATTCTGTTGGCCGGCACCATGGGTTTAATCACCCACTATTGCCTGGCACGCGCGATGGCCCTGGCCGACGCCACCGTCGTCATTCCGCTGGATTTCCTGCGCCTGCCGCTGATCGCAGTGGTCGGCGCCATGTTTTACGGCGAACCGCTGCAAGCCATGCTGTTCGTCGGCGCGGCCTGCATCCTGGGCGGCAACCTCATCAGCATTGTCGTCGAACGGCGGCGGGTCGCATCGGTCAAGCCGGCACCCGGGAAAGCCTGAATCGGAAGCGATCGTGTAGAGCGCTGCTAGCGCATGTCGGCGAAACACGCCTTCAGGAATTCAATCGCGCTTTGCAGCTTGGCGGACGTGCCGCTGCGTTGCAGCAGCACCGCGTAGACAGCCCGGTTATCGGGCAGATAGTCGGCCAGTACCTCGACCAGCGTGCCTTGCCTGAGGTCGTCCTCGGCCATCCAGCGCGGCCCCATCATCACGCCCAGCCCTGCCCTGCAGGCTATGAGTGCCGACTGGCCGTTGTCGGTCGCGAGATTGCCCGTGACGTGCACGTGGCCGATCTCATCGTCGCGCTTGACCGGCCAACGCGTGTTCAAGGTCGAGCCGCGGGTAATCAGGCAATTGTGGTCCATCAGGTCTTCCGGCACCAACGGAACGCCATGCTGGCGCAGGTAGTCGGGGGAGGCGCAGAAGACGCGGCGATAAGGCGCGAGCTTGATGGCCACCAGCCCCGGGTCGATCACATCGGCGATACGCACTGCCACGTCGATGCGCGCCTTGAAGAGATCGACCTTCTCCATCGAGAAGTTGATGTCGAGCGACAGCAGCGGGTTGTCGCGCAGGAACTGGGGCAGGCGTGGCGCGATCACGCTCTGACCCAGCATCGCCGGAGCAGTCATGCGCAAGTGGCCGGCAGCCGTGTCCTGGATGGCAGACATTTCTTCGGCGGCCTGGTCCAGCTCCAGCAACGCCCGCATTGCGTGGTCATAGAGCATCTGGCCGGCTTCGGTGACCATCAGGCGCCGCGTATTGCGATTGAAAAGCCGTTGCCCTGCCTTGGCCTCCAGCGCCGCCATGCGCTTGCTGACCATCGCCGGCGTCGCCCCCATGCGCCGGGCAACTTCGGAGAAATTCCCGACTTCCACCGTGCGCACGAAAATGCGCAGAGTGGTGAGGTCTTCGAAGACGCTCGCACTCTGCGCCGACGCTTCCAGGAACTGCGCCATCACGCTGCCCACCGCCGCCTCCTCTAATCTTTGCTCCGCATCTTTACACAAACATCAGCGGATTGCAGCATCGATTTGGCGGCTGCTGTTTCAGTCAATGTGCGCGCCGGACTTCTGAACGGCCGTCTTCCACATGCGTAGTTCCTTGTCGATGTAAGCGGCATGTTCCTCCGGCGTGCCGGGCATCGGCTCGGCGCCGCGATCGATCAGCTTCTTGCGCAGCTCCGGGTCCTGGAGCGACTTGACGATCGCCGCATTGAGC
>Ga0164243_10010576_pt1 | contig 13248 bp, 11 predicted proteins | sample OricompcompostOP_FD_108781 | JGI IMG/M metagenome (GOLD analysis project Ga0164243, IMG submission 108781) | Organic Plus compost microbial communities from Emeryville, California, USA - Original compost - Organic plus compost (OP) | ecosystem: Engineered > Solid waste > Mixed feedstock >... | reverse complement strand
GCGAAGAAGGCGGCCCCGGCCAAGAAGGCCGCCGCCAAGAAGGCCCCCGTGAAGAAGACCTCCGCGAAGGCGACCGCCCGCAAGGCGCCGCGCACCGCGCTGGTCGTCAAGGAGGGGGAGGGCGCCTGGACCAAGGCGGAGCTCAAGGAGGTCATCGACGAGCTGGAGGCGCAGCGGGCGCACATCTCCGAGGTCATCGTGGCCCAGGAGGCCGAGCTCTCCGGACTGCTGCGCGACTCCGGTGACGGCGCCGGCCAGGACCAGGCCGACATGGGCGCGACGAGCTTCGAGCGCGACTACGAGCTGACCGTCCTCAACAGCGAGCGTGACAAGCTCGCCCAGATCGAGCGGGCCCTGGGCCGGATCGAGGACGGCACCTACGGCGTGTGCGAGTCGTGCGGCAACCCCATCGGCAAGATGCGGTTGATGGCTTTTCCGCGTGCGACACTGTGCATGACATGCAAGCAGCGAGAGGAGCGCCGGTAGCGGCGGGCGACGCGGCGGACCCCACCCCGGCTCCCCAGGTGTCCCGCGCCCCGGCGTGGCGACCCTTCGTGCTGGTGGCCGTCGTCATGTACGTCGTCGACGTGGTCACCAAGGTGGTCGCGATCGACCGGCTCAGCGGTCGCGACGACGTCGAGGTCGTCGGTGAGCTGCTGCAGCTGCACCTGACCCGCAACGCCGGCGCCGCGTTCAGCACCGGCACGCAGTACACCGTCGTCCTCACCTGCATCGCGATGGTCGCGGTCGTGGTCGTGGTGTGGCTCAGCACCCGGGTCCGCAACACGGTGTGGGCGGTCGCGCTGGGGTTCCTGCTGGCCGGCGTGGCCGGCAACCTCACCGACCGGATGGTCCGCGACCCCGGCCCGTTCCGCGGCCACGTCATCGACTTCCTGATGCTGCCGAACTGGCCGGTCTTCAACGTCGCCGACATCTGCATCAACATCGCCGCCGGGCTGATCCTGGTCCAGGCCTTCCGCGGCGTCCGGATGGACGGCACGCGTACCGACGGGCGTCGGGGGGACCGGGCGGAGTGACCTCGTCGGACTACCGCTCGCTGCATGTCCCGGACGGCCTGGCGGGCGAGCGCGTCGACTCGGCGATCGCGCGGATGCTGGGCCTGTCCCGCACCCGGGCCGCCGACCTCATCGAGCGCGACCTCGTCCAGATCGACGGCGAGTCGGTGAGCAAGAGCGACCGGGTGCTGCCGGGTGCCCACCTCGAGGTCACCATCCCCGACGAGGGCAACCCGCTCGAGGTGGTGCCCGAGGTCGTCGAGGGCATCCGGATCATCCACGACGACCCGTCCATCGTCGTCATCGACAAGCCGGTCGGGGTCGCGGTGCACCCCTCGCCGGGCTGGCGCGGGCCGACCGTGGTGGGCCACCTGGCCGGCGCCGGGTTCCGGATCGCCACCAGCGGTGCCCCGGAGCGGCAGGGCATCGTGCAGCGGCTCGACGTCGGTACCTCGGGCGTGATGGTGATCTGCAAGTCCGAGCACGCCTACTCGGTGCTCAAGAACGCCTTTCGCCGCCGCGACGTCGACAAGACCTACCACGCGTTGGTCCAGGGCCACCCGGACCCGCTCGAGGGCACCGTCGACGCCCCGATCGGCCGGCACCCCGGCGCCGACTACAAGTTCGCGGTGATGGCGGGCGGCCGGCCCAGCGTCACCCACTACGAGACCCTCGAGGCGCACCGGTTCGCGAGCCTGCTCGAGATCCACCTCGAGACCGGCCGCACCCACCAGATCCGGGTGCACATGGCTGCGCTCAAGCACCCCTGCGTCGGCGACCTGACCTACGGCGCGGACCCGACGCTGGCCGAGCGCCTCGGGCTGACCCGCCAGTGGCTGCACGCCGTCCGGCTGGGCTTCGAGCACCCCGACACCGGGGAGTACGTCACCTACGAGTCCGACTACCCCGACGACCTCGCGGCGGCGCTGGAGATCATCCGTGACGGCCACTGACGTGACCGTCCGGCGGGCGGAGGAGTCCGACGTGCCCGCCCTCGCGCAGATCCACGTGACCGCCCGACGCGCCGCCCCGATGCCGCCCACGGTGCACACCGACGCGGAGGTGCGGGCCTGGCTCGCCGGCCGGCTGCGGCACGACGACGTCTGGATCGCGGAGGTCGGGGGCTCGCCCGCGGCGTACCTGCGGCTGGGTGGCCGGCGCTGGGTCGACGACCTGTACGTCGCGCCCGACCACGCCCGGCAGGGGATCGGCTCGCTGCTGCTCGACCTGGCCAAGCAGCAGCGCCCCGAGGGGTTCTGCCTGTGGGTGTTCGAGGACAACGTCCCGGCCCGCGCCTTCTACCGCCGGCACGGGCTGGTCGAGCTCGAGCGCACCGACGGCTCGACCAACGAGGAGCGCACCCCCGACGTGAAGATGGCCTGGCCGGGCTCCGACCCGATCGGGTTCTTCCGCGGGCTGATCGACGAGGTGGACGTCGAGCTCGGCGACCTGCTGGGCCGCCGGGCCGCGCTCACCGCCGCCGTCCAGGCGCACAAGCCGGCCACCGAGCGCGACCCGGACCGGGAGCAGGAGATCGCGGCCCGGGTGGCGGCCCGCGCCCCGGCCCTGGGCGAGGAGCGGGTCGCCCGCATCGTCCACGCGATCATCACCGAGAGCCTCGACGCCGCCGGTGGCTGAGGACGCCCGCGATCCGGCACTGTCGGTGCGTCGTCGTACGGTCGGTCCCGCGGCCGGTTAGTCTGGCGTCCTTCCCCCGTGAGGTCCGCCGGAACCCTGATCCGGTGACGCTGTGCCATGCCCGATCAACCACGGTGAGGAGCACCACGCGGAGATGTCGACCGGCGCCGGGGACTCCTTCGTCCACCTCCACGTGCACACCGAGTACTCCATGCTCGACGGTGCCGCCCGGCTCGGGGACCTGACCCGTCGCGCCGCGGAGCTCGGCATGCCCGCGGTGGCGATGACCGACCACGGCAACCTGTTCGGCGCCTACGAGTTCTACAAGCAGGCGCAGGCCGCGGGGGTCAAGCCGATCATCGGCATGGAGGCCTACGCCGCCCCCAACATCTCCCGGTTCGACAAGCGCCGGGTCAACTTCTACGACGGCGGCCCCGACGACGTCTCCGCGCGCGGTGCCTACACGCACCTCACGCTGCTGAGCGAGACCACGGCGGGCATGCACAACCTGTTCCGGATCTCCACCGGCGCCTGGCGGGACGGCTACTTCCACCACCCCCGCATCGACCGCGAGCTGCTCGCGCAGTACTCCGACGGCCTGATCGGCACCACCGGCTGCCCGAGCGGCGAGGTGCAGGTCCACCTGCGGCACGACAACTACGCCGCGGCCCGGCAGGCGGCCGCGGACTTCCAGGACATCCTCGGCCGCGACAACTACTTCATCGAGCTGATGGACCACGACCTCGAGATCGAGCAGCGGGTCCGCGACGGCCTGCTGCGGCTCTCGAAGGACCTCCGGATCCCGCTCGTGGCCACCAACGACAGCCACTACGTCATGCGGGAGGACGCGCCCGCCCAGGAGCACCTGCTCTGCATCAACTCCGGCTCGACGATGGACACCCCGGCCGGCGACGGGCCGGGCCAGCGGTTCGCCTTCTCGGGCGACGGCTACTACCTGAAGTCGCCCGAGGAGATGCGGGCGATCTGGGTGGACCGCTACAACCTGCGCGAGGCCTGCGACAACACGCTGCTGATCGCCGAGCGGTGCAACGTGGAGTTCACCGAGGGCACCGGCACCTACATGCCGCGGTTCCCCTGCCCGGAGGGGGAGACCGAGGACTCCTGGCTGGTCAAGGAGGTCGAGCGCGGCCTGCACGCCCGCTACCCGAACGGCGTCCCCGACGACGTGCGCCGGCAGGCCGAGTTCGAGATCGGCGTGATCACGTCGATGGGCTTCTCCGGCTACTTCCTCGTGGTCGCCGACTTCATCAACTGGGCCAAGGACAACGGCATCCGGGTGGGCCCCGGCCGCGGCTCCGGCGCCGGCTCGATGGTCGCCTACGCGATGCGGATCACCGACCTCGACCCGCTCGAGCACGGGCTGATCTTCGAGCGCTTCCTCAACCCCGACCGCGTCTCGATGCCCGACTTCGACATCGACTTCGACGAGCGTCGGCGCGGTGAGGTGATCAAGTACGTCACCGACAAGTACGGCGACGACCGGGTCAGCTACATCGTCACCTACGGCACGATCAAGGCGAAGCAGGCGGTCAAGGACTCCGCGCGGATCCTCAACTACCCGTTCGCGATGGGCGACCGGATCACCAAGGCGATGCCCGCCTCGGTGATGGGCAAGGACGTCCCGCTCAAGGACATCTTCGACGAGTCCCACCCGCGGTACGGCGAGGGCGGCGAGTTCCGCTCGCTCTACGACTCCGACCCGGACGTGAAGAAGGTCGTCGACACCGCGATCGGCATCGAGGGCCTCAAGCGCCAGTGGGGCGTGCACGCGGCCGGCGTGATCATGTCGAGCGAGCCCCTGGTCGACGTGATCCCGCTGCTCAAGCGGCCGTCCGACGGCGCGATGATCACGCAGTTCGACTACCCGACCTGCGAGGCCCTCGGCCTGATCAAGATGGACTTCCTGGGGCTGCGCAACCTCACGGTCCTCGACGACGCGCTGCGCAACATCGAGGCCAACCGGGGCGAGAAGGTGGTGCTCGAGGAGCTCAGCCTCGACGACGAGGCGACGTACCGGCTGCTGCAGCGTGGCGACACCCTCGGGGTGTTCCAGCTCGACGGCGGTCCGATGCGGGCCCTGCTCCGGTCGATGAAGCCGGACACGTTCGCCGACATCTCCGCGGTCGGCGCGCTCTACCGCCCCGGGCCGATGGGCGCCGACTCCCACAACAAGTACGCCCGCCGCAAGACCGGGCGGGAGCCGGTGGAGCCGATCCACCCCGAGCTCGCCGAGGCGCTCGAGGACATCCTGGGCGAGACCTACGGGTTGATCGTCTACCAGGAGCAGGTGATGGCGATCGCCCAGAAGCTGGCCGGCTACTCGCTGGGCCAAGCGGACCTGCTGCGCCGGGCGATGGGCAAGAAGAAGAAGGCCGAGCTGGACAAGCAGTTCGAGACCTTCTCGAAGGGCATGCAGGACCGCGGCTACTCCATGCACGCGGTCAAGACGCTCTGGGAGATCCTGGTCCCGTTCTCCGACTACGCCTTCAACAAGGCGCACTCGGCGGCCTACGGCCTGGTGTCGTACTGGACCGCGTACCTCAAGGCCAACTACCCGGCCGAGTACATGGCCGCGCTGCTCACCTCGGTCAAGGACGACAAGGACAAGTCCGCGGTCTACCTCAACGAGTGTCGGCGGATGAAGATCCAGGTGCTGCCGCCGGACGTCAACGAGTCCGCCAAGGAGTTCACCCCGGTCGGCAACGACATCCGCTTCGGCCTCACCGCGGTCCGCAACGTCGGCGCCAACGTGGTCGACGCGATCGTCGCCGCCCGCGAGGAGAAGGGCCGGTTCGTCGACTTCAACGACTTCCTGGCCAAGGTGCCGGCGCAGGTGTGCAACAAGCGCGTGATCGAGTCGCTGATCAAGGCCGGCGCCTTCGACGACATGAAGCACAAGCGGCGGGCCCTGGTCGCGATCCACGAGACCGCGGTCGACCAGTACGTCGACATCAAGCGCAACGAGGCGATCGGCCAGGACTCGCTGTTCGCGGGCCTCGACGGTCTCGACGACGGTGGCGGCGCCGGGTTCGGGGTCACCGTCTCGGTGCCCGACATCGACGAGTGGGACAAGATGACGCTGCTCGGCCACGAGCGCGACATGCTCGGTCTCTACGTCTCCGACCACCCGCTGCTCGGCCTCGAGCACGTGCTCGCCAACGGCACCGACTGCACGATCGGCCAGCTGATGCTCGACGAGGACCGGCCCGACGGCAGCATCGTCACCGTCTGCGGGCTGGTCACCTCGGTGCAGCGCAAGATCACCAAGCGCGGCGACGCATGGGCGATGGTGACGCTCGAGGACCTCGAGGGCGCCATCGACGTGCTGCTCTTCCCCAGCGCCTACCAGCTCGCCGGCAGCTACCTCGCCCAGGACGCGATCCTCACCGTCAAGGGCCGGCTGTCCCGGAGCAAGGACCAGCCCGAGCTGCACGGCCAGGAGGTGACCGTCCCGGACATCTCCGACGGCCCCCAGGGGCCGGTGGTGATCAGCCTGCCGTCCACCAGGTGTACTGGTCCCGTGGTCGAACAGCTCAAGGACGTCCTCGCCACCCACCCCGGCATGACCGAGGTGCGGCTGCGCCTGCTCACCCGCAACGCGACCAAGGTGATGCGGCTCGACGACCGGCTGCGGGTGACCCCGAGCCCGGCGCTGTTCGCCGACCTCAAGCAGCTGCTGGGTCCCGGGTGCCTGAGCGCGTGAGGCGCCTGGCGCCGTACGCCCTGGAGGTGGTCGCGGTGCTGGCGGCGTTCGCGGCGGTCGGTGCCGGGCTGGGCTGGCTCTGGTTCCAGGCCTGGCCGCAGCCCATCGGCACCGTCTACTCCCACCAGTGGTTCGCCGACGAGGAGGGCCTGCGCGAGGTCTTCGACGCGACGGCCTGGTACGTCGTGCTGGGTGCGGCGGGCGGCGTGCTGCTCGGGGGGCTGGCGGCGCTGGTCTGCCGCCGCTCGCCGGTGGCCACGCTGGTCGCCGTCGTGGCCGGCAGCGCGCTCGCGGCCTGGGTGATGCACGCGGTCGGCCTCGCGGTCAGCCCGCCCGACCCGCAGACGCTCGCCCAGACCGCGGCCGACGAGACGAGGCTGCCGGGTCGGCTGTCGCTCGAGGGCGCCGAGAGTCCCTACCTGGCCTGGCCGCTGGGCGCGCTGGTGGCGCTCATGGCGGTGAACTTCCTGCTCTCCTCGCGCGAGCAGGTACGCCGTCGCGAGACCGAGGATCCTCGATGGTTGTCCGCGGAGCGTCCTGGGTAGGTTCCGGCCATGTCCACTGACGTTCCGCCGCCCCCGCCTCCGCCGCCCGGGCCACCGCCCAGCGGACCGCCGCCCAGCGCACCACCGCCCGACGCGCCGCCCCCGCGTCCGGCCATGTCCGGGCGACGCAAGGCCGTGATCGCCGGTGGCGCCGTGGTCGGCGTGGGCGCCGTGGCCGCGGTCACCGCGGCCGCGATGTGGTACTTCGGCACCGGGCCCCAGCCGTCCGAGGCGCTGCCCGGCAGCACCCTCGCCTACGTGAGCGTCGACATCGACCCGAGCGGCAAGCAGCTGCTCGAGGCCAAGAAGGTGCTCGAGAAGTTCCCGGCGTGGAACGACGAGGAGATCAGCAGCCGCAAGGACCTGCGCGAGGCGCTCTTCGACCGGGTGCTGGCCGACGCCCCGTGCGACCTGGAGTACGACGACGACATCGAGCCCTGGATCGGCGACCGGGCCGCGATGGCGCTGGTCGACCTCGGCGACGACCGGGCGCCGGTCGCGGTGGTGCAGGTGACCGACGGCGACAAGGCCGAGCAGGCCTTCGAGAAGTTCGGCAGCTGTGGGTCCGGCGCCGAGGAAGACATGGGCGGCTGGGCGATCTCGGGCGACTGGGCGGTCCTCGCCGAGACCGAGGACATCGCCGAGCAGGTCGCCGAGGAGGCCGAGGACAACCCGCTGTCGGAGGACGACGACTACGAGAAGTGGACCGGCGAGGCGGGCGACCCCGGCATCCTCACGGTCTACCTGGCCCCGGAGGCCGGTGACTGGATGGCCGAGCACGGCGCGGACTTCTTCGCCGGACGGGACTTCCTCCCGGGCGGCGAGGACCTGTGCCGGCTCGAGGGGATGGACGAGCTCGGGGAGCCGGACTGCGACGACGACCCGCGGTCGGGCGACGAGGTGCCCGAGGAGGTGATCAAGCTCTTCGAGGACTTCGACGGTGCGGCGCTGACGGTCCGGTTCGACGACGGCGCCATCGAGGTCGAGGCCGCGAGCAGCACCGACGTCTTCTCCACCGGCGGCGTCCCGATCGGCGACTCGGCGGGCGAGGTCGTCGAGACCCTGCCCGAGGGGACCGCCGTGGCGCTCGCCTACTCCCTCGACGAGGGCTGGTTCGACGACTTCGTCGACTCGATGGCCGCCGCCTCGGGCGCCGACCTCGACCTCGACGACCTGCTCGAGCAGGCGGAGCGGGAGCTCGGCCTCGAGCTCCCGGAGGACGTCGAGACCCTCGCCGGGGAGTCCGCGGTGATCGCGGTGAGCAGCGACGTCGACCTCGACGCGATCTTCGGCTCCGACCTCGACGTCACCGCGGTGCCGATCGGCGTCAAGGTCAAGGGCGACCCCGACGAGATCGAGGAGGTCATCGACAAGATCCTCGAGGGCCAGGGCGCCGACGAGTCCGTGCGGGAGCTGTTCGGCACCGACAAGGACGGCGACTTCATCGTCGTCGGCCCCGACGCGGACTACCGCGAGCAGATGCTCGAGGACGGCGACCTCGGCGACTCGGACGTCTACCGGGACGTCGTGCGCGAGTCCGACGACGCCGGCTCGATCCTCTTCGTGAACTTCGACGCCGGCGGCGGGTGGCTGGAGGACCTGGTCCAGGGCAGCGAGGAGCTGCAGGACAACGTGGCGCCGCTCGAGGGCGCCGGCATCTCCAGCTGGGAGGACGACGGCGTCGCGCACGCCGTCCTGCGGGTCACGACCGAGTAGCGCTCGCGATCGGCGCGGTGCTCGCCCCGGTGACCCGGACCAGGTCCGCCGGGGCGAGCTCGAGGTCGAGGCCGCGCTTGCCGCCGGACACGAAGATGGTCGGCCACTCCAGCGCCCGCTCGTCGAGCACGGTCGGGTGCCGGCGGCGCTGACCGATGGGGGAGATGCCGCCGACGACGTACCCGGTCGCGCGCTGGGCCGCAGCCGGGTCGGCCATCACCGCTTTGGAGCCTCCGACCGCCCGGGCCAGCGCCTTGAGGTCGAGCTGCCGGGACACCGGGACGATGGCGACGGTGAGCGTGCCGTCGACCGAGGCCATCAGCGTCTTGTGGACCCGCTCCGGGTCGAGGCCGAGCGCCTCGGCCGCCTCGAGGCCGTAGGAGGTCGCGCGCGGGTCGTGCGAGTAGGCGTGCACCGTGTGCTCGATGCCGGCCGCGGTGAGCGCGACCGTGGCGGGCGTGCCGCCGGCCGACTTCTTCCTCGCCATCAGCGGGTCGTCCTCAGTTGGGGGACCACCGGGTCCGGGCCACCTCGGTCGCGGGCAGCGACGAGATCACGTTCATCGCGCGCAGCTCGTCGCGGAGCAGGTCGGTGACCAGGATCAGCCGGGTCTCCGCGTCCTCGGCCTCCAGGAGCGCCTGTCGCTCCGGCATCGGCAGCGGCGCGCAGGCCGCCAGGGTCCACGAGAGGTACGTCGGGTCGCTCGGCAGGCTGCCGGCGTAGGGGTCGGAGCGGATCTCGGCGAGCGCGGCCCGGTAGGCGGTGAAGGTGGCCCGGGCCCGCTCGAGCACGTGCTCGGGCACCTCGGTCTCCGGCTCGGGTCGGTCGGTGACGTGGCCGACCGGGAAGCTGCCGGTGGTCTCGAGCCGCTCCAGCACGATCCGGTCCAGCCCGACCCCGACGATGTCGAAGCTGCCGTCGGGGTGCGGCTCCACCTCGGTGAGCTGCACCCGGCAGCCGACCCGGAACAGCGACTGGGCGCCGTGGTCGCCCACCTCGTAGCCCTCGCGGATCGCCACCGAGCCGAACCGCCGCTCGGTCGGGTCGTCGTAGCGGAGCAGGTGGTGGACCAGTGCCCGGTAGCGGTCCTCGAAGACGTGCAGCGGCACGCTGACCCCGGGGAACAGCACCGTGTTCAGCGGGAACATCGGCAGCGTGTCGGTCACGCTCCCGACCGTAGTCCAGCCTCCGTCGCCGATCCGGGGCGACAGGCACTCCGCACCTAAACTTGCCGGCATGATTCGCCGGATCGACCTCCGCGGCGCGGGCAGCGCCGTCGACTACCGCGCCGCCGTGCCGCGCGCGGACTTCGACGTCGAGGCGGCGGTCCCGGCGGTCCACGAGATCTGCGAGGCGGTCCGGACCCGCGGACTGGAGGCGATCCGCGAGCTCTCCGAGCGGTTCGACGGCGTCGCGGTCGACGACATCCGGGTGCCCGTGGCGGCGCTCGGCGAGGCGCTCGACCGGCTCGACGCCGGCGTCCGGGCCGGGCTGGAGGAGTCCATCCGTCGGCTCCGGGCCACCTGCGCCGCCGAGCTCGAGTCCGACGTGACGACCGAGCTCGGCACCGGCGCCCGGGTCGTGCACCGCAAGGTGCCGGTCGGCCGGGTCGGTCTCTACGTGCCCGGCGGTCTGGCGCCCCTGGTCTCCAGCGTGCTGATGAACGTCGTGCCCGCCCAGACCGCGGGCGTCGGCTCGATCGCGCTCGCCTCGCCGCCGCAGCCCGACAACGACGGGCTGCCGCACCCGACGATCCTGGCGGCCTGCGCGCTGCTCGGCGTCGACGAGGTGTACGCCGTCGGCGGCGCCCAGGCGATCGCGATGTTCGCCTACGGCGTGGGCCCGTGCGCGCGGGTCGACCTGGTCACCGGCCCGGGCAACATCTGGACGGTCACCGCCAAGCGGTTGCTCAAGGGACAGGTCGGCATCGACTCCGAGGCCGGGCCCACCGAGATCGCGATCCTCGCCGACGACACCGCCGACCCGTCGTACGTCGCCGCCGACCTGGTCAGCCAGGCCGAGCACGACCCGCTGGCGGCGTCGGTGCTGGTCACCCCGTCCGAGCGGCTCGCCGACGCGGTCGCTGCCGAGCTGGAGACGCAGGTGGCCGCGACCAAGCACGGCGAGCGGATCCGCACCGCGCTGTCCGGCCGGCAGTCCGGCATCGTGCTCGTCGACGACGTCGACCAGGGGCTCGACGTGGTCAACGCCTACGCGGCCGAGCACCTCGAGATCCACACCGCCGACGCCGCCGCCGACGCGGCCCGGGTCCGCAACGCCGGCGCGGTCTTCGTCGGCCCGCACGCCCCGGTCTCGCTGGGCGACTACTGCGCGGGGTCCAACCACGTGCTGCCGACCGGGGGGTGCGCCTGCCACTCCTCGGGCCTGTCGGTGCGCGCGTTCACCAAGTCGGTGCACGTCGTCGACTACTCGCGCGACGCGCTGGCCGAGGTGGCCGACCACGTCGTCACGTTGGCCGAGGCCGAGGACCTGCCCGGCCACGGGGCGGCGATCCGGGTCAGGTTCGACGGATGAGCTTCCCGCCGCTGCGGGAGGAGCTGCGCGGCATCGAGCCCTACGGCGCCCCCCAGCTCGACGTGCCCGTCCAGCTCAACGTCAACGAGAACCCGTACCCGCCGGACCCCGAGGTGGTCGCCGAGATCGCCACCGCGGTGACCGCCGTCGCCGGCACCCTCAACCGCTACCCCGACCGCGAGCTCAGCGCGCTCCGGGAGGCGCTGGCGGCCTACCTCGGCCACGGGGTCAGCGCCGAGCAGGTGTGGGCCGCGAACGGCTCCAACGAGGTGATGCTGCAGCTGCTCCAGGCCTTCGGCGGCCCGGGCCGCAGCGTGCTGAGCTTCGCGCCGACGTACTCGATGTACCCGGAGTACGCCCGCGACACCCACACCGAGTGGGTCACCGGCCACCGCGAGGAGGACTTCAGCCTCGACCTCGGCCACGCCCGGTCGCTGGTCGCCGAGCGGCGGCCGGACGTCGTGCTGCTGCCCTCGCCGAACAACCCGACCGGCACCGCGCTGCCCCCCGAGGCGGTCACCGCGCTCTGCGAGGCGGTCGGCGACGGGATCGTCGTCGTCGACGAGGCGTACGGCGAGTTCCGCCGCGCCGGCACGCCGAGCGCGCTGGAGCTGCTGCCCCGGCACCGCAACCTCGTCGTCACCCGCACCATGAGCAAGGCGTTCGCGCTCGCGGGGGCCCGGCTGGGCTACCTCGCCGCCGACCCCGCGATCGTCGACGCGATCCGCGTCGTGCGGCTGCCGTACCACCTCTCCGCGGTCACCCAGGCGGTCGCGCTGGCGGCGCTGCGGCACGCGCCGGCGCTGCTCGCGCGCGTCGACGACCTGCGCGCCGAGCGGGACCGCACCGTCGCCTGGCTGCGTGAGCAAGGTCTCCGGGTGGCGGAGTCCGACGCCAACTACTGTTTGTTCGGGACGTTCGAGGACCGTCATGCTGTGTGGCAGGGCCTGCTCGACCGGGGCGTGCTGATCCGGGAGGTCGGGCCCGACGGGTGGCTCCGGGTCTCGATCGGGACGCCCGAGGAGATGACCGCGTTCCGTGAGGCACTCACCGCCGTACTGAAGGGGCAGAGATGAGCCGGGTGGCGAAGATCGACCGCGAGACCAAGGAGTCCACGGTCCACGTCGAGCTCGACCTCGACGGCACCGGCCGCACCGAGGTGTCGACCGGCGTCGGGTTCTACGACCACATGCTGTCGTCGTTCGGCCGGCACGCGCTGCTCGACCTGACCGTGCAGACCACCGGCGACACCCACATCGACGCGCACCACACCGTCGAGGACACCGCCATCGTGCTCGGCGAGGCGATCCGCGAGGCGCTGGGCGACAAGGTCGGCATCCGCCGGTTCGGCGACGCCACGGTGCCGCTGGACGAGACCCTGGTGCAGGCGGTCGTCGACGTCTCCGGCCGGCCGTACTGCGTGCACACCGGCGAGCCGGAGGGGCAGCAGTTCGTGACCATCGGCGACGCCTACCTGGGCTCGCTGTCCCGGCACGTCTTCGAGACCCTGGCCTTCCACGCCCACCTCGGGCTGCACGTGCGCGTGCTCTCCGGCCGCGACCCGCACCACATCGTCGAGGCGCAGTTCAAGGCGTTCGCCCGGGCCTTCCGCGACGCGATCGCGCTCGACCCGCGCGAGACGGGGATCCCGTCCACCAAGGGCGCCCTGTGACCGGACCCTCCGTCGTGGTCCTCGACTACGGGTCGGGGAACCTCCGCTCCGCCGTGCGCGCCGTCGAGCGCGCGGGCGCCGAGGTGACGCTGACCGGCGACCTCGACGCGGCGATGGAGGCCGACGGCCTCGTCGTCCCCGGCGTCGGTGCCTACGAGGCGTGCATGCGCGGGCTGCGGGCGATCCGCGGCGAGCGGCTCATCGCCCGCCGGCTCTCCGGGAACCGCCCGGTGCTCGGCATCTGCGTGGGCATGCAGGTGCTCTTCGACAAGGGCATCGAGCACGGCGTCGAGACCGAGGGCTGCGGCGAGTGGCCCGGCGTCGTCGAGCGGCTCCAGGCCCCGATCGTGCCGCACATGGGCTGGAACACCGTCCAGGTGCCGACGGGCACGCGCCTGTTCG
>Ga0164243_10010575_pt1 | contig 13250 bp, 12 predicted proteins | sample OricompcompostOP_FD_108781 | JGI IMG/M metagenome (GOLD analysis project Ga0164243, IMG submission 108781) | Organic Plus compost microbial communities from Emeryville, California, USA - Original compost - Organic plus compost (OP) | ecosystem: Engineered > Solid waste > Mixed feedstock >... | reverse complement strand
GGCGACGACCATGACCGCCGCAGGCAGGAGGATCGCCTGCGCCATGCCGGACGAGAAGCCGTCGGCGATCTGCGCCGGCAGCGCCCCACCGCCGCCGATGCCCGCCGGTGCCTCGGAGAGACCCGGCAGGTTCGCCTCGAGACGCGCCTGCATGAATGCGGCGATCGACGCCGAGCCGATGACCGAGCCGATCGTCCGGGTCGTGTTGTAGATGCCGGCTCCTGCACCCGCGAGGCGCGGAGGCAGCTTGCGGGTCGCCGTCGTGGCGAGCGGCCCCCACATGCCGGCGTTGCCGACGCCCATGAGGGCCGACGGCAGCAGGAACATCCAGATCGGCGTGTCCATGTTCACCAGCGCCGAGTACCACAGCAGCGAGCCGGCGACGCAGAGCAGGCCGGGCACGAGGATGAGCCGCGGGTCGACACGGTCGAGCAGCGATCCCGCCAGCGGGGCCAGCGCGCCCGACAGCACGGCCATCGGGATCATGAGCAGGGCCGCCTCGGTGGGCGTCAGGCCCCGCGCGAGCTGCAGGAAGAACATGAGCGGCAGCGACATGCTCGTGACGGTGAAGCCGACGGCGGCGATCGCGACATTGGCGCCCGAGAAGTTGCGGTCGCGGAAGAGCCCGAGCGGCACGAGCGGCTCGCTGCGGGTGAACGCCTGCTGCACGACGAACAGCGCGAGCACGACCACGCCGGCGATGATGAGCGACCACACCGAGATCGGGCCCCAGATCACGCCCCAGTCGTGCTTCTCGCCCTCCTGCAGCCCGAACACGATGAGGAACAGGGCGACCGCGCTGAGCACCACGCCGAGCACGTCGAAGCGGTGCGGGTGGGTCGCGAGCTTCGGCACGAGGATCCACGCCAGCACGAAGCCGATGATGCCCACCGGCACGTTGACGAAGAAGATCCACTCCCAGCTGAGGCCGTCGACGAGCACGCCGCCGAGCAGCGGACCGACGAGGGTGGCGACACCCGCGGTGGCGCCCCACAGGCCCATCGCGGCGCCGCGCCTCTCTGCGGGGAACGTGCGGGTGATCACGGCCATCGTCTGCGGGGTCATGAACGCGGCGCCGAGTCCCTGCACGGCCCTCGCCGCGATGAGCCCCTCGAGCGTCGTGGACAGGCCGCACCAGAGCGAGGCGAGCGTGAACACGGCGAGGCCGATGAGGTAGACGTTCTTCGGCCCGAACCGGTCGCCGAGCCGGCCCGTGATCAGCAGGGGCACGGCGTAGGCGAGCAGGTAGGCGCTGGTCACCCACACGACGTTGTCGAGGTTGTTCGTCGACGGGTCGAGGGCGGCCTTGATGGCCGGGTTCGCCACCGAGACGATGGTCGTGTCGACCAGGATCATGAAGAAGCCGATCACCAGCGCCCACAGCGCCGGCCAGGGGCTTCTGGGCTTGTGCCCCGTCTTGTAGGTGCCGGTGGACGGCCCGACGGATGCCGTGGGCCCGGTGGATGCGGATTCGGTCACTGCTGTGCAGCCTTTCGCTGAGCGAGGTAGCGGTCTGTGCGTTCGAAGGAGTGCGGACCCCAGGGGAAGGCGGATGCCTCGAGACGGGCGAGCAGCGCGTCGAGCCACCGCAGTTCGGCCTCCTGCAGCGCCTCCGCACGCTCGAACTCGACGAGCACCTGCTCCGGCACGCCGCGGTCGCGGGCCGCGCGCAGCCCGTCGCGGTGCTGCGCGTGGGTCTCGGCCAAGGCGGCGCGGCGGATGCGGAGGCACTCCAGCACCTCGGCGCGTTCGAGGTTGTGGGCCTCGGCGAGCGCGATGCGGAAGTCCGACGGCCGATCGATGCGCGTGAGCTCGCGCCGCACCCAGGCCGTGACGGCGTCGAGCCCCGCGGCGGTCAGCGTGTAGGTGGTGCGTTCGGGGCGGTTGCCCTCACGGTCGATGCCGACTTCGGCGAGCAGTCCGGCTCGCTGCAGCCGTGCGACCGTGTGGTACAGCGTGCCCTTCGTGATGGCGAGCAGTCTCTCGTCACGTCTGGCGTGCATGAGCCGGGCCATCTCGTAGGGATGCATGTCACCCTCGCGCAGCAGCGCGAGCACCATCACCCCCATCGGGGTGAGTCGGTCGACGACATCCTTCATCCCCGGTCCCCTCAAATAGTCCACGTGGACTATACGCCTCTGCGCCCCCGCGCGGCAACCGCCGACATCGGCGGATGGGATGATGGCTGGGTGAGCGAAGCACAGAGCATCCCCGGGTGGCGGCACGTCTACTCCGGCAAGGTCCGCGACCTCTACGCCTCGGAGGATGCGGCGGACACCCGCATCCTCGTCGTCGCGTCCGACCGGGTGAGCGCGTTCGACGTCGTGCTCTCTCCCGGCATCCCGCAGAAGGGGACGCTGCTGACGCGCCTCAGCCGGTGGTGGTTCGACCAGCTCGCCGACGTGCCGAACCACCTCGCAGACGGCGAGGTGCCGGCATCCGTCGCCGACCGGGCGATGCTCGCGCAGTCCCTCGAGATGCTTCCCATCGAGTGCGTCGTGCGCGGGTACATCACCGGTTCCGGCTGGGCCGAGTACCAGCAGAGCGGCACCGTGTGCGGCATCCCGCTGCCCGAGGGGCTGCAGAACGGGGACCGCCTGCCCGAGCCCCTGTTCACTCCGGCGTACAAGGCCCCCCTCGGCGAGCACGACGAGAACATCGGCTTCGATCGCGTCGTCGAGCTCGTCGGACCCGAGCGCGCCGCCCGGCTGCGGGACCTCTCGCTGTCGATCTACTCCCGCGCCGCCGAGCTCGCCGAGTCGAAGGGGCTGATCCTCGCCGACACGAAGTTCGAGTTCGGAGCGGATGCCGAGGGCACCCTGCGCCTGGCCGACGAGGTGCTCACGAGCGACTCGTCGAGGTACTGGGATGCCGAGGCGTGGCGGGCCGGGTCGACCCCGAGCCAGCGCATGGCGAGCTTCGACAAGCAGATCGTACGGGACTGGCTCGCCGCGAACTGGGACAAGCAGGGAGAGCCGCCCGTGCTGCCGGAGAGCATCGTCGAGCGCACGACGGCGCGCTACCGCGAGCTCATCGAGCGCCTCGGCGCCTGACTCCTCCGGTCGGCGGGCGAACGCCCGTCATCTCCTCGACGGGCACCCAGGGAACACTCAGGAATCGGTAGTGTTGCTCCAGCACTCCCGACACCCCCGAACCTGAGGAGCCCGCCATGCCCCTGTGGAACATCCACGGAAACGGCCGCACCGTCGAGCCCGGCGCCGTCGTCCGCCCGGACGAGCGGCTGAACTGGCCCGCGACCATCGCGATCGGCCTGCAGCACGTCGTCGCCATGTTCGGCGCGACGTTCCTCGTGCCGATCCTCACCGGCTTCCCCGTGCCGACCACTCTGCTCTTCAGCGGCGTCGGGACGATCCTCTTCCTCCTCATCACCCGCAACAAGCTCCCCAGCTACCTGGGGTCGTCGTTCGCATTCATCGCACCGGTCACCGCGGCCACGGCGTCCGCCCATATGGGCACCGCCCTCGCGGGCATCGTGTCGGTCGGCATCCTGCTCGCGATCATCGGCGTCGTCGTGCACACGGTCGGCGTGAGGTGGGTCGACCGGTTCCTGCCGCCCGTGCTCGCCGGCACCATCGTGTCGCTGATCGGGTTCAACCTCGCCGGCGCCGCACACAACAACTACGCGGCCGCCCCCGTCACCGCCACGTTCACCCTCGCGGCGACGATCCTCTTCGCCGTAGTGTTCCGCGGCTTCCTCGGCCGCATCTCGATCTTCCTCGGCGTGATCGCGGGCTACATCTTCGCCGGCATCCGCGGAGAGCTCGACTTCACCGCCGTCGAGAAGGCCGACTGGGTGGGCCTGCCCACCTTCACGTTCCCCGATTTCACGCAGCCGGGCACGCTGACCGCGCTCGCCATGTTCCTGCCCGTCGTGCTCGTGCTCATCGCGGAGAACGTCGGGCACGTACGGGGCGTCGCGACCATGACGAACGACCCGACGATCAACGAGAACACCGGCAAGGCGCTCATCGCCGACGGCGTCTCCACGACGCTGGCCGGATTCTTCGGCGGCTCCGGCACCACCACCTACGGCGAGAACATCGGCGTGATGGCGGCGACCCGCGTGTACTCCACGGCGGCGTACTGGGTGGCCGGCATCGCGGCGATCCTGCTCAGCCTGTCCCCCAAGTTCGGAGCGATCATCAACTCGGTGCCGGCGGGAGTGCTCGGCGGCGTGACCACCGCGCTCTACGGCCTCATCGGCATCATCGGCGTGAAGATCTGGGTCGACAACCGCGTCGACTTCTCGCGCCCGGTCAACCAGTACACCGCTGCCGTGGCGCTCATCATGGCGGTCGGCGGGTTCATCATCAAGGACGAGGGGTCGGGCTTCGAGCTCGGCGGCATCGTCATCGCGACGGTCGCAGCCATCCTCATCTACCACGTGGGCAACCTCATCGCCCGCGTCCGCAAGTCGGGCGCCGACGACCCGAAGCCGCTCGAGGCCGTCGGCCCGCTGGGCGGCGACCCGGCCTGAGGGCCCTCACCGCAGCGGATGCCGCGGCGCTCCGGCTCACTCCGCCGGGGCGTCGCGGACCGACGTCGCACCCGACGCGCGGGGCCGCGGCTCGCCGGTGCGCGGCGGCACCGGGAGGGGAAGAGGGCTCTCGGGCGCGGGAAGCCCGTAGAGCGCACGCGCCCACTGCCGCGCGTCTTCGAGGGGGTAGGTGTCGCCGTACACCGCGTACTTCACGAACACTCCCTCGAGCATGCTGCGCAGCATGACCTCCTCGAGCGCGGGATCGGCCGCGCCTCGGGCCCGGAAGATCTCGCGCACGGCATCCTCGGCTGCGGTGACCCCTGCCTCGTGCCGACGCTCCGACTCCGCGAACAGGCGGTGCGTGTGCGGCTGCTGCTGCATGGCGAGCACGGCGCGCTGCAGAGGGATGGCGAAGCCCGTCGCGAGCAGCGCGCCGTCGATCACGGCCGCGAGACGCTCGTCGGCGGTGCCGTCGACCTGCGCGAGCCCGATCACGGTCTCGAACCAGCGGTCGATGACGGCCGAGACGAGCTGCTCCTTGCCGCCGAAGTGGTAGTTCACGAGGCCCTGCGCCACGCCGGCTCTGTTCGTGATCTCGGCGATGCTGGCCCCGGCGACCCCGCGCTCGGCGAACAGCTCGATCGCGGCCTCGATGATGTTCTCGCGTGCGCGTTCACGTGCACGACGGTTCTGCTCTTCGGAGCGCGCCATGCGGCATCCTCCCTGGGCGGCGGAGACGGCTGCGTTCCGTGACTGCCGCATCTCCCTATAGATTAATCACTGAACACTCATTCAATCTCCACATCCTGCGGCCCTCACCGGCCGCCCCGAGACCCACGGATGCGGGCCGGCCTGGAGGGGCGCCGGGCCCGCATCCGTGTCCCTCTCCCCGCTGCCGGCGACGCACGCCGGTGGAGCGGCTCACGCCGACTCGCGCACCACCAGCTCGGTCGGCAGGATCGTCGTGCGCTCGGGAGTGCCGCCCCCGAGATGGGCGAGCAGCACCTCGGCCATCGTCTCGCCCTGCTTGTACATGGGCTGGCGCACCGTGGTCAGCGGCGGGTCGGTGGTGAGGGCGATCGCGGAGTCGTCGTAGCCGACGATCGCCACGTCATCGGGCACGCGGATGCCGGCGCGGCGCAGCACCGCGAGCGCACCACGGGCCATGAGGTCGCTGGCCACGAAGATCGCATCGGGAGTCCCCGCGGCGAGGATGCGGCGGGCCGCCTCGGCGCCCCCGGCCTCGCCGTAGTCGCCCTCCTCCACCGCGAACGGCTCGAGGCCGGCATCCGCCATCGCGGAGCGGAACCCCTGCAGACGGTCGCCCGCCGCGAGCATCGTCAAGGGCCCCGTCACGGTCGCGATGCGCGTGCGCCCGATGTCGATGAGCCGCCGGGTCGCCGTCCTGGCGCCCTCGACGTTGTCGACGTCGACCACGTAGTCGGAGTCGCGCTCGTGCACGGGCCGTCCGCCGAAGACCGTCGGCACGGCATCCGCGATGCTGTCGATGTACGCGTCACTCGTGTGGTGCGAGACGATGAGCGCCCCGTCGACGCCGCCGTTGCGCACGAAGGCGCCCATCTTGTCGCCCGGATCCTCGCTCGCGATGAGCAGGTTGAGCAGGTAGTCGGAACCGGCGAGCGCGCCGGTGATGCCCGCGACGATCGCCGCGAAGAACGGGTCGCCGAAGAAGCGCGTGGTGTCTTCGGGAACGATCAGCGCGATGGCGTGCGTCTGCCGCGAGGCGAGCGAGCGCGCCGCCCTGTTGGGCACGTAGTTGAGTCGGGCGATCGCGGCCCGTACGGCATCGAGCGCCTCGGGGCTCACGGCGGTCGAGCCGTTGACGACCCGCGAGACCGTCGACCGCGAGACACCGGCGGCCGCGGCCACCTCCTCGATGGTCGTCCTGGTCATGAGAGCTCCTCGACGTCGTCCGCACGGACCCGGCGCCGGACACAGCCGCCGGCGCACCCGGCGTCGCGCTCCCCCGGGTGCTCCGGCGTCAGAGGGCGCGCGCCGCGATGATCCGAGCGTACTCGCGACCGGACTCCTTCACCGTGCGCTCCTGGGTGTCGTAGTCGACCCGCACGAGCCCGAAGCGCTTGCCGTAGCCCCACGCCCACTCGAAGTTGTCGAGCAGCGACCAGTAGAAGTAGCCTCGCACGTCGACGCCGGACTCCACCGCGCCGAGCACGGCATCCAGGTGCAGGCGCAGGAAGAGTGCGCGGTCGTCGTCGTGCACCACCCCGTCATCGCCGACGACGTCGTCGTAGGCGGCCCCGTTCTCGGTGACGGACAACGCCGTGCCAGCCGGTCGGGCGTACTCCTCCCACACGCGCCGCAGCAGGCGCGTCAGCCCTTCGGGCTGCACCTCCCAGTTCTGGGCGGTTCGCGGAAGGCCACGCTCGACCGAGTGGATGCCGGCATCCGACGGGTACGGGCTGCGGCCGGGGCGCGCGGTCGCCGGTCCGCTCGACACCGGCGTAGCGGCGGGCGCGCTCCCGGCCACGAGATCGCCGTGGTAGTAGTTCACCCCCTGCGTATCGATGCGCGCGGAGATCGCGGCCAGGTCGCCCTCGTGGATCGCCGACTCGAAGAGCGAGACGGCCTCGGGGTCGACCGCCCTGACGTCCTCGACGATGTCGGCGGGATACGCCCCGCGGTAGATCGGATCGAGGAACCAGCGGTTGAACTGCCCGTCGACACGGCGCGCGGCGTCGACGTCGGCGGGGTTCTGCGGGTCGGCGGGGTCGGCGACGGTGTGGTTCAGGGTGATGCCGAGGTTCAGGCTCGCGTCCCGCGAGCGCAGCTCCTGCACGGTGCGTCCGTGGGCAAGCAGGAGATGGTGCGAGGCCAGCAGGCCCTCGGCGATGCTCGTGTGACCCGGTGCGTGCTCGCCGCCCGTATAAGAGAGGAACGAGGCGCACCACGGCTCGTTCAGCGTCGTCCACACGCCCACGCGGTCGCCGAGCGCATCGTGCACCGTTCCCGCGTACTCGACGAAGCGGTCGACCGTGTCGCGGTTGGTCCAGCCTCCGGCATCCTGCAGCGCCTGCGGCATGTCCCAGTGATAGAGGGTGAGCCAGGGCAGGATGCCGGCGTCGAGCAGTTCGTCGACCAGCCGGCTGTAGAAGTCGACGCCCGCGGGATTGACCGCGCCGCCGTCCGGCCGCACCCGCGACCATGACGTCGAGAAGCGGTACGTCTGCAGTCCCAGCTCCTTCATGAGCGCGACGTCGTCGCGGTAGCGGTGGTAGTGATCGCACGCCACATCGGCGTTGTCGCCGTTCACCACCGCTCCCTGCACCCTCGTGAAGGCGTCCCAGATCGACGCCGTCCGCCCGTCCTCGAACGCCGCGCCCTCGATCTGATAGGCCGCCGTCGCCACGCCGAAGAGGAAGTCGCGCGGAAAGGGCCGTGGGGTCATGGAGGTCATCCTTTCACCGCGCCCGCCATGATGCCACTGACCAGCTGCTTGCCCGCCACCGCGAACAGCAGCAGCAGGGGCAGGGTGGCCAGGATCGCTCCGGCGAGCACGATCGAGTAGTCGATGTAGTAGCCCGACTGCAGCTGACTGAGGGCCGTCTGCAGGGTGGGGTTCTGCGGCGAGAGCACGATGAGCGGCCACAGATAGTCGGTCCACGCTGTCATGAAGGTGAACAGCCCGAGGATCGCCATCGCCGGACGTGCGGCGGGCAGCCCGACGGTGACGAACGTGCGGAACTGGTTCGCCCCGTCCATGCGGGCTGCTTCGATGAGCTCGTCGGGGATCACCCCGGTGAGGTACTGACGCATGAAGAACACGCCGAACGCGGTGACCAGGGTGGGCACGATGACCGCGCCGATCGATCCGGTCCACCCGAACTCGCGCATGACCATGAACAGCGGGATGATGCCCAGCTGCGTGGGGATCGCCATGGTCGCGATGACGAACACCATGAGGCCGTCTCTGCCGCGGAACCGCAACTTGGCGAAGGCGTAGCCCGCGAGGGTCGAGAAGGTCACCACCGACACCGTGATGACCGCCGACACGATGAGCGAGTTGCCCAGGGCGAGCCAGAACGGGATCGCGTCGAGCACTCTCGCGGCGTTCGCGACGAAGTTGCCTCCGGGGATGAGCGGCAGCGTCTCGCCCCGCGTCGCGTTCGTGCCGCTGGCGACGACGAACGACCACCAGAGCGGATAGACGCTGCCGAGGATGAAGGCGGCCAGCAGCCCGTAGGTGAGGAAGCCGGGACGGCTGCCGATGCCGGCCGTCCCCGCGCTGCGCCGGCGGATGCGCTCCGGCACGCTCAGCGCCTGCGTTGCGGTCATCGGTCGGCTCCTGTCGTGGTCACCGCGGACTCGGCCCGGTTCCGCCGGCGGCGGAGCGCACGCGAGCGCGGGGCGTCGCCGGTGGCGATCCGGCGCGAGATGAGGAAGTTGATCACACCGATGCCGACGATCAGCACGAACAGCAGGATCGCGACGGCGGATGCCTCGCCGAGGTTCCTGCGGAAGAACGCCAGCTCCCAGAGGAACAGCACGGTGGTCTGGAACTGCCGGTCGCTGCCGCCGATGCCGCCCGCGGTGGAGACGTCGAACAGGCGCGGCTCGGCGAAGATCTGCAGGCCGCCGATCGTCGCCGTGATGATGACGAAGATGAGCGTCGGGCGGATCGAGGGGATCGTGATGGAGAAGAAGCGACGCACGGAACCGGCGCCGTCCAGCGCCGCCGACTCGTACAGGTCGCGCGGCACGGCCTGCATCGCGGCGAGGAGGATGAGGGCGTTGTAGCCGGTCCAGCGGAAGTTGACCATGATCGCGATGGCGATGTGCGAGAGGAACGTGTTGTGCTTCCACTCCTGGTCGGCGATGCCGATGAGGTTCAGCAGGTTGTTGGCGAGACCGTCCGCCTCGTTGAACACGCTGGAGAAGATGATCGCCACCGCCACCGGCGTGACGACGTAGGGGATGAGCACGCTCATGCGCCAGAACGTCGGCGCACGGAGCCCGCGGTCGAGCAGGTACGCGATGAGCAGGGCCATCGCCAGCTGCGGCACGGCGGAGAGCACGAAGATGCTCAGGGTGTTGCCGATCGAGTTCCAGAACATCGCGTCGCCGAGGATCTCGACGAAGTTGTCGATGCCGACGTAGGCGCCCTCGCCCTTGAGCAGGTCCCAGTCGTGCACGGCGACATACACCGTGTACACCAGCGGGAACAGCCCGACCAGGCCGAACAGGAGGAAGAACGGCGAGACGTAGAAGTACGGCGAGGCGTTCTGGTCGAACCGCGACAGCCTGTGCCGCCAGGAGCGCTTCTGGGTCATGAGAAATCCCGTCTGAGGGTTCGGACGCGGTTCCGGTCGCAGTTCCCGCCGCGCGAGCGGAGCCGAGACGGCGGGAACTGCGACCGGAAGGGGCGGATGACGGTCAGCCGACCAGCTCGTCCAGCAGCGCGAGGGCCTGCTCCCAAGCGCCCTGCGTGTCGGTCTCACCACGGTCGAGCGCGCTCAGCGCCGGCCCGAACACGTTCTCTTGGATGACCGAGTCGTCGGCCCCCTTGAACTGCGCCACGACGCCCTGAGCGCGCTCGGCGAGGATCGCGCCGGTCGGAGCGCCGTTGAAGAACTCGTTCGGCGCGGCCTCTTCGGCGAGCGTCTCCTGCGCGCCGAGCGTCGACGGGAAGTTTCCGGCCGCGGCCGACTGCTTCACCTGCTGCTCGGGCTGGGTCAGCCAGTCGGCGAGCTCGGCAGCAGCCTCCTTGTGCGAAGAGGTCTCGGGGATCGAGAGCCAGGCGCCGCCCCAGTTCGCGGCACCGCCCGGGAAGACGTCGGCGAAGTCCCAGCCGGTCGACGCGTCGCCGCCGCCTGCCTCCACCTGGCCCTGCACGACGCCGAGCATCCAGCCGGGGCACACGAACGTCGCGAACGTGCCGTCGACGAACGACTTGCCGCCGTTCCAGTCCCACGCCGCCTGCGCGGCCGACTGCCCGCCCTCGGTCGCCGCGCCCAACAGCTCGAAGCGCTCCTTGAGCTCGGCGTTCCCCTCGACGTTCAGCTCGCCGTCCGCCGTGTAGTAGCCCTCGTCGAGCTGGTTGACCATCGAGTTCCAGACGAAGCCGGAGTGGTCGTACCAGGCCTTGCCGGTCTTGTCGGTGTACTCCTGGCCCACCTCGAAGTAGTGCTCCCAGTCGCCGGTGAGCAGCTCGGCGACCGACTCACGGTCGCTGGGCAGGCCGGCGGCCTCGAACGCGGCGCCGTTGTAGCAGATGCCGCTCGGACCGATGTCGGTGCCGTAGCCGATCACCCGGCCCTCGGCATCCGTGCCCTGGGCGTACTTCCAGTCCACCCAGTCGTCCTTGCGGTCCTCGATGCCGTAGTCGCGCAGGTCGACGAAGGTGTCGGAGACGTCCATGATCGCGCCGAGCCATCCTTCCTCGATGGCGACGATGTCGCTGAGGCCGCTGCCTGCCGCGATCTTCGTGAAGGCGTCGGTGCGGGCGTTGCCGCCGGTGTCGATGTTGGTGGCCTCGATCGTGATGTTCGGGTGCGCCTTCTCGTACTCCTCGTAGAGGTCCTCGTACCCGAAGGTTCCGAACGTGGTGATCGTCAGGGTGATCTTCTCGTCGGAGTCGGCGCCGGCGTCGGCGGAGCCGGTCGGGCCGGAGCATCCGGCCAGGGCAAGGGCCGAGACCGAGGCGAGGGATGCCGTCACGAGCATCCGGCGGCGTGCGTGCGTGTTCACAGGGTCACTCCTTTGTGGTGTGTGCGTGGGGGATGGTGCCGGGTGGTGATCGTCGTGAGAGCGCTCCCACAAACTGAAGAGCACTGTATGGGAGCGCTCCCACGACTGTCAAGCCCGGCACTGGGAGCCCCTTTCCGCCCATCGCCGTTCACAACTCCGGAGAAGCCCGCCGAGACGAACCCAAACGAGCACGCCCCACCTGAAGAGCCCTCGATTCTCCGGAGTTGTGAACGCGGAGGTAACCTTGGCCGGTGCCCGACGCCGAACTCTCACCCGCTCTCGCCCGCGCCCAGTCGCTGATCCTCTCGGTTCCCGACTACCCGGAGCCCGGCATCGTCTTCCGCGACATCACTCCGCTGCTGGCGGATGCCGAGGCGCTGCGCGTCACCACCGAGGCCATCATCGAGCCGTTCGCAGGGCAGTTCGACGTGGTGGCCGGCATCGAGGCGCGGGGGTTCATCCTGGCCGGAGCCGCGGCCATCGCCGCCGGCGTCGGCCTCATCCCGATCCGCAAGGCGGGCAAGCTGCCCCGGCCCGCGGCATCCGTCGACTACGCCCTCGAGTACGGCCCGGCGACCATCGAGATGCACGACGACCTTCCGGCCGGGTCGCGCGTGCTGCTCATCGACGACGTGCTCGCGACAGGCGGGACGCTCGCGGCGGGCCGCCGCCTGGTCGAGCGCCTCGGCAGCCACGTCGCCGGAATCTCGGTGCTGTTCGAGATCGACGGCCTCGGCGGCCGCGACGCCATCGGCGACCTGCACACGGTCTTCCACTCCTGACCCGCACCACCGGCACCCACGGGCGTCAGGCGACTCATGCAAGCCGGTAGACTGAAGGGGCCCGTCCGCCCGCGACTTCCGGAGCCGTTCATGCCCACCATCGTCGTCGACGTCATGCCCAAGCCCGAACTGCTCGACCCGCAGGGCAAGGCCGTCTCCGGCGCCTTCGCGCGCCTCGGCGTCGAGGGGTTCACCGACGTCCGCATCGGCAAGCGCTTCGAGCTCACGGTCGACGGCGAGGTCACCGACGAGGTGCTGGCCGAGGCGCGCCGCATCGCCGACGAGGTGCTCTCGAACTCTGTGATCGAAGACGTCGTGGGCATCGAGGTCGCCGAATGACCGTACGCATCGGCGTCATCACGTTCCCCGGGTCGCTCGACGACCGCGACGCACAGCGCGCCGTGCGCATCGCCGGCGCCGAGCCCGTCGCCCTCTGGCACGGCTCGCACGACCTCGAAGGCGTCGACGCGCTCGTGCTCCCCGGCGGCTTCAGTTACGGCGACTACCTGCGCAGCGGCGCGATCGCGGCCCTCTCGCCCATCATGTCCGAGGTCAAGGACGCCGCAGCCAAGGGAATGCCGATCCTCGGCATCTGCAACGGCTTCCAGATGCTCGTCGAGGCGCACCTGCTGCCCGGCGGCCTGATCCGCAACGACCACCAGCACTTCGTGCGCCGCGACCAGAAGCTCACGGTCGAGAACTCCGACACCGCCTGGACGAACACGTTCCGCACGGGTCAAGAGATCGTCATCCCGCTGAAGAACGCCGAGGGTGGCTACATCGCCGATGCCGAGACGCTCGACCGTCTCGAGGGCGAGAACCTCGTCGCCTTCCGCTACGCGGGCGTGAACCCGAACGGCTCGCTGCGCGACATCGCCGGCCTCACGAACGAGGCGGGCAATGTGGTCGGCCTCATGCCGCACCCCGAGCACGCGACCGAGCCGGGCTTCGGCCCCGACACCTCGGTGGCGATGCGCTCCGGCGTCGACGGTCTGGGCTTCTTCGAGAGCGCGATCGCCGCGGTCGCCCGCATCGCCGCCTGACCCGCTAGCCGAGCGCGGGCGGCCACACCCCGATCAGCACGGCCATGACCAGCACGGTCACCAGTTCGTGCGCGATGTTCAGGGTGGTGAGCTTCGTCGAGCGCCCCTCGAAGGCGTCGTGCGTGATGAAACGGGCCGCCGTGAACCCGGCCCACAGCGTCACCGCGGTCACGATCGCGCTCCAGAAGAACGCGCCCT
>Ga0164243_10010574_pt1 | contig 13251 bp, 9 predicted proteins | sample OricompcompostOP_FD_108781 | JGI IMG/M metagenome (GOLD analysis project Ga0164243, IMG submission 108781) | Organic Plus compost microbial communities from Emeryville, California, USA - Original compost - Organic plus compost (OP) | ecosystem: Engineered > Solid waste > Mixed feedstock >... | reverse complement strand
TCCGCCCGCTCCCCGCGTGGCGCGCCCCCGCGAGCACGGACACCTCCATCGATACGGGCACAAGATCTGCTCTTGCCCCGTACGGAAGCCGTCCCCTTTATACGGGAACATAAAGGGCAGGACGGACGCCTGAAGCGATCTTGCTGGGGGAGACCGTGGCACTTCCCCTCAGCGCGCATCGTTACCATGCCTGGACGCACATTCCGACGACCACTGACGACGACTAGGGACGGACGAGCGCGTGGCCGAGGCGGCAGACTTCCAGGGGACCAGTCCCTCACCTGCCCGCCGGTGGCTGCGGCGCACCGGGGCACTGCTCGCCGGCGCGCCCCTGCTGGCCGGTCTGCTCCAGCTGCCCGCCTCCCCGGCCGCTCAGGCGGCGGTACAGGGCGCCCCGAGTGCCGTATCGGGCCCCGGCTCGGTCGATGTGGCTGTTGATTCCCTCACCCCCGGGGTCCCCGGAGAGGGCGACACCGTCACGGTCACCGGCACGGTGACCAACAAGGGGAAGCGGACGGTCACCGACGCCAAGGTGGATCTCCTGATGGGCCGGGCGGTGAACACCCGGTCCGCCATCGACACGATCTCCCGCCGCACCACCTTCCAGCCCGGCCTCGACGGCGACCCGGTGGGCGGGAAGTACGTCGAGGAGTTCGCCAAGCTGGCCCCGGGCATCTCCCAGCGCTTCAGCATCGCGGTGCCGGTCGGCAAGCTGAACCTCGACCAGGACGGCGTGTACCAGTTCTCCGTCTCGCTGTCGGGGGAGACGTCGGCCCAGCCCTGGCCGCAGGTGCTCGGCATCCAGCGCACGTTCCTGCCGTGGCAGCCCGACGGGGCCGAGACGAAGACCCGGACGACCGTCCTGTGGCCGCTGATCTCGACCTCGCACATGACGGCCGAGACCGGCTCCGACGAGTCGCAGACACCCGTCTTCCACGACGACGACCTCGCGAAGGAGATCGCCCCCGGCGGCCGCCTCCAGCAGATGGTGGCGCTCGGCAAGGAGCTCGACGTCACCTGGGTGATCGACCCCGACCTGCTCGCCTCCGTGGACGCGATGACGGAGCGCTACAGCATCCAGGGCGACGGCGACACGAAGACGCCGGGCACCCACCAGGGCGTCGCCAAGCAGTGGCTCTCCGACCTTCAGGACGCGGTCCAGGACAAGGAGGTCGTGGCGCTGCCCTTCGCCGACCCCGACCTGGCCTCCCTGGCGCACAACGGGACGAGCGTCACCGGGTCCCTGAACCACTTCAAGGAGGCGACCGACGTCGCCGGGGACACCGTCGAGTCGATCCTCCACGTGGAACCGGCGACCGACTTCGCCTGGCCCGTCGAGGGCGCGGTGGACCCGTCGATCGTCAAGGTCGCCACTTCCGCCGGCGCGGACAAGGTGATCGCCCGCAGCGACAGCCTGGCCGAGGACAACAGCCTCCCGTACACCCCTTCCGCCGCCCGCCCGATCGGAGGCGGCACCAGCGCCGTGGTCGCCGACGCCCGTCTGTCGACGCTGTTCCAGGGCAATCTGACCCGGGCGTCGACGTCGACGCTCGCGGTGCAGCGGTTCCTCGCGCAGAGCCTGACCCTGAACCTCCAGACCAGCAAGCAGCGCAACATCGTCGTCGCCCCGCAGCGCATGCCGACGGTGAGCCAGGCCCAGACCATGGCCGAGGCGGTACGGGCGCTCCAGGGCGGCTCCTGGTCGCAGGCGCAGGACCTGACGGCGGCCGCCTCGGCCAAGCCCGACCCGTCCGCCACCACGCGCGTCCCGGCGGCCTCCAAGTACCCCTCCGCCCTGCGCAAGCAGGAGCTGCCCCGGGGTGCCTTCGCGCAGATCGCCACCACCCAGGACAAGCTCGACCGGTTCAAGGTCGTCCTCACCAACCAGTCCCGGGTCGTGACCCCCTTCGGGCGGGCCATGAACCGGACGATGTCGACGTCGTGGCGCGGCCGTGCGGGCGCGGCGACGGACTTCCGCAACGGTGTGGAGGCGTACGTCGACTCCCTCGCCGGTCAGGTCACGCTGATCGACAAGTCCGAGACCAAGCTGTCCGGACGCAGCGCGACGATCCCGGTGACGGTGAAGAACAATCTGGTGCAGGGGGTCGACCACCTGGTGCTGCGGCTCAGGTCGACCGCCCCGAGGCGCCTCGAGATCGGCGGCGAGGAGTACGAGGAGCAGCGGGTCGCCGTGTCCGGCGGGCACAGCCAGACGGTGAAGTTCACGGCGTCCGCCCAGGCGAACGGCAAGGCGACCGTGATCGCTCAGCTGTACACCGAGGACGGCCAGGCGTACGGCGACCCCGTCAAGTTCGACGTGAAGGTCACCGAGTTCACGGCCACCGTGATGCTGGTCATCGGCGGCGGCTTCCTGCTGCTCGTCCTCGCCGGGTTCCGTATGTACACGCAGCGCAAGCGCGCGGCGGCGCGGGCGGCCGAGGAGGACGGTTCCGAGCAGACGGACGAATCCGAGGACGATCCGGAGAACCCGCAGGGCCCTGCGGAACGTCTCACGGACGAGGGACCGGCCGAGGAGGAGTCGGGCGATGAAGCCCGGGCAGGCGCCTCCGAGCAGCCGAGTGACCCGACCCCGGACACCGCAGCGGAAAGCGCCGACCCGTCCGGCACGGGTGAGAGAGTGGACCGTTGAGCGAAGTCGTGGCCGGTGGGCCCGGGACGATGAGGTGGGGTAGCCATGAACGCGCCGTACGACGGTGACCGCGGCCAGGCCGCGGGCAGCTCGGGGCACCCCGAGGGCCCGCCGCCCGAGGGCCAGGTACCGCCGCAGCACCCCGCGGACATGTACCTCCAGGACGCCTACGACCAGGACCCGTACCAGGGGCAGGACATCACCGCCCAGGACCCGGTCGCCGAGGCGCTGTACGACCGTGCCGCGCACCCGCCGCCCCCGCCCGGCGCCTACCAGCCCCAGCAGCCGCTCTACTCCCAGCCGCCGCAGTCGCCGTACGCCCCCGACCCGAACGTGTGGGCGCAGACACCGGCGCCCGAGCCGGAGGGCCCGAGCCAGTACCTCCCGTACGGGGACGACCCCCGGACGACCCAGTACGTCGGCGTCGACGACCTCGTCTCGCACTCGTCGGAGGAGCCTCCGCAGCACGACGCCTTCGCGCACCTCTTCCGGGACCAGCAGCAGGGCGGCGGCCAGCAGCAGTACCAGCAGACGTCCGTCCCCGGCCCGTCCCCCGCGCCCGGCCCGCAGCAGGCGGCCGCACCGGTCGCGGCGCCCGAGAGCGACGAGCCGGCGCCCGCGCCGGCCCCGGCTCCCGTCGCGAAGAAGGGCGGCAAGGTCGGCGGTCTGCTGAAGTCCAGCGCCGTCATGGCGGCCGGCACGATGGTGTCCCGCCTCACCGGGTTCGTCCGGTCGATGCTGATCGTCTCGGCCCTCGGCCTCGGTCTGCTCGGCGACTCCTTCCAGGTCGCCTACCAGCTGCCGACGATGATCTACATCCTGACCGTCGGCGGTGGCCTCAACTCCGTCTTCGTGCCGCAGCTCGTGCGCGCCATGAAGGACGACGAGGACGGCGGCGAGGCCTACGCCAACCGTCTGCTGACCCTCGTCATGGTCGCGCTCGCCGCGCTCACGGCACTCGCGATGCTCGGAGCGCCCTACCTGGTGAGCGCCCTGTCGACCGAGGTCGCCAACGACCCCGCCGCCAACGAGGTGGCCGTCACCTTCACGCGCTACTTCCTGCCCTCGATCTTCTTCATGGGCGTCCATGTCGTGATGGGCCAGATCCTCAACGCCCGCGGCCGCTTCGGCGCCATGATGTGGACCCCGGTCCTGAACAACGTCGTCATCATCGTGACGCTGGGCATGTTCATCTGGGTGTACGGCACCGCGGAGCGTTCCGGGATGTCCGTCACGAGCATCCCGCCGGAGGGGCAGCGGCTCCTCGGCATCGGCATCCTGCTCGGCCTGGTGGTCCAGGCCCTCGCCATGATCCCGTACCTGCGGGAGACGGGCTTCCGGATGCGGCTGCGCTTCGACTGGCGGGGTCACGGCCTCGGCAAGGCCGCCATGCTCGCCAAGTGGACGATCCTGTTCGTCCTGGCCAACCAGGCCGGCGCGCTCGTCGTCACCCAGTTGTCCACCGCGGCCGGCATCGCGTCGGGCGACGAGGGCACCGGCTTCGCCGCCTACGCCAACGCCCAGCTGATCTGGGGTCTGCCGCAGGCCATCATCACCGTCTCCCTGATGGCCGCCCTGCTGCCCCGGATCTCCCGCTCGGCCGCCGAGAACGACGCCGGCGCGGTCCGCGACGACATCTCGCAGGGCCTGCGCACCACCGCGGTGGCGATCGTGCCGCTCGCCTTCGGATTCGTGGCGCTCGGCATCCCGATGTGCACCCTGATGTTCGGCTCGTCCGGCACCAGCCAGGCCACCAACATGGGCTACATGCTGATGGCCTTCGGTCTCGGCCTGATCCCCTACTCGGTGCAGTACGTCGTCCTGCGCGCCTTCTACGCGTACGAGGACACCCGCACCCCCTTCTACAACACGGTGATCGTGGCGGCCGGCAACGCGGCGGCCTCCGGACTCTGCTACCTCGTCCTGCCCGCCCGCTGGGCCGTGGTCGGCATGGCGGCCTCCTACGGCCTGGCTTACGCGATCGGCGTCGGGGTGGCCTGGCGACGGCTGCGCGCGAAGCTGGGCGGCGATCTGGACGGCGCCCGCGTGACGCGGACCTACGCGCGGCTCTGCATCGCGTCGGTCCCGGCCGCGCTCGTCGCTGGGGCGGCCTGCTACGGCATCAGCCAGGTCCTCGGCCAGGGCGCCGCCGGCTCGCTCGCCGCCCTCCTGGCCGGTGGGGCCGTGCTGCTGGGCGTCTTCTTCGTGGCCGCCCGCCGGATGCGCATCGAGGAACTGAACTCGCTCGTCGGCATGGTCCGCGGGCGCCTGGGTCGCTGAGGTGGGGGTAGGCGCACAACCATCGTCCGTCATCGTGTGTCGTGCATAGCGGCGGACTGTGGGCACAATTGGTTCGGCGTCGGACGGCGCGCACGAGGTGTGGCGGCGCGCATTGAATGGGGAGGCAGGAACGACGGTGGCGGAACGGAGCACGGCTGCCGTCGACGTGGCAGACAACAGCGGTGACGAGCCGCTGACCGCTCAGGCGGACGAGTCGTCCACGGCCGACGGGGTGGCCACGAATCGGGAGCGGGGCACGGACATCGACGAGGCACAGGGGAGTGGCGGGACGGAGGGTCCCGGGAAGGCCTCGGCGCCCGAGCTGCACAGCGGTCACAAGCTCGCCAGACGCTACCGGCTGGAGGAGTGTGTCACCCGTCTGGACGGTTTCAGCAGCTGGCGAGCCGTCGACGAGAAACTGCGCCGCGCCGTCGGCGTCCACATCCTGCCCGCGGACCACGCACGGGCCCGTGCGGTGCTCGCCGCGGCCCGCTCCTCCGCGCTGCTCGGCGATCCCCGCTTCGTCCAGGTCCTCGACGCCGTCGAGGAGGACGACGTCGTCTACGTCGTCCACGAATGGCTCCCCGACGCCACCGAACTGACGGCTCTCCTCGCCGCCGGCCCGCTGGAGGTGTACGACGCCTACCAGATGGTCACGCAGGTGTCCGCCGCAATGGCAGCCGCGCACCGTGAGGGCCTGGCCCATCTGCGCCTCAACCCGAACGCCGTGCTGCGTACGTCCACCGGGCAGTGGCGCATCCGCGGCCTCGCGGTGAACGCCGCCCTGCGGGGCATCAGCTCCGACACCCCGCAGCGCGCGGACACGGAGGCCATCGGCGCCCTGCTGTACGCCTCGCTCACCCAGCGCTGGCCCTACGAGAGCGACGCCTACGGCCTGTCCGGGCTCCCCAAGGACGTCGGGCTGATCGCCCCGGACCAGGTGCGGGCGGGCGTCCACCGCGGGCTGTCCGAGCTCGCCATGCGCGCGCTCGCGAACGACGGCGCGACCGCCTCCCGCCACGAGGCCGCCTGCACCACTCCGGAGGAGCTGGTGAAGGCCATCGGCGAGATGCCCCGCATCCGCCCGCCGGAGCCCGCGTTCACCGCCCCGCCGGACTACCAGCGCACCACCTACCAGCAGGGCACCTACGGCCGCCCGGCGCCCCGTCCGGGCCCCGCGCAGCCGGTGGCCGCCCCTCCGCCCCCGTTGCAGAGCCGCACCGGCAAGGCCCTCAAGTGGGCCGTCTCGGCTCTCCTGATCGCCGCCCTGGGCCTGGGCAGCTGGCAGCTCGCCGACGCCCTCATGGACCGTGGCAAGCAGTCCGACGACCCCAACCAGACGCAGCCGAACGACGGCGGCGAGAAGAACGGCGGCAAGAACAAGCCGACCGAGCCGCTCAAGATCACGGGCTCCAAGGAGTACGTGGCCAAGGGCGACGCGCAGCACCCCAACGACGTCGGTCTGACGTACGACAACAACGCGTCGACGGGATGGCGGACCAACAGCTACAAGGACGGTCCGAAGATAGTGATCAAGCCCGGCGTGGGCATCGTCTACGACCTCGGCTCCGAGCAGGAGGTCTCGGCCGCCACGCTCTCCCTGCGGTACAGCGGCGATCACACCACCGTCCAGCTGTACGCCACCAACTCGCTCGACTCGTCCACGCCGCTGAGCGCGATGAAGAAGCTGGGGCAGGCGACGACGAGCGGTGCCTCCGCCAAGGTGAGCGTCGACAAGCCGGTGAAGACCCGCTACGTGCTGGTGTGGCTCACCGCGATGCCGTACTCCGGCGCCGACTCCGCCAACTACAGTCAGCCTGGATACAAGCAGGCGATCACCGAAGTGAAGTTCGCCGGCTGACCGCGTCCCAGGGGAGGGGGTCCGCGTGACCGATCGCACCGCTCACGGCGACGCGAGCGATCAGGACCTCCTCGCCCTGCACGTGGCCGGGGACCCCGACGCGTTCGGTGAGATCGTGCGGCGCCACCGCGACCGTCTCTGGGCGGTGGCCCTGCGCACGCTCGGGGACCGCGAGGAAGCCGCTGACGCCGTCCAGGACGCCCTCGTCTCCGCCTACCGGGCCGCCCACACCTTCCGGGGCCAGTCGGCCGTCACCACCTGGCTGCACCGGATCACGGTGAACGCCTGCCTGGACCGCGCTCGCAAGGCCGCCTCCAGGAAGACCTCGCCCGTCGACGACACCGAGCGCCTCGAGCAGCTCCTGGAGCCGCACGAGTCGGCCTCGGCGCCCGCCGAACGCAACGATCTGCACCGGCAGCTGCTGGAAGCTCTCGGCACGTTGCCACCCGACCAGCGGGCGGCTCTCGTCCTGGTGGACATGCAGGGCTATCCGGTCGCGGAGGCGGCCCGGGTCCTGGACGTCCCCACCGGCACCGTGAAAAGCCGCTGCGCGAGAGGCAGAGCCCGGCTGCTGCCGCTTCTCACGCATCTACGGCCCGATAGCGCGGGCAAGGATTCCGGCGAGAGGCGGAACCGGACGCAGGGGACATCCGTCCCACCGGCAGCGGGTCCACGTGCCGCGGGTCAGGACACGGAGCCACGCGACAACGGTCCGAGTGATCCAGCGGCAGTGAAGGGCGGAGGTGGGCGAGCGTGACATCCACGACGGGCAAGGACGAGCACCCGGACGTCACCGAGATCTCCGACCTCACCGAGGGCCTGCTGTCGCCATCCCGGGCCGCCGACATAGGGCGGCACCTCGAGGACTGTGCCCTGTGCGCGGACGTCCGTGACTCGCTGGAGGAGGTCCGGGGGCTGCTCGGCTCGGTGCCGGTCCCCTCACGGATGCCCGACGACATCGCCGAACGTATCGATGCGACGCTGGCGGCGGAGTCCCTGGCTCGCTCCTCGACGGCGGGCGATTCCTCCTCGACGGCGGGTGATTCCTCATCGCCGGCTGCAAGCGAGGACGACCGCGCCTCGACCGGTTCTCATGTTTCACGTGAAACATCGCCTGCCGCCGACCGGCCCGCGGGACGTGCGCGCACGTCGACCACCGGCCCCGGCCGCAAGGGCAAGAAGAGGCCGGGGAACCGCAGGGTGGCCCTGGGGGCCGCCTTCACAGCCGTCGGACTGGGTCTCGGCTCAGTGCTTCTGGTCTTCGCGGTGAACGGCGGAGGGTCCAGTCCAACGGCCGAGGGCACTCAGACGGCTTCCGACACCTTCTCCGCGGCGAAGCTGGAGAGCAAGGTCGCCGACCTCCTCGACAAGAACGCGCCGGCCGCACCGTCCTCCCGGGGCCCCAACCGCAGCATGGGCGTGGAAGGCGGCGTCGACCCCCAGAGGCCGAAGATCCTGCGCGAGGTCAACGTGCCGGACTGTGTCCGCAAGGGGATCGGCCGCGACGAGAACGCGATCGCCGCTGAGGAAGGCGTCTTCCAGGGCAAGGACGCTCTCCTCGTCGTCCTGCCGGATGCCTCCGACGTCACTCGGGTCACCGCTTATCTGATGGACGCGACCTGCGTGCAGCACCCGACGGAGAGCGCGGCCAAGATCCTTCTGACGGAGTCCTACGCGCGTTCCTGAGCAACGGGCGATTGGCCGTCCTCGGGCGTGGCAACCCGTAGAGGGGGCATCACCGTGTGCCCTGACACAGCGGGAATGCGCGCCCCTTAGGATCCGTTGGGTGGGGTGAGAGCTCCGAAGGGAACTCCCACCGGTCCGACGAGGTATTCCAGAGACGAGGAATCAAGCCGTGAGCGACGTCCGAAACGTGATCATCATCGGCTCCGGGCCCGCCGGCTACACGGCGGCGCTCTACACCGCGCGCGCGTCGCTGAAGCCGCTGGTGTTCGAGGGCGCCGTCACCGCCGGCGGTGCGCTCATGAACACCACCGAGGTGGAGAACTTCCCCGGCTTCCAGGACGGCATCATGGGCCCCGAGCTCATGGACAACATGCGCGCCCAGGCCGAGCGCTTCGGTGCCGAGCTGGTCCCGGACGACATCGTCAACGTCGATCTGACCGGTGAGATCAAGACCGTCACGGACACCGCCGGCACCGTGCACCGCGCGAAGGCCGTCATCGTCACCACCGGCTCGCAGCACCGCAAGCTCGGTCTGCCGAACGAGGACGCCCTGTCGGGCCGCGGCGTCTCCTGGTGTGCCACCTGTGACGGCTTCTTCTTCAAGGACCAGGACATCGCCGTCATCGGTGGTGGCGACACCGCCATGGAGGAGGCGACCTTCCTCTCGCGCTTCGCCAAGTCCGTGACGATCGTGCACCGCCGTGACACCCTGCGCGCCTCCAAGGCGATGCAGGAGCGCGCCTTCGCCGACCCGAAGATCAAGTTCGTCTGGGACAGCGAAGTGGCCGAGGTCCAGGGTGAGCAGAAGCTCTCCGGCCTCAAGCTGCGCAACGTCAAGACGGGCGAGCTCTCCGACCTGCCGGTCACGGGCCTGTTCATCGCGATCGGCCACGACCCGCGCACGGAGCTGTTCAAGGGCCAGCTGGAGCTCGACGAGGAGGGCTACCTCAAGGTCGACGCCCCCTCGACGCGTACGAACGTGACCGGTGTCTTCGCCGCCGGTGACGTGGTGGACCACACCTACCGCCAGGCCATCACCGCCGCCGGCACCGGTTGTTCCGCCGCTCTGGACGCCGAGCGCTTCCTCGCCGCCCTGGCGGACGAGGAGAAGGCCGAGCCCGAGAAGACCGCAGTCTGAACCCCACCCGCCCCACGCACCACTTAGTTAAGGAGCCCGCAGTGGCCGGCACCCTGAAGAACGTGACCGACGAGACCTTCGAGCAGGACGTCCTCAAGAGCGACAAGCCCGTCCTGGTGGACTTCTGGGCCGCCTGGTGCGGTCCGTGCCGCCAGATCGCTCCGTCCCTCGAGGCGATCGCCGCCGAGCACGGCGACAAGATCGAGATCGTCAAGCTGAACATCGACGAGAACCCGGGTACGGCCGCCAAGTACGGCGTCATGTCCATCCCGACGCTGAACGTCTACCACAACGGCGAGGTCGCCAAGACCATCGTCGGTGCGAAGCCGAAGGCCGCGATCGTCCGCGACCTCGAGGACTTCATCGCTGACTGATGTTTCACGTGAAACACGAATGGGCCAACCCCCTCGGGTTGGCCCATTTTCGTGCCGCGAGCTCGGCGGTCGACGACGCGTGCCGCGTGGCTCGATGGCCGACGACGCTCAGAGGGGCCGCAACGCTGGTTCCTTCTGCACGGCTCCCAGAAGCCGGTCGAGCGCCATCTCGACGTCTTCCTTCCAGGACAAGGTCGTCCTCAGCTCCAGCCGCAGACGAGGCGTCGTGGGATGCGGGCGGACCGTCTTGAAGCCCACGGCCAGGAGATGATCCGCGGGCAGGACACACGCGGGCTCCTTCCACCGTGCGTCTCCGAAGGCCTCGATCGCCTTGAAGCCCCGCCGCAGCAGATCCTTCGCGACCGTCTGGACCATGACCCGGCCCAGCCCCTGCCCCTGGTAGCCGGGCAGGATGAACGCGGTCATCAGCTGGACCGCGTCCGGGGACACCGGACTCGTCGGGAACGCGGTCGAGCGGGGGACGTACGCCGGAGGCGCGTACAGCACGTACCCCACCGGCACCTCGTCGACGTAGACGACACGGCCGCAGGAGCCCCAGTCCAGCAGGACGGCGGAAATCCAGGCTTCCTTCTCCAGAGCGGCGGTGCCCGCCCTTACCGCTGCTTCACCGCTGACCGGGTCGAGCTCCCAGAAGACGCATGACCGGCAGCGCTTGGGAAGGTCCGGGAGGTTGTCCAGCGTGAGCGGTACGAGCCGACGCCCCATGAAGCCTGTTCCTCGCTTCCCTCGCCCGCGGCATCACGGGCGGCTGTCAAGGCGCTCCGCTCCTTGAGCAGGCTGCCGACGAACCCGCCGACCGCCCCCAGGCCCAGGGCCACGCTCACCAATCCGGTGCGGCTCACCGTTCGCATGGACCCCGCCTCCCCTTAGAGGTCTTGCCCAGTGGATGCGCCATACCCGAACGCATCGTATCCACGATGCGATTCCATCGATACCGCATAAAAGCAAAGTGCGGGTCGTGTTCCGGTACACACCGGACACGACCCGCACTCCCGACCGAAGCACTCGCTCGAAGAACCGATCAGAGGATGCTCAGTGACTGATCAGAGTCGCTCTACGCTCAGCTCTCGGCGTCCTCGGCGTCATCGCCGAGCAGGCTCTTCTGGAGCGCGAGCTTCTCCCCCGGAGCCAGCGTGCTGAGGATCCGCTCCAGGTCCTCAGGAGACGCGAACTCGACGGTGATCTTGCCCTTCTTCTGCCCCAGCTCGACCTTCACCCGCGTCTCGAAACGATCCGAGAGCCGAGTGGCGAGGTCGGACAGCGCCGGTGAGGGCACCGAGCCGGCCCGCGGCCCCTTGGAGCGCGGCGCCTTCTGCGGGCGCGAGCCCATCAGCGTCACGATCTCCTCGACGGACCGTACGGAGAGCCCTTCGGCCACCACGCGGTAGGCGAGCCGCTCCTGCTCCTCCGGGTCGTCGACCGAGAGCAGGGCCCGGGCGTGCCCGGCGGAGAGGACGCCGGCCGCAACCCGGTTCTGGACCTTGGGGGACAACTTCAGCAGACGCAGGGTGTTGGAGACCTGAGGCCGGGACCGGCCGATGCGGTCGGCCAGCTGGTCGTGCGTGCAGTTGAAGTCCTTCAGCAGCTGATCGTAGGCCGCCGCCTCTTCGATCGGGTTCAGCTGCGCGCGGTGCAGGTTCTCCAGGAGAGCGTCCAGGAGAAGCTTCTCGTCGTCCGTGGCCCGCACGATCGCCGGGATCGCTTCGAGGCCGGCCTCGCGGCAGGCCCGCCAACGCCGCTCACCCATGATGAGCTCGTAGCGGGACGGTGCGAGCTGGCGCACGACGATCGGCTGGAGGAGGCCGACCTCCTGGATGGAGGTGACGAGCTCCTGCAGTGCGTCCTCGTCGAAGATCTCACGCGGCTGACGCGGGTTCGGCGTGATCTCGTCGAGGGGGATCTCCGCGAAGTGGGCGCCCATCGGAGCCGCGGGAGCCTCGACGGCGTTGCTTGCCGGCGGCTCCTCTGTTTCACGTGAAACAGGCGGCAGCGTCGCCACCTTGGCCGCGGCCACGCCGCGGTCGCTCAGCACCGGAGCGGCCGCCGTAGACGTACCGGCAGTGCCGCCCAGCGCCGGCGGGGGCACGGTCTTCTCGGTCGGTGCAGCAGGGATCAGTGCGCCGAGACCACGGCCCAACCCCCTCCGTCGCTCGCTCACTGGATCCCCTCCACCATGTTCGGGTTGCTCTGGGCGCCGATATGGGCCTGCGTCGGGTCGTAGCTCACGCCCACGCCCCTCAGAGCGATTTCTCGTGCCGCCTCAAGATAAGACAGGGCGCCGCTCGATCCTGGATCGTAGGTCAGGACCGTCTGGCCGTAGCTCGGCGCCTCGGAGATACGGACCGAGCGGGGAATGCTCGTCCGGAGCACCTCTTCGCCGAAGTGATTGCGCACCTCGTCCGCGACCTGTGACGCCAGCCGGGTGCGGCCGTCGTACATGGTGAGCAGGATCGTGGAGACATGCAGGGCGGGGTTGAGGTGACCCCGCACCAGGTCGACGTTGCGCAGGAGCTGGCCCAAGCCCTCCAGCGCGTAGTACTCGCACTGGATCGGGATGAGGACTTCCTGTCCCGCCACCAGCGCGTTGACCGTCAGCAGGCCGAGCGAGGGCGGGCAGTCGATGAGGATGTAGTCCAGCGGCTGCTCGTACGCCTGGATGGCCCGCTCCAGCCGGCTCTCCCGCGCCACCAGCGAGACCAGCTCGATCTCCGCACCGGCGAGATCGATGGTGGCCGGGGCACAGAAGAGGCCCTCGACGTCGGGGACCGGCTGGACGACTTCGGCCAGCGGCTTGCTCTCCACCAGTACGTCGTAGATCGACGGGACCTCGGCGTGATGATCGATTCCCAGGGCCGTGGATGCGTTGCCCTGCGGGTCGAGGTCGATGACCAGCACACGGCCACCATGCAGAGCCAGGGATGCGGCAAGGTTGACCGTGGTGGTCGTCTTGCCTACGCCGCCCTTCTGGTTGGCGACGACCATGACACGGGTCTGCTCGGGCCGTGGCAGACCCTCGCCGGCGCGGCCCAGAGCTTCCACCGCCAATTGGGCAGCGCGACCGATGGGAGTGTCGTCCATCGGGGGCGGTGTTTCACGTGAAACATCCTCCCCCATCGACTCGGTACGGGGACCGGGGACCGGATCGGTCATCGGTCCCGCGATGTTGGCGTCGGACCGCAAGGATTCACTCTCCTCGACTTCAGGCTCGCAATGAACAGAGCCTCCCATGCCTTCGGGGTCG
>Ga0164243_10010572_pt1 | contig 13251 bp, 12 predicted proteins | sample OricompcompostOP_FD_108781 | JGI IMG/M metagenome (GOLD analysis project Ga0164243, IMG submission 108781) | Organic Plus compost microbial communities from Emeryville, California, USA - Original compost - Organic plus compost (OP) | ecosystem: Engineered > Solid waste > Mixed feedstock >... | reverse complement strand
GTGGGGCGCAGGCGATACATCCAGGTGCGCCGGTTCTCCGCCCGCGGCGCGGTAAAGGCCGTGCCCGAGATCAGTTCGGCGTAGAGGCCGAAGGGCACCTGCTGCGGCGAATTCTGGCCGATGGGCAGCGCGCCCGGCACCGCCTCCGTGGCGAAGTGGTTGCCAAAGCCGGGCATTCCCACCGAGCCCGTATTCCGTGACGCATGGACCACCCTGTCCTCAGCCGTCGCTGTCGCCATTTCGGTCTCCCTCCTGTGCATGGCCAGCCATTTGCCCGGTAACCGGGTCCTTCCGGGCCGCAGCCGCCACCTCTATGTTCTGCTCAGCAACGCAACCAGCCACAAGACTTGCCAGGGTCGCAAACCACAGGGCGCATCTTGCCATCCGTCGTCGGCATCTGGAACGACCGGGGATTACCCGGTTCTCCCCAACCGGGCCGCGTCCCATGCCAATTCTTGATGGTTTCAAAGACTTACCGTCCGGTCGAGGAATTTGCCAGCCTTGTTTGCAGGCAACCGCAGGCCTGGGCGCCGGCCATTGCCGCTTCCTCGGGCGGCTTGGTGAAGACGATATTGTAAGCAAGTGTATTGATGACGGCCGAGCCCGGCCTTAGGTGCGTCAAGGCCACAGCCTGCCCTGCAAGAGGATAAGAAACCGGAACCAGCGGAAACCATACTGCGAACGCGCGTTCACCCCGTCAGGAAACGAGTGGGGGGCCGACATGCGCTTCATCGTCAACAACACGCCATATGAAGTAAACGCAGATGTCCGCACATCGCTTCTCGATCTGCTGCGCGAGCATCTGGGGCTGACCGGCACCAAGAAGGGCTGCGATCACGGGCAATGCGGGGCCTGCACCATCCTGGTCAACGGCCGGCGCATCAATTCCTGCCTCACCCTGGCCGTCATGCACGAGGGCGACGCCATCACGACCATCGAAGGGCTGGGCGCGCCGGAGGCGCTGCATTCCTTGCAGCAGGCCTTCGTGCGGCACGATGCCTTCCAATGCGGCTACTGCACGCCCGGCCAGATCTGCTCGGCCGTTGGGATGATTGACGAGGTTGCCAGGGGCTGGCCCAGCCATGTGAGCCCGGAGCTGGACCATCCCCCCGGACTGACGGACTCGGAAATCCGTGAGCGGATGAGCGGCAACCTCTGCCGGTGCTCGGCCTATCCCAATATCGTCGATGCGATCCGCGACGTGGTGGAGAGCAGGCAATGAAGGCCTTCGATTATGTGCGCGCCGACAGTCCGGAGGCAGCCGTCAGCGCCTGCGGCATGGGGGAGGCGCGGTTCATCGCCGGAGGCACGAACCTTCTCGACCTCATGAAGCTTCAGATCATGGCGCCACAACGCCTCGTTGATATCAGCCGGCTCGACCTTGCCGACATGAAGGAAACGGAGGAGGGCGGCCTTTTGATCGGCGCATTAATGCCGAACGCGGATTTGGCCGCCCATCCGGTGGTGCGCCGCCATTACCCGGTGCTCAGCCGGGCGTTGCTGGCCGGAGCCACGGGCCAGCTCCGCAACAAGGCCTCGACCGGCGGCAACCTGCTCCAGCGCACGCGCTGCTATTATTTCTATGATCCCGGCATGGACTGCAACAAGCGTGCGCCCGGCTCCGGCTGTTCCGCGCGCGAGGGGTTCAACCGCAATCTGGCCATTCTCGGCACTTCCGAACATTGCATCGCAACCCACCCTTCCGACATGGCGGTTGCCATGCGGGCTCTGGATGCCACCATCCTGACCCTGCGGTCGCAGGGGGATGGCCGGCGTATCCCCATCGCGGATTTCTACTGCCTGCCCGGCGACACGCCGCATATCGAAAATATTCTGGAGCCGGGCGAACTCATCACCCACATCGAACTTCCCCCACCACCGCCGGGACAGCAGCTTTACCGCAAGGTGCGGGATCGCGCTTCCTATGCCTTTGCGCTGGTCTCGGTGGCGGGTGTTCTGGACATGAAGGAGGGACGGATTTCATCCGTCGCCCTGGCGTTCGGCGGGCTGGCGCACATGCCCTGGCGCGATCCGCGCGTCGAGGAACGACTGCTGGGGCAGGAGCCATCACCGGCATTGTTTGAAGCCGCAGCTGATATCCTGCTTGGCGAGGCCCAGGGCTACGGCAGCAATGACTTCAAGATACCGCTCGCGCGCCGGGTGCTCGTCGCCGCCTTACGCGAGCTGACCGGCGGAGGGATCCAGTGAACGACATCACCTTCTTTAAAATGGATCGCCCCGTTGAGCATAGCCTGCTCGATACCGGTGTGCAGGCGGTAATCAGCCGCCCCATCGACCGCATCGATGGCCCCAGGAAAGTCTCCGGCAAGGCGACCTATGCGGCGGAATACCAGCTCGAAAACATGGCGCACGGATTTCTGGTCAGCGCCAAGTTCGGGCGCGGGCGCATAAACCGCATCGATGTTGAGGCTGCACGCGCCATGCCGGGCGTGCTGGATGTTCTTGTGGATCTCGACGCGTTCATTCGCAACCCGCAGCAAGGGGCCCAGGCAGAGGCTCCTGAACAGGGCGTGCGCGACGTGCAGTACTACGGAGAGCCTGTCGCGCTTGTGGTTGCCGAGACATTCGAGCAGGCACGGGCAGCCGCGCACGAGGTTGTAATCGACTGGCAACCCGAACCTGGCTGCTTTGACTTCGAGGGGCGCCTTGAGACGGCGGAGAAGCCCTCCGGCGGTTTTCTCGAGGCGCACCACAATCAGGGCGATATTGATGCGGCAATGGCGGCGGCGGAGGTAACCGTTGATGCCGTCTGGACCACGCCGAGCCAGAACAGCGCCGCCATGGAGCTGCACGCCTCCATCGCCGTGTGGGAAGGCGACAGCGTTACGCTTTACGGTTCTCTCCAGATGCCGGCCTACAATCGCAAGCAGCTTGCCGATGCGCTTGATTTGCCGCTCGAACAGGTGCGGGTCGTCTCGGCCTATGTGGGTGGCGGTTTCGGCTCCAAGCTTGGCATTGCGTCAGAGGCGGTGGCCGCAGCCATCGCCTCCCGCAAGCTGGGCCGGCCGGTCAAGGCGGTCATGACCCGCCAGCAGGTTTTCGATGCTACCGTTCGCCGCTCCAACACGCGCCAGCGCATCCGTTTGGGCGCAACCCCCGACGGTCGGCTGCTTGCAGTCGGCCACGAGACGATCTGCAGCAACCTCGAGCGGGAGGATTTCTTCGAGCCGGCGGGCGCAGCCACCCATTTTCTCTATGCGGGCGAGGCCCGGCGCATTACCCATGATATCGTCCGCATGAACTGGCTGCTGTCCGGCTCGATGCGCGCGCCGGGCGAGGCGGCTGGCATGCTCGCGCTTGAATGCGCCATGGACGAACTGGCCGAAAAGCTTGAGCTGGACCCTGTCGATCTCAGAAAGCGCAACGACCCGCCGGTCGATCCCGAAACGGGTCACCGTTATTCAACTCGCCAGTTTGTCGAATGTCTCGATGAGGCGGCGCAGCGCTTCGGCTGGGAAGCGCGTAACCGCATGCCGGGTGGGCGGCGCGAGGGCGAATGGCTCATCGGCCACGGCATGGCGGCGGCGGCGCGCAGCAACCTCCTGCATAAGTCCGAGGCCCGTGTCTTTCTGACGCCTGAAGGCCGAGCGGTCATCGAGACGGATATGACCGATATCGGCACCGGCACCTATACGATTTTGGCCCAGATCGCCGCGGAAATTCTCGGCTTGCCGGTGGATCGGATCGACGTGTGCCTGGGCGACACCCGCTTTGCGCCGGCAGCTGGATCGGGCGGCTCATGGGGTGCGGCCAGCAGCGGCTCGTCAGTTTATCTCGCCTGCCAGAGCTTGCGTGAAAAGCTGGCTGAGGCCATGGGCTGCACCGCCGAGGAGCTGGTCCTGAAGGACGGCAAGGCGATCTGCGCGAACCGCAGCCAGCCCTTGGAGTCTCTTATTGGTTCAGGGCTGAGCGCCTATGGCAAGATCGAGCCCGGTTCGATGCAGAAGGAAACCCGGCAGGCGGCCTATGGCGCGCATTTCTGCGAAGTGAAGGTCAATGCCGTCACCGGTGAGATCCGCGTGGTTCGCTGGGTCAGCCGCTTTGCCTCCGGGCGTATTTTGAATGAGAAAACCGCGCGCTCACAGTGCATTGGCGGCATCATCTTCGGCATCGGGGCGGCGCTGAGCGAAGAGCTGCTTCATGATCCGCGCAACGGCAAGATCGTGAACCGCGATCTTGCCGAATATCATGTGCCGGTGCACGCCGATGTGCCGCATCTGGATGTGGAGTTTCTGCCGGAGCGCGATCCCTTCGCCAACCCGCTCCACGCCAAGGGGCTGGGGGAGCTGAGCATCTCCGGAGCCGGCGCGGCGGTGGTGAATGCCATTTACAACGCCACCGGCATGCGCGTGCGTGATTATCCGGTTACGCTTGATAAGCTGCTGCCCGGTCTGCCGCCGGTATAAGGGGCCGGCGCAAGCGCGCAGCCGCAGGGCAGATACAATTTGCGACAATTTCGAAGCGTGGCGGCGAAAATCCTGCGACAGGCCGATGGCACTGTCTCCTTATCGCCAGAAGTCGGCGTTAATGGAGAAGTCCCCGTGAAGAAGTTCGTCATTGCCGCGCTTGCTGTTTCGGTTCTTGCCACGACCACGCCAGTCATGGCTGCTCCCGGTCACGATCGGGGCCGGTACGAGCATATGGATCGCCGGCATGTCGAGGTGCATCGGGAAGTGGTCACCAAGGTCGTCCGTGTTCCGGCCCGGCGCCATGTGGAGTATCGCGCCTGGCACAGGGGGGATCGCTTCGACCATCGCTATGCGCCTCGCTATGTCGTTATCAAGGATCCGCATCGCTACCGCCTGCACGATGCGCCGCGCGGCTATCACTGGGTCCGCTCGGGCAACGATGCGGTCCTGGTCGGCATCACCAGCGGCATTGTTGCCGCCGTTGTGACTAGCGTCCTGATCAACTAAGAAGAAAAGGCTCCACCCATGGCTTGGATGGAGCCTTTTTGTTGCAGGCAGCAAGGGCGAAGCGATGACGACGGAGCCTCACATCCTCATCGTCGATGACGAACGGGATATCCGCGATCCGTTGGCCGCCTACCTCAGCCGCAATGGCGTGCGCGTCTCCAAGGCCGAGAACGCGGCGGCGGCCCGCCAGATCCTGGCGGCCCATGCCATCGATCTGGTGCTCCTCGACATCATGATGCCCGGCGAGGACGGGCTGGCGCTCACCAGCTTCATCCGCGCCACCGCCAGCATTCCGGTTATCTTGCTCACCGCCAAGACCGAGGAGACGGATCGGATCGTCGGCCTTGAAATCGGGGCGGACGACTATGTGACCAAGCCCTTCTCCCCGCGCGAGCTGCTTGCCCGCATCAAGGCCGTGCTGCGGCGGACCACGGGGGGCGGCGGCGCTCCTGTCCATGCGCCCGAGGCGGAAGGGTATGCCTTCGGGTCCTGGGTCTTGAAGACCGGAGAGCGCGAGCTGGTGGGAACGGATGGCGTTGCCGTGCCGCTCTCAACCGGCGAATACAATCTGCTGCTGGCGTTCGTCACCCATCCCAAGCGGGTTCTGACCCGCGACCAGCTGCTGGATCTGAGCCAGGGCCGGGAACTGGCGGCATTCGAGCGCAGCATCGATAACCATATCAGCCGCCTGCGAAAAAAGATCGAGGAAGACCCACGCGAACCCAAACTCATCAAGACCGTGTGGGGCGGGGGCTATACGCTCGCCGCCGACGTGCGCCGGCTGTGAGGCGCTTCCTCCCCCAGAGCCTCGCCGGGCAGATGGCGCTTCTCATCGGAGGGGCGCTTTTGATCGCGCAGCTGTTCAACTTTGGCCTCATTCTCAACGAACGGCAAAAGCTGAGCCTGGCCAGGAACGAAGGCCCGGCCATCAACCGCTTCGCCGCAACGATTGCGGACTATGCTCAGGCTCCTGAAGAATTTCGGAATCTTGTCCTCGTTGATGCCTCACGGCGCGGCGCCCGCTTCACGCTCGATCCACGACCGCGTATCCGCCAGAATGTCCAGCGGCGGGAGGCAACGGAGGAGCGGCTGAGAGCTGAGCTTGCCGCAGCCGATCTGCCCGCTGATGATGTCCGCGCCGCTATCCGCTGGGTTGGTCGTCGCACGCCCGGCTCGGGTCTTGAGCGCAGGGCCGAGGCGCTGTTTCTGTCGGTGCGGCTTGAAGACGGTCAGTGGCTGAACGCCAGAATTTTCCTTCCGCCCCGCGACCCGCTGCTGACCGTGCGGCTGGTGCTGGCAACCATCGTTCTCTACCTCATCGTACTGGGCGCGGCGCTGTTCATCGCCCGGCGGCTGTCCCGGCCGCTTGGCGACCTGACCCGCGCCGCCGAGCAGTTTGCCGGGCGCACCGCGCCGGCAGCGGTCGAGCCGCGCGGGCCGCAGGACTTGCGGCGCGCCATCGAAGCCTTCAACGCCATGAACCACCGGGTGCTGGCGCTTCTGGATGAAAAGGACCGGATGCTGGGCGCCATTGGCCATGATCTGCGGACGCCGCTCGCCTCCATCCGCATTCGCCTCGAAGGGATGGAGCCGGAGGAGGAGCGCGCGCGGGTGACTGCCAGCATCGAGGAGTTGACGGCGATGATGGAGGATATTCTCGTGCTCGCCCGCTCCGGCCGCGCGCGAGAGACGGCGCGGGACATGGATGTAACGGCGCTCGTCGATGCGCTCTGCGAGGATTACGCGGAGCTTGGCCATGACGTTGCGATGATGCCGTCCGAACGACTGGTCCTTGCGGTCCAGCCGAATCTGCTCAGGCGGGCCATCCGCAATCTTGTCGATAATGCTCTCAAATACGCAGGCTCCGCGCGCCTCCAGATACGTCGCGCGGGAAGGGTCGTGGAAATTGCTGTGCTTGATAATGGCCCCGGTCTGCCCCTGGGAGAGTTGGAGCGGGTGCTGGAGCCCTTTTACCGGGTCGAGTCTTCCCGCAGCCGGGAGACTGGCGGCAGCGGCTTAGGACTGGCCATTGCCAGGGCCGTGGCCGAAAGCCATGGCGGCACGCTCACGCTTGCCAACCGTCCGGAAGGTGGTCTTGCAGCTGTTTTACGGCTGCCCTGACGGCCGACTGACCGGCCATTTCGCTTGCGACAATTTGCGACAATTTCAGGCCTCCCTCGACAAACTCCCGCGACAGTGGGCTGCGAAAACCGATCCTGACGGCGCCCAAGGGTGCCTTAGGACAAGAAGGATCTGCCCCATGAAAAAGACGTTGATCGCCGCCGGCCTCTCCGCCATGACCCTGCTTTCGGCCGGTATCGCCGCCGCCCAGCCGGGCGCGGGCCAGCCGGCGCCCAAGGCTGACCTGCAGCGCGCCAAGCTGGTCGAGCGGCTGGATGCGCGCTTTGCCAAGTTCGATGCCAATAAGGACGGCACTATCGCGACGGCCGAGCTGAAAGCGGCGCGGGATGCGCGGATCGCCCAGCAGTTCAAGCGTCTGGATACGGACGGCAACGGAGCGATCACCCTGGCCGAGATGCAGGTCGCCCATGACAAGCGGGCGGGTCATGCCAGGCAGGGTGATGACAAGCGCCATGCCCACTTCGGCAAGCGCGGCCACGGCTTCCGGCATGCCGGCTCCATGGGCGCCCTGCGAGATGCCAATGGCGATGGCCTGATCTCCAAGGCGGAGTTCGAAGGCCCGGCCCTGGCCCGGTTCGATAAGATGGACGCCGACCACAACGGCGTCGTGACCGCCGCCGAGCGGCAGGCCGCGCGCGAGGCCATGAAGGCTCAGCGGGCTCGGAACTAAATAGAACATGCGTTGCGCCTCCCATGGCGCAATGCGGGCTGGAAGGGCCGGGGCTTGCTGTGCGAGCCTCGGCCCGCACCATATTGGGCGGAATATCTTGCGACCGGCACAATGATCTTTCCGCCTCAGAGGCCATGGGCGCTTTTGGGATCCCCGATCAGCCGCCATCGCTGAACTGGGCGAATCCAGTCTTGATTCTATATGCTTGTGCGCCGATGTTGTTTGGCGGAGCGAACCCATGATGCCCTGCTCATTCCCTGATCCACGGCCACTGTCATGACGGAGGGGCAGGCCCCGGACACCGCGGCGCGCCAGTCGCCTTTCTCGCCGTTCCGGCACCCGGTATTCCGGGCGATCTGGATTGCCAGCCTGATCTCGAACTTTGGCAGCCTGATCCAGTCTGTCGGCGCGTCATGGATGATGACGTCCATCGCCGACTCGGCGGACATGGTGGCATTGGTCCAGGCTTCGACCACCCTGCCGATCATGCTGTTCTCGCTCGCCGCCGGGGCCATTGCCGACAATTTCGATCGGCGGGTGGTGATGATCGCGGCGCAGGGGCTGATGCTGGCCGTATCCATTGCGCTGACGGCCATCACCTTCCTTGGCCTGATGACCCCCTGGCTGCTGCTGTCTCTAACCTTCCTGGTCGGGTGCGGCACGGCGCTGAATGGTCCCGCCTGGCAGGCATCGGTTGGCGAGCAGGTGCCGCGCGAGGATCTGCCGGGCGCGGTTGCCCTCAACAGCATTAGCTTCAACATTGCCCGTAGCGTCGGACCGGCCATCGGCGGCGCTCTGGTCGCCGCGGCGGGCGCGGCGGCGGCATTTCTTGCCAATGCGCTGAGCTACGTGGGGCTGATTACGGTCCTCGCCGGTTGGCGGCGCAATCCGCCCCCGCGGCAATTGCCGCGCGAGCCCTTGGCCTCCGCCATGATGGCCGGCATCCGCTACGCCGTCATGGCCCCGGCGATCAGTCGCGTGCTGCTGCGTGGCCTCAGCTTCGGCGTTGCCGGCAGTGCGGTCTGGGCCTTGATGGCGCTCATCGCGCGGGAACGGCTGCATGGCGGTCCGCTGACCTATGGCCTCATCCTTGGGGCTTTTGGCATCGGGGCCGTACTCGGGGCCTTTGTTTCCACCCACCTTCGCCGCAGGCTCCGCAACGAAACCTTAGTGCGCTGGGCCATGGCCGGTTATGGCATCGGAACGGCCATCGCCGGCGTCAGCACGGTGCTACCGCTCACCATGGCCGGGCTGCTGCTCGCCGGTGCCGGGTGGGTGCTTGCCCTGTCCACCTTCAACGTTTCGGTACAGATGTCCTCGCCCCGGTGGGTGGTGGCTCGGGCGCTCGCCGTCTACCAGACCGTCACCTTCGGCGGCATGGCGATCGGCAGCTGGCTTTGGGGCCATTTCGCGGAGCAGGTGGGTCTTGCCGACGCCATGGTGGCCTCAGGCATTGCGGTGCTCGCCAGCGCTGCCCTTGGCTTGTGGCGGCGCTTGCCGCAGATGGAAACCCTCGACCTTACCCCGGTTTACCGGGATGCTTTGCCCACGCCCAAGGTGGAACTGGACCTGCGGAGCGGCCCTGTCGTCCTCCAGATCGAGTATCGTGTGGACCCCGGCGATGCCATGGCCTTTCTCGCCGTCATGGATGAGCGCCGCCGCATCCGGCAACGGAACGGGGCGAGGGGATGGTCGCTGATGCAGGACCTGACGCAACCGGAGTTGTGGATCGAGCGCTACCATAGCGCCACCTGGGGGGAGCATCTGCACCAGCGCGCTCGCATTACGGTGGCGGACCGGGAGGTGGACCGCCGGGTGCTCGCCTTCCATCGCGGGGAGGAGCCGCCGCGCATCCACCGCCTTCTGGAACGGCCGCCGGGCGCTCTGCCGGCAGGCAGCCGGCAAGCGCCGCGCGACCTTTCGCGCGGCGCGGTCGTCGACCCGACGCTGCCGCCCCAGTCTCCGCCCGTGGCGAAGCCGGAACAATAGCGCCGGCAGTGATTATCAATGCTGTCGCGCGCGGCAAAGCCTCTGGCTTTCCCGCTCGCCCAGCCCGTCAATGCGTGCCGTTGAGCATATCGAGTGTCTGCTCGAATCTGCCTTCGGCTTCGGCGTCCCGCAGAAACGCCACGCGTTTCACCTTGATTTCCAAAGGAGTGGGCTGTTCCTGAAATGCAGCCATCGTTTCAGTGATGAAGTCTGCAAGCGGCATGGCATGCGGATCCTCGGCGTGGCCCGGCATGAGATCGGTCTGCACGGACGGGGGGATCAGCTCCAGCACTTCAACGGACGTGTCCCGCAACTGACGACGCAGCGAGATCGTGTACGAATGGAGTGCCGCCTTTGTTGCGCTGTAGGTTGGGGCACCCACGAGGGGTACGAAGGCAAGACCCGACGACACATTGATGATCGTTGCTTGCGGGCGCCGCCGCAGATGCGGGAGGAGGGCCGCCGTCAGACGGATCGGGGCAAGCAGGTTCGTTATGATCGTCGCCTCGGCCACTGACAGATCGATCGTCTCAGCCGTGAGGTCTTCGGCTTTCATGATTCCGGCGTTGTTCAGAAGCACGTTCAGATCCGGGTGGTCCGCAGTCATCTTCGCTGCGAAGTCCTGGATCGCCTGAGCATCGTCGACATCCAGAACATATCCCACCATGCCGGGATGGGCCGACGTGATTTCATCAAGGAGTGCCTTGCGGCGCCCGGCAATAATGACCTTGTTGTCGAGCCCATGGAACTGATGGGCGAGTTCACGGCCGATCCCCGATGTGCCGCCCGTAATCAGAATGGTGTTTCCAGAAGGCTTCATGGTCGGTCTCCGCAATGTGGATGTTGCCGCCCGATCCATATAAAGGCTACAAACCTCAAGAAAGTAGGCACCTGAAAGATTTATACTTACTAAAAAGAGAGTGACCTTATGAGTGTTGCACAGGCGAAAGGCCATGCCGTAGCCACTGCTGCCCTCGGGGCAGCTCCCCCACCACCCGAGGAAATCGATCCACGCGTTGAGGCATTGGTGACCGAGCTGATCGGCCGCGTGGCCGACAAGTGGACCATGCTCATTCTTGAGGTGCTTACCGAACACGGGACTGTTCGGTTCACCCGACTTGGCAAGCTTGTGGGGAAGATCAGTCAGAAGATGCTGACGCAGACGCTTCGCCAGATGGAGCGCGACGGTCTGGTAAGCCGGACCGTCTATCCGGTCATTCCGCCGAAGGTGGAGTATCAGCTGACCGAGCTTGGCTCCACGCTAAGCGCGGCCTTCTGCGGCGTCTGGATCTGGGCCGAGCAGAACCTGGCAAAGGTGGAGACCGCGCGCCGGGCCTTCGACGAGCAGGCTGACCGGAAGTGACTGGTTCGCCTGTATAACAGAGGCTGCAAACAGGAAGAGGCGGTGCGCGGTGTCGGTTCAAGCTGTTGCGATCGTAATCCATGAAGGCGTCCAGGCACTGGATGTTGCAGGGCCCGTGGATGTGTTCACGGAGGCAAATACCTATCTGGATGGCGCAGAGCGCTACGAAATCGTGCTGGTCGCGGCAGACAGGGCTCCGCTGCGCGCGTCGAACGGCATGCGAATGATGGCTGATCTCACCTTCGAGGAGGCGCTGGGCGGCTTTGATATCATTCTGGTGGCTGGCGGGCCTGGGCTGCCAGCAGCAGCGCCGGATCCGCGCTTAGTGCAGTGGGTCAAAACCGCACCATCACGCGCGAGCATTTATGGCTCGATCTGCACCGGGGCCTTCATCCTTGGCCATGCTGGTCTTCTGGATGACCGGCGGGTGACGACCCACTGGCAAGACGCACAGGCGCTGGCCGCAAAGTTTCCAAAGGCTAAAGTTGAGCCGGATCTGATCTATGTTCGCGATGGGCGTCTCATCACCTCGGCCGGAGTGACGGCCGGGATAGATCTGACCCTGGCGCTGGTGGGGCAGCGGCATGGAGCTGAAATAGCCCTTAAGGTCGCGAAGCGGTTGGTCGTGGTGGCCCAGCGTCAAGGCGGACAGTCTCAGTTCAGCCCCTATCTTACTGCCCCCGCTGATCCGGCCTCGCCGATCGCGCGCATCCAGGATCATGTTATGGCCAACATCAAGGGCCGTCACACGTTGGGATCGCTCGCGGCGGTGATTGGAATGAGCCCGCGGACGTTCTTGCGGCATTTCGTTCAGGAAACGGGGATCACGCCGCATGAGTTCATCGAGCGGGCGCGCGTGGATGCGGCGCGCATGATGCTGGAGGGCAGCGATCGGCCGCTAAAAACGGTTGCCTATGACTGCGGCTTCGGCTCGGCGGATCGCATGAGGATCGTCTTTTCCGCCCGTCTTGGGGTCACGCCCGCCCAGTATCGCGCCAGCTTCCGCCGCGCCGAACCGGCGTAGACCGGCGGAAAATCTCGCAGCGCAAGGCGGCCTGCCGTCACGGAGGATCCTTCGGGCCTTCCATGGCGCGAAACGATGCCTCCTTGTCCTGATCGGCCGCCTGCCGCCGATTGAGCATCAGTGCCGATGGCGGCACACATCCAGCTGGAAGCCGTCCTCTCCTTGCCCAGTTGCAAGCAGGCGGCGCGGCTCCCAACCAGAAACCGGCAATGCCTTTCGCGTGACGCGTCACGCCGCGCTGGAGGCTTGCCCAAGGATGGAGTCTATTCTCATGTCTCAGACAATCGCCGGCATCCGAGTGCCGGATAGCCCTATCGCACGCGCCGCAACCCAGCTCGTTCGCGATACAGAGGATGACTTGCTCTATAATCACAGCCGTCGGGTGTTCTTCTGGGGTGCGCTGACCGGGGAGCGCCGGGGGCTGAAGTACGACCCTGAGCTTCTCTACCTGGGCGCCATGTTTCATGACATGGGACTGACGGAGCGCTACGCGAGCCCTGACCTGCGGTTCGAGGTCGACGGCGCCAATGCGGCGCGAGACTTCATGAAGGGATATGGCATCCCTGAGCGCGACATTGAAGATGTTTGGACGGCAATTGCCCTTCACACGACGCCGGGCATTCCTGAGCATATGCGCCCGACGATCGCATTGGTTACCGCCGGCGTTGAGATGGACGTTCTTGGCATTGCCTATGATGAATTCTCGCACGAGCATCGCCATGCGGTCTGCGCGTGCCACCCGCGCGAGGCGAATTTCAAGGAAAACATCATTGAGCACTTCGCCAACGGCATCAGGAAGAAGCCGCAGACGACCTTCGGCAACGTCAAGGCCGATGTGCTGGCGCTGAAGGATCCAACATACAAGCGGATGAACTTCTGTTCGATTATCCTTGGGTCAGCCTGGCCAGGTTAAGGCTTGGAGCCAAACGTGGCGCCGAGCGGCAAAAGCTGAGTGGACGATCCGCCAGGCCGGGTCTTCGGATCAGTCTGATCCCTGAGTACTGGCTGCAATGCGGTGCGGATCCCATTCGGCGAGTAGCCGCTCGGCGTCGTTTGATGACATCGGCTTGCCGTACATATACCCCTGTCCAAAGGCACAGCCCCTTGAGCGCAGATAATCAGCCTG
>Ga0164243_10010571_pt1 | contig 13251 bp, 8 predicted proteins | sample OricompcompostOP_FD_108781 | JGI IMG/M metagenome (GOLD analysis project Ga0164243, IMG submission 108781) | Organic Plus compost microbial communities from Emeryville, California, USA - Original compost - Organic plus compost (OP) | ecosystem: Engineered > Solid waste > Mixed feedstock >... | reverse complement strand
TCGGCGGCGGCATCGTCCCGGTCTCGGCCATCGCCGCCAACGCGGACATCCTGGACGTCATCAGGCCGGGCCAGCACGGCTCGACGTTCGGCGGCAACCCCCTGGCCTGCGCGGTCGCCATCGAGGTGATCAAGCTGCTGGAGACCGGCGAGTACCAGGCCCGCGCCAAGGAGAACGGCGCGTACCTGCACGCGGAGCTGGCCAAGCTGGTGGGCCAAGGGCTCTTGGCGGTCCGCGGCCGGGGCCTGTGGGCCGGCATCGACGTCGACCCGGCGCGGATGACGGGCCGCGAGATGTGCGAACGCCTCGCGGACCAGGGCGTCCTGGCCAAGGACACCCACGGCTCCACGCTTCGCCTTGCCCCACCTCTCACCGTCGACCGCCCCGACATCGACATCGCCATCACCGCGATCCGCACCATCCTGACCTGACACCCCAGGCGGATCCGCCGCTGGCCGCGGCACGGTCACGCACAGGCTGGTCGGCCCGGCGACAACACCGGGCCTCCGTCAGCGAGTCAGTTGAGGACTTGGCGCAGGTTGCTTCGCTGGTCCGGGCTCCGTCGCTCGGGGGCCCGCTGACGGCAAAGGGTTGACGGACCGCACCCTGCTAGCTGACGGTGTTGGCGGGAACCGGTTGATGATTTCCGCAACTGTTGGCGATACTGGCCTTGCCGCCTCGCGCCTCGCACTGAGCGGCGAACCGGGCAATACCCCACTATCAGGTCGCGGCTCGGACCCGGACCCCGGCCGACCTGACCCGCGTTCGCCCGCCGCGATCCCTCGGGTCCGGGAACTATCGGGTAGCGCAGGGGATTCAGGTCGACTTGCCGGCCGTGGCTGCGAGGAAAACAACCGCTGCAAATTTTCCTCCGCTGCTTGCGTCAGCGGCCAGTCTGGTGGAGTGCCGGGGTTCGTGGGTGCCGGTGCGTTGCTAGCGGCGCGGTCATCGCCGGGCGAAGGCTCCCTAGCCGCCCCGGTGGGCCGGGCTGTCGAGTTCTCCCATCGCCGGTTCGGTTTTTCCGCTGTCGACGAACCCATGCTTTGTCTCTCCTTGCGGTATGGTGCGCGGTCTGGAACCAGTGTTGATTCCCCCACGCGCACCAACGGCGGCGATCCGATCATGGTTCACCGGGCCGGCAAAGTTCCATCGCTGACCGGTTCGGCTGGCGGGCCCTAGATACTGACCGCAGCAGGCCGGTGGCCGGAGCCGCCCACGGACCTATCGGTCCACGGCCCGCATGGCCATCGTCGGCGCCTCGGCCATCACCGAGCTGGGGTTGACCACGCCGCCGCTGGTCCAGGTGCGCGCACGCGCCACCTGGACTCCCGGATACAGCTCCACCACGTCCCCGAAGCCCAGGACCCGGCTGGTGGCCTTGAGGCTCACCCGGTGATCGTCGTCCATCGACCCGCCGGGCCGCAGGCCCGTGCCGTTGGTGCTGATGTCGTGGACGACCAGGTCGGCGCCGTGCAGTTCGAAGCGGACGTGGTTGCGGCTGATCCAGCGGCGGGCCTCGTCGCTCAGCCACTGGCCCAGCATCACGCCGTGATCGGGAGCGCGACCCACGACCACCGGATGGTCGGCGGCGACCACGAAACGCTGCCGGACCACCCCGCCGACCCGCGCCGACAGCACCTCGCTGCGCGGCCGCGGCCCGGCGTCGCCCAGCCGCTGCTCGTGCCGCGGGCAGCTCGGCGCACCGGTCCGCAGCGTCGGCGGTGCCTGGCCACCGGGCCGGCCGACCGGGTTCGCGCCGTAGGCGGCGCAGCCCGGCTCAGGGCAGCGCCACAGCCGGGACAGCAGCTTCGCGCCGGCCGGGGACGGGTCCGCCGCTGCCGGCTGCGCGCCGCCGCCGACGCGGGCGATGAGGGTGGGGCCGCCGGGGCCGGCGACCGGCGCGAGCAGCCGGCCCGGCTGCGCCAGCCAGCCGTAGCGCTGGCGCGCGCCGTCGAAGCGGTTGCGGCTGAGGACCGGCAGGCCCAGCAGCTCCGCCACCTCCAGCAGCCGGTCGCCGGGGTCGCGCAGCACCTCGATGCGGCCGTCGTCGGCCCAGCGGCGGACGACCATGCGCTCGTTGGAGGTGAGGTCGGCGTCCGAGATCAGCGCGCGCGGCGCGATCACGTAGACCGCGACGTTCTCCTCCTCGATCTGCCGGGCCAGGGCGTCGACCACGATGCCGAGGCGCAGCAGCGTGGCGGGCCGGCCGCCGTCGAGGTCGACGAAACGGCTCACCTCGCCCAGGTCGAGCACCGCGCGGGCCAGGGCGGGATCGAGGCACAGGCGGCCCTCGATGGCGTCGAGGACCCGGCTGATCTCGAACCTCATGCCGCGTCCCGGACGATCGCGTCGATGCGGCGGGCCAACTCCACGTCCTTCTCCGTGACGCCGCCGGCCGAGTGCGTGCTCAGCGTGAACGTCAGGCGCCGCCAGCGGATGTCGATGTCGGGGTGGTGGTCGAGCTCCTCGGCCACCTCGGCGACGCGGTCGACCACGCGGATCGCGGCGGGGAAGCTCGCCAGCTCGGCGGTGCGGCGGATCGCGGACGGGTCACCCGCCCAGCCTTCGAGACCGGCCAGCGCCGCTCGCAGGCCGTCGGCGTCGTACACCTCTGCCACGCACCAGACCCTACCCAACACGGGCACCGGCGCAACGCCCCTTTCGGCGCAGGTCACGCACGGTGGTGGTGCGCCACGGCCGCGTGATGGTCGGCGCCGGCGTGCGCCGCCGGGTCCGCGTGCACCAGGGCTGAACCCAGCCGCGGTACGGCGTGCAGCAGCCGATGCTCGGCCAGCACCGCGATGTCGTGGGCGGCGACGACGTCCAGCCGGTCGTCGACGACGATCTCGCACTCGGCCCGCAGCGCGTGCCCGATCCAGCGCAGCCGTGCGGTGCCGATGTCGAGCACGCCCGGCGTCTCCCGCAGGGTGCGCTCGACGGTGTCGACCAGCTCCGGCTCGACGGCGTCCATGAGCCGGCGGTACACCTGCTTCGCGGCCCCGGCCAGCACCACGAGGATCGCCGCGGTGATCAGGAGCCCCACGGCGGGGTCGGCCCAGCGCCAGCCGAGGGCGACGCCGCCGGCGCCGAGGAGCACCCCGAGCGAGGTGAACCCGTCCGTACGCGCGTGCAGCCCGTCGGCGACCAGCGCCGCGGAGCCGATCCGGCGGCCGACCCGCATCCGGTAGCGCGCGACCGCCTCGTTGCCGAGGAAGCCGATCACACCGGCGGCCGCGACGGCCGGCAGGTGGTCGACGTCGGCGGGATGCACCAGCCGGCGTACCGCCTCGACGGCGGCGACCACCGCCGACGCGGCGATGAACAGCACGATCACGATGCCGGCCAGGTCCTCCGCCCGCCCGTACCCGTACGTGTACCGCCGGGTCGGCGGCCGGCGGCCGATCACGAACGCGACGAACAGCGGCACCGCGGTCAGCGCGTCGGCCAGGTTGTGCAGGGTGTCGCCGAGCAGGGCGACCGACCCCGACCACGCGACGACCACGGCCTGCAGCGCGGCGGTGACACCGAGCACGGCGAGCGAGATCCACACGGCGCGGACGCCGTCGCGGCTGGCCGCCATGGCGCGGTCGACCCGGCCCGCGGTGTCGTGCGAATGGGGACGCACCGCGTGGCGTACCCGGTGCCACAACCGCCCGTGCGCCATGGCACCATCATGGACCCGAACGGCTGAAAGGAAGGGCCCCTTCCTAACGGCTAGCCGTTAGGAAGGGGCCCTTCCTTCAGACTTCCCGCCGACGTCAGCAGATGGCACGCGATCGACGTTTGCCGCTGCGACCGGTTGGGCACGTTTCGGCCCATGCGGATACGACTTGCGACCACCGGGCTCGGCGTGTTCGCCGCGCTCGCCATCGGGCTCGCCGGGTGTGGCGACGCCGCCGTGCCGGGCGTGACGTCCACCCCCTCGGCCGGCGCGTCCGGCGCCTCGGCGTCGCCGCCGAGCGCCGCCACCGCGGAGCTGACCGCGGCCGCGCAGAAGCTCAACGACGACACCGTCAAGGTCACGCTGGCCTCGAAGACGGTCCGGAGCACCGCCAACCTCGACCCCAAAGCCGACAAGGCGTCGATGACCGTGATGCTCGGCGGCGGCTCGACCGTCGACCTCCGCGCGATCGGTCAGGACGCGTGGCTGCAGGCCACCGGCGTGCCGGGGATCGAGGCCGGGAAGTGGCTGCACGTCGACGGCGCCAGCCTCGCCGGGACGACCTTCGATCCCCTGCCGGACGGTGACGCCGCCGGCGCCGGGAAGTTCGTCGAGCGGATGGCCGACGTGACGACGAGCGGCGACGGTACGTACCGTGGCACGATCGACCTCACCAAGGTCGCCGGCAGCGGTGTCTCCGTGGATCTGACGGGCGGCAAGGGCGACGCGGTGCCGTTCACGGCGACCGTGGACGACCAGGGCCGGCTGTCCAGCCTCACGATCGACCTCACCGCCATCGACCCGAACCTCGGCTCGATCGAGACGACGTACTCCGACTTCGGGGCGACCGTCGCGGTCTCCCCGCCGCCCGCGGCCGACGTGGTGGAGGCCCCGGCCTCGCTGCTCGACTCGCTGGGCGTCAGGTAGGCGTTCCTCCCCCACCCGTACCCCCGCCGGGCCCCCGTCAACGGCGGGGGTACGGGCCTACCTCGCGACGGAGTGCATGTACCGCAGGGCCTGGCGGTACGAGTCGACGAGCCCCGTCCACTGGTACGGGATGCCGTTCTCGGCGCAGAACCGGCGCACGATCGGCTGGGCCCGGCGCAGGTTGGCCCGCGGCATGCTCGGGAACAGGTGGTGCTCGATCTGGTAGTTGAGCCCGCCGAGCGCGACGTCGACCCAGGGTCCGCCGAGCACGTTCCGCGACGTGAGCACCTGCTTGCGCAGGAAGTCGAGCTCGTCGTCCTTGGTCAGCACCGGCATGCCCTTGTGGTTCGGCGCGAACGACAAGCCCATGTAGACACCCCAGAGTGCCTGGTGCACGGCCATGAACGCGAGGGCCTTGCCCACCGGGAGGACGGAGAAGACGAGGGCCAGGTAGCCGGCCGTGTGCAGGAGCAGGAGGATCGCCTCGGAGCGGCGGTGCCGCATCGGCACGGTGAAGAGCGCTCGGATGCTGGCCACGTGCAGGTTCAGCCCCTCCAGCGTGAGCAGCGGGAAGAACAGCCGGGCCTGGTTGCGGGCCATCCAGCGGCCGAATCCGGTCCGCTTCGCGGCCTGCTTCTCCGTCCACACCAGCACGCCCTCGCCGACGTCCGGGTCGTGGTCCTCGTGGTTCGGGTTGGCGTGGTGCCGGTTGTGCTTGTCGATCCACCAGCCGACGCTGAGCCCGATCATGAGATTGCCGAGGGTCAGGCCCGCGAGGTCGCTCAGCCGCCGGCTGCGGAAGATCTGCTTGTGCCCGGCGTCGTGCCCGAGGAACGCGACCTGGGTGGTGGCCACGGCCAGCAGCGCGGCCACGGCGAGCGTCCACCACGAGTTGCCGACGACCACGAACAGGGCCCAGGCACCGGCGAAGAACGCGCCGGTGAGGGAGATCGTCAGCGCGTACCGGCCATGCCGCCGGCGCATGAGACCCGCGGCGGCGATTTCGCGGGAGAGCTGGGCGAAGTCACTCCCGCGTCGTTCCTGGGCGATCACAGTCATGCGGTCAAGCATGTCGGGCCGGTGGCCGCGGGTTGAAGCCGGGCGACCCCCATACCGGAGGTGGTGCCAGCCCTACCCCTACGTCATGCGGGCGAGCGCGCCGCGCAGGCGGCGCAGGTCGCGCAGCCGCCGCTCGTACGTCATCGCGACCGTGATCAACAGGAGCCCACCCACGGCGAGGTACGCCCAGCGGGGCACGAGATCCCAGACGACCAGCTCGTGGACGGCGAGCGCGAGCAGCGCCAGCGACCCGGCGGCGACCGGCGCCTGCCAGCGGCGGTGGGCCCCGACGAGCACGACGGCGACCGCGCCGATCCCGAAGAGCAGGCGGCGCAGGAGCTGCCCGTCACCGACGAGGATCGCGGCCAGGCTGGGCAGGAGCGCGGCGGCGAGCCCCGGCCCGAGCGCCACCCAGCTGCCGGTCCGACCCTGGGTCCGGCGGATGGCGAGCAGGCCCGTCGCGAGGGCGACGGCCGCGGCCGGCAGCGTGTACGCCTCGCGGAGCGCCACCTCCGCCGACGCCATCAGCAGCCACCAGGCCACCACCTCGATCCAGGCGGCGGCGAACGCGATGCCACGCCGGCCCCGCTCACCCGGCAACACGGCCCGGACCGCCAGCACCGCACCCCAGACGGTGGCGACGGCGGCCGCGTACCGGACGTCGTGGAGCGCGAGCAGGACGGCCGGCACCGCGGCGGCGTAGCCGACCACGTCGACGGCCAACGCCTCCGCGCTCCGCCGTCCCGGCGACGTGCCTCCCGCGGCCGGCTCCGCCGGCCCGCCGCGGCGCCGCAGGAGGTAGCCGAGGGCGAGGGCGGCGGTGGCGACGGCCAGGACCGGGAAGGCGGCCCGGTGCAGCGGCAGGTCGGCGGCGCGCACGGCGGCGACAGCGAAGCCGAGCCCGGCACCGAGGGCCGCGAGCCAGCCGGCGACGCGGCGCGCCACGTCGGCACCGACCGCGCCGGCCACGGCCCCGGCGAGCACGACGACGCCCAGCCCGGCGAGGGTGGCGGCCTCCGTGGGAAGCAGGCCGGCACCGCCGGAGCCGAGCAGCACCACCGCCAGCGGTACCGCCGGCGTCGCGCGCCGGTTCACCGCGGCGAGCAGCCCGAGCGCGGTGCCGGCGGCGAAACCGGTGGCCGGCAGCACCGGCCACGGCGCGCCGGCCGCGACCATGCCGGCCAGGACGCCGCAGGCCGCGAGGAACCCGGCGCCGGCCCAGCCCCACCGGGCCCCGGCCCCGGCCCGGTGATCCGCCGCCACGCCGGCCTCCCGGCGGCCGCGCGCGGTTGCCGTCACCGTGAGGAGGGCGGCGGCGAGCAGGGCGAAGCTGGCGAACGCGCCGCGCGGGACCGTGGCGGTGCCGCCGGGGGTCAGGCCGACGCCGGACGGCCGGCCCGACCAGATCGAGCCCCACCAGGCGTACGGCGCCAGCACCAGCGTCGCGGCCGGCGCGGCCACCGCGACGAGGGCGACCGCCATGGCCTGCGCGGCGGCCAGCCCCATCACCACCGGCACCACGAACGCCCCCGGGCCGCTGCCGGCGGCCGGCACGGCGTGGGCGGCCCCGGACGCGCCGGTGTGCCCCGCGGACGCCGCCGCCGGTCCGGGTACCGCGGTGGGACCCACCCATCGCGCCACGGTGCCGGCCGGCGGCGGCGTCGCTCCCCGCCCCCCGACGGGATCCTGCGGTGCCGGAGCGGCACCCTCTCCTTGAACGCCTCCGGGTGTGCCGCGGGTTGTCGCCGTCCACTTCGGAGTCTCGTGACCACGCAGCGCGACGGTTGTCAGGGCCAGGAAGAGCAGCGCGGTGGCCGCGTAGGCCCCGCGCGGGTCGGCCAGGTCCGCGAGTTCGGGCCAGATGCCGACCACGGCCGACGGCGCGGCGACGGCCAGGGCGGCGGCGGTGGCGTACCCGGCCGGGAACGACCCGCGGCGGGTCGCGAACGTCGCGACCACCGCGACCACGACGGCGGCCGTCCCGATACGGGCGGGCCACGCCCCGCCGTCACCGAGGAACGTTAGCAAGGGCCCCTTGCTAACGAGCGCGTACACGGCCGAGGCGGCCGCCGGGGGCACGGCCGCGAGGCCCACCGCGAACGACGGCGCACCGAGCGGCCCGCGCCGGGCTCCCACGGTGGCGGCGGTGAGGCCGAGCACGGCGATCGCGCCGAACACCGCGGCGGCCGACGCCGGGCGGGCGAGGCCCACGACGGCCGCGTGGCCGGCCAGCACCGCGGCCGCCGTTCCGGACAGCGCCGAAGGGCGGAGCAGCACCAGCGCGGCGACCAGCACAAGGTCCAGAGTGGACACCGCCCACCACGGCAGCGGTACGGCGGTCGGCAGCGCGAACACCACGAGCAGGGTCCCGGCGGTCGCCAGCGTGCGCCACCAGCTCCGCGGGGTGAGGGCGGCGGCCGCGACGGTCGCCAGCGCGACCGCCACCGGCAGCTGCCAGTCGAACGGCAGTCGCGCCGCCACCGCGCCGTCGGCGGTGAACATCGGCAGCGACGCGTCCGCCGTCCGGAGCGCCACCCCGGCCGTCAGCCAGGTCACCGCCAGGCCGAGCATCCAGGCCGTGATCCACCCGCCGACCCGGGCCCCGCGGCCCTCGGTGCCCCGGAGGGCGAGCGTCAGCAGCGCCACCGCGCACACCGCCGCCGCCACGGCCACCAGCAGGTACGGCGTTCCGAACGCCGGACGGGCCAGCGCGATGGCGGCGGCCGGCACGACCGGTGCCGCACCCACGGCGCGCAGCCACGGCGCGCGGCCGGCGACGCCGGCCACCCAGACCAGGGCGGCGGACAGCACCAGGGGCACGCCGGCCACGAGGTCGGGGATGTCGTCGTCGGCCAGCAGGACGACCAGCGCGCACAGGCCGGTGACCAGCTGCGCGGCGGCGTACCCGAGCCAGGCGACGACGCGCAGCCCACCGTGCGCCATGCGCGCGATCGCCAGGTCGACCAGCGCCGCACCGGCGAACGCCGCGGCCCAACCGGTCGCCGGAGCGTCCAGCCAGCCGGCGAGCAGCGGGAAGATCGGCTGCACGGCGGCGAGGGCCGCGAAGCCCGCGGCGCGCAGGCCCGTTCCCCGCCCGTAGAGCGCGCCGACGGCGGCGGTCACCGCGCAGACGAACGCCGCGTACGCCCGGCCGTCCCACGCGCCGACGCCGAAGAGGTTCACGTACCACGCGGCGTACCCGGCGAGGACGACCAGCAGCATCCCGACCGCCGCGAACGTCTCGGCCGTGGCCCGCAACCCGCGCCGCAGGGCGAGCACCGGCGCGGTGAGCGTGAGCAGGGTCAGCACCGCCAGGATGACCGCCCGCCCGCCGACGCCGTAGGTCGCCCACGCGACACCGGTGAAGACGATCGCCGCGGCGCCGACGAGCAGGCCGCCGAGGACGAACAGGACGTTCTGCATGGTGCGCGGCGACGCCTCGCCGCCGTTCCCGCGCACCGCCGGCGCCGGCGCGGACGCCGCCGGCTCGGGTCCGGACGCGCGTGCGGACGTGGACCCCCGTGCCACGTACGCCCGAGCCCGGACCCGGCCGGCCAGCTCGTCCCGCTGCCGCCGGGTCGCGTCGAGGCGGCCGGCCAGCTCCACGTACGTCCGCCGGGCTCCCTCGACCGCGTCGGAGAGCGTCGCAAGTTCGCCGTTGAGCCGGACCACCTCGGCCGCCTCCGGGTCCGGTGGACGGGAGCAGCCGGGGCAGCCCGAGTCGAGGGAGGCGGCGGTGCCGCAGACCGGGCAGGGATAGATCACGTACCGCATCCTGCTCGGCGCCGCGGCGCCGACACAGAGTGCGCGTACTCAGGTCGTCGTGAGGTGTTGCGGCACCGGGCTCGCCACCGGGCGGTTCTCCTCGATCCAGGCGTCGATCCTGGCCCACCAGTCGTAGAGCCACTCGATCCGCTGCTCGCGGCCGAGCGGCACGTCCTCCGGCGGCACCGACCAGAACCGCATCGTGATCTGCTTGTCCATCGGCAGCTCGCGCCAGACGTCGCCGACCGTGAGCATCCGGTCCAGGCCCGTATGCGCGACGAAGATCACGCCGGCCTCGGGTGCCGCGTCCATCGCGGCGAGCAGGCCACCGGGGCGTGGCGCGAGCACGTTGCGCATCTTCTCCGCCCGCGCCGCCATCTTGTGCAGGCCGCGGGACCGGAGCAGCTCGATCGCGCGCAGCCGCCGGCGCGGGGTGAAGTTGCCGCCCTCCGGGAAGATCACGAAGGCGTCGTTCTCGTCGAGCCCCTCGGCGAGGTTGCCGACGACCTTCTCCAGCCCGTCCGGGTCGCGCTGCGGCGCGATGAACCGGTTGGGCAGCCGGTTGAGCAGCACGTCGACGGCCGGGTCCCACTGCAGGCTGTCCTTGAGCACGATCCGCGGCTCGCGGTCGAACCAGTTGACCAGCGCGTGCACCAGCACGAACGAGTCACCCGGGCCGGCGTGCCGGCAGACGACCAGCTCCGGGCGGCCGGGCAGGGCGGTGTCGGGGTCGCTGCCGGCGATGTCGAGGCGCAGCCGCAGCGTCCACTGTGCCTGGGCGAACAGGAAGCGCAGGAAGGCGCCGGTGAGGACGTAGTGAGCCCGCTGGAACGCCGGCGACCGGACCTTCCAGCCGAACCCGGACGCCACCCAGAGCACGAACAGCGCGATCAACGCGCAGGCGTCCCAGACCACGTACACCGTGCCCAGCCAGACCACGCGCAACGGCCGCAGCCGGCCGCGGACCAGGGGCGAGACGGCGGCGGCGACCAGGAGCCACGCGGGGAGCGTGGTCAGCAGGGTCACCGCCAGGGCGATCACCAGGGGGGCGAGGACCGTGCGGCGCAACCAGCGGGGTGGCGGCGGCATCAGTCCGGGTCCCGTCCGGCGTCCGGATGCTGGGCGAGGTAGCGGCGGGACGCCGTGTAGGCCCGGCTGATCCGCCGGCCCACCGCGGCCATGTCGCGGTAGGCCCATGGGGTGTCGTCACGGGGCTCTCCGCCCCCGGTCGGAAGCACGTGCACCGTTACATCCTGCGGTAGCGCCGCCAGTTCCCGCGCGAACCGGTGACGCCGGGCGATCTCGAACGCCACCTGCGCCACCTCCCAGGGCCGCCTCGGCGGCGACAGCGGACGCTCGATCCGGCCGACCTGGAGCACGAAGATGTGCTTCGCGCCGGCGGCGACGGCCTCGCCGATCGGGATCGAGTTGACGATGCCGCCGTCGACGTAGTGCTCCTCCCCGATCTGCGCCGGCGGCAGCAGCCCGGGCACGCTGGAGCTGGCGAGCACCGCGTCGACCAGGGGGCCGCTGTCGAACCAGTGCTCGGCGGCCCGCTCGATGCTCGCGGCGCAGCACCGGAAGGGGATCTTGAGCTCCTCGAAGGTGGTGCGCTCCCCCAGCTCGCGTTCCAGCAGGCGGCGCAGGGGCACCGGCGAGTGCAGGTGGGTACGCGCGGCGAACCGGCGCAGCTGGCGGGCCACCGAGTCGCCGTACACCTCGCTCGCCTCCGGGCTCGCCCAGAGCCGGACCAACCGGTCGGTCACCGCCTCGGTCGGGTCGGCGGCCACCAGCGCGCCGTTGACCGCGCCGATCGACGTGCCGATCACCAGGTCGGGCTTGATGTCGGCGCGGAAGAGAGCGCGGAGCATGCCCACCTCGACCGCGCCGAGTACGCCGCCGCCACCGAGCACGAACGCCACCCGACCGCCATCCACGCCCCCATCCTGGCACGGACAGCCGTTTCGCAATCTGTTGACAAGGCCCGCACCATCGCCGAGATTGAATCGGTCCGGCCCCGCCCGTCCCCGTCCCCGGCAGGTGCTGACCCCATGAGCGAGCGAAGCGAGCGAATCAGACAACTCTGCCCTCTGGCGCCGCGTGACGGCGCGGAGAGGGGCGGAACGCCGGCATGAACACCCTCACCCCGGGCATCCTGCTGGCCCGCCGATACCGCCTGATCGACCGCATCGGCGCGGGCGGAATGTCCGTCATCTGGCGTTCCCGTGACGAGGTGCTCGACCGCGTCGTCGCCGTCAAGGTGCTGGCCGCGTCCCTGGCCGCCGACGCGCGGTTCCGCGGCATGGTCCGCGACGAGGCACGGTCGGCCGCGCAGCTCGTCCACCCGCACGTCGCCACCGTCCACGACTACGGCGAGACGGTGGCCCCCGACGGCACCGTCACCGCGTTCGTGGTGATGGAGCTGCTGGCCGGCGAGGAGCTGGAAGCCCGCCTCACGGAGGGCCCGCTGCCCTGGCCGGCGGCAGTGGAGGTGTGCGCGCAGGTGGCGGAGGCGCTGGCCGCGGCGCACCGCCTCGGCATCGTCCACCGGGACGTCACGCCGGCCAACATCATGATGACCGCGACCGGCGCCAAGGTCCTCGACTTCGGCATCGCCACCCGGATCGGCGCACCGGACGAGGACGCCGACGGCGAGACGTTCGGGACGCCGGCCTACGTGGCGCCGGAGCGGTTGGACGGCACACCGGCGCAGCCGGCCACCGACACGTACGCGCTGGGTGTGCTGCTCTACGAGACGCTGACCGGTCACGTGCCGATCCCGGCCGACACCTGGGACGACCTGACCCGCGCGCTCCAGTCGGGCCGCACGCCGTCGCCGCCCGACGTCCCCGGCCTGCCGGCGGAGGTGGCGGCGCTCTGCATGGGCTGCCTGGCCCGCGACCCGCGCTCCCGCCCCACCGCCCACGCGGCCGCCCGCGTCCTGCGCGCCGCCGCCGCTGCCCGCGGCCCGGTGCCCGCGACGACCGCACTCGCCGCCACCCCAACCACCGCCGGAGCCAGCGGCCCGATCCCGCCGATCACCGCAGCCGCCCCGACCGCTGCCAGCGTCCCGATGCCCGGGACGCCGACACCCGCCGGCACCACCGCCGCCGCTGCCAGCGTCCCGATGCCGACGACCGCACCCGCCGCCACCGCGGCCGGCGCCGGAGCCAGCGGCACGATGCCGCCGACGACCGCGGCCGCCGGCACCACGGCCTTTGGCACCGCCGCGACCGCGGCCAACCTCCCGTTCGCCGCCGGGCCGGCAGCGCCGGCACCCACTGGCACCGCCGTGATCACCGGGCCCACCGGCACGCCTGGCGGCGCCAGCCGGACGGCCGCCACCGGCCACCGGGCGGCCGGAGCCGCGACCACCCCGCCGCCGGGCGGCGTTGGGCGGTGGCGCGGTAGCGGCGCCGCAGGCCCGGTGGTGGTCGCGGCGGCGCCGATCGGGGACCCGCCGGACCCGGAGCCGTCGCCGGACGCGGAGCCGCGCACACGGCGTCGCCGCCCACTGCTGGTCTGTGCCGCGGCCGGCGCCGTCCTCGCGGCGGCGGCGTTCGTGGCGTCGCGCGACCACGGCCGTGACCAGCCCGTCGCCCGACCGGCACCCACGCCGGCGGCGACGAGCGCCGCACCGCCGAGCCCTCCGAACCCGAGCCAGCCGGCGCGCACGGTCGCCCCCGCTCCCCCACCCCGGACCCAGACCACGACAATCGGCGAGGCGATGTCCCGCCTGGAGTTCGTCATCGACGAGGGCCAGAAGAGCGGCGAGATCCGCAAGGACACGGCGATCGACCTGCGCAACCTGATCCGCGAGCTGAGCCGGAACGGCCGCG
>Ga0164243_10010570_pt1 | contig 13252 bp, 11 predicted proteins | sample OricompcompostOP_FD_108781 | JGI IMG/M metagenome (GOLD analysis project Ga0164243, IMG submission 108781) | Organic Plus compost microbial communities from Emeryville, California, USA - Original compost - Organic plus compost (OP) | ecosystem: Engineered > Solid waste > Mixed feedstock >... | reverse complement strand
CCGACCGCTTGCAGGTGGTGCTGGACAAGCCCGCCTATCGCAGCGGCGAAACCGCCCGCGTCCGGGTCGAGGCCGCCAGCGAGGGGCTGGGCCTGGTCTCGGTGCTGTCGAACCGGCTGGTGTCCATGCAGACCGTGGCGCTGAAGGCGGGCGAGAACCGGATCGACCTGCCCGTGACCGACGATTGGGGCGCCGGGGTCTATGTCACCGTCAGCGCCATCCGCCCCTTAGGCGAGGCGCGGCCGGGCGACCGCCAGCCGGTGCGCGCCCTGGGCCTGGCCCATGCCGCCGTCGATCCCGGCGACCGCAAGCTTGCCGCCAGCATCGAAGCGCCGGCCGAGACCCGCCCGCGCGGCGCGATCCCGGTCACGCTGAAGGTCGAGGGCGCGGCGGGCCAGACGGTCCACGCGACCGTCGCCGCCGTCGATCAGGGCATCCTGAACCTGACCGGCTTTCAGCCGCCGGACCCGTCGCAGCATTACTTCGGCCAGCGCCGGCTGGGCGTGGCGCTGCGCGACCTTTACGGGCGGCTGATCCTGCCCACCGGCGCCCCCGATGGCGCGCTGCGCCAAGGGGGCGACGCCAGCCTTGCCGGCAATGCCGAGGCGCCGCCGCCCACCGAAAAGCTGATGAGCTGGTTTTCCGGCCCGGTGACGCTGGACGAGGACGGCACCGCCATCGTCGAGGTGCCGCTGGGCGATTTCAACGGCGAGGTCCGGGTGATGGCCGTGGCCTGGTCGGAAAAGGGCGTGGGCCAGGCCGATGCCTCGGTCCTGGTGCGCGATCCGGTGGTGATGACCGTGACCGCGCCCGCCTTCCTCGGGCCGAACGACAGCGCCCGGCTGGGGCTGCGGCTGACCCATGTGTCGGGCCCTGCCGGAGAGATGCGGCTGGCGCTGTCCCAGATCGGCGGCGAAAGCGGGCTGAGCTATTGGATAGGGCCGCAGGTGCAGCTTGGCGAAAAGGCCGAGGCGCGGCTGGACATCCCCGTCACCGCGACCGAGGCGCTGGGGACCGCCAACCTGCGGCTGGTGCTGACCACGCCCGATGGCCAGGACCTGACCAAGGACATCGCCATTCCCGTCGCGCTGAACGAAGCCGACATCCAGCGCCAGGACCGGCTGGTCGTCGCGCCGGGGCAAAGCCTGACCGTGCCCGCCGGCCTGACCCAGGGCCTGCTGCCCGGCGCCCAGGTGACGGCGGCGCTTGGCCCCTATGCCCGGCTGGACGTGGCCGGCGCGCTGATGCGGCTGGCGCGCTATCCCTATGGCTGCACCGAACAACTGGCCTCGGGGGCGATGCCGCTGATCTATCTGCCCGGCCTTGCCGGGGCCGAGGGGATCGAGGGGGTCGCGGGCGGCGATGCGGCCGGACAGGTGGACAGGGCGATCACCCGGATCCTGACCCGGCAGGGCGCGAATGGCGGCTTCGGCCTGTGGTCGGCGGATTCGGGCGACCTGTGGCTGGAAGCCTATGTCACCGATTTCCTGTCGCGGGCGCGGGCGGCGGGGCATCAGGTGCCCGAGACCGGCTTCCGTATGGCCATCGACAATTTGCGCAACCGCGCCAATTACGCCACCGACCCCGCCGCCGCCTCGGCCGAGGAAAACGCGGCGCTGGCCTATGCGCTGGCGGTGCTGGCGCGGGAACGGGCGGCGACGGTGGGCGATTTGCGCTATTACGCCGATACGGCGGCCGGGTCTTTCTCGACCCCGATGGCGGCCGCCAATCTGGGCGCGGCGCTGGCCTCTTACGGCGACCAAGGCCGGGCGGACCGGCTGTTCGCGCAGGCCCGCAACCTGCTGAACCTGGGCGCGCCCGAACCCCATGCCCTCCGCGCCGATTACGGCACCCGGCTGCGCGATGCGGCCGCCGTGCTGGCGCTGGCGGCCGAGGCCAGGACGCAGGCCGTCGATACCACCGACCTGACCAACCAGATCGCCGAGCGCATCGCGCAGGCGCAAGAGGACGGCCGCAGCCTGTCCACGCAGGAATCGGTCTGGACGGTCATGGCGGCGCAGTCGCTGTTCGGCGCGGCACCGCCCGCCACGCTGAACGGCGTGGCCCTGACCCAGCCGGTCGCCAGCCTGCCGGCGGATGCCAGCATCGCCAATACCGGCGAAGACGCGCTGGAGCTGACGCTGACCGCGACGGGCAAGCCCGCGGGTCCGGTCGCGGCCGGCGGCAAGGGCTATGGCATCGCCCGGCGCTATTACAACATGCAGGGCGAGGCGCTGGACCCCGCGCTGGTGCCGCAGGGCACGCGCATGGTCGTGGTGCTGGAGATCGCGCCGCAAGCGCAGGGCGGCGGGCGGCTGATCATCGCCGACCCCCTGCCCGCCGGGTGGGAGATCGACAATCCCAACCTCTTGCGTGCCGGCGACGTCTCGGCGCTGGACTGGCTGGAGGGCGAGACCGCGGCCGAGATGACCGAGTTCCGCGCCGACCGCTTTGCCGCGGCGCTGAGCTGGAGTTCCGCCGAAAGCTTCCGGCTGGCCTATATCGTCCGCGCGGTGACGCAGGGCGAGTTCCGCCACCCGGCCGCCAGCGTCGAGGACATGTATCGCCCCGAGTTCCGCGCCTGGTCGGACAGCGGCACGGTCACGGTCTCGCCCTGAAGCGCCCGGGGCTCACGAAAGCATGGCTTGCCCCGCGCCGCCCAGGCGGGCAATATCGCGCCATCGCGTAAGGAAGGGAGGACGCCTTGCCCGAGACCCGCCCGGCACCGCCCAGCGCAACCCGCCACGAGGATCGCGTAGTCCAGGCGTCGCAATCGCCCGGCGCCGTCAGCCGGCTGGCGGCAAGCTGGCGCCGCTCGATGCTCAAGCACGGGCTGGACCCGACCCGGCCGCCCCAGCCGCGCCGCCTGACCGAGCGCGAGCTGGCGCTGCGCGTCGAGCGGATGGATCGCCTGATCAGCGTCGCCCGCCCGCAGCTGGACCAGCTGTTCCAGCTGGTCTGCCCGACCGGCTGCAACCTGTTGCTGACCGATGCCCAGGGCATCGTTCTGGAACACCGCGTCAGCCCCGGCGACGCCCGGACCTTTCGCGGCTGGGGGCTGTGGCGCGGCGCGGATTGGTCCGAAGAGGTGCAGGGCACCAACGGCATCGGCACCTGCCTGGCCGAGGGACGGCAGGTCACCATCCATCGCGACCAGCATTTCTATGCCCGCAATACCGGGCTGTCCTGCATGGACGCCCCGATCTGGGGGCCGGACGGGCGGCTGGTCGCGGCGCTGGACGTCAGTTCCGCCCGCCACGACCATACCGAACAGCTGAACGCGCTGATCGCGGCGCAGGTCGCCCATAGCGCGCGGGCGATCGAGGCGGCGTTCTTTCGCGCCTCGTTCCCCGGCGCGCGCATCGTCACCGCCGAAGCCGAAGGGGCGGGGGATGGCACATTGCTGATCGCGGTGGACAAGGACGACCTGGCCATCGGCGCCAACCGGGCCGCCCGCCGCGCCCTGGGTCTGGAAAAAGAGGGACGATTGCGGCCCCGCCCCGCCTCGGACCTGCTGGGCCGGCCGCAGGACGAGGCGACGGGTTTCGAGCGCGCCGAACGGGCGGCGGTGATTCGCGCCCTGGCGCGGGCCAGAGGCAATGTCTCGGCCGCTGCCCGCGCGCTGGGGGTGGGGCGGGCTACGCTTTACCGGCGCATGGCGCGGCTGGGCATCGACGAAAATCCGGGCAGACTGTCTCGGCCGTGAAACAGGTGGCCGGGGCGGCGCGAAGCCCCGCGTTGACCAGGGCGGGTCCGGCGCGCACCCTGTTTGCGCAACCGGCTGGAGGGGCCGGGCTGACAGGAGGAAGATCATGGCCAACGACCAGACGCATCCCTTTCGGGGCGTGAACGCGATTCCCTTTGAATCGCGCTATGACAATTTCATCGGCGGCGAATGGGTGGCGCCCGTCTCGGGCCGCTATTTCACCAATACCACCCCGATCACCGGCGCCGAGATCGGCGAGATCGCGCGTTCGGATGCCGGCGATATCGAGCTGGCGCTGGACGCCGGCCATGCCGCCAAGGACAAATGGGGCGCAACCAGCCCGGCCGAACGGGCCGGCATCCTGCTGAAGATCGCCGACCGGATGGAACAATATCTGGAACTGCTGGCGACCGCCGAAACATGGGACAACGGCAAGCCCATCCGCGAGACCATGGCCGCCGACCTGCCGCTGGCCATCGACCATTTCCGCTATTTCGCCGGGGTGCTGCGCGCGCAGGAAGGCACGATCAGCCAGATCGACGACGATACCGTGGCCTATCATTTCCTGGAACCGCTGGGCGTGGTGGGCCAGATCATTCCCTGGAACTTTCCACTGCTGATGGCCTGCTGGAAGCTGGCCCCGGCACTGGCCGCCGGCAATTGCGTGGTGCTGAAGCCGGCCGAGCAGACCCCGGCCGGGATCATGGTCTGGGCCAACCTGATCGGCGACCTGCTGCCGCCGGGCGTGCTGAACATCGTCAACGGCTTCGGGCTGGAGGCGGGCAAGCCCTTGGCGTCCAGCAAGCGCATCGCCAAGATTGCCTTTACCGGCGAGACGACGACCGGCCGGCTGATCATGCAATATGCCAGCGAGAACCTGATCCCGGTGACGCTGGAACTGGGCGGCAAGTCCCCCAATATCTTCTTTGCCGATGTCGCGCGCGAGGATGACGATTTCTTCGACAAGGCGCTGGAAGGCTTTGCCATGTTCGCGCTGAACCAGGGCGAGGTCTGCACCTGCCCGTCGCGGGTGCTGATCCAGGAATCCATCTATGACCGCTTCATGGAGCGCGCGGTCAAGCGGGTGCAGGCGATCAAGCAGGGCGACCCGCGCGACAGCGACACCATGGTCGGCGCCCAGGCGTCGAGCGAGCAGAAGGAAAAGATCCTCAGCTATCTCGACATCGGCCGGAAAGAGGGCGCCGAGGTGCTGACCGGCGGCAAGGCGGCCGACCTGGGCGGCGAATTGTCGGGCGGCTATTACATCGAGCCGACGATCTTTCGCGGCCATAACAAGATGCGCATCTTCCAGGAGGAGATCTTTGGCCCGGTGGTGTCGGTCACGACCTTCAAGGACCAGGCCGAGGCGCTGGAAATCGCCAATGACACGCTTTACGGCCTGGGCGCCGGCGTCTGGTCGCGCGATGCCAATACCTGCTACCGGATGGGCCGCGGCATCAAGGCCGGCCGGGTCTGGACCAATTGCTATCACGCCTATCCGGCCCATGCGGCCTTCGGCGGCTACAAGCAGTCGGGCATCGGGCGCGAGACCCACAAGATGATGCTGGACCACTATCAGCAGACCAAGAACATGCTGGTCAGCTATTCGCCCAAGAAGCTGGGCTTCTTCTGATGGCAACCTTGGCGGCGGGGGCTTCGCGCCCCCGCACCCCCGCGGAGTATTTGTCGAACGGAGAAAGCGCCATGGACCGCGTCACCGCCACCCCCGCCGCGCTGGCGCTGCTGGCCGAGATCGTCGCCGATCACGGGCCGGTGCTGTTTCACCAGTCGGGGGGATGCTGCGACGGGTCGTCGCCCATGTGCTATCCGCGGGACGATTTCCGCATCGGCGAACATGACGTGAAGCTGGGCGAGATCGGCGGCATGCCGTTCTATATCTCGGCCAGCCAATACGAGACGTGGAAACATACGCGGCTGATCATCGACGTGGTGCCCGGCCGCGGCGGCATGTTCAGCCTGGACAACGGGCGCGAGCGGCGCTTCCTGGTGCGGTCCGAGATCTGCCTGCCCTGACAGCCGGCGCGGGCGCATGGCCATGATCGACGCTTGGACAGCCCGTCCGGCGCGGGGGCGTTCCCGGCGGCCCGGGTCCGCCGGGCCGGTGAGGATCCTGCCCTGCAAGAAGGGGACAAGGCGGGGCGCCGGGACGGCTGCCGGGCGAGGAGCGCCCCTTCGCTCAGGCGCGGATCTGGCGCGCCTCGTTCAGCAGCATGATCGGGATGCCGTCGCGGATCGGAAAGGCCAGCCCGGCGGCCTCCGAGATCAGTTCCTGCGCCCGGGCATCGTAGCGCAGCGTCGTATGCGTCACCGGGCAGACCAATGCCTCGAGCATGTGGCGATCATAGCCCCGGTCGGTGGTGTCGTTCACTGGATCGTCTCCTCGTTGTCGCCGCCATGCAGGGCATATTCCAGCAGCCCCTCCAGCAGCACGCGACGCTCGGAAAGCGTCGTCGCCTCCAGCAATGCCTGCTTTTCCTCGGGGGCGAAGGGCAGCAGCATGGACAGCGAATTGACCAATGTCTCGGCCTCCGACGCCTCGGCCGCGTCCCAGTCGGTGGACAGGCCGCGCTGTTCCATATAGCGGCCCAGCCGCGCCATGAAGCCCTTGCGCTCGAAGCGCGGGTCCTCTTCGGCCTGGGTGGCCAGGTCGGCCTCATAGCCGGACCAATCCGCCCGGCCGCGCAGATAGGGGGTGAAGCCGGGCCGCACCTCGGCCAGCCGGAAGCGCGAGCGCGCCTTGAGCGATATCATCAACCGCCCGTCGTCCAGTTCGGAAAAGGCGACGATGCGCCCGGCACAGCCGACCTGGGCCAGCGCCTCCAGCCCGCCCTCGGCCGGCTGGATCATGCCGATCAGCCGCGAGGGGGTCTTGAGCACGTCCTCGACCATCTGCAGATAGCGCGGCTCGAAGATCTGCAGGGGCAGGCGGGTGCGCGGCATCAGCACCGCGCCCGGCAGAGGAAAGAGCGGCACGGTCTCGGGCAGGTCGATGCCGCGCGACATGTCAGGCGAAGATCAGCGAGGAGAGCCGGCGGCGCCCCCTTTGCGCGATCGGATCGGTGGGCTTCATCGCGTCGAAGATGGTCAGAAGCTGCGCCTTGGCCGCGCCTTCGTTCCAGTCGCGGTCGCGGCGGAAAGCGTCGAGAAGCTGGTCGATCGCCTCTTCGACCTGGCCCGCGGCATGCAGCGCGGTGGCATAGTCCAGGCGCGCCTGCTGGTCGGCGGGATCGGCCTCGACCTTGTGGCGCAGCTCGTCCAGGGGACCGGCGCCGGCGGCCTGGCGCGCCAGTTGCAACTGGGCGCGCGCCGCCTCGACGGGCGCGGCATGGGCGATGGCGGCGGGCACCTGCGCCAGCGCCTCTTCGGCCCGGTCGGCATGGCCTGCGGCCAGATGGGCGCGGATCAGCCCGCCCCAGGCGGCGGCATTCTCGGGCTCTTCGTCCAGGATGGCGGCAAAGGTCTCGGCCGCATCCTCGGCCGCGCCTTCGGCGATCATCGCCTCGGCGGCATCCAGCGCCTCGGCCAACCCGCCGTCATCGCCGCCAAGCGCGACCAGCTTCTCGACGAATTGCTTGATCTGGCTTTGCGGGATCGCGCCCTGGAAGCCGTCGACCGGCTGGCCCTGGAAAAACGCATAGACGGTCGGGATCGACTGCACCCGCATCTGCCCGGCGATCATCTGGTTTTCATCCACATTGACCTTGGCCATGCGGACGCGGCCCTTGTGACGGGCGACCTCGGCCTCGAGCTGCGGACCAAGCGTCTTGCAGGGGCCGCACCAGGGCGCCCAGAAATCGACGATCACCGGCACTTTCATCGAAGCTTCGACGACATCGGCCATGAAAGTCGCCTCGGACACGTCCTTGATCATGTCGGCGGGGGCGGCGTCGTTGGGGGCGGAGCCAAGCTCGAGCATCGGAATTCCTCATGCAAAAGGGTTGCCCCCTAGATGGCGCAGCGGCCGGCCCGATGCAAGATTTGGCGGGCCGCTCGTCCTGCTGCGGCGATACGCCGCAGGCCGGGTCAGAGATCGAAGCTGGCCAGGACCGGAACATGGTCGCTGGGCTGCTGCCAGCCGCGCAGGGGGCGCAGGATACGGCTGGCATGGCCGGCATTGGCAATGTCGGGCGTCGCCCAGATATGATCCAGCCGCCGGCCCTTGTCGGCGGCGTCCCAGTCGCGTGCGCGATAGCTCCACCAGCTGTAGAGCAGGCCCTGGGGAATGTCCTTGCGGGTGATGTCCACCCATTTGCCGGCATCCTGCGCTGCGCCCAGATGCTCGACCTCGATGGGCGTGTGGCTGACGATCTTCAGCAATTGCTTGTGCGACCAGACGTCGTCCTCGCGCGGGGCAATGTTCAGGTCGCCCAGCATGATCGAGCGCGCCGGCCGGTCGGCATGGAAAACGTCGCGCATCTCGGCCAGGAAATCGAGCTTCTGGCCGAACTTGACATTCTGCTCGCGGTCGGGAATGTCGCCGCCCGCCGGAACGTAGAAATTGTGGATGGTAACACCGTTTTCCAGCCGCGCGGCGACGTGGCGGGCATGGCCCAGCCCGGCATAATCGCGGTCGCCGGCATCCTCGATCGGCAGCTTCGACAGAATGGCGACGCCGTTATAGCCCTTTTGCCCGCGAGCCACGAAATGGTTGTAGCCCAGCGCCCGGAACGCCTGCAGCGGGATGTTCTCGACCGGGCTCTTCGTCTCCTGCAGGCAGAGGATGTCGGGGGCCTCCTCGGCCAGGAAACGCGCGACCAGCGGCTCGCGCAGGCGGATCGAGTTGATGTTCCAGGTGGCGATGGTGAACATGGGGGCTCCTTTTTCGCGCGCAACCCTAGGGGGCGATGCGCCGCTTGTCCACCGCCGCAGCAGCCGGGGGCTGTCTGCCCCCGGACCCCCGAGGATATTTCGGCACGAAAGAACGGGCGGGCGGATTCCGGCGGGGGCATCTTCCGTGTGGAAATATCCTCGGGGGGTGCGGGGGGCGAAGCGCCCCCGCGCGACAGCGCAGAAGGGAAACCCGGCCGCCGGTCGGGCCGGGGCCGGGTCGTCATGTGGCCGCATCCTCCGACCACCGGGCTTCGCGGATAGAACCCGCAGGTCCGGGCCCGGTTCCCGGCCGGTTCAGGCGACCAGCCGGTAGCCGCCGGATTCCGTGACCAGCAGCCGCGCGTTGGACGGATCGGGTTCGATCTTCTGGCGCAGGCGGTAGATATGGGTTTCCAGCGTATGGGTGGTCACGCCGGCATTATAGCCCCAGACCTCGTGCAGAAGCACGTCGCGCGGCACCACGCCGTCCTGGGCGCGATAGAGGAATTTCAGGATATTGGTTTCCTTTTCCGTCAGGCGGATCTTGCGGTCGCGGGCATCGACCAGCATCTTCATCGCCGGCTTGAACGTATAGGGGCCCAGCTGGAATATGGCGTCCTCGGACTGTTCATGCGTGCGCAGTTGCGCGCGCAGCCGCGCCAGCAGCACCGGGAACTTGAACGGCTTGGTAATATAGTCGTTCGCCCCGCTGTCGAGCCCCAGGATCGTGTCGGCATCGGTATCGTGGCCGGTCAGCATGACGACGGGGCATTTCACCCCCTGCTTGCGCAGCCGCTTGCACAATTCGCGCCCGTCGGTATCGGGCAGGCCCACGTCGAGGACGACGAGATCGAAGATCGCTCCCTTGGTCCTTTCGACCGCTTCCTGGCCCGTGCCGGCCTCGAAGACCTCGAAATCCTCGGTGGCGGCCAATTGCTCGGCCAGGGCTTCTCGCAGGTCTTCCTCGTCATCGACCAGCAGGATCTTTTTCAGTCCGGCCATTCTTGCCTCCTTTGGCTTTATGGCGGAAAACTGTGGCGCGGCGCGGCAGGCGTCCAGCGGTTTGCAGCAATTCTCACATGGAGTTGTCGGAAATCCGCCCTATGTTTCAGATTGTTTCAACCATGCTGGCCCGATGACCCTGATCCCGACCCTGACCGAGACCCTGTCGCGCGCCCGCGCCGACCTGCGCATCGGCCTGCCCGTGGTGGTGGGCGGCCGGCTGGTCGCGGCGGTCGAGACGCTGCGCCCCGAGCGGCTGGCGGCGATACGCGCCCTTGGCCCGGCCGTGCTGGCCATCACCGGGCCGCGGGCCGAGACGCTGAAGGTGCGCATCTATGACGGCGACCTGGCGCGGATCGAGGTGCCGGGCAATGCCGATCTGGCCTGGCTGCGCGCGGTGGCCGATCCGGCGGGAGACCTGATGACGCCGATGAAGGGCCCCTTCCGCAGCCCGCGCGGCGGCGATGTGGATGCCCATCGCGCCGGCATCGCCCTGGCGAAATCGGCGCAGTTGCTGCCCGCGGTGCTGGTGGTGCCGGCGGCAGGCCCGACCGGGGGGCTGACCCATCTGTCGCCCGGTCCCGCACTGGCGCAGATGGCGGCCGAGGCGGCGATGGCCCCCGTCGCTGCCGCCCGCCTGCCCTTGCTGGCGGCCGAGAATTCCAAGCTGCACATCTTTCGCCCCGACAATGGCGAGGCCGAGCATTACGCGGTCGAGATCGGCGCCCCCTCGCGCGCGGCGCCGGTATTGGCGCGGCTGCATTCGGCCTGTTTCACCGGCGACGTGCTGGGCAGCCTGAAATGCGATTGCGGCCCGCAGCTGCATGCCGCGCTGGCCGCCATGGGCCAGGCGGGCGAAGGCGTGCTGCTTTACCTGAACCAGGAAGGGCGGGGCATCGGCCTGGCCAACAAGATGCGCGCCTATGCCCTGCAAAACCAGGGTTTCGACACGGTCGAGGCCAATCACCGCCTGGGGTTCGAGGATGACGAGCGCGATTTCCGCATCGGCGCCGGCATCCTGAAGAAGATGGGCTTCCAGGCGGTGCGGCTGATGACCAACAATCCCAAGAAGGTCGCGATGCTGGAGAGCCACGGCATCCGCGTGGCCGAGCGCGTGCCGCTGATCACGCCCCGCAACCGCCACAATACCGGCTATCTGGACGTGAAGGCCGCGAAATCCGGCCATTTGCTATGAGGCTGGCCCTGACGCCCAGGGGGCTGCGGGCGGGCTCGCGGCTCATTCCCTGTTCGGTCGGGCGCGGCGGCATCCGCGCCGACAAGCGCGAAGGCGACGGCGCGACGCCGATTGGCCTGCATCGCATCGTCGGGCTGCTTTACCGTCCCGACCGGGTGGCGCGACCCAATGGCTGGGCGCGGCCGATCCTGCCGGGCGATTTGTGGTGCGATGCATCAGGCCATCCGGCCTATAACCATCCGGTGCGCGCACCCTTCACCCCCAGCCACGAGGCAATGCGGCGCCCCGATCCGCTTTACGACATCGTGCTGGTGACGGATTGGAACTGGCCGCAGGCCCGGCCCGGCGCGGGGTCCGCCATTTTCCTGCACCAATGGCGCCGGCCCGGCTTTCCGACCGCGGGCTGCATCGCCATGGCGCGGCGCGACCTGGCCTGGCTTGCCGCCGCCGTCGCGCCGGGCGATGTGCTGGAGATCCCCGCCCTGCCGCGCTGGCCGGCGCGCAGGCCCGCCAGCCGGCAGGGCAAGGACTGAGGCGTCACAGCGCCGTATAGCCGCCATCCACCAGATGATAGCTGCCGGTGATGAAGCTGGCGCGATCCGACAGCAGGAACAGGACAAGCCCCGCCACCTCCTCGGCCCGGCCCAGCCGGCCGACGGGATGGCGGGCGACCAGCGCCTGCTTGACCTCCGGGTCCAGCTGGTCGAGCAGCGGCGTGTCGATGAAGGCCGGGCCGACCGAATTCACACGGACGCCCTGCGCCGCATATTCCAGCGCCGCGTTCCTGGTCATGCCCACCACCGCATGCTTGGCCGAGACATAGGCGCCGGCGCCGTTGAACCCGACCGAGCCGAGGATCGAGGCCATGTTCACGATCGCCCCGCCGCCCGATTCCAGCATGGCCGGAATGCCGTAGCGCATGCCATAGAAGACCGCGTTCAGGTTGACGTCGATCACCTTTTGCCAGCCGTCCAGCGGGTATTCCCCCATCGGCGCGCTGGGTCCGCCGATGCCGGCATTGTTCACCAGCAGGTGCAGCCCGCCCAGCCGCTTGGCAACCTCAACGGCCTTGCGCAGCTGCTCGGGGTCCGAGACGTCGCCCGCCACCGGCTCGGCCCGGCCGCCGGCCGCAACGATCCGGCCGGCGGTGGCGCGGGCGGTTTCCTCATGCAGATCGGCCGCCACCACCGTGGCGCCCGAGGCGGCGAGTTCCAGCGCGATCGCCTCGCCCAGCCCGGAACCGGCGCCGGTGACAAGGGCGATCCGGTTGTCGAAACGAATGTCCATGCGATTCTCCTGCATGTTTCTGCTGCACGTTCCGGGGACAGCATATCATCGCCGGGGCATGCCGTCCCCCGGGGTCGTCGAATCCATGCGGCGCCGGTTTTCCGCTTACAGCGGCCCGGTCTGCCACAGCCGGATCTTGAGCCCGCCATGGGCAACATAGGGCCCCGGCTCGCGGAACGGCAGGCCGGTGGCGCGGGCCAGCGACGGCTCGCTGGTCACCAGCCCGATGCGCCAGCCTTGAAAACCTTTGCGCAGCACCTCGCCCAGGGCGGCATGCAGGCCGAAAAGCGGGCCCTTGTTGCCGATGCGGGCGCCATAGGGCGGGTTGACCATGACCAGGCCCGGCGGGCCTGCGGGCCGGACGAGATCGGCGACGGCGCGGTTTTCAAAGCCGGTCCAGCCGTCCAGCCCGGCGCGGGCAGCATTCTCCCGGCTCATGCGGATGGCGCCCGGATCGCGGTCGCTGCCGTGGTGGCGGGACTCGGCCGGTGCCGGGGGAGCCGGCGCGGCACGCATCGCCTGCCACGCCCCCGCGTCGAAGCTTGGCAGCTGTTCAAAAGCGAAAGGCCGAATCCGGCCGGGACGCAGGCCCGCGGCGATCTCGGCCGCCTCGATGACGAAGGTGCCCGAGCCGCACATCGGGTCCAGCACCGGCTCGGCCCCGTCGAAGCCGCATTGGCGCAGGAACATCGCCGCCATGGTCTCGCGCATCGGCGCCTTGCCCACCGCCTGCTTGTGGCCGCGCCGGTGCAGCGATTCCCCCGACGTGTCCAGGCTGAGCGTGCAAAGGTCGTCCTCGATGCGGACCTTGAGCGTGACCGGGGCATCCTCGGCCACCGGGGCGCCCAGGGTGTCGCGGATCGCGGCCTCGATGCGCTGGGCGATGGCGCCGGCGTGATAGATGCGCGACTTGCGGCTGGTCGCCTCGATGCGGATGGGCAGGTCCGGGCGCAGCCAGTCGGCCCAGGGAAAGCGGCGGGCGCGCTTGTCGAGCTGCGCCGGATGCAGGGCGCGAAAGGCGCCGATGCGGGCGAGGACGCGGGTCGCGCCGCGGATTTCCAGATTCGCGCGCCAGACATCCGGCCAGCCGCCGGTGAAGGCCACGCCACCGGGCTGGAGCTGCGCATCCCAGCCAAGGGCGCGGGCCTCGGCGGCCAGCGGCTCTTCCAGACCGGGGGTGGCGACCAGGAAAATCTCCATCCGCGCCGGGTCGGCGGCCAGCGGCGCGGCAT
>Ga0164243_10010569_pt1 | contig 13252 bp, 14 predicted proteins | sample OricompcompostOP_FD_108781 | JGI IMG/M metagenome (GOLD analysis project Ga0164243, IMG submission 108781) | Organic Plus compost microbial communities from Emeryville, California, USA - Original compost - Organic plus compost (OP) | ecosystem: Engineered > Solid waste > Mixed feedstock >... | reverse complement strand
GGTGCCGTTGCCGTTGGTGAAGTCGCCGCCCTGCAGCATGAACTCGGGGATGACCCGGTGGAAGGGCGCGCCCTTGTAGCCGTAGCCGTGCTGGCCGGTCGCCAGCTCACGGAAGTTGCGCGCGGTCTTCGGCACGACGTCGTCGAAGAGCCGGAAGACGATGCGGCCGAGGTCCTCGCCGCCGGCCGAGATCTGGAAAAAGACGTTCTCGCTCATGGCCCTGATTCTCCACGCCCGGCTCGGCCAGGTCGAACACGGCCCCCCGGGGCGTGGCGAGGGGCGGTGGTCTAGAGTGCGGCCCGCCCTCCGCGCCGGTGCCCGGCCCTCAGGTCAGGGCGCCCTTCTCGCAGATCTGCCGGGCGACCTCGCGGAGTTTGACGTTGTTCTCCTGCGAGTAGCGGCGCAGGACGTCGAAGGCCCGCGCCTCGTCCAGTCCGTGACGGCCCATGAGGATGCCCATGGCCTCGCCGATCAGATGGCGGGTGGCGACGGCGTCCTCCATCTGGGCGTGGGTACGCGCGCTGGAGAAGGCGATCGCGGCGTGGGAGGCGAGCAGCCACCCGGCCATCTCGCTCGCCTCGGTGAAGGCGCCCGGCTCACGGGAGTAGAGGTTCAGGGCGCCGAGATCCTCGTCCTCGGTGTAGAGCAGGAAGCCCATCATGCTGCCGACGCCCGCCTCGTGGGCGCGGGAAGCGAAGCGGGGCCAGCGGCCGGCCTCCGCGGTGAGGTCGGCGATGCGGTAGACCCGTTCGCCCGAGCGGGAGTGCGCGGCGTCGAAGCAGGGCCCCTCCCGCAGCTCCCCCTGGATCCGGTCGCTGACCACGACGAGGTCGTCGGTGGGGGCCAGCGTCCGGACGCTGTCGCCGTGCAGCACCAGGATCCCCGCGACGTCGCAGCCCTCCACCAGTTCCGTGGCGGAGTGCGTGATCCGTGCCAGGGTCGCGTCGACCGACTCCTGCGCCAGCAGATCGCGTGCCATCGACGCCATCTGCTGCGCGAACCGGGCCCAGTCCATCGCTTCCTCCACCTCTCGAGGGCCGGGTGGTGCCGGTTCCCCAGCATTCCACGTGGCCGCGCGTGCGGCCGGGCGTCCCGTGGGTCAGCGCGGCGGCCGGTCGCCGGTGAGCCGGTCGAGCTCCGCGCCGATCGCCTCGCGCAGGGTGCCGTGCCGTGGGCCCAGGGCGTGTTCCGGGGCGCTCCAGGAGCCGCGCGGGTACAGCCACACCGGCAGCCCGGCCAGTTCGTCCGGCTCCCAGTCGTAGCGGGGCCACACGTGCGCGTGCAGGAAGGGGTCGGTGTTGCCCAGGATCTCGAGGTTGACCCGCCGGAAGCCGGGGTCCAGCCGCGCGCAGGCGCGTTCGACGGCCTCGCCGAGGCGGTCCATGTCCGACAGGAAGGCCAGCCGGCTGTCCCGCGGCAGGCCGGACAGCCGCCGGGCCGTCGGGTCGTCCGACAGGAGCACGCAGTAGCCGGGGAGGAACTGCGTGTCCCCGATCACCGCGAACCCCGCGTCCAGCCGGCGCAGCACGGTGGGGTTCCGCCCCCGCAGCGCGCTGCCGATCCTGTCCTCGCGCCATGTGTCGTCCATGATCGGCGACAGTAGCGCGCACGGCACCGCGTCCCGCGGCCGGTCACCGTTTCGGCACGCACCGCCGGGCCAGGAAGGCGGCGGTGACGTAGGCGGCGGCGCCGGCGGCCATGCTGACGCGCAGACCGGCCGAGGGGTCGGCGGCGGAGGCGAGCAGGCTGCCGCCGAGGGCGACCCCCGTGGCGCTGCCGATCTGCCGCGTGGTGTTGAACAGCGCGGAGGCGGTGCCCGCGTACCCGGCGGGTACGGCGCTCATGACGGTGGTGGTCGAGCCGGTCAGGGCGAACGAGGTGCCGAAGCCGGCCGCCATCATCGGGGCGACCAGCAGGGCGTAGCCGGGGTCGGGGCCCGCCGCCGCCCATCCGGCGAGGCCGGCCGCGGCCACGAGCATGCCGGTGACCACCAGGGGCCGGTCGCCGGTCCGGCGGGCCAGCCGGCCGGACAGGACCGAGGCGAACGTGGTCATCGCCACCGCCGGGAAGAGCGCGAGGCCCGTCTCGAAGGCGCTGTAGCCGCGCTCCCGCTGGAACTCCAGGCTGGCCGTGAACACCATGCCGTAGAAGGCGAAGTTGAACAGCAGGCCGATCGCGGCGCCGCCGCTCGTCGCCCGCGCCCGCAGCAGGCGCAGCGGCAGTGCGGGGGAGCGGGCCAGCCCCTCGCGGACGGCGAACGCCACGGCGGCGAGGACGGCGAGGCCCAGGCCCGCGAGGACGGCCGGGTCGGTCCAGCCGCGCCGCCCGGCCTCGTTGAGCGAGGCGGTCAGCAGGGCGACGGCCGCCACGACCGCGCACTGCGCGGGCCAGTCCAGGGCGCGGTCGGCCCGGCGGGGCGAGGGCGCCACATGGCGCAGCGTCAGCGCCAGACAGGCCGCGCCGACCGGGAGGTTGACGAGGAAGACCCAGCGCCAGCCGACGGTGGACACGAGCGCGCCGCCGAGCAGCGGGCCGGCCGAGGCGGCGATCCCCGCCATCGACCCCCACAGCCCGAAGGCGCGGGAGCGGGCCGCCGGTTCCGGGTACGCCTGCTGGAGCAGAGCGAGGGAGCCCGGGACGATGAGGGCCGCGCCCAGTCCCTCCACGAGACGGGCGGTGACGAGGAACGGCGCGTCCGGCGCGAGCGCGCACGCGGCGGACGCGGCGGTGAACACGGCCACGCCGGCGCAGAACACCCGGCGGTTGCCCAGCCGGTCGCCCAGCGCGCCACCGGTCAGCAGGAACCCGGCGAGGACCAGCGTGTAGCCGTCCGTGACCCACTGGACGCCGGTGAGCGAGGCGGAGAGGTCGTGGCCGATCACGGGCACGGCGACGTTGATGACGGTCACGTCCAGGATCACCATGAAGTAGCCGGCGCACACGGCCAGCAGCGGCGCCCGGCCCCGCCGCCCGTTCCCCGGCCGCGCCTGGGCCACGGTCATCCCTCCTTCGGTCGCGGCGAGATCGCGTGGACCGCCACAGTAGGCGGCGGGTGCCGCGTCGAAGGGGAAGCGTGCCGGGCGGGCCGGAGAGCGTCGTGCCCGGGGGCGGGCGTCACACCGTCGCGGCCGTCCCGCTCAGGCCGCCGAGGCCGGCCGCGCCGGTGCGCGGCCGGCGTCAGGGCCGCCGGGCCCCGGCCGCGTCCAGCAGGGCCTCGGCCTGGTCGCGGGCGTGGCCGATGGGGTCCGGGAACACGCCCAGGCCGTACGCGACGAGCGCCCCCTCGTGCAGGAGCATGAGCGAGCGCCCGAGCCGCTCGGCGTCGCCGGGGGCCGCCTCCCGCGCGAGGTCGGTGAAAAGGGCCAGCATCCACGCCTTCTGGCCGGTGATGACCGGGTACGCGGGATGGGCCGGGTCGCTGATCTCGGCATGCGCGTTGACCATGCTGCATCCCTTGGAGTTGTGGTCGCCTGCCCAGGCGAGCGAGGCGTCGAAGACGGCCAGGACGCGGGCGCGGGCGTCCGGCCCGGCCGCCTCCAGGTGACCGTCGAGGAAGGCCCGCCAGCGCTCGTCCCGGTCGGCGAGGTACTCCACGACCAGCTGCTCCTTGGAGCCGAACCGGTCGTAGATCGTCTTCTTGGTCACCCCGGCCTCGGCGGCGATCAGGTCGACGCCCACGGCGTGGATGCCCCGCTCGTAGAACAGCCGGTCCGCGGCCGTCCGCACGCGCAGGGCGGCCGGCGTCATCGTGATCCGCCGCGGAGCGATCCGTCGCGGGTTCCGCACGCTCTCCATGGCCTCAGTGTATACCGATCTGTATAGTGGGACGGACAGTGACTATACCGATCTGTTTACAGGAGGCCCGCGCATGAACGCGCTGCTGTCGGCCGCCTTCGTGATCTGCTGGAGCTCCGGCTTCATCGGGGCCAAGCTGGGCGCGGGGAGCGCCTCCGCCGTCACCCTCCTCATGTGGCGGTTCCTGCCGCTCGCCCTCGTGCTGCTCGCCGTCGCCCTGGCCCGGTCCTCCTGGCGCGGCCTCACCCCGCGGGACGTGGCCCGGCAGGCCGTCATCGGCGCCCTGTCGCAGAGCGGCTATCTGCTCACCGTGTACGGGGCCATCCAGCTCGGCGTCTCCAGCGGCACCACCGCCCTCATCGACGGCGTGCAGCCCCTCGTCGCCGGGGCGCTGGCCGGCCCGCTCCTCCACCAGTACGTCTCACGCCGCCAGTGGCTCGGTCTCGGCCTCGGCGTGGCGGGCGTGGCCGTCGTCACCGGCGCCGACGCCGCGTCCGGCGGGCACGCCGCCTGGTGGGCCTACGCCGTCCCGTTCCTCGGCATGCTGTCGCTGGTCGCGGCCACCCTTCTGGAGGGCCGCTCCCGTACGAAGGTGAAGCCCGAGACCGCGCTGACCACGCACTGCCTGACCAGCGCCGTCGTCTTCACCGCGCTGGCCGTCGGCTCCGGGGCGGCCGTCCCGCCCGCCGAGCCCTCCTTCTGGGTCGCGACCGTCTGGCTCGTCGTCCTCGCCACCTTCGGCGGGTACGGCCTGTACTGGATCATCCTCGGCCGGTCCGGCGTCACCCAGGTCAACACCCTGATGTTCCTGATGGCGCCCGTGACGGCCGTCTGGGGTGCGCTGATGTTCGGCGAGCCCTTCGGCGCGCAGACCGCCCTCGGCCTCGCCGTCGCCCTGGCCGCCGTGCTCGTCGTCCGCCGCGGCGCCGGCTCCGGTCACCCGCCCGCCGACGACGTCCGGGACGACACCGCGAAGGCGGCGGCCGGGGCCCGGCGCTGACTCACCCGCCGAAGTCGACGTCCGCCGCCGCCACGATCCGCGCCCCCATGTTGAGCTCCATCATCTCCAGCGCGGCGGACGCCAGATGCGGGTGGATCGAGGCGACGGCGTCCTTCGGCACGGTGACGCCCAGGTGCCGGATGTGCGCGTCCAGCGCCGAGTACAGCACGCACTGCTCGGTGACCTGCCCGGCCAGCACCACGTGCCCCACGCCGAGCCGCCACAGCAGATAGGCCAGAGGCGTCTCGTAGAAGGCGGAGTGCCGGGCCTTCACCACGAACAGCGACTCGTCGTCCGGGCGGATCGGCTCGACCAGGTCGGCGCGCGGCTTGGACAGCGCGCTCTCCACGAGTTCGCCGTGGTGGGAGCGCCAGGCCCCGAAGTTGTCGTTCGCGTAGATCACCGGCACGTCCGCCGAGCGGGCCCGCCCGATCAGGTCCGCGAGGACCGGCACGACCCGCTCGACCGACGGCACGAGCAGCTCGGCGTCCTCGTGGTCATAGGTGTTGATCATGTCGACCACCAGGAGGGCGACCTTCTTCGTGTCCGTGGGGTCGGTGCGGGGAGTGCTCCCGGCGTCGTCAGTCACGTCTCTCCCTGGGGAAACAGTGGATATGGGCGAAACGCGCAGCCGAGTACCCGGTGGCGGTGCCGGCGTAACGGGGGTGTACGGGTGAGGTGCGCGGGGCGTCCGTCAGTCCTCGGCGACGACCCGGACCGTGCCGAGCCGCTGGTCGGCCGCGTCCGGCAGGAACATCCCGGCCTCGACCCCGGTGAGCAGGTACTCCAGCACCGGCTCGGTCAGCCGCTCACCGGGCAGCACCGCCGGGATGCCGGGCGGGTACGGGGTGATCATCTCGGCGGCGATCCGGCCGGCGGCGTCCTCCGGGGCGACCTTCTCGTGCCGGGCGAAGTAGGCGTCCCGGGGCAGGTCGGCCTGCTCCATCCGCAGCTCGGCGGGGGAGGGGACCGCGACCCGCGGGGCGTCGCGGAGTCCGGAGGCGTGACCGGCCAGGTCGCGCAGCGCCGTGAGCAGACGGTCCGTGGTCTGCTCGTCGTCGGCGTGGGTGAGCTGCGCGCTGATCCTCCGGTGGTCGAACAGATGCCCGTCGATGTGGTGGTGCTCGCGCAGCCAGTCCGCCGCCCGGTAGCCGGTCGTGCCGAGCGCGCTGATGTCGATGACCACCGGCAGCGGGTCGAAGCCCGAGGCCAGGCCGGGCCCGCAGAAGTCCGCCTCGTCGTGGACGTGCATGCCGTCGATCGCCTCGATCGCCTCCCGGGTGCGCGCGGCCAGCTTGAGCGCCCCGCCGATCAGGTCGTGACCGTGCTGCACCATCTGCCGCCGCCACGCGTCGATGCCGGCGTAGATCAGGACGTTGGGGCTGGTCGTGTCCAGCAGGTCGGCCCGGGAGGCCAGCTCCGCCGGGTCGATGAGATCGCCCTGGAGGTGGAAGACCGACCCCTGTTCCAGGCCGCTGCCCATCTTGTGGACGCTGGTCACGCAGATGTCGGCGCCCGCGTCCATCGCCCAGGCCGGCAGATCGGTGTGGAAGGGCAGGTGCGCGCCCCAGGCCTCGTCCACGACCAGCGGCTTGCCCAGGCGGTGGCAGACCTCCGCGATCCCGGCGAGGTCGGCGGCCGCCCCGTACGGGGTCGGGCTGGTGACCAGGGCGCCGTCCGCGTCCGGATGCTCCTCGAACGCCTTCGCGTACGCCTCCGTCGACGGCGGGTGCGCGATGCTCCGCCCGGCGTCCCAGCGGGGCTCCACCCACACCGGCTCCACACCGGACAGGATCAGCCCGGCGACGACCGACTTGTGGGCGTCGCGGCCGACGAGGAGCTTGTGGCCGGGACAGGCCACCGTCAGCATCGCGGCCTTCACCGACAGGGAGCTGCCGCAGGTCGAGAAGAACGTGTGGTCCGCGTGGACCGCGTCGGCCATCAGCTGCTCGGCCCGCACCAGGATCTGGTTGCGGGCGAGCCGGTCGTCGAGACCGCCGTTGGCGAGGACGTCCCCGAAGAACACGGCGTCGCCCAGCACGGCACGGGCCCGGGGGTCCGCGCCCCGGGCCCTCTTGTGACCCGGGGGCGTGAAGGCCAGTTCGTCGGCGTTCCGGTAGGCGGCGAGCGCCTCGAGGACGGGGGCTTCGGCGTGGTTCATGGCCATGGGGGCCGGGTTCCCCGAGTCGCGTCCCCGATGCGGAGACGTACGTCAGGTGTGCCTACGCGGCCGTACCGGCCCGCTCCGGCGACCGCAGCGCCGACCCGCCGTCCCGCCACGCGGCGAGCAGCCGGTCCGCCAGCCGGTCCTCCAGGTGGCCGGTGGCGCGGATGCCGAACACCACGTCCGCCTCCAGACCGGGTTCCTCCTCCAGCAGCCCGCCGATGACGTCGTGCCGCACGACCTGCTCGTGCACCGCGTCCGCCTCGACGTGCTCGGCGTAGAACCGGACGGCGGCCGGGCCCGCCCCCACCCGCTCCAGCGCCTCGGCGAGCCGCCGCGACCCCGGGGACGAGGTGACCTCGACGGAGGCGAAATGCCCCAGGAGGGCGGCCCGCAGCGCCCGGTGCAGACCGAACAGGGACATCAGGTTGACCGTCGCCAGCATCTCGGCCGGAGCCGCGTCGACATAGTGGCCGTACGCCGTCTCCAGCCCCAGGTCCGCCATCAGGTCGGCGAACAGCTGGGCGTGGATCTCGTCCGCGCGCCCCCCGCCGAACTCGTCGAACTCCACGGCGACCATCGCCGCCTTGGCCCGCCCGTACAGGCGCGGGATCACCCAGGCGTGCGGGTCGGCCTCCTTCAGGTGGTACAGCGAGCGCAGCGCCGCGTACTCGCGCATGTGGCCGAGGGTGCCCTCGTCCCGCAGGAAGTGCGAGACGCTGCCGGTGCCGTCCACCGGCTCGACCTGCAAGTCGTCCAGCGCGGTCCACGCGCTGTCGCCGTCGCCGACCGGCACGTCCGCGCGCAGCGCGCCCAGGAACCGCTCCTCCAGCGCCCCGCGCACGGCGAGCATGCCGCTGTCCCACTCCCGCGCGTCGGGCACGCCGTCGAAGCCCTGGTAGTGCAGCTCGTACAGGACGTACAGGGCGAGCTGGAGATCGTCGCCGTACGGGTCGGCGCCGGCCGGCGAAGGCACGCCGGCGTCCCGCTCGCCGCGCAGCAGGCCCATGACGGCGGCGGACAGCGGGCCGCGCGGCGCGGGCAGCGCGGGCACCGTCCGCCGCGAGAGGCGCCGGGCAGTCGTCGTGGTCATGCGGTCCCGTCCTCGTCCTTCGTCGTCCGTTTCGCGCGCTTGCGATGGCTGGTGTCGCACCACGGGAAGATCTTGCTGCGGCGGCAGGTGCAGACGGCCACGCTGAACCGGTCGCAGACGCTCACCCGGCCGTCCTCGCCGACCACCTCGACGGGCCCCTCCACCAGCAGGGGGCCGTCCCGCTGGACCCGGATGCGCCGGGGCCGTTCAGACGCGCTCACCGCGGATCACCACCAGTTCCTCCGTCAGGTCCTCGTCCGCCATCCCGCGTTCGCGCAGCCAGTCCACCCGCGAGCGCAGCACACGGCCGTACGGCAGCTGGGCGCGCTCGACGACCTGGGCCCGCAGGCCCGCCGCCCTCAGCCGGGCCAGCGTGGCGTCGACACCGCACAGGTGCGAATGCACCATCAGGAGCCTGCCGGAGGGGCGCAGCAGCGCGGGCGCGTGGTCGCAGATCCGGTCGATCAGCAGCCGTCCGTCGGCTCCGGCGTCCCAGGCGCGGGCCGCGCCCCTGGGAGGACGGCTGTCCGGGGCGGGCACGTACGGCGGGTTGGAGACGACCAGGTCGAACCGCCGGCCGGGCACCGCCGTCATCAGGTCGCCGCGGCGCAGGCGCAGCGTCTGCCCGTTCTGCCGGGCGTTCCACCAGGCGGCGGCCAGCGCACGCCGGGAGATGTCCACGGCGGTGACGCGTCCGCCGAGCCGGGCCGCCTCGACGGCCAGCATGCCGCTGCCCGTGCCGAGGTCCAGCACCTCGGTACCGGCCGTGACCCCCTCACGGTGCAGGGCACGGGTCAGCAGCCGGGTGTCGAACTGCGGGCGGTACACGCCCGGCAGGACCCAGCAGCGCAGGGGAGGGTGCGGAGCGAGAGCTTCAGTGGTCATGGACGCACTCCTCAGCCCGCGGCCTGAAGCGGCCGCTCGGACAGGGCAAGGGCCACACCGCGCAGGTTGTCGGCCATGGAGCGACCGGTGCTGTGCGCCCAGTCGCGTCCCTTCTGCTCGTCGAGGTAGTCCGGGCCGGGGCCGGGGCCCAGATGCCAGTACGTCCACGCCTGGCCCGGGATGGTGAAGCCGATGTCGGCGAGCGCCCCGGAGATCTCGCTGATGACGTGGTGCGCGCCGTCCTCGTTGCCGGTGACCACGACACCGGCCACCCGGTTGTAGGCGACGGGACGCCCCTGGCCGTCGGTCTCGGACAGCATCGCGTCCATGCGTTCCAGGACCCGTTGCGCCACCGACGACGGACGTCCCAGCCAGGTCGGCGAGGCCATCACCAGGATCTCGGAGTCCAGGATCCGCTCGTGCACGGCGGGCCACTCGTCGCCGTCGCCCGCGTCGGTGACGACACCGGGGGCGATCTTCAGGTCGACGGCCCGTACGAAGGACACCTCCACGCCCTGCTCGGCGAGCCGGTCCGCGACCACCGAGGCCAGCGCCTCGGTGTTGGAGGGCTCGGGAGACCCCTTCAGGGTGCAGTTGATGACAAGTGCTTTCACAGTCGCTCCGGGGATCGAAGACGGGGGTCGGCCACCGGCCGGGGAGGGGCTCAGTCCTCGCCCCGGACGATGTTCCACTCGGCCCCCGTGCGGGCCGAGGGCTGCGTGCTCCTGTCCTCCACGGCGGCGACGCAGGTGCGTATCGCCTTCTCCTCCGGGTGCCGAGACTTCAGCCAGCCGGTCCGGGGCATGTGCAGGACTTCCTTCTTCGCGGTCCGCGCGGTCACGGCGCCTCAACTTCTTCCTTGTCCGGGGGGAACCCGGTCGGGGCTCCCTCTGAGGTGCCGACCGGGTGCCCCCGACCCGTCGCCGGGAAACGCCGGTCAGAGATCGCGCCGGGGCAGGGGCCGCACCGCCGGTCCCTGCACGACCGAGCCGTCCGGGGCGAACCGGGACCCGTGGCAGGGGCACTCCCACGCCTGCTCGGCCCGGTTGAACGACACGACGCAGCCGAGGTGGGTGCAGCGCGCCGACAGCGTGTGCAGCCGCCCCTCCTCGTCCCGGTGGACGGCGCACAGCCCCGCGCCGGCCCGCACCACCGCCCCGTCCCCGGGCGCGATGTCGTCCGGCGACGGGCCCGGCCCGGCGAGCGGGGCGATCCGGTCGCCGACGAAGTGCCGCGCGACCTTCGCCTGATGGCTGAGGAACCGGCCCCCCTCGCGCACGACCGGGCCCAGCCGGCGCGGATCATACAGCCCGCTCCACGCGACCTCGCGCCCGCCGATGAGGTCCGCGAGCAGCCGGCCCGCCATCACGCCGCCGCTCATGCCCCAGCCGCCGAAGCCGGTCGCCACGTACGTGTGCCGGCTGCCGGCGTGGAACGGGCCGACCAGCGGCACGGTGTCCGTCGAGTCGTTGTCCTGGGTGGCCCACCGGTGGGTGAGCGTCACGTCGGGGAAGTGCCGCCCGGTCCAGGCGGCCAGCCGCTCGAAGCGTTCCTCCGCGTCGGCTGTGCCGGGCGTGAAGTGCTCACCCGTGACGATCAGCAGCCGGCGTCCCTCGCCGAGAGGTGCCGTGCGGACCGAGCGCGTGGACCGCTCCGGCGTGATGTACATGTGGCGCGGCGCCCGCTCCTCGGCGATCGGGCCGGCCACGACCAGCTCCCGCCGCGAGGACAGCCGGGCGAAGAGCAGCGCGCGGTCGAACACCGGGTAGTGCGTGGCGACGACGACCTTCGACGCGCGCACGCGTGCGCCCGCCTCGGTGGTCAGCACACAGGGCTCGCCCTCGGTCAGCCCGGTCACCCGCGTGTTCTCGTACACCGCGCCGCCGTGCCGCCGCAGGTCCTCCGCGAGCGCCAGCAGGTACTTGCGCGGATGGAACTGGGCCTGCCCGTTCACCCGGACCGCTCCGGACACCGGGAAGGGCAGGTCCGTCTCCGTGACGAACTCCGCGTCCAGTCCCGCCTCGCGGGCCGCGTCCGCCTCGGCGCGCAGTTCCCCGACGCGCCGCGGGTCCTCGGCGTACGTGTGGGCCGCGGCCTCCTCCCACTCGCAGTCGACGCCCAGCTCCCGCGCGCACTCCTCGACACGCCGGACCGCCTCGGACTGCGAGCGCGCGTACAGCCGGGCGGCCTCCGGGCCCCGGGTGCGGCGCAGCCGGTCGTAGACCAGGGTGTGCAGCGCGGTGAGCTTGGCCGTCGTGTGCCCGGTGACCGAGGCGGCGATCCGCCCCGCCTCCAGGACGGCCACCTCCCGGCCCTGCCGGGCCAGCTCCCACGCCGTGCTGAGACCCGCGATGCCGCCGCCCACGACGGCGACGTCGACTTCCAGGCCGTCGTCCGGCGGGGGAGCGGGATCGCCGGGCGGCGCGGTCTGCAGCCAGTACGACTCGTGGGGCACTCTCTCAGCGTTCATGGGCGCCGGGTTCCCGGCTGGAGGGCACCACACCCCGAACTCGTCCGCCCGCACGATCTTTCACTTCCCGCAACCCGGGTACCCGCCCCGCGAACACGCACGGCGGGCCGGTCCGCGACGCGCGGACCGGCCCGCGAGACGAGCGCACAGGAGGATCGATGAGCACGGTCAAGGAGACGGTCGACGTGGAGGTCCCGCTGCGCCGGGCCTACGACCAGTGGACCCAGTTCGAGGACTTCCCGCGCTTCATGGAGGGCGTCGAGGAGGTCCGGCAGCTGGACGAGCGGCACAACCACTGGGTGACGAGCATCGGCGGCGTGAAGCGCGAGTTCGACACCGAGATCGTCGACCAGCTCGCCGACGACCGCATCACGTGGCGGTCCGTGGGCGGCGACACGCAGCAGCGCGGATCGGTCCGCTTCGAGCAGCTGGACGACACGCACACGCGCGTGGAACTCACCATGGACGTCGAGCCGACCGGCATGGCCGAAAAGGGCGCCGACGCGCTCGGCATGATCGACCGGCGGGTCAAGGGCGACCTGCACCGGTTCAAGGAGTACGTGGAGAAGGGCGGCAGCACCGGGGGCTGGCGCGGCCGCATCCGGCCGGAGGACCCGGGCACCGTCCTCTGACGGACGCGCGCGGGAGCACTCCCGGCCGGCCCGCACGACCGGCGGGCCGGCCGCCCCGTCCGGCGAGGGCGGGCGGACATCGACCCCGACCGTGGGAAGCGTGGTGACAGGTCATGCGCGCCGAGGTGGACCGGATCGCCGAGCCGTGGGGCGACCGCACCCCGTACGGACCCGGCACACCGTGGCCGGTCCGGGTGGACTCGTATCTGGAGCCCGGTGTCACGGCCGGTGACGTGGAGGCGTGGGTGCCGACCGCCTCGATCCTGCACTCCAACGGGGACGCGCTGGACGTCGCCGTCGCCGGCGGGCGCATCGTCGGTGTCCGCGGCAGCGCCCGGGACCGGGTGAACCACGGCAGGCTCGGCCCGAAGGACCTCTTCGGCTGGCAGGCCAACCGGTCGGGGGACCGGCTCACCACCCCCCTCGTCCGCCGGGACGGGCGGCTGGAGCCCTGCGACTGGGACACCGCGCTGGCCCGGATCACCGACCGGACCAAGAGCCTGCTGGAGACGTACGGGCCCGGCTCGATCGGCTTCTACACCAGCGGCCAGCTGTTCCTGGAGGAGTACTACACGCTCGCCGTGATCGCGCGGGCCGGCATCGGCACCAACCACATCGACGGCAACACCCGGCTGTGCACGGCGACGGCCGCCGAGGCGCTGAAGGAGACCTTCGGCTGCGACGGCCAGCCCGCCTCCTACACGGACGTCGACCACGCCGACGTCATCGCGCTGTTCGGGCACAACATGGCCGAGACGCAGCCGGTGCTGTGGATGCGGGTCCTCGACCGGCTGGCCGGCGACGACCCGCCCCGCCTGGTCTGCGTCGACCCGCGCCCCACCCAGGTGGCCCGGCACGCCACCGTCCACCTCGCGCCCCGTGCCGGCACCAACGTGGCCCTGCTGAACGCGCTGCTGCACGAGATCATCCGCATGGACCGGATCGACCGCGCCTTCGTCGACGCGCACACCGTCGGCTTCGACGAACTGGCCTCACGCGTCGCCGACTGCACCCCGCGCTGGGCCGCCGGCGTCTGCGACGTCCCGGCCGCGGCCGTCACCGAGGCCGCAGAGGTGCTCGGGGACGCCCGGCGGCTGCTGTCCACCGTGCTCCAGGGCGTCTACCAGTCCCATCAGGCCACCGCCGCCGCCGTCCAGGTCAACAACCTCCAGCTGATCCGCGGCATGCTCGGCCGCCCCGGCTGCGGGGTCCT
>Ga0164243_10010568_pt1 | contig 13253 bp, 8 predicted proteins | sample OricompcompostOP_FD_108781 | JGI IMG/M metagenome (GOLD analysis project Ga0164243, IMG submission 108781) | Organic Plus compost microbial communities from Emeryville, California, USA - Original compost - Organic plus compost (OP) | ecosystem: Engineered > Solid waste > Mixed feedstock >... | reverse complement strand
GCCGGTGGTGGTCGGGCCGGTGGTGGTCGCGGCGATCGGCTGGGGGCGGATGAACATCGCGACGAGGCCCGCGAGCCCGGCCATGACCATGCAGCCGCCGAAGACGGCGGTGTAGCCGGAGAGGGCGCGGTCGACCGCGGCTCCGTCCACCACGCCGCTCGTCACGGCGCGGCCCACCAGGACGGCGGCGACCGCGGTGCCGATCGCGCCGCCGATCTGCCGGGCGGTCATCGTGCCGCCGATCGCCGCCGCGTACTCGGTGGGCGGGGCGGACAGCGTGCCCGCGGCGGAGGCGCCGGTCGTCATCGCGCCCAAACCGACGCCGAGCAGGATGCTCGCGGGCACCCACGCGGTGAGCAGGCGCGGCTCGGGCTGCAGCATGGTCGTGATGATCAGGCCGCAGGAGACGGCCACGCTGAGTGCGCCGGTGTAGATGACCGCACGCGGGCCGTACCGTTTGCACAGTTTGCCGGAGACGTAACCGGTGACGAGCACGCCCGCGGACAGCGGAGCCATCGCGGGGGCGGCCACGTCGAGGCCGTACCCCCAGGCGCGGTGGAGGAAGAGCGGCGTGATGATCAGGATGGGGAAGGCGATCAGGCCGTGCAGCATGGAGACGGTGCCGGACAGCCCGAACATGGGCGTACGCCACAGCGACATGGCCAGCACCGGCACCGGATGCCGCAGCGACCGGAACACGGCGACGAACAGCATGAGCAGCCCGCCCCCGCACAACGCCGCCAAGGCGGGGCTCCAGCCCCACTGCGGGCCCTTCGTGATGGCGAGCACCGCGGTCCCGATCGCCGCGAACAGCGCCACCGCGCCGACCGGGTCCGGCACCCGGCCGGAGGTCACGCGGTCGCGGCGCAACGCCAGCGTGCCGTACACCAGCAGCATGCCGATCACGGCGCTCGGCAGGAACATGCCCCGCCAGCCCTGCAACCCCAGCAGCCAGCCGCCGACCGCGTGCACGGTGAAGCCGCCGACGCCCGCCGCCCCCATCCACGCGCCGATCGCGCCCGGCCGCCGATGCGCCGGTACGCCCGCGAGCAGCAGCCCGAGCGAGGCGGGGATGACGGCCGCCGACCCCACCCCCTGTACGGCCCGCGCCACCAGCAGCACCGGGAACGTCATCGCGACCGCGGCCGCCGCCGCGCCCAGGCTGAACAGTCCCAGCCCGACCGCGAGCAGCCGCCGCCGGCCCACCAGGTCGGCCAGCCGCCCGGCCGCCGCCAGCAGCGCCGCGAACGGCACGGCGTAGGCGGTCAGCACCCACTGCAGATCCGCCTCGGTCATGCCCGGGCCGGTGAACGCCGGAGTGATCGCCGACACGGCCAGCGTCCCGGCGATCGTGTCCGCCATCGTGATCCCGGTGGCCCCGGCGCAGACCAGCATCAGCAGCTTCGCCGCCGCGCCCGTCAGCGGCTCCGCGTCGCCCGAGCCCCGGACCTCCCCGCCGCGCGAGGCCCGAACCGGCGGACCGCCGTACGCCGCGGCGCGCCGTGACCCACGCTGCGCCGGCACCGGCACGGTCGGACGCTCGTTCCAAGCGCCCCCGGCCCTTGACCGGCCGCCCGACGGGCCGTGCACGCCGCCGAGAACGGCCGCACCGGACCGGGCGCCGCCGCCGACGGCGGCGGAGGGCGCTGTCGGCCACTCGTCACGCCTGGTCACCGCGCCGCCGGGCCTCCTCCTCGGCAGCGGAACCGCCGCGGCCGGAGTGGTGTCGAGAGCGGAGTCTCTGCCGTCGTGCCGCGTGCGGGGCGGCGGCGATGAGTCGGCCCGCACGTGCGCTTCGGGCCGGTTCGCGGCGGCCCCGGCGTCGCCCTGCGATCGGAGCGGAGGGCCGGGTGGCGCGGCCGGGGTTTCGCGGTGCCCGTGGTGCGGTGTGGTGTGCCGATGGTGGAGGGGTGGCGGCGGGCTGGGCGGGGTGGTCTGTGCGGGTGGGTGCGCGTCGGGCCGGGAGTGCGTGACCGGGCCGGGAACGCCGTGCGGCTCGGACGGAGGGCCGGGTGGCGCGGCCGGGGTTTCGCGGTGCCCGCGGTGTGGTGTGGTGTGCCGATGGTGGGGCGATGGCGGCGGACTGGGCTGGGTGGTCTGTGCGGGTGGGTGCGCGTCGGGCCGGGAGTGGGCGACCGGGCCGGGATTGCCGTGCGGTTCGGGTGGGGCAGGTCGCGGGGAAGGGGCGTCGCGATGCCGGGTGGTGGGGGGCGGCTCGTGCGGGGAGGAGGAGTGGGGGCCCCGGTCGGTCCCGGGACTGGGGCTTACGCCGGACTCGGGATCCGTGGGGGAGTCCTCACTCATCGTGAAACGCCTCGTCTCTGCCGGGTCTGACGGGTCTGGGGGGCCGGGCCTTGCGGGGCTAGTCGTGATCGTCGATGGGCAGGATGGCGGTGCCGAGAATACCCGGATGGAAACCCGTCCGAAGGGGATTCGGCTCTGATATCGGGTGTTCCGGCTCGTCGGGGCCGGGGTGACGATGATCGGGTTCGGGCGTGTCGTGCGGGCGCAGGGCCTCCTGCACGGCGACGTGCCGGGCGGTCTCGCTGGACATGTGGGCCGTGTGCCGGCACTTCCAGAAGACCTCGACGGCCGTGTGCGCGGCGGCGAGGTGCTGGTCGCACAGCACCCGGATCTCGCCCTCCAGGCGGCGGATGTGTTCGAGCTGGGCGGCGATGGCCGGGTCGAGGGCGCGGCGATCGAGGTCGCCGACGTCCTTGAGGTGGGCGGGCCAGCGCAGCTCGCGCGCCACCTCGGTGAGGGCGGCGTCGAGTACGTCGTCGAGCGTGGCGGGGGGCGCGGCCTCCAGGTGCCGCTCGGCGCAGGCGATCGCCACGTGCACGGTGTGCTGGCGCTCGTGGCGGAGCATGCCGCAGGCGAGCAGCAGCGTGCGCAGCCGGTACGCCAGGTTGTCCTTGCTCCAGCCCATCACGGTGAGCGTGTGCTCGCGGCCCTCGATGACCTTCCAGCCGAGCAGGGTGAGCTCGCGGCGGGCCTGCTGCTGGGCGAGCCGCTGGTCCATGCGCAGCCGCGGATGGCCGCCGACCATGTCGAGCCGGACCGGCGCCCCGTCGACCAGGCGCTCGCAGATGCGCTGTATCACTTGGACTCTGCTGTCGGTCATCGCGCTCGTCCTTCCCCGGTCCAGGGATCGGCTCGGCCCTTGACGGAGTGATTGACACACCGGTGATCGGCAAGTCAATTCTGTTCGCAGAGTAGGCGGGGCGACCGCCCGGAGTCACGTTGGAATGCCCGTTCCTTTTTCCCGGAAACATACCTGTGGCCCCGTGGATAGCGATCGTTTCGTGTTACGTGCCCGGATGTCTTATTCGGCGGCCTATCTCTCTAGAGAACTTCGGTTAATCCGGACGCTTTGCCGTACCGAATGGGAGCGGCCGCGAGGGCGGCCGGCGAGCGGCGCGAAAGAGCCGCCGGTACGACCCGCGGGGAGTTGCCTTGACAGACTGGTCAAGACGGTCAGTGATGGTGCATAATCGCAGTTCATAGGCCGCCGCACGGTCTGCGGCGAGTGTAGTCGATCCATTCCGCTGGGTAGCTGGAATGTGATATTTACAAGCTTCTCGACAACGAGTTGATGAAATTGTTTGCCTACGTCGAGTGTTTTGTGCTACCTATTCGACGGTGGGACATGACCTGGTTGTCGAGGTTGCACTGAAACGACTTCGCGCGCACGGCGACGGCCGCCGGAGACTTGATCACAAGACTCTGGAGATTCTCCGCACGGCCGCCGTGGCGCAAATGGACGCCGGCGTCGGCGTGCGGGAGATCGCGACCGCGTTCGGCATGAGCCGCTCGACCCTGTACCGCTGGCGCGCCCTCGCGGGCCGCCGCGCCGAGCCGGGCGGCGCACGGCAGGCCGCCGAGCCCGCGCTCCCGGACGCCGGCGCGGAACCGGAGGACGGGCCCGACGCCGACGCGCCGCCCGCGCTGCCGCCGGAGCGTCTCGCCGAGCTGCGCGAGCGCGTCGTGGGGGAGCCCCTCGCCGCCCGCGCCCCCGGCGCGCCCCGCCCGCCGCTGTGGACCGTCGACGCGGTGCGCGACCTGCTCGCCCGGGACCTCGCCGTGCGCACGGACGCCGCCGGGGCGCGGGCCCTGCTGCGCGCCGCCGGCGTGTGGCCGGAGCGCCCGCCGCGCCGTCCCGAGGAGCTCGGCGACGAGAACTGGCGGGAGACGGCGCTGCCGCGCATCCGGGAGCGGGCCGAGGCCGGGCGGGCCCGGCTCTGCTTCGTGGACGACGCGCTCGTCGGCGACGGCGCGCTGTGGCTGCTCTCCGCGCTCGGCGCGGACGGCGTGCGCGGGTTCGCCGTCTACGACCCCGCCCGCGAGGGCGCGGACGACTACCTGAGCTTCCTGGAGGACTTCCTGGAACGGCTCGGCGACGAGGCGGACACGCCCGTGTACGCCGTCCTCGAACCGCTCCCGGCCGAGGACGCCCGCGCGGTGGCCCGCCTCGCCAGCGCGTCCGGCGACCGGCTGCGCGTGTTCTTCCTGCCGGACGTGCTCATGCGCCTGGAACGGCTCGCCGGCCGGTGGCGCGAGGCCGTCGCCACGATGCGCGAGTACGCCGCCGCCCGCGACGAGACCGGCCGCGGCTACCGGGCCGCCAAGTCCGCCGAGGAGCGGCTGCGGCTGGAGCGCGACCGGGCGATCCGGGACTGCCGCGAGGCCGGCGTGCCGATCACCACGGTCGTCTCCCGCACCGGCCTCGCCGCCAAGACGATCTACGACGCGCTGGGCCGGATGGCCGCCGCCGACGAGCGCGACGCCGACGCCGCCCCCGCCGCCGTACGGCGCGAGCGGCTCGACCGCCTCGACGCGGCGATCGCCGCCTGGCGCGAGGCCGTCGCCGAGATGCGCGAGCACGCCCGGCGGCGGGAGCAGGCCGTCGCCGCCTACCGGGCCGCCAAGGCGGTGGAGGAGCGGCTGCGGCTGCGGCGCGACAAGGCGATCGTGGCCTGGCGCACCACCGGCATCGCCGCCGGCGTCCTCGCCGCCCGCACCGGCCTGTCGAACGGCCTCATCTCCCAGATAACGGGCAAACGCCAGCCCGCCGAGGGGGAACACCGGCACGGCGAGTCCGGCCGCCTCCTGGACGCCCTGGAGCGCGTCAGCGAGCAGTGGCGGCAGGCGGTCGCCGAGGTCGAGGACCGGGCCGCGGCCCGCCGGAGGCCGTGGACGCCTGCCGGGCCGGCCGCGCGGTGGAGGAGCGGCTGCGCCAGCGCCGGGACCAGGTGATCGTCGCCTGCCAGGCGGCGGCCGTGCCGATCCCGGACATCGCGCTCTGCGCGGGCCTCGACGTCACCACCGTGTACCAGATGCTGCACGCGAACAAGTTCGCGCCGGGCGACGCGCTGCGCGCCGACCGGGTGCGGCTGATGAGCCGGCTGCGCGAGGTGTCCGCCCGCTGGCGGCAGGCCGCCGAGGCGGTGCGCGGGCACGTCCGCGCCCGCGACGAGGCCACCCGCGCCTGGCGGGAGAGCCGCGCCGCCGAGGAGGAGCTGCGCCGCCGCCGGGACAAGGCGATCACCGAATGCCGGGCCGCCGGCGTGGCCGTGCAGACCCTCGCCTCTTACACCCGTCTTGACATCTCGACGATCTACGGCGTCTGTCAGGCGCCCGGTGCCTGATGGCGCCCGCCGAGCGGCGGCCAATGGCCTGACAGCATTTGACACCATTGGTTATTGACCGCACGGCTTAAGAAAGGAGTTTTGACAGAGTGGGCCGCGTGAGACGAGAATTGAGATCTCTTCATAGCGGCCACATCTATAGAGAACTCAACGCCGCTATCACCTTTCTGAACTGGGCACTTGCATATTTTCCGGTGATCGTGCAGCATGCGTTCCGTGGGGATGCTTCGCGCCACTCAAATGCAGCCCGGCACACGGACGAAACGATTCACCGGCCCTCTATGACCCGCGACTCGCTCCTGCAGAAGGTCCCGATAGTCGTGCGATTAGCGGTAACACCGGTGAGACATCGCCGTTCCGCCGTGGCGGATGAGTAAGGAGTAACGGCGATGGGCGACTGGAGGTTGTCAGAGGGGTGGAAGTCGGTACCGGATTCCCGGACTCCTGACCCTCCGGATGGAGAACCCGGTCCGTGGCGGGACCGGACCGGCGGGGTGATGCACGGCGTCTACGAGCGGCGGATCGGCGGCGTGGAGTCCGGCCGCCCCGCGCATGTGGAAGGGATCGCGGCCTGGTACGGCTCGCGGCTGTGGAGCTGGAGCGGTCCCGAGATGCCGCGGTTCCGCGACCGCCGGGTCAGCCCGTGGAACCCGATCCTCGCCCAGGGGCTGCGCTGCGAGGGCGTCGAGATGACCCCGTACCGCACGCCGTCCTGGTGCGAGGAGTGGATCGCCGAGGCGCTGCTGCGCGACCTCAAGCCGTACGGCCGGTTCGCGCTGCCGTACAAGTCGGCGATGGACTGGTTCGCCGAGGCCGGGCGCGCCGGGCTCGTGTACCGCGCGACCAGGGACGACCCCGCGGACGGCGACGACGGCGAGCGCCGGCTGTACATCGTGGCGGCCGTCGCGCGGACGTACGGGGAGGTCTTCGACCTCGACGCGCTCATCGCGGACTACCAGGACGCGCTGCCGGAGGACCTGGCGGCGCCGCAGATCGACGCGCTGCAGCGCCATCGTGACCAGTCGATGGGGCTGCTCTACGTTCTCGCCGACGACGCCGACGAACGCTTCTGGGCGGCCCCGCGGGCGGTGCGTGGTCTCACCCTCGGCTATCCCCCCTCGTCGACCGCCGCGCGTATCCTCGCCGAAGCCGAACCGACGAGCGGGACACCCCGCACCCGACGTTTCCTTGAGCCGGCGGCCCACCCTCAGCCGACCGGCCTCGCCAACGGCACCGGCAGAACGAACGGACAACAGATGATCAGAGTCCCCGAATGCAGGCACCCGGGGCGGCCGCACGCCCGCGTGGCCGACATGACCCCCGCGACCTTCGCCACCATCGTCCGCTGGATCGACCGGAGCTGGCCGGTCGACATGCCCCGCGGCCTGTACCCCGACAGCGCCCTGGAGTTGGAGCGATCCGGCTATCTGATCGCCATCGCCTACCGGGCGTACGTGAGCGGCGATCCGCTGCTGCGCGTCCCGATCGGCGACGACCCGGCCGCCGAGGGCGAGCTGCACCGGTACGTGTGCTGCCTGCTGCGCGGCATGTCCAAGGATCCGCGGGAGATCCACCTGGACGCCGTGTACGCCCGCAAGATGGTCTGGAGCTGACCGCCGTTCCCGCGGCCGGCCGCCGCGTCCCGGGCGGCCGTGACACGACAGGCCCCCGCCCGGCCGCCCGTACGGCTCGCCGTACGGGCTGGGCCGGGGCGGGGGCCCGCATCGTCTCGCGCCTCAGGCGGCCGACAGCCTGCTCTCCTGCCGGATGCCGCGCCCGGCCTCGATCTGCGCGCACAGCGACAGCAGCGTGCCCTCCTCGCCCCAGCGGCCGGTGAGCATCACGCCGATCGGCAGGCCGTCGCCGGACCAGTGCAGCGGCAGCGTCACGCTCGGCCGCCCGGTCAGGTTCGCCTCGGCGGTGAACGGCGCGAACGCCTTCATCCGCTCGAACGTCTCCGCCGGGCCCACCTCGTCGGTGAACCAGCCGACCGGCGGCGGCACCTGCGCGAGCGTGGGCGTGAGCACCACGTCCACCGCGGCCTCCTGGCGCAGCATCGCGCCGCGCATCGTCTTCTCCAGCTCGGCGTGCGCCCGCAGCACCTCGGCCCCGGCGACGCGGCGGCCCATGCCGCGCATCCACGCGGTCAGCGGGCGCAGCTGGTGGGCGCGGCTGGAGCGCACCGTGTGCAGCCGCGCCGTGGTGAACCACAGCACGTCCAGGTGGTGGGCCGACTCGGGGCCGAACACCGGCGTGGTGTCCACCAGCTCGTGCCCGAGGGACTCCAGCAGCGTGCACGCCTGCTCGTAGGCGGCCTTGATCTCCGGGTCGAGCTCGGCGCCCGGCACCGGCGGCGTCGCGGTGACGCCGACGCGCAGCCGGCCGGGCTCGCGCTCGGCGCAGGCGGCGAAGGAGCCCTCCGCCTGCGGCGCGGTCCAGGTCGAGCCGTCCGCGTCGGCGGCGATCACGTCCAGCAGGGCGGCCGCGTCGGCGACCGTGCGGGTGAGCACGCCCGGCACCGACAGGCCGAACGGGTCCGGGGCCCAGGTCCCGGCGGGCACCCGGCCGCGGGACGGCTTGAAGCCGACGACGCCGCACGCGGCCGCGGCCACCCGGACCGCCCCGGCGCCGTCCACGCCGTGCGCGACCGGGGCGAGGCCCGCCGACACCGCGACCGCGGCCCCGCCGGCCGCGCCGCCCGCGGTACGGTCCGGCGACCACGGGTTGCGCGCCGGCGGGGCCACGTCGCTCTCGGTGAAGCAGGACAGGCCGAACTCGGACGTGGTCGTCTTGCCCGGCAGCGTCGTGCCGGCCTCCCGCAGCCGGGCCGCGACCGGGTCGTCCACCGGGGCGACGAGCTCGGCGTACGCGGCGGAGCCGAGCGTGAGCCGCACCCCCTTCACCGGGGTGAGGTCCTGGATCGGCACCGGCACGCCGATCAGCGGCGGCAGCGTGGCCGGGTCCGCGGTCTCCAGCACCTCGCGCTCGGCGATCCGGGCCTGGCGGAGGGCGACGTCCGCGGTGACCGTGACGTACGCGCCGGCGGTCCGGTTGATCGCGCCGATGCGCTCCAGGTAGTGCTCGGCGATCTCCACCGGGGACAGGGTCCGGGATCGTACGGCCGCGGCGAGTTCGAGCGCGGTCAACTCGTGGATCTGTGACATATCGGCCTCCGCTGAAGATCGGTCATCGCACGCCCGCCGGGGCGGGCGGCGCCGGGTCCGGTTGCAGGGGGTCCGGCAGTTCCGCCGGCTCGAACGTGTGCGGGTCGGCGACCTCCTGACGCAGGAAGCGGCCGGTGGACGGCTCGATCAGCCACACGCCGCCGTCGGCGTCGCGGACCGTCAGCCGGGCCAGGTGGCGCAGCGTGTGGCTGGGCGGCAGGTAGCCGTCGTCGAGGCTGCGGCGCAGCGCCAGCGCGGCCAGGTAGAGCGTCTGCAGCTGCGGGTGGATGAGCCGCTGCCCGGCCCGCGACGGCGCCTTGCGCGCCCGGGTGCGCCCCGGCTGCTGCGGCAGCCACACCGCGACGACGAACGCGGCGAGCAGCGCCGCGCCCGCCGCGATCCACGCGGCCGCGCTGATCGCGTGCGCGTACGCGGCGGCGGACCGCGCGAGCAGGTCGCCCGCCTCCGACGCGGGCATGCGCTCGGCCACCCGCACGGTCACGGACACGTTCGCGAGCGCCGCCTCCCGCCGCGCCGGCTCCACCAGCGCGGCGGCCGGGGCCATGTCGGACGCGTAGACGACTCGGGCGACGCCGCCCAGGATCGCGACCCCGATCGCGCCCCCCGCCTGCCGGGCGGCGTCGCCTATCGCCGCCGCCACGTTGGCGTGCGCCAGGGGCACCGCCCGCAGCGTCGCCTCCGTGGTGGTCTTCATCGCCATCGCCATGCCGCAGCCGCCGACCGCGAGGACGACGACGAGCTGGCCGTACCCGGACATCGCGGTCGTCGAGCCGAGCACCGCCATCGCGCCCGCGATCAGCATCAGGCCGACCACGGACGGGGTCTTCTCGCCGTCGCGCCCGCCGAGGAAGGAGGCGAGCAGCAGGCCCGCGAGCAGGCCGCCGGCGAGCGGCAGCAGCCGCAGGCCCGCCTCCAGCGGCGACATGGCGAGCGTCGTCTGCAGATGCTGGGCGATCACGAACAGGGCGCCGAACAGGCAGAACCAGGTGAGCGCGATCGCGATCGTGGCCGCGGCGAACCGGGGGCCGTGCAGCACCCGGATGTCCACCAGCGGCGGGGTGCCGCGGCGCGCCCGCAGCACGAGGCCGAGCAGCGCCACCGCGCCGGTCCCGGCCGCGGCGAGCACCGCCGGGTCCGTCCAGCCGCGCGCCGCGCCCTCGATGATCGCCCAGGCGATCGCGCCGAGGCCGAGGATCGACAGCAGGACGCCGAGCGGGTCCACCGCGCCGATGTCGGGGTTGCGCGACGGCGGCACCAGGATCGGCACCACCACCAGCGCGAACAGGCAGATCGGCACGTTCACCAGCAGGATCGAGCCCCACCAGAAGTTCTCCAGCACCCAGCCGCCCACGGCGGGCCCCGCGGCGACGCCGACGCCGATCCCGGCCGACCAGATGCCGACGGCGCGGGCCCGCTCCCGCCGATCGGGGAAGAGATCGATCAGGAGGGACAGCGCCGACGGCATGATCAGGGCCGCGCCCACGCCCATCGCCGCGCGGGCCGCGATGAGCTGGTCGACGGAGGCCGACTGCGAGCCCGCCAGCGACGCCAGCGCGAACAGGGTCAGCCCGAGCACGAGGGTCGGCCTGCGGCCGAGGCGCTCGCCCAGCCGGCCACCGGCCAGCAGGAGGCCGGCCAGGGCGAGCGTATAGGCGTCGATCGCCCACTGTGCCTCGGTGGGGTCGGCGCCCAGCTTCCAGGTGAGGGACGGCACGGCGATGTGCAGCACCGTCTGGTCGAGGCCGACGATGACCTGGCCCAGGCACAGCACCGGGAGCGCGATCCAGCGGCTGCGGCGCGGTGCGGGCGGGGTGGGCGGGGCGAGGGCGGCGGGGTCCAGGGCGGTCATCGTTACGGCTCGCTCCTGCTGGTCGTTGGTCGTGCCGGTGTCGCTCGTGGGCCGTCGGGTTCTCGGCCCGCGGCGGGCCGTGGGGGCCGGCGCCGCTCGATGGTCGGGGCCTCGCGTGGTCGGCGGGCCTTGGTCTGCGGGCTTCGGGAGCCTCGGGCTCGGGGGGCTCGGGGTCGGTGGGCTCGGTTGGCGGGCTTCGAGTTGAGGGCTTCGGGTTGGGGCTTCGGCGGTCAGGGGGCGGGGCGCCGGTACGGCTGTCGCGGGCTGCGGGGGCGGCGGCCGTACCGGGCTTGACCGTGATCTTTACAAAGATCTTTACAAGGGGTCATCGGTCAGCAGGTCTTGGGCGTCTCGCTGATCGTCTTGACCTGTGCGCCGCGGTAGCGCTCGTACTTCCACGGCAGGGAGAAGGAGTGGGTGCGGCCCGGCCGCAGGCAGGTGCCGACGCGGGCCTGGGGGTTGGAGTAGGAGACCTTGACGTACCTGCCGGTGGCGCACCGGTTGCGGACCAGGGTGTAGCCCGAGTAGCCGCCCTTCGGCGGCACGTGCTCCACCAGGGTCACGCACGCGGGGGTGGGCTTGGCCGCGTGCGCGGCCGCGCCCGCGACGTCGATCAGCACGACGCCCGTCACCGCCAGGGACAGTCCCAGCGCTACGCCGGCCCTCGCCAGGTTCCGACTGCTCATCGTTGTTCTGTCCTTGTTTCGTCGATTCCGGGTGATGCCCGGGGGCCTGCCGGGGCCGGGGCCCCGGGATGGGTGGGTGGGATCGGTGGTCAGGGCGGATCCGCCGGCCGGCGGGACCATCCCGGTGATCCGTTCCGGCCGGACGCGTGTCCCGGTCGGAGAGCCGTCCGGCGGACCCGCGGTTCCGCGGGAAGGGAAGCCCCAATGTCGGGCCCTTCCAAAGGGGCGAGGTTGGCGAAGGCTTTCACCGGTTTCGGAGCATAGGCAGCCGTCGATTGCCGGGGAATAGCCGTTATCAACTCGTGACTTTGACAAGAAGTTATGTGTCGGGTTTTGACCGGAAGAGAAGTTCGGCGGCCTGCGGGAGAATGCATAGGACCGCCGTTAATCGATGTTTCGGTCTGGATGTATCTCGCGCGATAGGTGGCCATGTCTCCGTTGACCTGGTGTGTCGCCCCAGAAGTCACAAGAGTCTCACTGGTTGTCAGGAGTGCTGTAAGGATGCGCGATGGTTATTACGACTTGATAACGACGGAGACGGCATATATCGCTTCGAGCTGGTTTTATTTACTCTCGACAGCAGGTTGACAATCTCAGTCAAGAAACTTGATGACCTTGTGAGGCCGTCTTGACGGACCGGAGCGTACGCCGCCGTGCGACGCTTCGCCGTCCGCTCGGGCCCCTTGTGCCCGCCGCCCCCGTCGAGGAGATCGGCGCGGTCCTCGACGGGGGCGGCGTCAGCGGGAACCTCCGCGAGAGCCGTCGCGAGACGCATCGGCAAACGCGTCGCGGGAGCCTTCGCGGGACCCGTTGCCGGACACCGCTCCGCATGCGCCGTGCCGTACGCCCCCGGGGTCGGCGATCCCCCAGCCAGAGAGGACACGAACCATGGCGATCCTGCCCATCGACCCCTACGTCATCCCGGACGAGGTCCCCGAGAACCGGGTGGCCTGGCGGCCCGACCCGCGCCGGTCGGTGCTGCTCGTGCTCGACATGCAGAACTACTTCCTGCGCGTGTTCGCCCGTTGGGGCGCGCCCTGGCGCGAGCTGATGGCGAACTGCCTGGCCCTGCGCGAGCACTGCGCCGACAACGGCATCCCGGTCGTGTACGGCGTGCAGCACGCGGCCCAGACCCCCGAGCAGCGCGGCCTCACCCGCGACTTCTGGGGCCCCGGGATCCCCGCCGACCCGGCCGAGGCGCAGATCGTGGACGAACTAGCCCCGCGCAAGGGCGACATCCGCCTGCACACCTGGCGGTACAGCGCGTTCCAGCGCACCGGGCTCGCCGGCCTGCTGGAGGACCTCGGCCGCGACCAGGTGATCATCTGCGGCATCTACGCGCACCTGGGGGTGCTGATGACCGCCTGCGACGCGTTCATGCGCGACATCGAGACGTTCGTCGTCAGCGACGCCGTCGCCGACTTCTCCGTGGAACACCACCGCATGGCGCTGCACTACGCGGCCCAGCGCTGCGCCGTCGTCGCCCCGACCCGCGACGTCATCCACACGCTCGCCTCGGAGGCCGCCGCGGCCGACGCGTCCGACCTCACCCTCGCCGCCGCCCGCGCCCGCCAGGTGTCCGCCGCCCGCCGCGAGGCGGCCGCCCTCCAGGAGGCCGCGGTACGGCGCGAGCGGCAGCTGCGGCGCGAGGCGCTCACCCGCCAGGACCGGCTCGTCCACCACGACGTCGTCGTGCACCGGGAGGACTACGCCCGCCGCGAGCTGCGCCCCGCCGGGCGGGACGAGGCGGCGTTCCAGACCGCCGCCGCCCCCGCGTTCCACGGGCGGCCGCCGTACGCGGGCAACCAGAGTGCCTGACCGCCGCCGCCCGGCCCGCTCCGCGGCGGCCGCCGTGCCGACCGGCCCGCGCTCCCGTGCCCGAAAG
>Ga0164243_10010567_pt1 | contig 13253 bp, 15 predicted proteins | sample OricompcompostOP_FD_108781 | JGI IMG/M metagenome (GOLD analysis project Ga0164243, IMG submission 108781) | Organic Plus compost microbial communities from Emeryville, California, USA - Original compost - Organic plus compost (OP) | ecosystem: Engineered > Solid waste > Mixed feedstock >... | reverse complement strand
CTTTGCCGTTGACCGGCATGGCCGGGCTTGGCAAAAGGAGCGCTTCGGAGCGTAGCGCAGCCTGGTTAGCGCACCAGTCTGGGGGACTGGGGGTCGGAGGTTCAAATCCTCTCGCTCCGACCAATCTTTTCAAATGGTTATGAGATCGCCAGTCGTGGTTCAGCGCTTTTAGGTAGCGCATAGGTAGCAATTGTCTGCCGCTGGGGCGTCTTGGAACAGCCATCGCTAGCTCCCTTTGTTTCAACCGAATCGAAGTGGCTGGCAGCGAGTGCTAGATCACAGTGGCAATGTGCTTGCCCTTTGATGCACTGTCGTCGCGCCTGAGCTTCCCCTCTCTCATAAGTAATCCGAGGACGCTGAAGGCGAGATAGTCTTTGGAGCCGCCCCCGTAGTCGCTCTGCAGACCTAGCGCCTTTGAAGCATCAGAATTCGTGATCCCAGAACTGTTCGCCTTTGCGAGTTCGAGGATGGCTTCCTTGATCAGTGCAAGACCGATCTGAGCCCTCTCTCGCACGCCAGTTGGTACATTCAGTGCTCCGCGGACTTGAACGAAGGCACCAGAGGGCACTACGGAATTGGTCAGCTGACCCCCGGTTGCTTCTGTTCCGAACGCGGAAATAAGTTCGGCCTCAAGACGAATAGCCTGCTGCTCGGTTAAGTCTTCCGCCAGCATCGTCACCAACACGTTTGATCCTGACTCGAGGATCTCACGAATTCGCAGGCCCTTGGAGGTTTCACTGGGCTTGACGAGGTGATCGTAAGCTCTCGTGCCCGTCCCCTTGCCAATGTAGAAAGCCCGAGCGGGATTGCTCGTCGGGTCCTTAAGAGCGTAAACGTAATAGCTACCCATCGCGGCCCACCCCAATAGGCATTGGTTTGCACGTTCAGAGAGAAGCCGGTTCCATCGGCTGTTTGAACACTCGCAGATGAGCCCGCGCAGTTGATATCAGTTGTTGCAGACGAACCTGTCGGTCTCGTTGCTCCACAGCTTGATACCTAGCGAGCATACATCGCTGTTCGATACCCAAAAGATGTCCTCAGAGGGCGTCGAAAACCCCGCGATGAGAAGGTCGATGGGCGCGCTGACTGTTTTGCCATAGCGCAGCATGTCGGCAACGATGCTTTGCACCTCGTCCGCATGAAACGTGCTGCCAGCGATTCCTTTGAAGGCATGAAAGCCAAGGCGGCTGTCTGTAGAGCTAGAGCGCCAGGGTTTACCGTCGTTTCCTGTTCCCCCGAGGAAGGCAAGGGCGCACGCACTCGCACAATCATATCCACCTTCCACAACCGTCCTGATGCGGTTCTGATGAAGGAAAAGTCCCAGTCTCATGCCCTCGTAGAGATTGCCGCCTGGGCTCGCGAGATAGATGGCTATGTGCCTCTTCAGCGTAAGTTGGCGTAGGAACGACTGAAGGCGTTCTACGTCGCCTTCCTCTACCGCTCCCGTCGCCAGGATCGCAGTCAAGCTTTTCGATTTGTTGTTGGTGTGAATGGAGAAGTCTAGGGCGTTACCGGCATCTGGTAAGATCGATGCAAGCGCTACGAGTGCAAGGACAATGCGTTTCATCACGCCTCATCGAATGTAGAACATAGCCAGGAACGCAGATAGGCGCCTCATGTTTGATCGTTAGTAAAGACCCTAATCGCAACGTTGGAGTACTTCGCTCTCTTCCAAGCTGTAGCGAAGCTCTAGTGACATCTTCCCCTTCTCGTCCTTCGTCTCGACAACAAGCAAGTCTTCAGGGTAGGCGTCCCCTTCTGCCACGCAAATGGCCTTCACGTGCCAAGCCCCAACTATTCCTGATCGCGAAAGTTCGTTCTTGACGTCAGCGACCTCAAGGAACGAGCATCTGTCCTCGTGGTGTTCGATACCAAGCTTGGATACGAAGACACGCCCGTCGTTGTATGCAAACGTCCTATCCTTTGCGAACTGGCAGCCGGTTTCAGCGCCATATGTTGCCTGCAGGGGCAACGACTGCCCCGCGTAGCAAGTCGATGTGCTGAGCATCGTGGCGACGAGTAGAAGCAAGACAAAACCGCTTTGCCCGTGCAACTTGTGCGACAGCTGCGACATGTGGCCCTCAAAGTTGCGCTGAGTCTTCACTGGTCGTCAAAGCAACGAAAAAGCTCTTCTAGGACCAGAGTACTATCCCCCAATGGGATGGAAAGCTTTTCCTTGCCCAACTCTGTCACTTTCAGTCGCTTAGACGACTTGAAGTGATCGAGGAAGCCCGGGCGTATCTTCAAAACGACGCCCGACGTCCCTCTATACCCATAGGGCTCTGTTCCGCCCCATCTCTCGCTCGCGAGGGCGATGTCTACATGCGAGGCGTCATCGCTAGACCCGTCGAGAGGTGTATTGAGGCGCTCACGATTGACGGTGATCAAGAGAACAAGATCGTCCTTCGTTTCGCCGCTGATCGAGAGTTCGTTCTCTTGGTCGTCGTACGGAAGATGTGCGACGCAACCAACACCCCAGATCGCGGTAGAAATCGTCCATTTGCCGACTGCTGCAACGGCTTTGTCTGGCAACAACTGTGCATTCGCAGCCGAAGAACAGAGGCAGACTGCTAGCGCGATTCAAATCAATCTCATCGTGTAGCCGTCTTAGGTGACTGCGCAGCTTCGAGACGAATATCAGCGCATGACTGCGACCAAACACGTGGCTCGCTCAGTTTGATCCGCTGGGTGTTTTAAGCTCGACTGTATTTTTCAAAACATTCGCGACACGAAAAGTCAAAGACTGAATGTCTCTGGCGGCGCCCTCTTGAACGTATTTCCGCATGAGTACCGATTTTGGCATGAGGGTGAGGTGACATATTTGTTCTAGCGCATGTTCTGTTGGCTCATCTAATCTGAAATGGTGGCGGTTTTCATAGTTTCCCATGTTTTTCGTTCCTATCCTCAAAAAGTCCTTGGCAAAGTCTAAAAATGGCTGTAAAGCCCCCTCGACTTGGGCGCTATTAGACCGCCTAAAGTCTCTATTGGCCCATCGAAACATAATTTTCGACCGGATGCCGTCGGGCGCTTTTCGACGACTAAATACGTAGTCGTATCGATTGCGACGACCCCTCGACGTTAGGGGTCGGCACAGCCCTCACACGACTTTCAACACGCTATCAGTTGCGTATTTTTCACAGGAGTATTTATGCTTGATATTTTAGACGAGAAGTTACCAGACCAATTTTGCGATGCTTACGGCCTCGATGACGGCATCGAGGGTGACTATTCGGCGATCACCTACGTTTCAGCACCGTGCAGTGCAGGGAAAACCCATGCTCTGGCGCACCTCATCAACGACGCGCTCTCGAGGGACCCCTTCGACGAGCCTATGCAATTCCTTTACGTCGCCCCCACGAAGAAACTTCTTGAGGAGTTCTCGCAGCGACTGACTGATCTGGGGATTAGGGCAAAAAAGATCATTGCGGGACAGCCTGGCTTCGAAGCCAGTGTTTTTGAAAGTCTAACGCAGCATCTAAGGCGCAAGGAACTTTACGACGCGTCCCATGTCACGCTCATCACCCACGCGTCCTTCCTGAAGCTTCCTGTCGGTCTACGCCATCCCAAGCGTTGGCGCGTCTTCATTGATGAGCAACCGCAAATCGATGATTTTCTGATGGCTCAGTTGCCCCAAACGCGGAACACCCTGGCGGGTTACCTCGAGGTCAGGCAATACACGGAAGCCCTCGCGCGCATCGAAAAGAAGAGCGGTACAAGCGTCGATAGCCTGTTGGGCGACACCGGGTTTGCTGGCATCAAAGATGTGTTGCACAGGATCGAGAGTCCAAATTACGCAGTTTACACCGCCCCTGAGGCTTTTGACCGGGTCTTCGATCCAACAAGGGCAGACTTCGACCCTACCTTTTCTCTACCGCTGCTTGCTTTAGTAAACCCCGACATCTTCGATGGTTGCTGCTTTCTCTCGGCGAACTTCGAGGGTTCGATGGTGTTCGATCTACTGAAGCGCCACAAAAAGCGCCTTTCACCCCATCGGGCACTAACCAGAGGCCTACGTTACGAGCGATATGATCAAAGCGTTGGGCTACGTGCGAGCATCAAGTACGTGCTTGAGGGTGCGCGCTACAGCAAATCTATTCGCAACAAGTCGACCTCAGATGGCAATAACGTCAAGACAGCGATCGATGCGATGATCCTAGCGCATCTTGGCGATGAGCCGTTCCTTCTCGTTGCCAACAACGATGATCAAGGCTTGCTGGTCAATTCGAAAGGAGCTGAGCGTTTGAGCGGTAGTCCGCATGGCCTGAACTGCTACCAGCATCAAACTCGCATCGTCTGCTTGTCTGCCAGGAACCGTAAGCCAGAGCATCTCGCGATGCTGAAGAAAGCCGGGTTCAGCCAAGACACCATTCAGAGGAGTACGCTGGTCGAAGCCGTCCATCAGGCTGTGATGAGAACGGCGTTGAGGGACCCTTCTTCCACGGCCACGGTTGAGATCATTGTACCCGATGAATGGACAGCAAAAGAGCTTGGGAAGATTCTGGGGTGCAGCGCTGTTTCCAAGTTGGGAACCGTTTCCCTCAACGCACCCCCTAAACCTTACACCCCAAAGGAAAAGAATCGTCGCGCCAATTTCCAGAAGATGCTGAAGTCGTTGCCTCTCTTTAGGCAATCTGACGAGGACCATTATGACGACACGGCTTTCGCCGCCATTTCGTTACCTTCTCTCTTAAAGAGTATTGGAAAAGGTACTAGTTTCGCGGCAACCACTACTAACAACACAACAGACAATTTAGTTTCTGGAAATCGTATTGGCATCACGTTGCATCGGACCAAGTACGCGACTGGAAGTGGCGAACATTTTGAGGAACAGCAATCGGTAGTTGATTTCGTAAATCTACTGAAAGTGGCAGCTAAGACACCCATCTCTACCAAAGAAGAGAGCTGGCTTTTTTCGGCCTCGACTTACAAGCGCAATGTCCAAAGAGGCCATCGAACAAAAGAGAACTTCAGGGGCGCGTCTTGTCTCGTCCTAGACTTCGATGGTGGCTCCCTGTCGCCGGAGATGTTTGAAGATCTGTTCTGGCGTAAAGCTGGAATAGGCAGGAAGCGGTCGTTCGTAATCTGCAATACGTTTTCAAGGAGCGTATCGCGGCCCAACTGCTTTCGCGTCATCATGCCCTTTAAGCAGCCTACGACCTCAATTGAGACCTTCGAGGGAATCTTCGAAGAGATTGTTCAACGCATCGAAGACGCGGGATTCCCTCGTGAGGCTGCGAAGCTCGATAAGGTCTGTCGCTGTCCCACTCACTCCTGGTATCTTCCCTGTACGAACAGGCAAGAGAAGGACCAAGCGTTCATTCACACATTTGGGATGCAGACGAGGGGTGTGCAGCGCCATGGGATCGATCCCCAGGCATTCGAATTCACACGCCACTGCGGTCCCGCGACAAAGGTAGAGATACAGCGGAACAGTTCCGTCGGCAGAGTTGGGGGGCAGCGAGAGGTAGAACTTCTCAAGTCTACCTTGAGGTCGATGACTAGCAATAGGCATCAGCTGTTCTTCGAGCTGGGCGTAATGATGGCGAGAAAATACGGTTACCCCATGCCTGAGGTCGAACGGAACCTGTTTGAGGTGGCCGGAAGCGATCCCAAGATGAGGAAGAAAGCTCGAGACATTATGAGGTCCTTGAAGGTGCCAGTCTCTACATAGGGCGTGTTGGCTATGAGGACTGAAACCTACAAGACCCAAGAAGTCATGATCAATAACGGATGCTCGTATAAATAGAGGATCGTTCGGTGCACTAATCTTACAAGCCAACCATGCCAAGCGCTGCTGCTAGCGCCGACTCTTGCTATCTATCACTCTTGCAGCATAGACGTTTGAATAGATCGACACTGCTGGGCCGCTTCCAGTGTTGGCTTAGGCATCGATTCGACCCCTCCTTACCATTACGCAAGTGCAAGATTCGCGACTGGATCGACGGGGAAGCGTCCTTCTTCTCGCAACGAGTTTGCACAAGGTAAGTACTCTCGGCGCAGCAACTTGGGGTTACTTTTCCGACGATGAGGCAGGCGCTTGCCTGTGAATAGATTTTGCGTCCCCGTATCACGAGTACGCCTTCGCCAGCCACTAAGAAGTGCTCGTCATGCGTGCTGCTAAGCTCTTGTTGGAATAGTTTGCCAGCGGGGCTTGTGAGCCAGACGCCCTGAAGTTCCTTGGGCAGTCGACTGGTCGCATCAATGCACGCCTATGAGGGGTCGGGGCATACAATCTCGCTCACCAAGGACGATCGCAGCTAACCCTGGGTGAATTTTGTGCCCTCGTCATAGCGACCATCTAGATGAGGGACCTACTCTACAAACACCCACTTGCCTGTGGGGTCACAGAGCTTGTTTCGACAGCGCCCTGTATCGAGCCAGACTAAATGTCTGCTCGGCAGTCTAGCAGTCACTTGATGCTGCGTCCCAGGCCCTCTCGAAGATTAGCGAAGCCGTCAGAAGTACTTTGAACGAGCGCGCAATAAGTGCCTGTGGCAGTAGCGGGCAACGTTATCGCGAAGCAGTCGCCTCATCGAGGATCTCCAGGTTAATCATGGGCCGTCGTCCCCAGTTGAACGCCATATTTCAATGTCGTACTAACGTATTGTCGCGGGGGCGCGCGTTTTGGAGAAGCGGAAGCTTAAGCGGGGTTTGGCGCCGATAATTAATCGCCCGCTTCAATTGTTGTTAGGTCAAATAATGGCTCATAACAATTGGCATTAATCTATTGGTAGAGGACGCCGAATGCAGCGAATACTAGCGATTGTCGCAATCATGCTGGTGGGGTCGACAGGCAAAGCGCATGATTTGGTTAGGATAAAGCTTTATCTGGGGTGGTATGTTGTTGGCGGAGTGGACGCTGATGGCAGAATTAGAAGCCGAATATATGGAGAGTATGTTTATCCTGACGACTCACGACAAGAGCAGCGAAATGCCATAACCTATGTTTGTTCCAGGGAGTTTAGGCCGTATCTCATATTCGATTTGCCGGGCATTATTAGTCACGGGATTGCTGTTACAAAGCATGATAAGGAATACGGATTTACAGACAATATAGAGGCTATTTCAAATGATGGCACTGTCACGAAATGGGTTGCTTGGTTCAATGGAAAGCAAGGCAGCGTAGTAGTTGAGTTCGATGACAGCAGCGATGCCGCGATACACAATCACTTCCAGCTCCTGCAGCAGGTCTCCTCTTCATTTTCTCTCAAGCTCCCCTTCGATGGATTGGATCCCATTAGATATCGTTATGCTTCCGAGATGGAGACGGAGCAGAAAGTCCAGCGAATCGAGACGGGTCTAGCAAAGAAGTTTGAGCTGCAGGATAAATTGCAGTTTCTGGGACGGTGCCTCGATTTCTACGTCAACCGACCCACCAGCGATAAGTGAGAAATGTGAGTGCGTCTCCTAGGGCTCGCTTCTCAATCGATTTTGGCCGCGAGGATGTAGCGTTGGTTGAAAAGGAGCACAAGGGTGTTGTCCCATACAAGACCGTTGGGATTGGACCGCTCTAGCTCTTTCTGTCGCTCTCAACCTAGGAGCATAGTCATTGGCAGAGTTCAAATGATAAGCACCAGAGCATCTTCCGCGATTGTCCACGCGCTGTTCTGGGTGTTCTTCGCATCATTCGATGCGCTTGCAGTGGACAGCTACTGCGCAGTTGTTGAAGGGCCGCCTGATGGCTTCCTTAATCTGAGGGCGGGCCCCGCATCTACGTTTGATGTCATCGCCCGATTGCGCCCGTCAGATCAACTCGACGTCAGCTCAGACATCTGCAGAGAGCAGCTTTGCGACGAAACGCATACGTGGCAATTCGTTGAAGGGGTACCTAGACTAGACCAAGAGAAGAAGCTTCAGACCCAAGGATGGGTCCATTCAAAGTACATCACGCAAGTGCCGTGTCCTGGTCAGAGTGAAAGTTACGATGGCCCTTTTTCTGCAATCGCCGCCGCCAAGGATGCCTGGGAGATTGTTGGCCGTCACAAGTCCATAGAAGAGGCACGAGATGCGGCCATACAGGCATGCACCAATTACACGGATGATGACAGTCCATGTCCTGCTGTGACCGCGGGGTTGAATCAACACTACTTCGTTGCCGCAGTCTGTGGTGGCGTTCCCTTTACCAGCAAAAGCACGCGGAATTGCTATGACGCGATAGGTCGCGTGAGGCGAGAAGCACGGCGCCGCGGATATAGCCAGTGCAAAATCTTTCGATGCGAACAGGGTGGGGGCCCCTGGAAGTATGGCCGGTATTAGCAGCCAGGACCAGATGAAGGTTGGAGTAGCAGAGTTGCTCGTCTTGTTTGTGGCGTCTTGTCTTCCTGGACAGAGCGCGTGGGGGGCAAGCTTTGATTGTCGCCCATATTTTGAAGCGAAGGCCTGCCCTGAGACCGTCATTTGCGCAACGCCCGATCTTTCTCAACTGGATGATGTTCTGGCTCGCAGATATGGGTACTTAATCAAGTCGTCTTCAGCCAGCGTGGTTCCGAACTTGCGCGAGGAACAACGACTTTGGATTCGGCAGCGGCAAAGCTGCGGTTGCGACGCAACGTGCATCTCGCACCTCTACGCGAGGCGCCTTGATGAATTAGCGAAGCCCCTCGTCGGTGAAGTGTCTCACCTTGTATCGCACTGGACATGCACTGGGGAGGGCGCCGACCCTAGACGTTACGCACTGAAGATAACCGAGGATTCATATGCCGATCAGCAGGGCAACCGAATCATGCGCGAGGGATCTATAGATCTAGTCGCGAAGAATCCTCCGAGCGAGTCCGAGGGATTCCGCATTGAGCGTGGTGTACCCCAAAGGTTCTGGATCAAACGCATCGAAGGAGGGGAGGAATCCGCCTGTGCCAAATATGGCTGGACTGCCGAAAGCCAAGATTACGATGCAGTGTTTTGCGGGGCAACCCAGGGCGTGGGTAGTTTGGAATTGAGGCCGAAGAATTCAGAACTTTCAGTGGCCCATATTGAGTGCGATTCGGCAGATGTAGAATGAAGCAGGCTGCTCACATGCTGTCGCCGCCTGGTCTCGAGGTCAGGTCTACGCCATCATTAGCAGTCTTGATCGCGTTGTTGCTTCTCTTCACCGCATTACGAGCGTTGCCAGCTGACGCGACAGAGATTGAGGGGCACTGGGCGACCACGGCTGAGGCTTGCCCGCGTGGCGAGTATGATCTCGAAGTGCAGCAGTCTCAATTATCCTGGGGAAGCGGAGACTGGAGCTGCCAACTATCAGAAGGGTTCCGGCACCCTACGCAATGGGTTCTCAGAGGTAAGTGTTGTGTCGCAGACTACAAATGCGATCATCCTGGCTCCGTCATTAAGCTCGAATTATCTGGCGGGATTCTGAGGTTTCAGGTGCTTGGATTGATTGAGCCTTCGTACTACGCGTTCAAGTGCGGGCAATAGAACGATTTCGCGCAAGAGTGATGACGATGAACTCGATGATGGCCAGGACGCTCTTCTGCCTAACTTGCGTGTCGGCCTTTATAATAATAACGGGTTACAAGGCTTTCGGCGATCGACGATACATCGTATCTCCCTCTACGTACTCTCTTGGCGGTTTCCGATTGGGCGAAGAGTTTAGGCCCTTAAGCAGGGGGGGGCGGGGCTTCAAGTGCATGCCAAGTGAGCTTTGGGCTCAGCTTTCTAGATGCACACGCGAGCGACGCGAACGGGAGCGACGCGGCTCCTTCAGAGTCACAGAGAATGTGCTGCATAGCAACGCATCGGGCATCGTCTATGCCAACAGATTTTTCCAGCCAGCGTTTTGGACAGCCAGCGAGGTTGAGGAGGACATTGACCGGATAACTAAGCAGTTTAATGAGGTGCCGAAAATTCAGACGATGCCACGTCGTGAGGGCTTGCCCGATGCGGTGATGGCGACTTGGGGCGGATTAAAGTTGGAGCCGATATCCCCTGAAAGTCGGGCGATGCTGGCTCGCGGTGGCAGCCCAAATGTGGGGATACTGGTGGACTTCCTGGGCGACTTCACCCTGTCAGTGAGCAGTGGACTGCCGGTCTACAAGATTGGCGGCACTTCAGGTGCTGTTTGGATTGGGTCCTACGACCAAAGCGGCAGAGGCACTCTGCGCTACCTGATAGCGGACCCAGAGGCGATGGACGAACTCATACAATCCCGTTCTGAGCGCTGGACCAAAGGCGAGCGTGTTGGGCGTTCTGGTTGGATCTTCAGCGAGAGGTATTCAGGTGGCCACTTAGACCAGTGCCAAGTGCGTGGCGATGTGCAGGCAGTAAACGGCACTGGGGCCGTTATGACTGTAGCGATTTTGAGCAAGGGAACTGTAGCCATCATTGTCGAAGACGATGAATGGAAGAGAAGAATAAAATCTGATTGGGGTTGGAGTGAAGGACAGCGCTTCGACAACGTCATCGTAACGGGGAATGAGGCTCAAGCGAAGGCCCGCGGGCTCACGATGTCAAACCTTCAGTTTGCGGTGTTTCTGGCGGGCGATGGTCTTCCACAATTACGCAGGCTGGTGGGCAAGGAAGGAATGTCGATAGTTGTTGGTGGCCTCACTTTCAAAGCTTGGAACCTTGAGAACTTTGCGGTGGCGCTTGCCAAGCTAAGTGAGTGTAGTTTGGCGAGGAACTAGGATCTGTTTGTTCCAGCAACGCCCTCTGATGCAGGGGCCATGAGAAGATGGCAACCAATGCGGCGAACGTTCGCAAGATCTGGAGGGAAAGGCAGTATCGAGAGACGTCTATACCCCTTTGTGCTGCTGAGCGCGCTTGGGTGCTCAATGGCGACTGCCGCGAGAGCGTGGACGTTCTCGATAGGCGAAGAGGATTGGGGCCCCGTCTGCTTGCTAGAAGATGAAAGTAGCACGCCTGGAATCACGATCTTGTCTGAGAAGAATAGTTTTGATCCCTTGCTCCTTATTGGGCCGTACAAGGCGCAATACGGCACAGACTTTGGTGTCAAACTAAAATTCGACGGAGATGACGAATCTGAGTTGTCAGGTGGGTTGAGCGAGTATTTTGGCTCTATTGCTGTATCTATAGGGCTCGACCAGATTGATGACCTGTTGAGGTCGGACACACTAACGATCACCATAAAAGATCAAGTTCAGCAGACGGTTGACTTGAGAGGGGCCGGGATAGCCGTAAGGGCATTCTTGAAATGCGCTCGACGGTGATCGGCTGTTGCGAAGATGCTCCGTCACGCGAACCTAGGCTATGCTACATTCCCGTCCAAGTACCTATTGGGGGGGTAAGTGAGGGACAGCGTGCGCCACTTCATTCAGAGTTTAGGTTTGGTGTTTGCGGTATACTTCGGGATACCGTCTTTCTTTGCTGGCGATGCGGCTCACGCTCAATACGCAGAGTGGTATCTTCGTTGCGCCATCGCCCACTATGAAGATGTTCGCGGGCCTGAGCGAAGTGTGGGCTACAGCGAAGTCAGTGAAATATCCATCTACATCTCTTTCAATAATGGAGGTTACATAAATGACGACGATGTCAAGGTTATATATGTGCCTAGGGGCTCAGACAGAGAGCGGTCGCCCTTCTCTCTATTTGATGTCGTGAGGTTTACGCGTGATAGGGCGCTACTGACAGGTAAAGTGAGCTGGACGGGCACTGATGCGAGGGTGTTCCCTCGAGCGTGGTCGATGAGGGGTGAAGTGCGTGTCAGCGAGGATGGGGCTCAAGTGAGTTATGTTGAGGAGTTGGTTGAGCGAACAATTGTTAGGAGTAGGATGACGAGCGACTGCGTGTTCGATAATCCAAATTGAGGTGAAGGTGTGTTGCCAGGTGTGCAAAGCCTGTCAGTGGCCCCGCAACCATTCGATGTGAGTGGCCCAACGTTCGAGCGCCTCTCGCTTGTCATCGAGGTAATCGTGGCGATCATAGATCGCAGTAACCGCGCTTCTTACTGATCCCTTGTGGTTCAGGACAAGATCTGCGACGTGGGGTGGGACCTTCAAGGCTGCGAGCCCCGTGTTCACGGTTCTCCGAATGTCGTGGATCGTCCAATCCTTTGTGCCGCTCAGCTTGTCTAAGCGCCTCTTCCATTTGCTGAAACCAGAGACAGCACTATTCGTTCGACCACGCGCTGGGAACACGAGTTGATCGTGCTCGCGCGGCATCTCTCGAAGCAGCTTAATGGCAGGTGTGCTCAAGGGAACGAGATGAACCCTCTTCGATTTGTTCGATGAAGAGGGTTGGCTCCACAGGGCGCCCTCAAAATCAAGATGGCTCCAATTGAGCTGCGAGACCTCGCTCCTTCTCTGCCCTGTCAGCAGAAGAAGCTGGATCAACGAGCCAAATGGATAGCCCATCGAGTCGGCAGCTTTCCATATCTTCGCAACCTCGTCATTGCTCAGCACCCGCTCGCGTGAGAATGTCTGCGCTGGTTGCTTCAAGCCTGTGCATGGACTGACGCTGAGTTCACCTCTTTCGACGCACCAGTTGAGCATGCGTCGAACTGCGGCAAATGCGTGGTTCGCAGCGCTGGGCCCGCTCTGCGAAATCAATTCATCTAAGACCTCTGCGACATGCTGCTTAGAGACGTCCTGCAGACGAAGGTTTTTCCAACGAGACGAGAACTCGCTGCGCAGTATGCGATCTGTTTCACGCCACGCCTTCGTATTGGGCTTGGCGTATCGCTCGACGAAGGCTGCGGCAACAACAGGAAAGAGTGAGGACTGGTAGCGCTCCCGCTCGATGAGCTTCTTGGCTTGAGGGTCGCGACCTGCTGCGACGAGCTTCAAGGCATCGGCCGCGAGTTGTCGGGCACTCTTCAAGGACAGCACAGGGTGGCGGCCGATGGTGTAGCGCCTTGTGCGACGACCAATGCGGTAGAGCAAAACGAAAGCCTTTGTGCCACCTGGCGAGACGCGTATGGCGAGGCCACTTAGGGCGGCGTCAAATACCTCGTATTGCGTGGCGTGCGGCTTCAGATGTTTGATATCGAGGTCAGTCAGAGGGCGAGATCTCATTGCGCTCCCCCAATTGCTGACGAGGCAGTGCGGCTCCGATTACGCGTGCAGCTAGGTAGCGCATAGGTAGCAAATCCCGCGCGCTGGAATACCCAGAGCTGGCGGACCAGGGCGAAAAAGACGAATAAAATCAATGATTCAGTGAGGTGCGCAAATTCGAGTTCGAGCGCAGCCTGGTTAGCGCACCAGTCTGGGGGACTGGGGGTCGGAGGTTCAAATCCTCTCGCTCCGACCATTATTCCAAACAAAGCCAAGGGTTATGTCGGCCTGAGCCACTTGGCCGAATGG
>Ga0164243_10010566_pt1 | contig 13253 bp, 14 predicted proteins | sample OricompcompostOP_FD_108781 | JGI IMG/M metagenome (GOLD analysis project Ga0164243, IMG submission 108781) | Organic Plus compost microbial communities from Emeryville, California, USA - Original compost - Organic plus compost (OP) | ecosystem: Engineered > Solid waste > Mixed feedstock >... | reverse complement strand
TCTGACTGAGCGTATTGGTTACGCGGTCGCGTATCAGCAAGACCACCGAACACGTGGGCGAGGTGCCATTGGGAACAGAAGCGGAGCCTTTCCCGGAAACGAGAAACGGGCCATCCGGTGCCGCAAAATCCGATCCGGTCAGCACGAGGGCCTCTGCTATCGTCAGGCTGCCACCAGCGCCTGTGTCGCTCACATAGTCGGTGACCGCGCCGTTGGCGATCTTGAGGCGATCGACCGACAGGCTTCCGATGTTAGCCGACGTGGCGACGAAATTGTTTGCGACAACATCTCCGATCATCGCCCAAGTCACCGTCAGATTGTCGAAGAACCCAGCGGTCGCCGTCAGCGCCTCGACATCGATATTGTCGGCATCAAGATCGCGAATGCGGGCATTGTTGATGTAAGCCGTACCGCTGGACGCATCGAACAGCGTAAGGACCGTACCATCGGGCGCGGTGATGACCGTTTGGTTCGCGGCCAAAGCAAGGCGCCCGACGCCTGTCATGCCATTCACGTCGACGAACAGGCCGGCCTGCACGAAGCCGGCAACACCCGAGGCATATCCAGCAAGAGCGATACGGGTATAGCCGCCGCCAGGATCGGCCGCGCTCTGAAACCGGATGCTACCGCCCGCTGAAACATCGTCCACGCTGGTTTCCACGGCCAGGATGGCATCGGCATTGGCGCTGATCAGCCCGCCCTGCGTTGTGACCACTGTGGAGATCGCGCTGAGCCCGCTGGCAAGGGCAGCATTGCCGGTGACCGGGTCGTTATAGGATGTCTCCAACACCTCAACGCGCTGCGTGACCGCCGTTAGCTTCCCGTCGACCACGCCGACGGCGGCGGTGATGGTGCTGTTGTAGTCGGCCTTGAGATCGCCAGCCGTCGCGGTAAGCGACTGTCTGACCTGCTGGAAGGTATCGAGGTTCGTGCCGGCCTGGTCCTGCAGGCGCACGACGACGGACTGGATATCGTCGCGAACCTTGGCGTTGCTCTGCGCCGTCCAGCGGAAGAAGTCGCGAACCTCCGCCTTGAACTCCGGCATACCGAAGGAGTCCGGGAAGACATAGTCGCCGTTGATGCCGACCTGCGGCACGTCCTCGGGATCGAAGGTTTTGACGGTCCACGGACCGGGCTGGGCGCCGATTGCGGCAACGCGCAGACTGAGAACCTGTGGCAGGACTACGACGGTGAAGCGGTTCGCCGTGCCATCGTATACGCGTGTCCATGTCTCGCCGCCATCATACGAGACTTCGGCCACATAACTGTCGGCGCCCGGAGCCGGCCGCCACATCGCCTCAAGCTCTAGATCGGCTACGCCGGCATGCAACTCGGCATAAAGACCAAGAACCAATGGCCGCGAGGCAATCGAGGGTGGCAGAGTCGGTTCCGCCCATGGCGAAGGCATGGTTTCGGTATCGTCGGCCGCATAGACCTCGGGCGCATCAACGACGCAGAGGACATCAACCTTGCCGTCGCCATTCGGGATCGCAGAAACGATCAGCCCGTCAAAGGGACGGGTTTCGCCATCGCAGAGCAAAACCGTTGCCGGTTCCTCGCGGTCGTCGGGCAGGATGTCGTCGAGATTGCCCATGGCCGCTTCGACGACGGCGAGATCGCTTGCATTCAGCGTTATCGCGCGACCGCTGATGCTGTCGACAAGACATGGCCCCCATTCCCGGCCATCGTAGCCCCTCAAGATGACGTAGGCATCGCCGGCAGGGGCATCGAGGTCGCGATCGATGGTAAGCACCGCGCCCGCTCGATCCGCCAGCGCGGCAGTTGCGACGCCCTCGATGAACGGATGTTGCACGAGCACCGGATCACCGCGGACGAGCAGTTTGCCTTCCCAGTCGGCAGTAAACGAGACGAACTCGCGCTGATAGGCGTTGACCGCCGCGTCGGTGACGCCCTCACGCCATGACTGGTCGTGATTGGTGATGCCGAACTGCTCTACCTTCTGCGGCTGATCGGCGCCGATGGAGCCGATCGAGCAGACGACCTCGCGCGTGTCCCAGACGGTCTCATCGAGATAGGATGTCGTGACGCTGTCGGGCTTTTCGTCATCGAACAGCACCAGCTTATGCTGGAAGCTGCCACGCACCACATTGCGTGGCGAAAAGACCGCCCGCTTGATGGCCTTGGGCTCAAGACGATTGAAGCCGATCTTGCCGGCGATGCGAACCGGCGCTGCCCGACCGGCGCGCAGGATCGCCCGCAAAGCCTCACCGGCCGTCCATGAGCGGTCGAATATGGCATTGAACGTGTCGCCCCGCGCGCTCCACGTCGAGGCGAGAGTCGCCAACGACGTCAAGTCATACTGCAGTTCGGATAGCCCAAGGCCGTAATCGGTGTTGCGCAGCAGGTCGGCCGCCGACCAGGCGATCGAACGTGTCGCCTGCTCGATCCACGCTGTACCGTTCCATACCGGCAAGTGCCGGGTCGCGATGACCTTGATCTGCGACGACGAAGCCTGCGAGAGCTGTTCGTTGGCCTTGGCTCGCATCGCCAGCAGCGTGCAGTTCGGCGGCGTCACGAAGCCGGTGAGGTAGCCCCTGAGACCGGTCCAGACGACGGTATCGACGGCATTGCTGTTGTCCGACGAGAAGGCCTGCTCGGAGAGGAACTGCGCCTCGTACCGGCCATCCGCGACATTTACCGCTTTGGTGATGCGCTGCGGCGTGCGCGTCGCATAGGTGATGGTTTGCCGAAAGATGTCAGTCCAGCCGCCGATTGCGACCCCGTCGTCGTCGATCTGTCGATACTGTGCGCGCAGTTTCACCGATTTGTTGGCGACGCCGCGCTTGTTGGTCGTGTAGAGGCCGCCAGGCAAAGCGAAATCGGTCGCAATACGGTTGATCGTCGTGCCGGCGGCGTTGATGACGAACGGACCAAGCACACCGGGTGGATCGGGAACCTGCTGGCCCGCAACTTCCGTGGAGGTGACGACGTTCGCCGGAAACAGCGTCACATCATCGCCGGGCTGCACGATCTGGAAGGTGATGTCCGAGTAAGTACTGGAATAGCCGTCAGTCGAATTCCATGCCTCGGTTTCGCCGATATCGATACGCTCGATCTCCGCCTTGCCGGCGGTGATGGCGAAGAGCTGATAGAGGTATTGATCGTTCCCCTGATATTCGGAATAGGGGCGCGAGGCATAGCGCGGCGGGAAGCGCAGCCGGCCGTAAAGCACCGGCAGCACATCGAGCGGCGCGGCCTGGTTGTTGGCAGCGTTCGCCGAATAGACGGCCTCGGCCTGTTCTGCCGGGGTTTGTGCCGGCGTTAGCATGGTGTTGAGCAGCAGGGAGCCGCCCGCCAGCAGTGCGGCCGAAACAACGCTCGATGCAAGTGCCGACCCAGCAAAGAAAGAGGTTGCGACCCAGCCGCCGATCATCGGCGCGGCAACACTCAGCGCCAGGGCGGCAACAAGCCCGACGATCTGCTTGGTGTTGTTGTCGCCGCCACCACGGGGAACCGCAACGAAGGCGATCACCTCGCCCGGGCGCACGACCCGGACCGCCCATGTGCCGCGCATTACCGGCTCGCCATCCATCACGGCAATGGTTGGTAGTCGGAAGGCAAGCTCATGCTCCGCGATGATCTCGGCCACCGTCATCGGACGCGCGAGTGGGATCACCCGTTCCGGGTCGCCGAACGGCCCGGTCATCAGGACAGCGCGAGCCGCCCCGTCAGCCATGTGAGGGTCGAAGAACGTCATGGATGCTCCGAAGGACTAGACCGGAACGTGGTACCGGAAGCGCCGCCAGCCGACGGCCTGCAGGGTCGAGATCGTGTCGACGACGACGCCGACGGTTTCGAGCGCATGGACGATGATGCCGCCGTCTTCGGCAAGCCAGGTGCCCAAATGATAGCCCTGTAGGTGTCGCGCCATGGTGATGAGGCAGCCATCAACAGGTGTCTCGATCTCATGCCAACGTGACCGTTCGGAATGCACGGCAATCGCAGCGGCAATGGCGGTGCGGCCGGCCTCGCCCGGCATCTGGAATTCCGGCATGTCACGGTCGAACAGGCGCTTTTGCAGGATTCTCGCCGTGCTGTAGCAATCGACGGCTTCCGGCCCCTGAGCCCCGAGCCGATATGGCGTGCCGACCAGGCCATTGATGATGCTGCTGCGCTCACTCATGCGCTCGCTCCAAATAGGCCGGGGAAGTCGTCCCGGCTGAATATCCGGCGCGGAAATCCCTTGTTCAACAGATCGACGAACGTTGCCTGCCCTTCGAGCCGCAGAAGGGTGGCGGTGACGACACGCATGGTGAGCTGGTCGATAATGAGATCGGGCGGCCCCGAGACCGAATAGACGCCGGTAGAGACATTTCGGGTCGCTACCCACTCCCTATAGATGACGGCAGCCGATGCACGAATGCGTGCCGCCGCCTGCAGCTTCGGCCAGACCGAACGCGACACGTTGTCGATCGCCATGTTGAGCGTGCCGAAGCTGGTCTCGGACTGCTCGGGCATCGTCACCTGCATAGCCAGCGGCTCGAAGGTCTTGGTCTCGCCGGCGAACAACGGCGCCGTCGCCTCATAGGTCAAATCCCATGAGCGATCGTCGAGCGCCACCCGAATGGAATCGGCATTGCCAGAACCATCGACGAAGGCTGGATGGATGAGCTCAAGCGTCGAGACGACATAGTCATCTGCCGGCGCCGAGGCATAGGCTTCGGCTAGGGCATCGGTCCATGAAGGCATCAGTAGTCCTCGACGTCCAGATTGACCGAGACCTGGTGCATTTCGCCGGACCCGGGATTGTCCTGGTACCGCTCGACAAACGAACAGGTACGATCATCGTAATCGGCGCCGGTCCAGATCGGCATGGTGAAGGGCAGGGTGCCATCAACCAGCGTATCGCGCACAAAGGCCTTGAAGGCTGCGAATGCTGTCGGGTCCATCGGGATGATGAAAGCCAACGTCGCGATGTTCTTTGTCGTCGAGCGGCGCCGGCGTTGCTGCCCGTCGTCCATGTCTGTCGCGAGCGGTGCCCGAAACGGATCGGCTTTGATCGATCCGACGAGAGCCTCGTACGGAATGGTGGAGGGCCATGCGATCGCCATCAGTGGCCCCTTCTCTTCATGCCGAACGCCGCAGCCATCGCGCCATCCATCTTGCCCTCGGCAATAGCGGTATTCACCGTGCCAACGACGATACGCGCGATATCGACATTGCCTTGACGCGACATGGTCGCCTGTTTGGCTGCGACGCGTTCCCCGCCCTGGTTGTAGATTTCGACGCGCAGTGACCGATACCCGCCATTGTCGTTTGCCTGATTCTGATTGGCGACCTGCACGCCCAGCTGACCGCGGCTGTTGCGGCCGAGCGGCATGATCGCCTCACCAGGTTCGCCAGTTTCGCCCATCAGCCCGATGCCGTTGGCGAACGGGAAAAGCGTCGGCCGGTTGACGATGGTGTTGGCATACGCGTTGAGGCCCGGGGCGGCAGAGAATGCATTGCCGTTGGCGCTGCCGACGGTGCGCAGTCCGGCCCAAGGATCGCCCACGCCTGATGCCAGTGTCTGGCCGCCGCCGTTGAAGGCATTCCAGCCGAAGTTCCAGAGCGCATCAGCAATGCCGCTCAACGCCTTGTCGGTCAGCTTGTTGATGAGGTTGCTGGCAGCTTGGGTAACGGCATCGAGGGCAGACTTCGCTACGTCACCGAAGTTCTTCCATTCCGGCGCTGCCTGACGCAGGTAGTTCAGCGTGTCGGAGAAGAACCCGCGCGTTGCGTCACGCCCGGTGTTGTACCGGTCGACCATTTCGGCCGTCTGCACCTCGACCTGCGCCATGGCGGCGCCATAGGCACGAAGCTCGGCCGTCTGTTTCGGCGTCAGTTCGATATTGCTGTTGGCGGCCTGGTTCAGCAGCTCCTGCGTGTGGAGAAAGGCACTGGCCTGCTGGTCCGTCATGCCCAGCACCTGAGCCTGCAACTGCGTCTGGCCGATGCTCTGCTGCGTTGTCCGTATCAGGCGCTTATAGGCATCCTCGGCCTTTTCAACGTCGGTCTTCGGCGTTCGGTGACTGGCATTAAATTCGCTTTCTTGGCGATTGATGCCGGCCATCACACTGTCGAATTTCTGCTGAGCAGCGTCGCGCAGGATTTGATCGGTCGATTTATCCATCGCTTTGTTCAGAGCGGCACGGGCATCGTCCCTATCTTTGTCGAACCGCGAGCGAAAATCCGGCATCAGGTCGTCAAGCGACTTCATCGCCTCGTTGTAGCCCTGCATTTGCAGGTTGATCCGCACCTCAACTTCAGAAGGCAGATTATCCAAGGCTCGCTGCGAAGCCCCGACCTGATCGGCGAATTCACGGGCGATATCCACGTTCGCCAGCATCTCCTTGGCAATATTTGCCAGGACGCTTGATGGATCGTTCGCAATGAACGTCTTCAGCAGCAGCGCAAGACGATCGAGGTCCGGATTGGCCTGGTTTGCTGCCTGCTGAATTTCAAGGAAGGCGTCCCGCTGAGCCCTTGCAGCAGGAACGCCTTGAGTGATGGCGACTTGGCTGAAGGCCTGTTGGGTGAGCGCGGCAGCGGCATAGTTGTTCCTCACCCTGTTCAGCGCCGCCGAAAGCCGCTCCTGAGCCGATACAACGTCACCCTGTAGGCCAAGCTTGACCTCTCCCTCGGGCAGCTTCGCAGCCTCCTCACGATAGCGGTCCGCTGCCGCTTTCGCGTTGTCGTATCCGGTGAGGATTTTATCGAGCCACGCCTTGTGATCCTCCAACGACTTCGTAGCATCCTCCGTCGAGTTCATCATGCCCATCAGCGCTTGCACACCGGCAGCACCGAAACCAACGATCGCGATCGTGGCGAGATTTAGCGGGTTGAGCATCATGCCAATGGCGGTTGTCAGGCCCTGAACAATGGCGCGTGCGCTGCCCATCTGACTGAAAATGCCACCAACCTGTAGGCCCTGCTGCATTGCCAGCATCGCCGGCGCCTGGCCCGACAGCGCCATCATCGCGATGTCCTGCCCTTGGAACATCAGGTTCGTGGCGTGAAAACTGCTGTTGCTATGGATACTCGCCTGAGCCGTGACGAGGCGATTGGTTGCTGCGACCTCCTGGTCTGTGGCCTGCACCAACCGCAATTGAGCCGCCCGAACCTCTTCAATCTTCACGACCTGCTGCTGACGTAGAGCCGCCAGGGTGCGTTCAGCTTCGATGCGGGTCGTCAGGCCATTCTCGACCGCCGACGTGGTGATGCCCACAGCGCGCGCCATTTCGCGCTCCGCGGTGAGCGTGGCCTTTGCAACGGGATCGATTTTTCCGACAACGCCCTCCCACGCGCGGGCCTGACGATCGATGGCAGTCGTCGTCTGAGTCACAACGGCGATGCCCTTTTCCATGGCGGCATCAATACGAGCCTGACGATCGATGCGGCGCTGCTCGGCAGCCGCAATCCGCTCCATGGCGGCCTGATAACGAGCCTCGCCCCGCTCAGCGGGGCCAGCATCGATAACCAGTTCTGTAATGGCTTGATTTGCCATGTAGTTGCCTCGCGGATATAGGTTGCCCAGCCAGATGAAAGGCCGGGGGCGTGCGCCATGTGGTTTAAGGCGATCGTGACGGTGACCTGTGTCGCCGTGCTATTTTCGATCGGATATTACTTTTGGGATCGATATCAGACCGATCAAAAGCGGATTACAGAAGCGCGTTTTGCCGCGCTTAGGGTCGAATGCTTTGATCGCCTGGAGACTTACGTGAAGGCGCGATACGCAGGCAAAGAAACCACCGATCAATACAATTCGGTGATGGAATGCGCAGGGATAGTGACCCCAGAAGAGATCGAGGCAACAGGACAGCGACTACTTCCGCACTGAGAAACTAGTGTTGAGCGGCCATCCATAGGTCGTCCAGGTCCTCGATAATCTCGACCTCCCACGGTGCCAGACGCACGCCGGTGAAGGCGGTGAAACCGGCGATATCCGGCCATTCGATGGGTGCCGGCCCGAAACCGCCACCCTTGCGCCGCCGGAGCCGCCAGAACGTGTCCCAGAGATACCCGACCGCCTCGGGAAACGGCGGCATTGCCAGTTGGGCCTCAAGTTCGGCCCGTTTCTCCGGCTTCTTGGTGCGCTTGAGCAACCCCTCCAGATGTTCGCGGAGGGGCACGCCTTCCTCGACAGCCGATAGCTCGAAATCGCGCTCGGCAAACGCGATCAGTTGGTCGCCGAGCGCCGCGTAAAAGAGTTGTCGGCCGCAAGGAATTCCATCGCCTGCACGAACAGGTCGACCTTGCGGGGATCGGAGAGCAGCTTGCGGGCGGCATCCTGCGAGAATTCGAGCAGTTCGCCGTCGAACTTAATCGTCGGCCAGCCGACCAGGCGCTCAACCACCCAATTGATGTTGCGCTCGCGGACCTCGTCCACGTCCTCGTCTTCGGCCTTCCACTTCTTGTTGTTGGCGCGGGCCTGTTCGATCTGCCGCTCACGGTGCAGACGCTCGCGGGAAACCCGGTTGCCCTGGGCAATGGTCAGCGGATGGCCGGGGCCGGCGAAGGTCCATTTCCAGCCGGAGGCGCGACCGTTGATCACGACGTCCATTTCGGCGGTATCGGCCGCATCGAAATCGGAAGAGCTCAGCTCGAGCATTGCGGGCTTGTCCAAGATCACTTCTCCTTGGTGGCGGTGACAGGCTTCACCGGTTCGGGTTTCGGCGCCTTTTCGGTCGCGCTGATGGCGATCGAGGCGAGGCCGGCGCGCTGCCGGGGCCAGGTGACGGAGAGGCCGGCAGCTTCGGCCTCGGCAATCGCGGTATCGAGCGCCGCCGCAGCATCGCGGACGGCCTTTTCGGCTTTCGTGGTCATGAAGGTGCTCCTCTATGCGGCTGCAGCGGTCGACTGGATGGTGATCATGGTCGGATCGAAGGCACCGCCGCGCTTGTCGATACCGACCAGCGCGGACGGCACTGCCATGGTGATGGTGCGCGGGCCGCCCTGCTTGGAGAGAGCCGACTTATCGACGCTGCCGAGCGTGAAGTTCGGCACGTAGATCGACAGGAATTCCGAGCCCGGATCGTCGCCGTCCTTGGCGAACATCATGTGCAGGGAAAGCTGTTCCTCGCTGATGAAGTCGGCAACGGCCGTCACGTCCTTGCGCAGGGCCGTGAGGTTGAGCGAAACGAGCACGCTGCCGGTGAAGACGTCCGGAGCGTAAGGATTGCTCGGGGGCGCAACGACGTCTGGCGCGTTGGGCTGGATATCGATCGTGAGGTCGGCAGAAGTGAGGTCGAGCATGTCCTCGCCACCCAGCGAAACAGTGGCGCCGGTGGCCGACAGCGGCTCGTCGGTAAGCTCGGTCGGGTTGGTGAATACGGGCGCATCGGCGCCGGTCTTCGTTTCCATGCGGCCGGTGCCGGTCCATGCCGTATCGACCATGATGTTGCCGTTCGGCTGGAACGAGAACTTGGCCGAGCCCCACACGCAATCGGTGAAAACCTCCGAGGCATCGATATCGGTCTCGTGCTCCTCGATCGTGCAATAACGCTTCACGCGCTCGGCAGGATTGATGAGGACGCGGCCGGGCCGCACCAGCGAGAAACCGGCGTCGGCAGCGGCATGCGGGGTGAGGGTTTCGGCTACGGTGATGACCGTCGCAGTGAGCCCGGTGATGCGCAGGTTCCGGCCGTTGTTGGTGGCCTCGGCCGAGCCGGTAAGCCGCACGACATGGCCGACGCGAAGGCCTTCGGTGATCCAGCTGCCGCCAGCGGCGGTGATGGTATGCTCGGCAACGATGATCGACGTCATGTCGGCTGCGGCAAGCGTCAGGTCAGCGCTCGACCAGGTGCCGCGCATGACGGCCTCAAGGATCGATTCCATCTGGCCGATGAAAAGCTCAGAGGTGTAGGCGCCCGCCGTCTTCGCGGTGCCCTGCCGGCCCCGCAGCGACATGCCGTCACGGCGCACCGTCTGGCTTTCGACGGCTGCCTTGGTGAGGCGACCGCCCTGGCCGCCCGTCGTCAGCAGGACCGTGCCGCCGGCGCCGGTTGCCTGTTCGTTGATGGCGTTCTGGAACTTAAAGGCGATATAGCCCTGCGACTGCTCGCTATACATGGGTCTTTCTCCATAGAAAAACCCGCCATCGAGGCGGGTCGTGGGATTGCCAAAAAAGGGCCGGAGCTTCAGCCCCGGTGCCGATACTCGAAATCGCAGGCCATGGTGACGCACCACCAGTCGCCAACGCCGAAGGTTGGCGCCTTCTCGTCGACAGCAGGCCCGCCGTTTCCATGCCGGGGCGACCAGGTGCGGACATAACAACCGGCCTGCTGATCGTCGTAGAACGTCTTGGTCCGGAATATCTCGCCGATCTGGTCGGCATACTGGCTCGCCAGCGCCTTGCCGGTGCCCTTGGGCACAAAGACATGGGCGAAGATCAGGCCCCAGTATTCGAACGGATGATTGCCGGGCACGCCCTGGCCGACGATCTCGCTGCCCGAATTGACGACTTCCAGCATCACGAAGGGCATCAGCAGGCCATCGGCATCCACCGGCGGCCACGGGGCCGGCGGGTCCTCATTCTCGACGACGATCGGCGTCGTGTTCCAGTTGGCTTCAAGGCGCGCGCGGATCGCGGCCTCCGCGCCTGAATAGCTCGCCGGCATCGTCAAAGCTCCCGAATGACCATGGCCGGATAGCGGAGCTCCGACTTATTGCCCTGATGGCCCGCAACTGTCGCGCCGCCCATGAAGCCGCGCCAGTCGTAGATGATCCTGGCCGTATTGCCGAAGCGGCGGCGAACGATCGTCACAGCCTGCTCATAAACCCGGCTCGATCCGGGCACGCGCATGCGCATCACGCCCAGGTCGATCTTGCGGGCATAAGGCATCGTGTTGGTGATGATGACCTCATCACCGGCCTTCCATTCGCGAAGATCGGCAACGGCCACGCCGTTGAGGAACAGAGAATGCGCGTTCCGGTAGGCACCGGAGAGAACCGGCGATAGATCGAACAGCGTCTCCATCGCGAACCGCACGACTTCCTCGAGGCGGCTATAGCGATAGACGATGCGGCCATCGGGCCTCACCCGCTCCTCGGGCGCACCGAGAACGCCGTCAACGGTGCGGCTGAAGGATTGCGGCCGCGGATCGGCGGTCATCACCTTGCGGTGCTCGCGCTTCGCCGTATCGACGAGGATCTGATGCGTCTCCTCCAGCGTCTTCTGCGCCGCGATGCGGATCGACTGCACCGCCGAAACTGCGCGCGCCATTAGCCCTTCACCATCAAGTTGACACGGACCGTTTCCGTGCCCATCCGCAGGATTTCTGGATCACCCTCGATTTTGCAGGGCTTGCCGGCGATGACGACATATCCCACCTGCGTCGGCTCGCCGAAGCTGCCGAGATCGGTGGGCGAAATCGTTATCCGCTTGGTGGCCTGGGTGATGGTGCCGGCAAGATCATCAGCCTTCAGGCCGCGCACAAAAGCGCGAATGGTTTTCTGTCCGACCGTCGTATTGCCGGTGCGCAAGATCACGTCTTCGCCGTGCGCCTTCAGCTGCTTGTCGAGCATGGCAATGGCCTGGGCGGGGGTCATGACATTGCCCAGTTGCGATAGTTTTCGAGTAGGGAGGCGACGGTGCGATCCATCACCGCCGTGACGTCGGTACCGCCCGACCACACGGTTTCGCCGACGCCTTCGACGGTCTCGCTGCGCTTGAACAGGTCCTCGCGCGAGAGCGCATAGACCGACGAGATACGCAACAGGATTGCCGATACGAGATCGTCGGGCGCAGGATCGTAGCCCGCGACCATCTCGACAGCGATCCGAGTTCCAGGCTGGATGGCAGGCCAGACCTGGCCGGGCTTGAGCACGATGGACGGCGCCAGCCCTTCATTGCGCAGTTCGAAGACCGTTTCGGGCAACGTCTGCTCGGTGCCGTCGGGCGCCGAATAGATGATCGAATTCACCGACTGCACCGGCGCTGTCGCGACACGGCAGAAATCGGCAAGGCAATCACACTTGGCCGTGACGGTCTGCGTTGCGATGCGGATGCCGCAATAGGCCTCGACATAGGCACGGGCGCCCTTGATCGCGAGATTGATCGCCGCGTCCTGGCTCGTGTCATCGGCTGCGATATGCAGCTGGGCCTTGGCCTGTTCCGGGGTGACTGGTTCAGACCCGGCTACCTTTATGGTGGCGGGATACCACATCAGCCGCGCTTTTCCTTGGCAGGCCGCTTCACCGCCTTTTCGTGTTCCTGTTCGACGACAGGAACGGCGTAGCCGACATCGATAAGACGCTGGGCCTCCTTGTCGGGGAAGCGTTCAGTTTCCTCATTCACGGACAGCGCGAAGTCCGCGCCCGCCATGCTGGTGAGCATCTTGATTTTCATGGTCGTTCTCCTTCGGCTCATGGGGGCAGGCGACCAAAGCCGCCTGCCGTGATCAGCCGAACTCGATTAGGAAGCCGCAGTGATCAGGTGCTTGACGGCGGCGGTGTCACCGAGCTTGCCGTCGAGGCGCACCAGACCCAGCAGGCCGATGTCGGGCGCGAAGCGTTCGCGGGCGACGAACAGAACGATGCCGCCGACCTTGCGGACGAAATACTTGCCGAAGTCGCCGAACAGCATGACCTTCGTCGCCGCCGCCGTACCGGGGATGGACGCCATCGCCTGATTGATCGAGTAGCGATAGCCGAGGATGGTCCCCGGAACGCCCTTCTGCACGTCGCCCGCCGACCAGATGTAGCGGTTCTCGCTGTCCTTCAGCTTGCGGAAGGCACCGAGGGTGTTGTCATTGAACATGAACCGCACCTTCGGGGACCCGCGATAGGCGGGATCGACCGAATGCACGAGATCGATGACCTCGTCGGTGGTGATCGCGGTGGCGGAGGCCGTGGTCTTGCCGAGCGTGGAGCCGGTGACGATGCCGCTGGGATCGCCGGTGCCGTCGCCGGTCGTCAGTTCGGTGTTGGCACGGCGGCCGAGGCGCTGGCCCAGCAGGTCGCCAAGCAGGGTCTCGAAATTGAAGATCGAGTCCTGCGCCAGTTCCCAGCTGAACCTCACCCACTCGGTATCGTAGGCAAAAGCGTTCAGCGTCTTCTTGCCGAAGGTGGCGTCGCTGCCCCCGTCATCGGTCACCGTGCCGCCCTCGGTATGCTGTCCCACCGGCACGGAAGTGTCGTCCACGGTCGGCAGGTCGATCGGGTTGCCGCCGGTCGTGGTCATGACCGTGCAGATGTCCTCGTCATACATCGGCCCCCAGGCCTTCATCGAAACGATGATCTGGTTGCTGAGT
>Ga0164243_10010565_pt1 | contig 13253 bp, 12 predicted proteins | sample OricompcompostOP_FD_108781 | JGI IMG/M metagenome (GOLD analysis project Ga0164243, IMG submission 108781) | Organic Plus compost microbial communities from Emeryville, California, USA - Original compost - Organic plus compost (OP) | ecosystem: Engineered > Solid waste > Mixed feedstock >... | reverse complement strand
GCGGTCACCCGGACCCCGGAGGGCAGCTCGAGGAGCACCACCACCTGGGCGCCGTAGTAGTCGACCTCGACGACGGTGGCCGGGACCCCGGTGCCGAGGTCGTGGACCTCGAGCTGCTCGGGGCGGACCACCACCACGGCCGCGCCGGCGGGGGCGGGGGCGGCGAGCTCGAGGGTGCCGAGCTCGGTGCGGACCACGGAACCGTCCACGCTGCCCTCCACCACCGAGCCGCCGCCCACGAACCGAGCCACCTCGGTGTCGACCGGGGCGTCGTAGACCTGGTCGGGCCGGCCGACCTGGACGAAGCGGCCCTCGCGCATCACCGCCACCTGGTCGGCCAGCGACAGCGCCTCGCCCTGATCGTGGGTGACCAGCAGCGCGGTGGCGCCGGCGTGGCGCAGCGCCCGGGCGACGGTGCGGCCGGCCGAGACCCGGAGCCCGGCGTCCAAGGAGGAGAAGGGCTCGTCGAGCAGCACGACCGAGGGGGCCGGGGCGAGCGCCCGGGCCAGCGCGACCCGCTGCTGCTGCCCGCCGGACAGCTCGTGCGGGTAGCGGTCGGCCAGCTCGGCGGAGAGCTCGGTGAGCTCCATCAGCCGGGCCACCTCGGGCCCGCGCCGCTGCGACCGGGGCAGGCCGAACGCGATGTTGCGGGCCACGGTGAGGTGCGGGAAGAGCGCGCCCTCCTGGGGCACGTACCCGACGCCGCGGCGCTGGGGGGCGACCCGTCCGCGCGCGCCCTCGACCTCGCGACCGCCCACGGTGACGGTGCCCCCGTCGGGCCGCACGAAGCCGGCGATGATCCGCAGCAGCGTGCTCTTGCCGCAGCCGGAGGAGCCGAGCACCGCGGTGATGCAGCCCTCCGGCACCTCGAGGTCGACGCCCCGCAGCACCGGGTGGGCGCCGTAGCTCTTGGTGAGGCCCTGGACGGTGACGGCGCTCATGTCGAGGACCTCGGACGGACCTGGCGGGCGAGCAGCACGGTGGCCGGCACCGAGATGAGGATCAGCAGGATCGCGTACGGCGCGGCGGCGCCGTACTGCACCGCGGAGGAGTGCGACCAGAACTCGGTGGCCAGCGTGCGGGTGCCGGTCGGCGCCAGGATCAGGGTGGCGGTCAGCTCGGTGCTGACCGCCAGGAAGACCAGGGCGACCGCGGCACCGAGGCCGGGGGAGACCAGGGGCAGCGTGACCCGGCGCAGCGTGGCCCAGCCGGACTGGCCCAGGCTGCGTGAGACCTCCTCGAGCACCGGCGGGGAGTGCTCCAGCGAGCTGCGCACGCTGACCACCGCGCGCGGCAGGAACAGCATGGCGTAGGCGGCGAGCAGCACCGGGACGGTCTGGTACCACTCCGGCAGCAGCCGGATCGAGAAGTAGACGAGCGCGAGGGCGACGACGATGCCCGGCATCGCGTTGGCCACGTAGGTGCAGCGCTCCAGGAACATCCCGACCGGTCCGCGGGTGCGCACCGCGAGCCACGCCGGTGCGAGCGCGAGCACGGTGGTGAGCACGGCGCCGGCGGCGGCGAGGCCGAGGGTGCTGCCGAGCGCCCGGCCGAGCTCGTCGAGCGGGAACTCGGTGGACGACCCGACCACGGTCCACCGGGTCAGCGCCGCGATCGGCACCCCGAGGCTGACCGCGGCGAAGCCGGCGAGCGCGGCGACCAGCGGCAACCGGGCCCGGCCCAGGTGCACCGGCTCCGCGGGGCGGCCGGTGCCGCGGCCGGAGCGGGAGAGCCGCCGGCGGCCGCGGAGCAGCATCTCGAGGGCGAGCAGCAGCAGGCAGCAGGCGACCAGGACCCCGGCGAGAACGGTGCCGCCCTCGCTGGCGAACGCCGAGCGGTACTGGCCGTAGATCGCGGTCGTGAACGTCTGGTAGGCGAGCATCTGCAGCGCACCGAACTCGGCGAGCACGTGCAGCGAGACGAGCAGCGCGCCACCCAGGATCGCGGGCAGCAGCCGGGGCAGGACGACGGTCAGCAACGTGCGCAGCCGAGAGCGGCCGAGCGACATCGCCACCTCCTCCGGGCCGGCGTCCAGCCCGGCCAGCGCGCCCACCACGGGCAGGTACACGAGCGGGTAGTACGACAGCGAGACCACCAGCACCGCGCCGCCGTACGACTGCACGGCATGGGTCAGCGACACCCAGCCGTAGGAGTTCACGAAGGCCGGGACGGCCAGCGGTGCCGCCAGCACGGCGTGCCACAGCGGCTTCCACGGCAGGTCGGTGCGGACGACGACGAGTGCGGCGACCACTCCGATCACCAGCGTCAGCGCGACGGTGCCGACCAGGAGCGCGACGGTGTTGCCGAGCAGCTCGGTGACCCGGTCCCGGAACAGCAGCCGGCGCAGCTCGTCGCCGCCCATCGCCAGGGTGGCGTCGACGACGTACAGGAGGGGCACCAGGCTGAACGCCGCGACCAGCGCACCGGTCACCAGCGGGACCGGTGCGCGGGTGGCCCCCCGAACGGCACTCACAGCAGGCCGGCGTCCTGCATCATCGCGACGACCTTCTCGCTGTCGAGGTCGGAGATGTCGACCTCGGGGACCTGGAGGTCCGCGAGCGGCGGGATGGTCCGGATGTCGACCTCCGGGTTCAGCGGGTACTCGAGCGCGTAGCTCTCGGAGACGATCTCCTGGCCCGCGGTGCCGGTGAGGAACTCGACGAACTCCTGGGCCTCCTCGGTGTGGTCGCCGTTCTTCAGGACCCCGGCGCCGGAGATGCTGAGGAACGCACCCGGGTCCTGGTGGCCGAAGAAGTGCAGCGCGCTGTGGTCGCTGTTGTCGCCGGACTCCTCCTGGTCGCGGTACCAGTAGTAGTGGTAGATGATCCCGGTGTCGACCTCGCCGGAGTTGACCGCCTCGAGCACGACGTTGTTGCCGTCGTAGACCTTCCCGTTCTCCTTGATCCCGGCCAGCCAGTCGGCGGTCGCCTGCTCACCCTCGAGCGCGAGCACGGCCGCGACGATCGCCTGGAAGTCGGCGCCGGTGGGGCTGAAGGAGATCCGCCCCTTCCACTCCGGGCCGGCGAGGTCCATGAGCGACGCCGGCAGCTGGTCCTCCGTCACCGAGTCGGTGTTGTAGACGAGGACCGTCGACCGGGCCGCGAACCCGGTCCATGAGTTGTCGTCGGGCCGGAACTGGTCGGGGATGTTCTCCAGCGTCGGGCCCTCGAGCGGGGTGAACAGGTCGTGCGACTGCACCAGCGACATCGCGGGGGAGTTCTCGGTGAGGAACACGTCGGCGTCGGAGGCGTCGCCCTCCTCGACGAGCTGGTTGGCCAGCTCCAGGTCGGAGCCGTTGCGCATCTCGACCTCGATGCCGGTCTCGTCGGTGAACTCCTCGACGACCTGCTCGACGAGCTCCTCGTGCTGGGCGTTGTAGATGACGAGCTTGTCCTCGTCCTCGCTGCACGCCGACAGCAGGCCGGCGGACAGGACGAGGGCACCGACGACGGGCAGCGCGCGGCGCGCAACGGGCATGACGAACCTTTCAGTCGACAACTGAGGCTTGCCTAACCTTACCGCCGCCGGGCGCGGGGGCGGAACTCAGTCCGGGGTGGGACCCTCGTGTCCCGCCAGGCAGACCCAGGCCTTGTGCGAGCGCACCCAGACCTCGGTCACCAGTGCGCGGCGATCCTGCTCGGCGCCGTCCTGCACGAACGTGTCGTGCGCCGTGCAGAGCAGGATCGCGGTGTCCCCGACGACGGTGACCTCGGGATCCTCCAGCCGCTGCCGGACCCAGCGCAGCTCCCGGGTGTGCCGGCGGACGTAGCCCTCGCGGTCCAGCCGCTCGCCGGACCGGGTCGTCCACCCGAGCCCCGGGTGCAGGAGGCGGCGGAGCCGGTCCGGCTCCCCGGCGACGAGCGCCGCGGCCCGCATCTCGGCGACCATCAGCACCTCGTCGGCCTGGTTCACGGCGCCAACCTAGCGCCGACGGCGTTCCCGTGGCGGACTCCTGCCACGGCGACCGTTCGCCACCCTCGTGGCCGCCTGGGCGGGCGTTCGTCGGCCTAGCGTTCTCGATGCCGGAAGCCCGCTCGGGAGGAGCCTTCATGCGTCAGTCGTCCCTGCTCGCCGCCACCGCGGCGGCCGCCGCCCTGCTCGTCGCCGCGCCCACGACGGCGGTGCCGGCTCCGGCCGCACCCACGGCAGGGGCGTCGGCCCCTGCACCCGGACCGGCGGCGGACGGCGCGCGCGTCACCCTCGTGACCGGCGACGTCGCCGAGCTGACGGTGCGCCCGGACGGCGTACCGCAGGCGCGCCTGGTCGCCGGCCCGCACACAGGAGAGGGGACGCACGCGTTCGTCGACCACGGCGACGCCTACCTGGTCCCGGCCGTCGCCCAGCCGCTACTGGCCCAGGACCGGCTGGACCTCGAGCTCTTCAACGTCTCCGAGCTGGTCGAGGAGGGATACGACGACGGCGTCCCGCTCATCGTCGACTATGGCGCGCCGAGAGGCGCCCGGGCGACCCTGGCCGCGCCGCAGGGGACCGAGGACGCCGAGCCGCTGCCCAGCATCGGAGCGGTCGCGGCGCGCACCGTGCCCGACGAGAGCCAGGAGCTGTGGACGGTCCTCGAGGGCGACGCGGGGCACGCCCCGCAGAAGGTCTGGCTGGACGCCCCCGTCGAGGCGACGCTGGACGAGAGCGCGAAGGAGATCGGCGCGCCGGCGGCCTGGGACCGGGGACTCACCGGTGACGGCGTCACCATCGCGACCCTGGACAGCGGGATCGACGTCGGGCACCCGGACTTCGACGACCGGATCGTCGCCACCGCGGACTTCACCGGCAGCGGGTCGGTCGCCGACGTCGCCGGCCACGGCACGCACGTGGCGTCGATCGCGGCGGGTTCGGGTGCCGCGTCCGACGGCACCTACCGCGGCGTCGCCTCCGACGCCGACCTGCTCGTCGGCAAGGTGCTCGACGACCAGGGGAACGGCACCATGTCCGCGACGATCGAGGGCATGCAGTGGGCGGTGGCCCACGGCGCGGACGTGGTCAACCTCAGCCTCGGCGGCCCGGTCACGAACGGTGACGACCCGATGAGCCAGGCGGTCGACGAGCTCACCGCGAGCTCCGGCGCCCTGTTCGTGGTCGCCGCGGGCAACCACTCGCGCAACGTGCCGGGCATGGGCTTCGTGACCAGCCCGGCGGCGGCCGAGTCGGCGCTGGCGGTCGGCGGCCTGCGCCGGCCGACCGAGCTGTGGGACCCCTCCCGCCGCGGCCGGATGGACGGGCAGGCGATCAAGCCCGAGATCACCGCCCCGGCGTACGGGATCACCGCGGCCGGCTCCTCCGACGCCGGCCTGCCGACGTACGTCAGCGGCACCGGGACGTCGATGGCGGCCCCGCACGTGGCCGGCGCCGCCGCCCTGCTCAAGCAGCAGCACCCCGAGTGGACGGCCGAGGAGCTGCGGGACGCGCTCACCTCGACGGCGGTCCCGCTCGACGACCACTACAGGAGCGACGAGCAGGGTGCCGGCCGCGTCGACGTGGACCGGGCCACGCGGCAGTCGGTGTACGTGGACGCCGGCACCCTGCAGCTGGGCTACTTCGGTCGTCCCTACCGCGACCTCACCGCCGTCCGCACCCTCACCTACCGCAACGAGTCCGACGCGCCGGTCGAGCTGCGGCTGAGCACCGAGCTGCACGGCGCGCGCCAGGAGGTCGTGCCCGAGGGGGTCCTGACCGTCCAGCCGGCGACCCTGCGCCTGGGCCCGGGGGAGTCCCGGGCGGTGCAGGTCCGGCTCGACGCCCGCACGGTCCAGCCCGACACCTACAGCGGGCACGTCACCGCGACCGCCGAGGGTGTCGAGATCACCACGACGGTGGGCTTCTACAAGCAGGACGACACCGTCGACCTGTCGCTGAAGGCCCTCGACCGGCGGGGCCGTCCGACCACCGCCACGGTGCGGATCTCGTCGTACAAGGGGAACGACCCGCGGCACGACCAGAACGCCTATTACTACCTCGACCCGCAGCAGACCGAGTACACCCTGCGACTGCCGGAGGGCGACTACAACCTGCTGGCCGTGGTGCTGACCATGGACGAGAACGGGGACATCGAGGAGACGTCCGTCGTCGGCAACCCGCGGCTGAGGGTGCGGGCCCCGAACTTCGAGGTCACCCTCGACGCCCGTCAGGCCGTTCCGCTCCGGGTCGAGACGCCGCGGCCGTCGACCACTCACCACGCGACCGTGAGCTGGTGGCGCGGGCAGCCGGGGACCGTGCTGTACGGCGAGGACAGCTGGTCGTGGCACCTCGACGACCCGCACGGGCCGCGTCGGGTCTCGATCACGCCGACCGCCAAGGTCTCCGACGCTCCGTTCGGCGTCGTCACCTCGTTCTCGGCGGAGGGTCCGGAGCAGGGTGCGCGCTACGCCTACGACCTCAGCTTCGCGGAGTCCGGTCGGGTCCCGGTCGACATGACCTACCGGGTCCGGGCCCGCGACCTGGCCAGGGTGCGGACCACCGTCCACGACTCGGGGGTCGGCAACAAGGGCGTGCTGATGCACCAGTCGAAGTTCACCTCGTGCGACTGCAGCTCACCCGCCCTGGAGAGCTGGCTCCCCGAGGTCGGCTACACCCGCACCGACTTCGTGACGGCCGGCCCCGGGACGACCTCGATCTCGGCGTGGCAGTACTACTACAACGACGCCGGGGACCTGCTGTACAGCCGTGGCCCCACGACGTACGAGGCGGGGCAGCGGGCCGAGGAGGAGTGGCTCAAGGCGCCGTACTCGCCCGGGGTCCCGCAGAGCGCGATCCGGGCGGCCGGACGCAGCCCGGTCAGCGTGCGCGACGGCGACCGGCTGTACTACTCGCTGGCCGCGTTCACCGACGCCGCCGGGCACTGGGCGCCGAACTTCCTCCCGGCCACGGCGTCGAGCCGGGTCTACCTCGACGGCGAGCAGGTGCACGAGAACACCAGTGGCACCTACGGCACCCTGACCGCGCCCGCGCGGCAGGGGACCTACCGCATCGAGACCGACCTGGCGCACGAAGGCACGCTGGTCGGGCTGTCCACCCGCTCCCACAGCGAGTGGACGTTCCGCTCGGCGCCGACCCGCGAGGAGCAGCCGCTGCCGCTGGTCGACGTCGACTACGTCGACGTGCGCCGGAACGGGTCCGGGGAGAGCGCTCTCGACGCGACCAACGCCGCGCCGCGCAACGCCCGGGTCGAGCTGGTGCTGAGCGCCACGCACCAGCAGGGCTCGGTGGCCCCGCCGGTGCGCCGGATGGACGTCGAGGTCTCCTACGACGACGGCGCGACCTGGCAGGAGGCGACCGTCGCGGGCGGGTCCGGGGAGTTCGTGGCGAGCTACCGGCACCCCGCGGCCGGCGACTTCGTCTCGCTCCGGGTGCACGCCCGGGACGGCGTCGGCGGCCGCCTGGACCAGACGCTGATCCGGGCCTACCGGCTGCGCTGAGCGGGGTCAGCCCGGGTCGCGGCTGAGCAGGCCGCGCCGGGCCGCCAGGATCCCGCCCTGGAACCGGGTGCGCGCCCCGAGCTCGGCCATCAGCTTGTTGGTGCGACGGCTGAGGCTGCGCGCGCTGATGCCGAGCCGGCGCGCGATCGTCTCGTCCTTGAGGCCGGCGGCGAGGAGGGAGACCAGCTCGACGTCGTGGTCGGGCAGGGACTCGTCCGGCAGCGGCACCGCCGAGCTCCAGAGCAGCTCGAACAGGGCGATCAGGGCCTCGAGCAGCATCGTGGCCCGGATGACCAGCGCGCTCTCGGTGCTCGCCTCGCCGCTGAGCGGGAGCAGCGCCGCGGCCCGGTCGGAGATGGCCAGCTTGAGCGGGAGGGCCGGGTGGACGCGCGCCTCTTCGCCGGCCTCGACGGCTTGGCGCAGCACGTCCAGGCTCGGGGCCGCCTCGATCGCCTCCGGGGCGTAGATGCCCCGGACCCGCACGCCCCGGGCGAGCAGGTCGAGCTCGGCCTCGTTGGGTGTCGCGGCGTCCTGGGCGTAGGGCGGCCGGTCCAGCACGAGCAGCTCGTGCTCGGTGGTCTGCTGCAGCTGGAGGAAGCGGTGGGCGACCGCCTCGCGGCCGCTCACGATCTCCAGGTAGTCCTCCGGGTCGGCGCCGTCCTCCCGGGGCAGCTCCTCCAGGAGGCGCCGGGCCTCCGCCCGGACCACGTCGAGCTCGCGCTCCTTGCGTGCGGCGAGCACGTCGACCGCGACGTCCGGGCGGGTCGCGATCAGCCCGTCGGTGCCGCCGACGCGGGTCACCAGCCCGTGCTTCTCCAGGCGGTCGACGGCGAGCCGGACCGACTCGGCCCGGCGCCCCACCGCGCGTCCCAGCTCCGTGGCGCTGATGCCGGGCTGCCTCAGCAGCGACAGGTAGACGCGTTCGTCGTCGGCCGAGATCCCGAGAGGCGCGAGCATGGGCCCATCTTGGTCGGACGACGACCTCAGTGCCCGCGCATTTCCCGGTGCCGGCCGGCCACCGCGCCGACCGCGAACCCGAAGACGACGTGGTCGGCGACCTGCGGGGTCAGGGGCAGCCGGCGCACCCGCTCGAGCCTGCGACCGACGACGCCGAGGTCGAGGGCCGCGATCACCAGGCCGGCGGCGGCGCCGGCGAGGACCGGGTGCCGGCGCGGCAGGATCCCGGCCAGCGCGACGCCCCAGCCCAGCGAGACCACGCCGTGCGTGAGCGCGGCGGCAGCCAGCAGCCGGGCGCGGTCCCGCTCGTGCGGCAGCAGGATGGACCCCGCGGCGTAGGTCGCCTCGAGCGGGTCCGCTCCGGTGACCACGGCGTGCACCGTGGAGGGGATCCCGCCGACCAGCCCGCCGACCGCCCCGGCCAGCAGTCCTCGCCGCACGTCCACGGTGCCGTCAGGTCACCTCGTCGTGGCGCACGCCGTACCCGCTCTCGCGCAGGGCGCGCACCAGGCGGGAGGCCTCGGCGCCGTCCTCGTTGTCGAAGAGGTCGATCACGCAGCCCGCGCGCGTCTCCCGCACCGCCCCGATCCCCTGGGGGACCCGGAGCACCTTGAGCAGCTCGTGGGTGTCGATGCTCGCGAACGTCGTGCCCTCGACGACGGCGACCAGCTCGGCCAGGCTCGCCTCCACGACGATGCGGTGACGGAGCATGGATGAGTCCTCGGGACCGAAGCGGCGGCGGATGCCTCGCGGTGCCCGGAGTCCGCGCAGGGCAAACGCCTCGCGGTGGGACTTCTCGGGGAGGTCCTCAAGCATTTTCAAAGGGGCGCGGGGTGGAGACCTGGCAGCCCAGGCGGTCGGCGAGCAGGTCGGCGAGCCCGGACGCGATGCTGTCGCCGTCCTCCTCCCCGACGATGAGGTCGGTGGCGTCGGGGTACGCCGGACGGGCGATCAGCCCGCCTCCGCTGCGGAGCGTGCCGATGCAGTGCAGCTCGCTCTCGTCGACGACGGTGACGTCGCTGATGCCTCGGAGGGCCTCGACGAAGGTGGCGAACGGGACGTAGAGCTTGAAGTGGTGTTCTTGCACGGCGGGGGACCCGCCTTCCCGGTGGGGATCGGGGTGCCCCGGTTGTGGAGGCACCGTCCGCTCCCACCGTCCCACGCCTCGGGGCGGAAAGCCAGCCCCCCCGGGTGCTCCTGGCTAGTCGGCGTTGAGCGAACCGGTCTCCAGGAGCTCGGCGGCCAGGTCGCGCATCTTCACGTTGCTCTGCGAGCTGATCCGGCCCAGCACCGCGAACGCGCGCTCGTAGGAGAGGTCGAACCGCTCCATGACCACGCCCACCGCGGCAGCGATGGAGGTGCGGGAGTCGAGCGCCACGCTGAGCTGGGCGATCCGCCGGGTGGCGACGACGGCGACCGCGACGTGCGCGGCGAGCGCCCGGCCGTCCTCCACCGCGTCCTCGTCGAAGGAGCCGGGACTGCGCGCGTAGAGGTTGAGGGCACCGACGAGGTCCTCGGCGGTGAACAGTCGCAGGCACAGGGCACTGCCGAGGCCGGTCTCCTCGGCGGTCCGGCTGCCCCAGCCCGCCCACCGCGCGTCTGCCGCCAGGTCGGGGCTGTGGATCACCTGGTGCTCCCGGATCGCGTCGATGCCGGGGCCCTCGCCGAGCTCGACCTGCAGCTCGTCGGCGCGTCGCGCGGCCTCGTCGGTGAAGGCGGGGGTCTCGATGATCCGGTCCCGGCGCACCAGGGTGATGCCGGCGACGTCGCAGCCCTTGACGTTCTCGACGGCGAGGCGCGCCGAGATGCCCAGGATCTCCTCCGGCCCGGCCTCGGACTGGAGCTCGCGCGCCGCCGTCGTCATCCGCTCCGCGAGGGGCCCGCGAGTGGCAGCCATGAGGGGATCCTCCCAAACCGTCCGGCAGTTCCGACAACTTTCCGGCCGGTGGCGGCATCTGACCTGCGAACGGCCCGGACGGGGCCACCTCGAACCGAAGGAGACACCATGACGTCTCGGGTCACTTCAGCCCTTCTCGCTCTCGGCCTCGCGCTGGGCCTCGCGCTGGGCCTGCTCGGTGTCGCCACCGGTCCGGCCACGGCGGCGGGCCCGCCGTCCGCCAAGCCCGCTCGCACCGTGGTCACCCTCGCGGTCTCGGGATGTGAGGGCTGCGAGCTCCGGCTCACGCACGCGCTCGACGGCCGGCAGAAGGTCTGGCAGTCGAAGGCCAAGAAGGTGAAGGACGGGAGGGTCTCGTTCAGCGTCCGCACCTCGCGCACCCGCGGCCTCAGCATCACCGTCGACGCGCCCTGGGACGGCGGGCCGGGTTACGTGCCGACCGTCGTCTTCCGGTACCAGGGGCTCGACCGCGGTGACTCGGTCGGCAACGCCGTCGCGCGGACGAAGAAGCGCGGCTCGTCCTGCTGGGGCGGGACCAAGCAGGAGGCGGTCACCCTCCCGGTGAAGGTGGTGCACGCCACCGCGAAGTCCCCGGACGGGCGGAAGATCAAGACGCCGCGTGCGTTCACCACGGTCACCCAGCGCTGGGCGAAGCCGATGAGCCGGGTGTGGCACGGCATCGGGGGCACCCAGGACGTCATCTTCTGCGGCTGAGCCGCCGCAGCCCTACAGGTGCGCCCGGCAGCGGCGGGCGGCCAGCAGGGCGAGCGTCCGCGCGGTGCGCAGCACCTCGGCGATCTCGACGCTCTCGCGCGGACCGTGCGCGAGGCGGACGTCGCCCGGCCCGTAGTGGAGCGTCGGGATCCCGCCGAGCCCGGTGTAGAGCCGGAGGTCGCTGCCGTACGGCGCGGCGCGCAACGCCACCTGCCGGCGCTCGGCGGCCCCGAGCGCGGCGAGGACCTCGGACACGAACGGGTGGTCGGTGCCGATCCGGCCGCTGCCGAACTGCCCGCCGGGCCAGTCGACCTCGACGGGGTGGTCGCGCAGCCACGGGTCGCGCGCGCAGGCCTCGGCGACCTGTGCCTCGAGGGCGGCGCGGGCGGCCTCGGGCGGCTCGTCCAGCCGGACGCCGAGGCGCCCCTCGGCCACCAGCAGGTCCGGGACGCTGCTGGCCCAGTCGCCGGCGCGGACGGTGCCGATCGAGATCGGGTAGGGGAGCGGGTTGCCGTCGAAGAGCGGGTCGGGGTCCGTGTTGCGCTGCCGCTCGAGCTCGGTCAGGGCGGCGTACACCGGGAGGAACGCCTCGAACGCGCTCTGCCCGGCGTGCCGCGAGCTGCCGTGGGTGGCGAGCCCGCGGACCCGGAGCTCGAAGGTGAGCGCGCCGGCGTTGGCGACCACGACGTGACCGCTCGTGGGCTCGGTGATCACGGCCGCCTCGCCGCGGTGCCCGCGCAGCATCGTCGCGAACGCGCCGAGACCGCCGTCCTCCTCGCTGATCACGGTGTGCACCGCGAACGGCCGCTCGAGGGCGACCCCGGAGGCCACCAGCGCCCGGGCCACGGCGAGGTTGACCGCGACGCCGGCCTTCATGTCGCAGGCGCCGCGGCCGTGGAGCGTGCCGTCGCGGATCACGCCGCTCCAGGGGTCGCGGTCGATCCAGGAGTCGAGGTCGCCGGTGGGCACCACGTCGACGTGGCCCTGGAGGACGAGCGCGGGGACGCCGTCCGGGCCGAGGGTGCCCACGACGCCGTACCCCTCGGTGCGCGCCGCCTCGGTGCCCGGGTGGTCGGGGTGGCGGGTCAGTGCGTCGAGGTCGAGCTTCCAGTGGTCGACGTCGAAGCCCAGGGCGGCCAGCTGCGTCGCCTGCAGGTGCTGGAGGTCGGACTCGGCGTCCGTGCCGGTGACGCTCGGCACCTGGACCAGGGCCACGAGGTCGTCGACGAGGGCCTGCTCGTCGATGGCGTCGAGCACGGCGAGCTCGGCACGGGTGAGCTCGCCGGTGCGGGTGGGAACAGCAGTCACGGCGGAACCGTAATGAGCGGACCCCGCCCACGGAATAGTCCGACCGGCCCAGGGCCGCGTAGCCCTTCCGGGTCCGGTCCCACAGCTCGTCCCGGACCCGCTGGTCGTGGTCCTCCTGATGTCGGGCGAGCTGCTCCTCGTGCACGTCCCGCACGTCTGCGGTCCGCTCACGGCGGGTGGCGGCGGCGTCGCGCGACCCCGGGGTGGCCCGGCCCGGCGGAGAGAAATGTCGGAGCCGATGTCGAAGAATCCAGGTGCGGATCGACGTAGGTGTGAATCGGCCACCGAGGGGGTGGCCCCGAGATCGAGGAGAGAGCAATGCCACGGTTCATGGGTTTCGTGCGGATGGAGGAGGGCGGCGGGATGCCGCCCCAGGCGCTGTTCGACGCGATGGACAAGTACATCGGCGAGCAGGCCGCCAAGGGGACCTTCCTCGACGGGGGCGGCCTCTACGGCACCGAGGACGCGGTCAACTTCGTGGTCCGCAAGGGCGAGGTGACCCGCGTCGACGGGCCGTACGCCGAGGCCAAGGAGGTGGTCGGCGGCTGGGCGCTGCTGCAGTACGACTCGCTCGAGGAGGCGATCGAGGGACAGAAGGAGTTCGCCGACCTGCACGCCACCTACTGGCCCGAGTGCGAGATGGTGGCCACCCTGCGCCAGGTCTCGGACGAGCCGCCGCAGCCGGCCGAGAGCTGACGCACTCCTGCAGACCGGCCGTGCGGCCGCCCCTAGGGTGGCCGCATGGCCGAGACCACCGCGGAGGCGATCACCGCCGTCTGGCGGTCGGAGTCCGCGAAGCTGGTCGCCGCGCTCACCCGGATGACCCGTGACCTCGACCTGGCCGAGGACCTGACCCAGGACGCGCTCGTGAGCGCGCTGGAGCAGTGGCCGGCCCAGGGCGTCCCCGGCAACCCCGGTGCGTGGCTGATGACCACCGCCAAGCGCCGCGC